>WNFU01001176.1_pt1 | contig 61721 bp, 61 predicted proteins | sample 5400121 | NCBI WGS metagenome assembly WNFU01 (sample SAMN13153360, study PRJNA577476) | soil metagenome | isolation source: 100 cm soil or saprolite under grassland replicate 1 | place: USA:California | collected 2016-06-15 | reverse complement strand
GAGATCCGGATGCCCGACCAGCCGACGGCGCTCGAGCGGAGCGCCGGTTTCGTCGCGCTGCTCAAGGGGCTCTGCGAGGCCGTTCTCGACCAGCCCCCGCCGCCCTACGACCCGGCCGGGCGAGGCTTGTACCAGCAGAACCGTTGGGCTGCCTCCCGGTTCGGCCTCGCTGCGGAGCTCTTCCACCCGGACGGCGAGCGGACGGCGCACGCCTCCGACCTGGCGGCGGAGCTTCTGGAGCTCGCGGGCGTGCGGGCTCTGCTCGACACGACCCGGACCGAGAGCGACCGCCAACTCGAGGTCGGCCGCGCCGACGGGCTCGAGGCCCTCTGCGCCGATCTCTGCGAGCGGACGCTACGATCGAGCTAGTGGCCGTTCAGACCGAGACGATCCAGGTCAGCGGCATCCGCTGCGAGCGCTGCGTCGGCCGGCTGGCGGGCGCGCTTCGCGATCAGCGAGGTCTCGAGTTCGCCAACGCGAACCTGATGGGCCAGGTGACGCTTTCGTGGGACGATGAGGAGACCGACCGCGAGGCGTTGGTGGCGGCGATGGCGCGAGCCGGGTTTCGAACCCTGCCGACCTGACGGCGCAGGAGCGGATGGCTAAGCGGGAATAGCCCTGTCTCGACGCTCGTTAGAGGTTGCTAGGGTCGCCGGGATGAGCGAGACGTCGTCAGACGAAGCCCGGCGGCTGGCAGACGATGCGCGTGAGCGCGTCAGATTTGAGGAGGAAGCGCTTGCGCTTGCAGACCAGGTCTACCGCGTGGCTCGGGGTGTCTCCCGGTCGAAGGAAGAGGCCGAGGACCTGATGCAGGACGCCTACGCGCGCGCGTTCCGCAGCTGGCGCTCGTTCACGCCGGGAACGAACCTGCGCGCATGGCTGCTCCGCATCGTCACGAACCTGAACATCGACCGCGGCCGTCGCGCGCAGCGCACCCCAGACCAGCAGCCCCTCGAGGAGACCGACTACTTCCTCTACAACAGGATCGAGGCCGCGACGGGGGAGACCGAGGAGGAGCGCATCCTCGAGCGGCTTTCCCAGGACAACGTCGCGGAGGCGCTGGCGGCGGTTCCGCACGACTTCCGCGACGTCGTCGTCCTCGTCGACATCGGCGACTTCAGCTACGCAGACGCGGCCCAGATCCTCGGCATCCCGGTCGGGACCGTCATGTCACGTCTGCATCGAGGACGGCGTATCCTGAAGCAGGAGCTGGCGGATCTGGCGGTGGACGGTCGATGACGGCGATCGATCTGTGCGACTGGTGCGAGCAGGTGATCCAGGATTACCTCGACCGCGAGCTGACCCAGGCTGAGATGGAGGAGGCCGAGAGTCATCTCGAGACGTGTGTGCCCTGCAGCAAGCGCTACCGATTCGAAGCCAGTCTGCGCCGGTACGTTCGGCAGGCGGTCCCGGAGATGCCTCCGGAGATGAAGGCGAGGCTCTCCGCTCTGCGGCTCGAGCTCTAGCTAGAGTCGCGCGGGCCCGACCACGACGACGAGGCGCTGGGGGTTGCCGGCGCCGGGCAGCGGCCGCGCGTCTACGCGGAGTTGGCGTGCGAGCCGTTCGGCGAGGCGCTCCCCGCCGGGATGGAAATAGACGGCCGTCTGCGAGTAGTCGAACCGGTCGGCGCGGGTGACCCGGTCGATCCGGTACGCCAGCGCGCCGATCGTGCTCGCCACGCGCTGCGTGTAATTCATGTCCCCGCTGCCGTTGAGGACGTCCACGGCGACGCGCCAGGTCGGCGGGAGCCCGGCTTCGGCCTTCTGGGCGGTCGGCTTCCGTGCGCCCTGGACCATGCCGGGCAGCGTGAAGGCGCCGATCGCCGTGATGAGGACGACTGCGGCGACCGCCACGCCCGCGGTCTGCCGTACCCGGTCGTGTCCCGGCCGGGAGAGGATCGGGAGACCTGCTAGCTGCCTGGCCTCGCGGCGGCCGATGCCGAGCGCCGTCGAATAGAGAAGGAGCGCCAGGAGCGCACTGTCGCTGGAGGGGAAGCGGTAGAGCCTGCCTTCCTCGAGCCACGTGATCTCGTCGGGCGTGAGTCGCGCGAGCTTGGCCGCGTTCTCCACCGTGAGCTGCCGCCGTAGGCGCACGGCGGTGAGCGGCGGCGTCTCGCTGCGGGGCTGGAGGGCGGGAACGTGCAGGGCGGGAACGACTTCCATAGGGCGTGATCACTCTTCGGCGGTCGGCGGCGTGAACCTCTCCGGCAGCTCATCGGCAAAATCGACGTCTCCTGGAGGGCCGAGGTCGTCGCACGGCACGAGCAGGGCCGGGATCTCGCGCGCGCCCTCGTCGGGAATCCGTTCCCAGGCCACGCGCGCGAGCAGGACCGGGTGGCCGCGGACGCCGTCGTAGGAGGCGGCGACGACCTCCGCGCCGCTCTCGCGCCAGACCTCGACCACACGGTCGATCGCCTCGGGCGCCAGGTCGGGCCCGTCCGCGAGGACGACCACGGCGGCTGCGACTTCGGTGGGGAGCCGTTCCAGTCCGCAGCGCAGCGACGCGCCCGGCCCGCGCTCCCAGCTCGGGCAGCGGACAGCCGGGGCCGAGGTTTCGAGCTCGTGCGCTCCGAGGACGACGAGCACCTCCCGCACCGAGCTCCGCCGCACGCGCTCGAGGACGGGCTCGAGCAGAACGCCTTGCTTGGGAGAGCCGAAGCGCGTCGACGCTCCCGCTGCCAGGACGATGGCGGCTAGATCAGGAATCCGAAACCGCGAACAGACCCGCTAGCTCGTTGTGACCTGCATGCCTTCGATCTCGACGCGCTCGGTGGGCCGCTGGCTCGCGTCGCCGAGCCGGCCGATCTTCTCGACGACGTCGAGTCCGTCGACGACCTTGCCGAGGATCGCATAGTCGGGCGGCAGCCGCGCGTCGTCGCCCGTGACCACGAAGAACTGGCTGCCGGCGGTCCCCGCCGGCTCGGTGTCCGTCTTGGCCATCGCGGCGACGCCCTTCGTGTAGGCCGCATTGGCCGGGGGCTGGTCGACGGTCGAGTAGCCGGGGCCGCCGAAGCCCGAGCCCGTGGGGTCTCCGGCCTGAATGACGAACCCCGGCACGATCCGGTGGAAGACAGTCCCGTCGAAGAAGCCCTTCTGGGCGAGCGCGACGAACGAGGCCGTCGTGCACGGCGAGACCGTTGTCGCGAGCTCGATCGTGAAGCTGCCCTGGTTCGTGCGGACGGCGACCCGGTAGGTCTTGTCCTTCTCGAGGTCTGTCAGCTGGGCTTTGTCCTTGTCGCCGGTCACGTCGCAGCGCATTGTCTCCGTCTTGCCGCCTCCGCTGCCGCCGCAACCTGCAAGCAGAACGACGAGCGGGATCAGGAGGAACCCGAGCCCTTTCATGCAACGGCCTCGAGCGCCCGGCGGACGAGCGCCCGCGCGATCTCGAGCTTGTAGGCGTTGCCGGGCAGGGGCGTCGCCTGGTCGAGGGCTTCGGATGAGTCGAGAGCCCACGGGATCGGCGCGACCCCGGCGAGCGCGAGCCTCGTCCCATCGGGGAAGCGGGCCGCCGCGACGCCTACGAGCGGGAACGCCCACTTCTGGCGGTCCATCGCCTTCAGGTACGTGCTCGCCTTCGGTGCGGGCACGTCCAGCTCGACGATGAGCTCGTCCGGCTCGAGGGTCGTCAGCCGCCGGTCGTCGTCGGTCGGGAGGCGGTAGAGCTCGCCGATGGGAAGCTCGCGCCGAGTCGTGCGCAGCGTCGCGCCGAGGGCGAGCAGCGCGGCGGCCGGGTCGGACGGGTGCGCGGAGGCGCAGGGCTTGTTCGCGAAGATCGCGTGCTCGCGATGCTGCCCCTCGCGTGCGTGACAGCGATCGCCGCCGTGGAGGTAGCACGGAAATTTGAGGCGCCAGTACCAGCAGCGGGTCGCCTGGAGCAGGTTTCCGCCGATCGTGCCCATCGAGCGCAGCTGCGGCGACGCGGCCGCCGCGCAGGCCTCGCGGAGCGCCTGCGGGATCTCGGGGCTCGCCTCCAGCTCGGCGAGCGTCGTGCCCGCGCCGACCCGGCCGTCGTGAACGCCGCGGGGGATCGCCTCGCGCAGCTCGACGAGCCTTTCCGCGCGGACGATGCCGTCGCGGAGGAGCGGAACGAGGTCGGTGCCGCCCGCGAGGGCGACCGCTCCGTTGCCGAGCGCGGCCGCAGCCGCTTCGGCGGACTCAGGCCGTACTAGCTCCAACCTTCTCCGGCCGGCCCTCGCGCTCGCGTGCTTCACGCAGTGCCCGCAGCATCTCCTCTCGTGTGATCGGGAGCGAGCGCACGTCCGCGCCCGTCGCGTCGCGGATCGCATTCGCGATCGCGGCGGCTGTCGGCACGATCGGCGGCTCGCCGAGGCCTTTCGAGCCGAGGTTCGTCAGATGCTCGTCGGGGATGTCGAGCAGCTCGGCGACGATCTCGGGCGTATCCGCGATCGTCGGCAGCCTGTAGGCGTCGAGCGTCTGCGTGAGGACGATGCCGGTCTCGGGGTCGAGCAGGCGCTCCTCGGAGAGCGTGTGCCCGATCCCCTGGATGATCCCGCCCTCGACCTGGCTCGAGGCTCCGAGCGGGTTGACGACGCGGCCGACGTCGTGGATCGCGGCAACGCGCTCGACGCGTACCTCGCCCGTCTCGATGTCGACGGCGACCTCGGCGACCTGGACGCCGAAGGTGAGCACCTGCATCCCCGCTGGATTCGGCCCGCGTGCACCCTTACCGAGGATCTGCGCGTCCTCGAGCAGGCCCACGACCTCCTCGAGCGGCCACGAGCCCCCGTCGGCCGAGACGATCCTGCCGCCCTTCAACGAGAGGATGCGCTCCTCCTTGTCGTAGCGCTGAGCCGCGATCCCGACGATCTGCCGGGCGGCGTCGGCCGCCGCCGAGCGAACGGCCGGGCCCATCGAGGGCGTCGTCGACGAGCCGGCCGAGATCGAGGCATACGGCCCGCGCGCCGAGTCGCCGAGGACGAGCTCGACGCGGTCGATGGGCAGGCCGAGCTCCTCGGCGGCGATCTGGGCCATCGCGGTCGCCGTGCCCGTGCCGATGTCCTGCATCGCCGTGACGACGGTCGCGCGCCCGTCCGAGCCGACACGCACCCACGCGTACGAGGGCGGGCCGCCTCCGCCGTACCAGACCTGGCTGGCGAGACCGACTCCGCGCTTCCACGGGCCTTCGCTCCGTGAGCGCACCTCGTCCCGGCGCCGCCAGTGCGGCTCGGCGCGCCGGTAGCACTCCATCAGGTTCTTCGACGAGAAAGGCCGCTCGTCGGCCTCGTGCGCGTAGTTGAGGCGGCGAAGCTCGAGCGGGTCGATGTCGAGCTTGGCCGCGACCTCGTCGAGCAGGCACTCGAGCCCGAACGTGCCCTCCACGTAGCCGGGCGCGCGGAAGGCTTTCATCGGCGGCGTGTTGATCTTCGCGCAGGAGAGGACCGTGCGGACGTTCTCGCAGTCGTAGAGCGTCTTCATCGGGCCGTCAGTCGGGGCCGGCCAGCCCGACCAGCCGGTCGCGTTCACGAACTCGCCCGCGAGCGCGACGAGCGTCCCGTCCGATCGCGCGCCCGCGGTCAGCCGCTGGATGGTCGCGTTTCGGTTGCCGGAGGCGACGTTCTCTTCGCGCCGGGTGAGCATGCAGCGCACCGGCCGTCCGGTGCGCCGGGCGAGCTCGGCCGCGATGAAGGTGTAGTCACCTGCCCCGTTCTTGGCGCCGAAGCCGCCGCCCATGAACTCGCAGACGACGCGCACCTGATCGGGCGGGAGCCCCAGCTTCGAGGCGACCTCGTCACGGATGCCCCAGATGAACTGGGTCGAGATGTGGACGTCGAGTGAGTCGCCGCGCCACTCGCAGACGGCCTGGTGCGTCTCCATCGAGTTGTGGAGGACCGTCTGCGTCCGGTACTCCGCCTCCACGACGACGTCGGCTTGGTCGAGGGCCGCGTCGACGTCGCCGCGCTCGTACCGGCTCGGCTCGGTCACGACCTGCCCGCGGCGCACCGCCTCGTCGGGGTCGAGGAGCGGGTCCAGCAGCTCCCAGTCGACATCGACGAGCTCGACCGCGGCGCGCGCCTCCACGTACGAGTCGGCGGCAACTGCCGCGACGGCCTCCCCCTGGAAGCCGACCTCGTCCACGAGCACATGCGCCTCGCCCGGTCCGATCGCGGCCCGCACCCCGGGAGCCGCGAGCGCGCGCGAGAGGTCAACCCTGTTCACGCGCGCGTGCGCGTGCGGGGAGCGGAGCACGGCGGCGTCGAGCATTCCCGGCAGGCGGAGGTCGGCGGTGTAGCGCGCCTCGCCGCGTGCGCGAAGCGGCCCCGTCACGCGTGTGGCGGGGCGCCCGACCACCTCGCGGGGGCCGGCCGGCCACTGGTCGAGCGCGTCCTCGTCCACGACGAGCCAAACCTCTTCGTAGCGGCCCTCGACCTCTTTCTCGGTGCGGATCAGCCTCGCCACGCCAGAATCGCCTCCTCGATCTTCGGGTACGCCCCGCAGCGGCAGAGATTCCCGGCCATCGCGTGCCTGATCTCCTCTCGCGACGGCTCCGGGCTCGCCTCGACGAGTGCCGAGGCGGCCACGATCTGGCCCGGGGTGCAGAAGCCGCACTGAAGCGCGTCGGCGCGCACGAACGAGTCGACGAGCGGGTGCTCCCGCAGGCCCTCGATCGTCGTCACTTCCCGCTCACCGACTGTATGAACGAGCGTGATGCACGAGTAGACGGGCACTCCGTCGAGGAGCACCGTGCACGCGCCGCAGTGGCCCTCGCCGCAAGCGATTTTCGTTCCGGTCAAGCCGAGGCCGTCGCGCAGGGTCTCGACGAGCGTGCGGCCGACCGGCGCCTCCACCTCGTACGAGCCGCCGTTGATCTTGAGCTCAAGCACCTGATGTCACCGCCAGGATGTCGGCGAGGTGAATGAGCCCGAAGGTCGCACGGCTGGCCGCCGTCCGGTCCTCCTCCTCGACCTCGGGCAGCGCGCGCCAGAGCTCACGGGCGGTCAGGAGCAGTTCCCGGATGCGCTCCAGCTCCTCCGGCCGCCCGTCCCGATCCTCGCACGCGTTGAGCGCGAGGCCGAGAACGCCGATCGTGTCGGGCTGTCGCGTCCAGAGGAGGGGCGTGGCCATCGAGAGGTACTGGTGAATGCGGGCGAGCGCCATCGGCTGGGTGAACGTACCGCTCCCCTTGGGCGCCGTCGGCGGGAGGGGCGGCTCGCCGTGCGCGATCCGGTTCGCGTTGCCCGCGAGCATGTTGCGCAGCTGCAGCTCGTCGAACTCCGCGAGCCTCCCCGTTCGCAGGGCGATCAGCAGCGAGCTCGGCTGACGTCCATAGGGATAGTCGGAGGCGTAGAGCACCTGCTCGGGCGAGACCTGGTGGAAGAAGCTGAGCAGGTCGACCGGGCTCCAGACCGAGGTGTCGAAGAAGACGCCCGCTTTGCCGGCGAAGCGCCCGGCCAGGCCGGCGAGGTCGGCGATCCCGGCGTGGGCGATGATCAGCTGCGCCTCGGGGTAGGCGTCGACCAGCCGCGCGAGGTGGTCGGCGATCGGCGGCAAGCCTCGGCCGCCGTGGATGAGGATCGGCACGCGCCGCTCGGCGGCGAGCGCGAAGACAGGCGCGAGCCGCTCGTCGTTCAGCAGGAAACGCTGCGCGCGAGGGTGGAGCTTGATGCCCCGAGCTCCGAGGTCGAGGCAGCGCTCGGCCTCCTCGATCGGCCCCTCGGCCAGGTCGAGCCGGACGAAGGGAATCAATCTCCCCTCCGAGCGCTTCGCATACTCGAGCGTGCGGTCGTTCGGCGCCCGGAAGCCGGGATGCCGGTCGGGCTCGTCCATGCAGAACATGAAGCAGTGCGAGATCCCGTAGCGCTCGGCGATTCGCTCGAGATCGTCGCACGTCCCCCGGAAGCCGTCGATGTCGTTCCCGAGATGGACGTGCGCGTCGAAGATCTCGGCCTCGCGCGGAAGCTCCTTTCGCAGCTCTTCGTCGTAGGCGGCGATCAGCTCCTGGGCTCGCTCGAACGCGTCGTCCACGAGTCCTCAGTCTATGCGGGTACGATGCCGCGGCCGTGGCAGACGTTCTCATCTTCGCCGACTCCGTCGTCTCGCCGGAGATGCGGCACGCGGTGCCGATCCTCATCCCCGACCCGTTCCTCTACGTGGAGAAGGACGGCAAGCGCTTCACGGTCTCGACCGCGTTCGAGGTCGCGCGCATCGCCGAGCTTGGCATCGAGGCGCGCCCCTGGGAGGACTTCGGGTACGACGAGCTGATCGCGCAGGGCCTCCCGCGCGAGGAGATCGTCTGGCTGCACGTCAACCTCGACGTCTGCCGCGAGCTCGGCGTCGACAACGCGATCGTGCCACGGTCGTTCCCCGTCTCCGTCGCGGATCACCTGCGCGCGAACGGCATCGAGCTGAAGCCCGACCACGGATATTTCTCAGGTCTTCGCCGGGTGAAGAACGACGCCGAGCTGGCCGGCATCCGTCGCGCGCAGAAGGCCGCCGAGGCGGGGATGTCCGCCGCGCGCGCGCTCCTCGCCCGTGCCGAGCCGTCGAACGACCACGTGAACGTGGACGGCGAGCCGCTCACCTCCGAGCGCCTGAAGGCCGCGATCCGCCGCGTCTTCAGCGACCACGGCATGTCCAGCGACGACTTCATCGTCTCGCACGGGCCTCAAACGGCGATCGGGCACGAGCTCGGCTCCGGGCCGATTGCGCCGAACGAGCCGGTCGTGATCGACCTGTGGCCGAAGGACCCCGAGTCGGCCTGCTACGCAGACATGACGCGAACGTACGTGGTCGGCGACCCGTCGAGGGAAGTCGTCGAGTACCACCGCCTCGTCAAGGAGGCGCTCGACCGCTCGTTCGAGGCGACGAAGGCGGGCGTGCACGCGTCTGACGTCTACAACCTCGTCTGCGAGCTCTTCGAGGAGCACGGTCAGAAGACCACGCTCTCGAAGAAGCCCGGCGAGGTGCTCGACACCGGGTTCATCCACGGCCTTGGTCACGGCGTCGGGCTCGAGGTGCACGAGGCGCCGTCACTCGGCCGCGGCGGCACGGGCGACCTGGTTGCCGGCGACGTCGTCACGCTCGAGCCGGGCCTCTACCGAGCGGGCTTCGGAGGCTGCCGGCTCGAGGACCTCGTCCTCGTCACCGAGGACGGCGCTGAGAACCTGACCGACTTTCCCTACGACCTCACGCCTTGACGGACCCCACCCGCGGGGCCGCGATCGAGACCATGTTCCTCGAGGAGCGGCGGTATCCGCCGCCCGAGGGCTTCGCCGCACAGGCGAACGCGGGGCCCGAGATCTACGAGCGGGACTTCGATGAGCTCTGGGAGACCGAAGGCCGTGAGCGCGTCACCTGGTTCGAGCCGTTTACGAAGCTCTACGAATGGGAGCCGCCTTACGCGAAGTGGTACCTGGGCGGCAAGCTCAACGTCTGCTTCAACTGCGTCGACCGTCACGTCGAGGCGGGCCAGGGATCGAAGGTCGCCTACCAGTGGGAGGGAGAGCCCGAAGGCGATCGGCGCACGATCACCTTCGCCGACCTGCAGCGCGAGGTCGTCCGCCTGGCGAACGCGCTCAAGCGGCTCGGCGTCGGCAAAGGGACTCCGGTCGGGATCTACATGGGCATGGTTCCGGAGCTGCCGGTGGCGATGCTCGCGTGTGCCCGGCTTGGCGCGCCGCACATGGTCGTCTTCGGCGGCTTCTCGGCGGAGGCGCTGTCCGGCCGCCTCGACGACATGGAGTGCGAGCTCCTGATCACGCAGGACGAGGCCTGGCGCAAAGGCTCGCCGGTGCCGCTCAAGCGCAACGCCGACGACGCTTGCGCCGAGTCACCGAGCGTGAAGAAGACGGTCGTTCTCCGGCGCACGGGGAATGACGTGCCAATGGAGGAAGGGCGGGACGAGTGGTGGGACGACCTCGTTGCGGGTGAGGACGAGGACCCGGCCTCGTGTCCCTGCGAGCCGATGGACTCGGAGGACCTCCTCTACCTCCTCTACACGAGCGGCACGACCGCGAAGCCGAAGGGGATCGTGCACACGACCGCCGGCTACCTCGTCGGCGTCGCGACGACTCATCACTACATCTTCGACGTGAAGCCTGACTCGGTCTACTGGTGCGCGGCCGATGTCGGCTGGGTGACGGGCCACAGCTACATCGTCTACGGCCCTCTGTGCAACGGGACGACCGGCGTCATCTACGAAGGCGTCCCCGACTTCCCGGAACGCGATCGCTGGTGGGCGATCGTCGAGCGCTACGGCGTCGACATCCTCTACACGGCGCCGACTGCGATCCGCAGTCACATGAAGTGGGGGCCCGAGCATGCGCAGAAGCACGATCTCTCCTCGATCCGGCTGCTCGGAACGGTCGGCGAGCCGATCAACCCGGAGGCGTGGGTCTGGTATCGCGAGGTGATCGGCGGCGACCGCGTGCCCGTCGTCGACACGTGGTGGCAGACCGAGACCGGGACGGTCCTGATCACGCCGCTGCCGGGGGTGACGACGCTCAAGCCCGGCTCGGCGACGAAGCCGTTTCCCGGGGTCGACGCGGCGGTGTACGACGAGCAAGGGAACGAGGTCGGCCCAGGCGGCGGCGGCTACCTCGTCCTGCGACGGCCGTGGCCGGCGATGCTCCGCGGCATCTACAACGATCACGACCGCTACGTCGAGACCTACTGGTCGCGCTACGAGGACGTCTATTTCGCCGGGGACGGCGCGCGCATCGACGAGGACGGCGACTTCTGGCTGCTCGGCCGCGTCGACGACGTGATGAACGTCTCCGGCCATCGGATCTCGACGATCGAGGTCGAGAGCGCGCTCGTCGACCACCCGCAGGTGGCCGAGGCGGCCGTCGCCGCACGGGCCGACGCGCGCACCGGCCAGGCGATCGTGGCCTTTGTGTCGTTGAAGGGCGGGGAGGAGGGCTCGGTCGCGAAGCTCGAGGAGCTGCGCGACCACGTGGCGAAGAAGATCGGCCCGATCGCCAAGCCGGCGAACATCGTCTTCACTCAGGAGCTGCCGAAGACGCGAAGCGGCAAGATCATGCGGCGGTTGCTGCGGGACGTCGCGGAGAAGCGGCCGCTCGGAGACACGACGACGCTCGCAGACCCGGCCGTCGTCGAGGAGATCCGCGAGCGCTCGGCCGCTGAAGCGCCAGAGGAGTGATCGACCACCGCCGCCTCGGCGTCGACCTCTTCAACGAGGTCTGGCGCCTGATGGAGTCGCGAGCTAAGGCGACGCTTGCGGCGCCGCCTACTAGCACGCGCAGCGCTGTCTCGATCACTGCGAAGTAGCCGGGCTCGACGACTGGGATCTCGCGTATGCCTACGAGGCCCTTGCACGCGCGCATGCGCTGGCGGGCAAAGCCGAGGCCGCTGATTGGAAATCGAAGGCCCGAACCGCCGGTGACGAAATCGCCGACGCCGAGGACCGCGAGCACTTCGAGGAGGACTTCGCCACGCTGAGCTAATGAGAGCCGGCCTCAGGGCCAGCTAGGCGAGCAGCTTCTCGAAGCGCTCTTGCTGGTCCTGCTCGAACGGCCCGATCACGGCCAGGTTGAGCCCGTTGCGGGCGATCACGTCCTGCGCGACACGCTGCACGTCCTCCGCGGTCACCGCGTCGAGACCGGCGAGCACCTCCTCCGGCTCGACGGCCTGACCCTCGAGCACCTCGCGCCGGAGCCCGAACATGATCAGCCCGTGCGGGCTCTCCGTCTGGAGGACGAACCGGCCCTTCGCCACGTTACGCGCCTTCTCGAGCTCGTCCGGCGGCACCTCCTCCTCGGCGATCTTGCGCAGCTCGGCGACGATCGTCGTGATCGCCTCGTCGATCCGCTCGATGTCGACGCCGGCCTGCGAGAAGAGGGAGCCGACGTCGGTGTAGCTGTGGTTCACCGCATAGACGTAGTAGGCGAGCCCGCGCCGCTCTCGCACCTCCGTGAAGAGGCGCGACGACATGCCCGTGCCGAGCACCGTCGAGAGCAGCTGCAGGGCGTAGCGGTCCGGGTGGACAAGCGGATAGCTGCGCACGCCGATGCAGAGGTGCGCCTGGTCGGAGGCCTTCGTGTGCACCTTCACGCGCGGTTCTCCGTTCTCGGACAACGCAGCCGGTGCGGGAGCGCCGGTCTCGGCGGGCTCGAGCTCGCCGAGCAGCTGCTCGACCTCGGCCTCGAGGTCGCCGTCGATCATCCCGGCGACCCCGACCACCATCCGCGCCGGCCTGTACCAGCGGTCGACGTAGCCGAGGAAGGTCTCGCGTGTGGCCGCGCGCACGGTCTCCTTGCGGCCGATGATGTCCCAGCCGAGCGGCTGGTCTCCGTAGAGGAGCGCGTCGTACACGCCTGAGATGTAGTCGCGGGGCGTGTCGAAGTACATGTTCATCTCCTCGACGATGACGCCCTTCTCGCGCTCGATCTCCTCCGAGTCGAACTTCGAGTGACGGAGCATGTCGACGAGGACGTCGAGCGCGATCGAGCGGTGCGCCCCGGCGCAGCGCACGTAGTAGCCCGTGTACTCCTTGCCCGTGAAGGCGTTGAACTCGCCGCCGATGCCGTCGATCTCGCTGCCGATGTCGCGTGCGGTCGGCCGTCGCTCGGTGCCCTTGAAGAACATGTGCTCCGAGAAGTGGGCGATCCCGTTCGTCTCGGGGGTCTCGTACCGCGACCCGGCGGCCAGCATGACGAAGCACGAGACCGACTGGGCGTGGTCCATCGGCGCCTTCAGCAGGCGCAGGCCGTTCGGGAGGGTCTGTCGCTCGTAGACGTGAGTCATGCCGCGAGCCGCTCCCGCCACTCGTCCGGGACCGCGATCGCCTCGCGTCGCTCGTAGTCGTACGCGACGCAGACTGTCTTGGCCTCCGCCACGACTCGGCCGCCGGCGCGCAGCTCGTACTCGAGGTCGAAGCTCTTCGTCCCGAAACGGCCGGCGCGGACCCCGACCTCGATCTCCTCGCCGAAGCCCGCCGGCGAGCGGAAGTCGATCTCGGCGCGCGCGATGATGATCGGGAAGTCTCGGCCCGAGGCGAGCCCGAGGCCGAGCATGAAGGCCGCACGCGCCTCCTCGACGTAGGTCAAATAGACGGCGTTGTTGACGTGGCCCATCGCGTCGACGTCGCGGAAGCGCACGGTCTCGCGGTGCACGAAGTCGAACCCCTCCACGGCCGGGGATGCTAGCGGCCGCTGCTCAGGTACGGGTCCCCCAGGCCTCGAGCAGCTCGCGCTCCCGATCGGTCGCCAGGCCTGCCTCCTCGGTCGGCTGCGCCTCTTCGAGAGTCGCACGGACCGTTTCGGCGAGCGGCCGGAAGCGGAGACCGGCGGCCACCGCTCGCGAGACGTCGGTCGAGTGCGTCCCCGCCCACTCGGGGTCCTGGATCCAGAGCGGCAGCTCCATCCATTCGCCGACTCCCTGCTCCACGAGGAACTCGTCAGGCACCCAGATGAAGCGGGCGTCGCTGCCAGCCACCTCGCGGCACGTCTCGGCGAGCTCGCCCCACGCCAGGCCGGGGTGGGTGGCGTTGAACGTGCCCGCCTGCCTGCGCTCACAGAGGTCGACCAGCCAGGAGCCGAGGTCGCGGACGTCGACGAACTGGATCCTCCGGTCGGCCGGCCCCGGGGCGATGACCTGGCCTCCGCGCGCGATCCGGTGCGGCCAGTAGGTGAAGCGGCCGGTCGGGTCGTGTGGGCCGACGATCAGGCCGGGCCGGACGATCAGCGCCTCTTCCCGGAATACGTCGCGGACCGCATCTTCGCACAACGCCTTCAGAGGCCCGTAGTTCGAGTAGTCGTCGGCGAGCCGGTCGAGCGGCCGGTCGCCGAGCGGCTCGAGAGACGACTCCTCGCTCGGGCCACGACTGGCATCGGCGTACACGGAGATGCTCGAGACGAAGAGGTAACACCCGACCGAGCCGGCGAGCAGCTCGGCAGAGGCCCGCACGACGTGCGGCACGTAGCCGCTCGGATCGACGGCCGCATCCCACGAGCGGCCCTCGAGCCCGGAGAGCTCGCCCTCACGGTCGCCGCGGAGCTTCTCGGTCTCCGGGAAGAGGTCGGGGTTCGTCTCTCCTCGGTTGAAGAGGGTGACCTCGTGCCCTCGCTCGAGGGCGGTCTCGACGACCGCCCGCCCGAGGAACTTCGTTCCCCCGAGGACGAGCAGCTTCATGCGACGGCCTGTCCGTTCTGGCCGGACCGGTCGATCGAAACCGCATGCTCGGTTCTCTTCGGCATCGGGCTCAGTGCCTTAGGCACCGCTTGCGGTGCCGCTCAGGACGCGCGGCTTGGCCGCGTGTCCGTCTGAATTGACCGGTCGACACATCTGAACTCGCCGCAACCGCGCAACCCTATCCTCCGGGCGGCGAGAGGCTGTGGATTTTTGACGCCGGCGACGCCGGGGCAGTACGCTCGGTCTGTGCGCAGGTTGCGGTCGTTGAGCGAGGCCGAGTGCTACGCGCGCTGCTACGGCGCCGGTGACGACAACGTCCGTTTCGTGAGGCTCGAGCCGCGCCGGCCGCGCTTCGACACGCGCGTCTCGGGCGAGGATCTCCGCCGCGCGTTCGAGTCGAGACTCGACGCGCGCGAGCCTGCGCCGGACACTGTGGCCCGCGGCCGCGCGCCCGCAGCTGCAGCCTGACGCGTCACCTCTGGGAAGGGCCCGTTAAACAATCCGCGCAACGACTTCTGGCGCCTCCTCCACGACGCGGGGCTCACGCCACGTCTGCTCACGCCCGCCGAGCAGTTCGATCTGCCGCGGTACGGGCTCGGCCTCACGAACGCGGCCTTCCGCACCACCCCGGGCTCCGGCGACCTCCGCCGCGCCGACTTCGCAGACGCGGCCGACCGCCTCGCGCGAATCGCCCGGGAGCTTCACCCGCGCGTGATCGCCTTCGTCGGCAAGGAGGCCTACCGCGGTGCCTTCGGTGAGCGGCCGGCCCTCGGTCTCCAGGATCGGCGTGTCGGCGAAACGCTCTACTTCGTCCTGCCCTCGACGTCGCCGGCGAACGCTGCCGTCTCGTATCCCGAGCGTCTTCTCTGGTTCAGGGCCCTGAAGGAGCTGCTCGGCTGAGCCCGTAGCGTGGCGACCGCGGCCTCCGCTACTCGCCCACGCCGATCGCAGTCAGGAAGACGAGGACGACCGTCGTGACGGCAAGGAGACCGTGCAGCGTCACGATCGAGACAGGGAAGTGCTGCTCGGCAGGCGTGCCCGGGTCGACCGCCTCGGCCACGCGGCCACGCGACTGGCGGCGTTGCCACCAGATCGCAAACATCGTCCAGCCCAGAATCGCGACGACGCCCAGGATCACGAGCGCGATCCAGGCCAGCGCGTCGCTGTCGGTCGCCAGGTAGATGATCCAGATGAGCAGACCGGTCGCGGCCAGCAGGAAGTGGCTGAGGATGAGCACCGGCCGGATCCTCGTCCCCGGCTCCCGGCCCTGCCGCATTCCGCCTCGCGCCAGCCAGATCGCGAGCAGGACGAAGCCTCCGCCTGCCGTCGCGACCCATGCAATCAAGGCCGCCCATTCCATCCCGTCGCCTCCTTTGGACTCCCTACTCGTCCGCGCCGGACCGAATGGGAATCTTCTCACTTCTCGGTTTTGGGAGGCCTCTCAGCCGCGCCAGCGGTTCGTGATCGGCAGGCGCCAGTCGCGGCCAAACGCCTTCGGGCGCAGCTTCACGCCCGGGGGCGCCTGGCGGCGCTTGTACTCTGCGCGGTCGATCATCGCGAGGGCGCGGTCGACTACGTCGGGATCGAAGCCGTCCGTCGTCAGATCCTCTCGTGAGCGATCGAGCTCGACGTAGGCCTCGAGCACCTGGTCGAGCGCCGGGTAGGGAGGCAGCGAGTCCTCGTCGAGCTGGTTGTCGCGCAGCTCGGCGCTCGGCGCGCGGTCGATGATCGACTGTGGGATGACCTCGCGCCCGGCCTGCTCGTTCAGGTACCTCGCCAGGCGAAACACATCCGTCTTAAACACGTCCTTGAGGAGCGCGAACCCGCCGGCCATGTCGCCGTAGAGCGTGGCGTAGCCCACCGAGAGCTCGGACTTGTTCCCCGTGGCGACTACGAGCCAGCGGAACTTGTTCGAGAGCGCCATCAGGAGGACGCCGCGGATCCGTGCCTGGAGGTTCTCCTCGGTCGTGTCCGGCTCGCGGCCTGCGAAGACGTCGGCCAGCGTCTCGAGGAAGGTCACGACAATCGGCTCGATCGGGAGCTCCAGAAAGTCGGCGCCGAGCCCCTCCGCCAGACGCCCGGCGTCCCGCCGGGTCTCCTCCGAGCTGAAGCGCGAGGGCATCGACACGCAGTGGACCCGGTCGGCCCCGAGGGCCTGACTCGCAATCGCCGCCGCGAGCGCGGAGTCGATCCCGCCCGAGACGCCGATCACGACCTCCTCGAAGCCGTTCTTCTCGACGTAGTCGCGCAGGCCGAGCTCGAGGGCGCGCCGCATCTGCTCGAGGTCGTCGAGAAGCGGGGCGAGCTCCGGCTCGACCGGTTGGCCATTCGCAGCGCGAGGCGAGCCGATGTGGACGACCGGCACCTCGGGCGCCTCCTCGCGCTCGCTCTCGAGCGAGCGGCGCCGCACGTCACGAAGCCGTCGGCCGACGGCCTCTTCCGGCTCCACGTCGACGATGAGGAGCGCCTCCTCGAACCCCGGCGCCCGCGCCAGAACCTGTCCTTCGTCGTCGAGCACCACGGAGTGCCCATCGAAGATGAGCTCGTCCTGCCCGCCGACGGCGTTGACGAAGGCGACGTAGCACACGTTGTCGCGCGCGCGCGTGGCGAGCATCTGCTCCCGTTCGCGGTCCTTTCCGACGTGGAACGGCGACGCAGAGATGTTCACGAGCAGCTGCGCGCCCGCGAGCGCGAGGTCGGTCGCAGGCGGCCCCGGCTGCCAGATGTCCTCGCAGACGGTCGGCCCGATCATCGCCTCGCCGTGCTCGAGGAGGAAGAGATCTCGGCCCGGCGCGAAGTAGCGGTGCTCGTCGAAGACGCCGTAGTTGGGGAGAAAGCGCTTCCGGTAGAGGGCCTTGACCTCGCCCGCGGCGCAGACTGCGCACGCGTTGTAGAGGTCGCGGTCGAGGTGGGGGACGCCGACGAACGCGACGATGTCGCGCGCCTCGCGGGCGATCTGCGCAAGCGAGCGCTCAGCCGCCCGCACGAAGCTCGGCCGCAGCAGGAGATCCTCCGGCGGATACCCGGTGACGGCGAGCTCGGGGAAGAGGGCGATGTCGGCGCCGGCCTCCTTCGCCTCGGCCAGGCCCGTGAGGATTCGCTCTCGGTTTCCGTCGAGGTCGCCGACCGTCGTGTTGATCTGAGCGAGCGCCAGCCTCACAGTTTTCGCCTCTCAGTCGAAAACTTTACCACTTCAGCGGTAGCGCCACTTGTGGACGACCTGCCAGCGCGCCCCGGCATCTGCGGTGCGCAGCAGCCGGTACTCCCGCCGCTCGTAGTCCTGAAGGAGCATGAAGCTGACGCGCCGTGACGCGAGCGCGACGGAGCGTGCCTCCCTCGACTCGGCCGCGGTCACTCTCGACTTTCGCCACGTGCGCCCACCGTCGCTCGTCCAGAACGCCCAGCCGCGGCCCTCCCAGAGCCAGCCGCTTCCAGTCGCCCGCATCGCGATGCCGGCCGCGTACCCATTCACCCCGAGCCCCGAGCCCACGATCGGCCCCGAGCCGGGGAAGTCGATGCGGTTCACCATGCGCCAGCGCCGGCCACCGTCGACGGTGTGAAAGATCGTCTTCGCATCGTTGCCCGCGCCGTAGAGGCCGCTACAGAGGACCCACGCCGCCTTGCGCGTCGGCGACGAGAGGTCGACTAGGCGTTCGCGGATGCGATCGCACGGATTGCGGACGCGCGTCCAAGAGCTCCCAGCCGAGCGGGTCTGAGCAAGACGTGCGCTGTTCGCGGCTTCCCGCCCGTCGTCGTAGAAGCCCCAGCCGAAGCGAGGGTCAGCGAACGAGATGGCCTGATACTTCTGGCGCGGAAGCGTCGTCCAGCTCCGGCCGCGGTCGACTGTCGCCAACCGGCCGACCCAGGCTGCGTCGGGGCGCGCGACGACAAGACCCGCGTCCGCCCGGGCGGAGCGGATCGTCTCCCAGGTCCGGCCGCCGTCCTGCGTCGTTCGCACTTGCAGCGGGCAGCGGTAGCAGCCATAGAAGAGCGCGATGCCGTGCCCGGCGTCCCAGAAGCCGATCTGAATGGGCTTCGGCGGGCTCCGACCGGCTGGAGCCGCCGAAGCGGAGAGAGCGAGGACGAGTCCGAAGAACGCGGCCGTCTTCAACGGCGCAGCCTGATCGTGTTCAGATCTTCGCGCTCGATCTCTTCGGCGCGGGCGATGAGATCTTCGATGTCGTCGTGCTCCGCGTGGATGTAGCGGCCGGCGAGCGCATCGGCCCGGCCGGACGCGAGGACGCGCACGAGTTGTGGCGCGAGCTCGGGCGGCGTCCAGGGCAGGTCGTCGCCGAACCTGCTCGTCATGTCCGTCTTCACAAGGCCGGGGCTGAAGACGAAGACCGGGATGCGATCACGCAGCTCGTTGGCGAGCGTCTCACCGTACCGGCAGACGGCTGCCTTGCTCGCCGCGTATGCTGGGCCCCCGGCTGTCCCGGGCAGATAGGCGGCGCCGCTGCCCGTGATGACGATGCGCCCGCTGTCTCGCTCAAGCATCCCTGGGATGACTGCGCGGCAGCAAAGGTGCACGCCGAGGACGTTCACCTCCAAGACGCGCCACCAATCGCTCGGGTCGAGCTCCCAAGTCGAGCCATGCCCGTCGTTGATTCCCGCATTCGCGACGAGGAGGGCGACGTCTCCTGCCTCAGCGATGGCGCGTTCCACCGATGCCTGCTCGGCAACGTCGACCTCGACGGCTCTGCCGCCGATCTCTGCGGCGACGGCGTCGATCTGATCTCGCGTCCGTGCCGCCACGACGACCGACCAGCCGTCGCCAGCGAGCTCCCGGGCGATGTTTGCGCCGATGCCCCGACCGCCGCCCGTGACGAGTGCGACGCCACGCTCAGACGGCACCGGCGATCTCCTCGAGCGCTTCCGGATTCTCGAGCGAGGACAGATCTCCGGGATCGCTGCCGAGGGCCGTCGCGCGCACGGCCCGCCGGACGATCTTCGCGCTGCGGGTCTTGGGGAGAGCCGAGACGAAGATCACGCGCTCCGGCTTGAAGGCCTTGCCGAGCTCACGAGCGACTACGCCGGAGACTTCGGCCGCCAGCCCGTCGCTGGGCTCCTGCCCAGGAGTGGGGACGCAGAAGATCCACGCCACTTCCCCTTTTACCTTGTGCGGCACGCCGATCGCCGCCGCCTCGGCCACTGCGGGGTGCCCAACGGCGGCCGACTCGATCTCGGCCGGGCCGATCCGCTTGCCGGCGAGGTTCAGCGTGTCGTCGGAGCGTCCGTGCAGGAACCAGTAACCGTCCTCGTCGACCGAGGCCCAGTCGCCGTGCACCCAGACCCCCGGGAAGTGGCGCCAGTACGTCTCGAGGTAGCGCTCTGGGTCGCGCCAGAACCCGCGCGTCATCCCGGGGAAGGGCTTCCGGCAGACGAGCTCCCCGACTTCGCCGCGAAGCGACCTTCCTTCTGCGTCGAAGACGTCCATCGCCATCCCCAGCGCGGGGCCGCCGAGCGAGCAGGCCTTGATCGGGATCGCAGGGGTCGGCGAGAGGAAGCAGGCGCCGACCTCCGTGCCGCCGGAGCAGTTGATGATCGGGCAGCGACCGCCGCCGACTTCTTCGAAGAGCCAGCGGTACGGCTCAGGGTTCCACGGCTCGCCGGTGGTCACGATCGTGCGCAGCGAGGAGAGGTCGGACTGGGGCTCGCCGTGTGGGATCAGTGCCCGGGTGAGCGTGGGGGAGATCCCGAGCACCGAGACCCGTTCCGTCTCGATCAGCTTCCAGAGCCGGTCTTGCGGCCAGTCCGGCGCACCCTCGGCGAAGACGAGCGTGGAGCCCATCGCGTGCCCTCCGACCACTGTCCAAGGCCCCATGATCCAGCCCATGTCGGTGACGAAATGGATCCGGTCGTCGGGGCCCGCGTCCGCCTGGTAGCAGACCTCCCGCGCGATCGAGACGAGGAAGCCGCCCTGGACGTGGACGACGCCCTTCGGCGTGCCGGTCGTCCCTGAGGTGTAGGTGAGGAGGTACGGCGTCTCCGAGTCGAGCTCGGCGGGCTCGAGCTCGCCCGGGGAGCTCGCGACGAGCTCGTCCCAGGGCGCGACGACGACGTGCTCGACGCTCGGCGCCTCGCCCCGCGCCTCCTCGAGGATCTCCAGCATCGGCACCTCGCGCCCCCGCCGCATCGCCGTCCGCGCCGTGATCGCCACCTTCGACTCGGAGGCCCGGAGGCGCTGCGCCACCGCGGGCGCGGCGAAGCCGGAGAAGATAGGCACCTGGATCGCGCCGATGTGCGCGCAGGCGTGCGACGCGACCGGCACCTCGAGGCCCATCGGCAGGAAGATCGCCACGCGGTCGCCCTCGCGGACGCCGAGCCGGACGAGCGCTTCGGCGAGCTTCGTTACCTCGCCGGAAAGCTCGCCGTAGGTCTGCTCGCGACGGGAGCCATCCTCGCCGAGCCCGACCGAGGCGATCGAATCGGGGCGCCGCTCGCTCCAGCGGTGCACGCAGTTCCAGGCGATGTTCAGCCGCCCGCCGGTGAACCACGTCGCCCACTCGGGCCCGCGCGAGACGTCGACGACCCGCTCCCACGGCTCCGAGAACTCGAGCCCCATGTCCTCGATCGCGGCCGGCCAGAACCACTCGGGCTCCTCCTGGGAGCGGCGGACGAGCTCCCAGTAGTCGTCGATCTCGTGCGCGCGCATCAGCCGGACGACGTTCGCGCGCTCGAGCGTCGCCTCGTCGGGCTGCCAGACGAACTTTGCGACCGCTTGCGCCATCGGACTAGACTTTGCTAACTTAGTGCGCGCTAACCAGCTGGAGGACGCCAGGCATGCGCGCACGCATCTTCGCAGAGGAGAACCGCAAGTGGTGGACGCTGGGGGCGGTCGCGTTCGGCCTCTTCATGATCATGCTGGACAACACGGTCGTGTTCGTGGCACTTTCCGCGATCCAGAACGACCTCCACATCTCGACCTCCGAGCTCGAGTGGGTCGTGAACGGCTACGCGCTCACGTTCGCGGTGCTGATGCTGACCGGGGGGAAGCTCGCCGACCTGCTCGGCCGGCGGCGGATCTTCATCGTCGGCCTTGCGATCTTCACGGCGGCCTCCCTCGCCTGCGGGCTCGCGACGAGCGCGTCGATCCTGATCGGCGCGCGCGTAGTCCAGGGCGTCGGCTCGGCGCTGATGAATCCCGCGACGCTCTCGATCATCACCGCCACCTTCCCGCCGCGGCAGCGCGGCACGGCCATCGGCATCTGGGTGGGCGTCTCCGCGATGGCGCTGGCGATCGGTCCGCTCGTCGGCGGCGTGATCACCGATCAGATCAGCTGGAGCTGGATCTTCTTCATCAACGTTCCGGTCGGCATCGTCGGCATGGTCGTCGCCCGGCTCGTCATCAACGAGTCCCGAGATGAGTCCGAGGAGCAGCGACTCGACCTTCCCGGACTCCTCTCGTCCGGCGTCGGCCTCTTTGCGCTCACGTACGGCCTGATCGAGGCGAACAGCCACGGGTGGACTTCGGGGCGCATCCTCGGCAGCTTCGCGCTCGCGGCCGCGGGGCTTGTCCTGTTTGTCGTCTTGGAGCACCGCCAGCGTGTGCCGATGCTCGACCTGTCGCTCTTCCGCAATCCGACCTTCGCCGGTGCGAATACCGTGATGCTGCTCGTTGCCCTGGCGATGTTCGGGGTCTTCTTCTTCAACTCGCTCTATCTCCAGAGAATCCTCCACTACTCGGCGATCGAGACCGGCGCGACCTTCCTGCCGATGACGGTCCTGATCGTTTTGCTGGCGCCCGCGGCGGGGAAGTTTTCCGACCGGATCGGCTCGCGTTGGCTGATGGGCGCAGGGCTCGTGTCGTTGAGCGCTTCGCTGATGTCCTTCTCGCGGCTGGGGATCGGCTCGAGCTTCTGGGACATCCTTCCGGGTCTGCTCCTCGGCGGCGTTGGGATGTCGCTTGCGATGACGCCGACGACGGCGGCCGCGATGGGCTCGGTCCCGGTAGACAAGGCCGGTGTCGGCTCGGCGGTGCTCAACAGCATGCGTCAGGTCGGCGGCTCGCTTGGGATTGCCGCTATGGGCGCGATCGTCGCGGCGTCGCTGCACGTTCCGAGCACCGACCCGCGGATCGCCGTCCAGTTCGTCGACGGCTATCGGAACGCGCTTCACATTGCGGCTGCGATCGCGCTCGCCGGCGCCGTAGTCGCCGTGGCGACCGTGCGGAAGTATCGCCACCCAGAGGCACAGCCCGCGCTCGAAGGCGCCTGATGAGCATCCGTCTACCCGCCAAGGAACGGAAGGCCGCCGTCCTGGATTCCGCCTGCGGCATCTTCTCGACCGGGAGCTACCGCGGGACGACGACCGCCGAGATCGCGCGCCAGGCCGGCGTCACCGAGCCCGTCCTCTACCGTCACTTCGCCTCGAAGCGCGATCTCTACCTCGCCGTCCTCGACGAATCCTGGCGTCGATTGCAGTCGCTGTGGGAGGAGGCGGTCGCGTCGGAGCCGGACCCGGGCGCGTGGCTCGCGGCCATGGGGCAGGCCTATTTTCAGTCGAAGGACCCGAAGGTGCTCTGCGCCGATCTCTGGATCCAGGCTCTCACCGAGGCAAGCGACGATTCCGAGATTCGCAAGCACCTCCGCAAGCACATGCGGGAAGTGCACGGCTTCGTCGCCGACGTGATCCGCCGTTCGCAGGAGGCCGGCGGCATCCTCGCTGAGCGCGACGCGAGCGCCGAGGCGTGGATCTTCGTCTCGATCGGCCTCCTCGGGACCGTCGGCCGACGCGTCGGCGGGCTCATCCAGAACGATTTCCCGGCGATCATCGCCCAGCGACGCCGCTGGATGACCGGTATCGACGAGCCGCCGCCGGTCCCCCCGCTCCCCGGTATCTAACGCCCTCGTCCGGAACGGCCCCTGGAAGGGCAAAACCCCCGGCTGCGGCTCCGGGGGTTTCGTTCCCTTGGCGGCGAGAGAACTCACCGCCCACTATCAGTGGCGACGCTTTGAGAGGCGACGACCCGGAGGCTCTTGGCTCTGCGGCCCAGCCAACGCCTCCGGGCCTTCCGTCGCCATATCGTGGCGCGCCTCTTGCAGATCGACCTGGCGTCAGGCCGTGCTGCAAGGTGGCCTCACTATAGAGCCGCAGTTGGAGTCAGTCAAGTAGCTCGGTCAAGTGATTTTGCGAGTCGCCGCTTCACCGGGCTTTTCCTCATGGCATTGACCCTTTCGGGGGATATTTCCCGAAGGGAGGGTTGCGCAACGGTGAAGTATCCGCTTGACTTCGTCATGGAGTAGCCGCCAGTGACTTCACGCGCGACACCACACCCTTCCCTCGCGCACGCCTCCCGCCCAGCCGCCCTTCGGCTCGGCGAGCGTGTGCGTCAGCTTCGCGTCGCCGCGGGCATGACGCAGACCGAGCTCGCAGGCGCGCGATTCTCCAAGGAGTACGTCAGCCAGATCGAGCGTGGCAAGACGCGCCCGACCGGCGACACGATCGCCTGGCTCGCGAGCCGGCTCGACGTCGACTCCGGCTACCTTGCGAACGGCGTCTCCACCGACGAGCGGGGCCGCGTAGAGGCCACCCTCACGCGTGCCGAGGCGCTCGCCGAGGCGCACCGCTACGAAGAGGCCGTCACCGAGTTCGAACAGGTCCGCTCCGGCGTTGCCGCCACGGGCGCCGCCGAGCTCGCAGCGCGCTTCCTCTCGGGCGAGGCGTGGGCCAGGATGCAGCAAGGCGAGCTCCGCGAGGCGCTCGACCTCTTCACCCGTGCCCGGGCAATCGTCGAGGACGAGACCTTCTCCGACCTCGACCGCTCCGAGGTGCTCTACCGCATCGGCGTCTGCCGGTACAAGCTCGCGAGCATTTCCACCGCGATCGGGCTTTTCAACGAGGCCTACACGCTCGCGGAGCGCTCGCAGCTTCCCTGTGACCTTCTCCGCTCGAACATCCTCGCCTACCGCTCGCGCTGCTACCGGCGCCAGCGCGACTTCGAGGCCGCGCGCGAGGACGTCGAGCGCGCGCTCGAGCTCGCGCAGTCGCTCGACGACAGCCCGACGATGGCCAACGTCTACGTGCAGGCCTCGCTCGTCGCCGAGCGCCAGGGCCACTGGGTGCTCGCCCGGAACTATGCGGAGCAGGCGAAGGGTGTTTACGAGGAGCTGAACGACCAGCGCAATCTCGCCGGCCTGCTGAACAACCTCGGCGGCATCAATCTCCTCCTGGGGAAGCCCGAGGAGGCGATCGAGTACTTGAAGTCCTCCTACTCGACCGCGCTCGACTCGGACAGCAAGGAAGAGGCCGCGCAGGCGACGGGGTCGCTCGCCGCCGTCCATCTCCAGCTGAACGACTTCGAGCAGGCCGAGCGTTTCGCGCGCCAGGCTCTGACCCTCCTCGAGGGCCGCGTCGACTTTCTGCACGAGATCGGCCCCTCGCAGGTCGTCCTCGGCCGCGCGCTCATGGAGCAGGGCCGCTTGGACCAGGCCGAGGAGATGTTTCGCGCGGCTGACTCGAGCTTCGAGCAGCTTTCATCTCTCAGCCACCGGGCCGGCGCCTGGGTCGCACTCGGCGATCTTGCCGCGCGCAGGGGCGACGATCGGTCGGCTGCTCGTCTGTACCGGAACGCCGCCGAGGCGCTTCAGGACGCAAGGTTCTAGGAAGGAGGTGAACCGCATGCGAATGAAGCTCATGTTCCTTGTCGTGCTGGCCTGCCAGGTCGCACTCTTCCTTGGCTCTGTCAGCCCGATCAGCTTCTGGGACGGGCCGTAAGCCCGAGTCGCCTTCTCCTGTGGCCGCTCGCCTGGAGTCCTAGCGGGCGGCGCCGGCTGGCTGACTCCGAGCCGGTTTTCTCCTCTTCTGCTGCGCCTTCGCTTTGAACCACGGGCGTCCACCGTACGCTCGGGCTCTCAACGGGTTGAAACGAGACGGGCGGCCCCTCGATAATCGTGCGCAAGCAACGAGAGGGAGGGCTCGCCATGGCGGAAGACGGATACGCGAACCCGGTGCTGGTGACGACCGACTGGCTCGCGGAACATCTCAACGACGACAACGTCGTCGTCGCCGAGGTCGACGAGGATCCGGCGCTCTACGAGGAGGGCCACGTCCCCGGTGCCGTGAAGCTCCACTGGCGCGACGATCTCCAGGATCCGGTCGAACGCGACCTCATCGAGAAGAACGAGTTCGAGGAGCTACTTGGGAAGCTGGGGATCGCGAACGAAACGGCGGTCGTCCTCTACGGCGACAAGAACAACTGGTTCGCCGCGTACGCTTACTGGTACCTGAAGATCTACGGGCACCGGAACATCCGCATTCTCGACGGCGGCCGGCAGAAGTGGATCGACGAGGGGCGTGAGCTCACGACCGACGTGCCCTCTTCTGTCTCGACGAGCTATAGCGCCTCCGACCGCGACGAGTCGATCCGGGCGTACCGCGAATACGTGCGCGAGATCATCGACACCTCCGAGAAGGCGCTTGTCGACGTCCGCAGCCCGCAGGAGTACTCGGGCGAGCTGATCGCGCCTCCCGGGTACGAGCAGGAGGGAGCGCAGCGCGGAGGCCACATCCCGAGAGCGCAGTCGATCCCGTGGGCGCAGGCTGTGCGCGACGACGGCACCTTCAAGACGGCCGACGAGCTGAAGGAGCTCTACGAGAGCAAGGGCGTGACGTCCGACAAGGAGGTCACCGCGTACTGCCGGATCGGCGAGCGCAGCGCCCACACGTGGTTCGTGCTTCGCGAGCTGCTCGGCTACGAGAACGTCCGAAACTACGACGGCTCGTGGACGGAGTGGGGAAATCTCGTCGACGTGCCGATCGAGAAGGGGGTCTAGCCGCCTCAGGTAGGGCTGAGACAGCCGCCGTCGAAAGTCGGAGCGCAGTACTGAAAGCTCCTCCTCTCCCCTGACAGCGGCGGCGGCTTTGGCCGCCGCCGCTCTTTTGGTGGGCGCTGGTCTCGCCCCGTCGTTCCAGACGGGCTCCGCTGCCTCGTGTTCACGTGGGAATGCCGGTGGCCCCCAACGCGTTAAGCGGGGTACAGTTCCCGCTCACCAAACGAGGAATCCCCTGGATATCGACGCCGCCAACGTCAAGTTGACCGACCTCGCCTCGTGCGGAGGCTGCGCCGCGAAGTACTCGGCCGCGCGCCTCGAGCAGCTGCTCGCGGGCTTCCTGCCGGCCGATGCCGAGAACCTGCTCGTCGGCCTCGCTCCGGCCGACGACGCGGCCGTCTACCGCCTCGACGAGGAGCGGGCGCTCATCTTCACGCTCGACTTCTTCCCGCCGATCGTCGACGACCCGGGCGACTACGGGGCGATCGCCGCCGTCAACGCGCTGAACGACGTCTTCGCGATGGGCGGGACGCCGCTCTTGGCCCTCTCGATCGCAGCGTTCCCCGAGGAGCTGCCCATCGAGATGCTCGCGCGGATCTTCGCCGCCGCGGACGAGCAAGTGCGCGCCTCGGGCGCGCTGCTTGCGGGCGGGCACACGATCCGTGACGCAGAACCGAAATACGGCCTCGCGGTCGTCGGCACCGTGCACCCGGACGGCGTCTGGACGAAGGCGGCCGCCGAGCCGGGCGATGCGCTCTACCTGACGAAGCCGCTCGGGACGGGACTGATCATGACCGGCTACAAGCACCGTCAGATCGGTTCCCAGCAGCTCGAGCGCGCGGTCGGCTGGATGAAGACGCTGAACAAGGAGGCGGCCGACCTCCTGCGCCCGCTGAAGGTGGACGCGGTCACGGACGTGACGGGCTTCGGCCTGTTCGGGCACGCGCGCGAGATGGCGGAGCGGAGCGGAGTGCGGCTCCGGCTCGAGTCGGAGCGCTTCCCCGCAATCGACGGCGCGCTGGATCTCGCGCGGTCCGGTGTCCGGACGAGCGGCGATCCACGCAATCGGGACTTCGCCAGCCGGCACCTCTCGCTCAACGGCGTACCCGAGACGCTCATCGCCCTCGGGTACGACCCGCAGACGGCGGGCGGGCTGCTGGTGGCGCTGCCGGCCGAGAAGGGGCCCGCGCTCGAAGCGGAGTTCGCCGCCCGCCGCCTCTTCCTTCGCCGGATCGGCTCCGTCGAAGAAGGCGTGGGCGTCGCCGTCGAGTAGGGTCGCCGCAATGCGGCGGGGGATGATTCACGGGAGATTCCAGCCGTTCCACCGCGGTCATCTGGAGTACATGCGCGGTGCTGCCGAGCGTTGCGACGAGCTCTGGGTTGGGATCACCAACCCCGATCCCGCCCGCGTGAAGCCCGAGGCGAGTGACCCGGCGCGACACCTGCCCGAGTCGAACCCGTACAGCTACGCGGAGCGGCTCTTGATGGTGAAGGCGGCGGCACGCGACCTCGGGCTCGTGACTGAGCGCGTGCACGTCATTCCGTTCCCGGTCAACGAGCCCGAGCTGTGGGCCGCATACCTGCCCGGGGGCGTAACGCAGTACCTGCGGCTCTTCTCGGCCTGGGGCGGCGAGAAGCTCGACCGGCTGCGGGACGCGGGCTACGAGGTCGTCGTCCTCGACGAGGGCGCCGAGAAGGAAATCTCGGGGTCGACGGTGCGGGAAGCGCTGCGGGCAGGCGAGGGCTGGGAGTCGCTCGTGCCGCCCGGCGTTGCGGCGGTACTGCGAGAGCTCCACCGCGTTGCGGTGTAGCCCCCCATTAGCCTCCCCGCCGTGTACCCGATCCTAGTCGTCCTCCTCGACGGGCTCGCCGACCGCGCCCACGACTCGCTCGGGGGCCGCACCGCGAACGAGGTCGCCGAGACGCCGAACCTCGACGGGCTCGCGGCGGGCGGCTCGTGCGGTCTCATCTACGGGGTCGGACCCGGCCGCGCGCCTTCGAGCGAGGTCGCTCACTGGGCGATGCTCGGCTACACGCCCGACGAGTTTCCCGGCCGGGCGGTGTTCGAGGCCCTGGGCGCCGGCCAAAAGGTCGATCCCGCGGACGTTCTGGCCTTCGCCGCGCTCCGGCCGGCGGAGCGGCGCGACGACGGGCTCTGGCTCACCGGGCGCCCGGGCTCCGGAGAGGACGAGGGCGACGCTGCGGAGCTCGTCGCCGCCTGCGACGGGCTGGAGATCGAGGGGTTGCGCTTCGGGCTCGTGCACCTGCGGCGCGGGGAGGCCGTGCTCCGCGTCTCGGGAGGCGCCGACGACCATGTCACGGACACCGACGCCTTCTTCCGCGACCGCTATCCGGTCCTCCGTCCTCAGGCTCTCACGCCCGAGGCCGAACCAACCGCACGCGCGGCCGAGGTGTGGACGCGGCAGACGATGGGCATCCTCGCCGACCATCCGCTGAACGCGATCCGCGCCGAAGACGGTCGCCCGGTTTTCAACGTGGTCACGCTCAAGTGGTGGGGTCGTGCCCGCCCTGCGCCGAGCTTTCCGGAACGGCACGGCCTGCACGGGACCTTTCTCGCGGAGTCGCGCTTCCTCCGGGGCCTCGGACGCGCAGTAGGCCTCGACCCTCGCGAGATGCTGGAGACGGATGACCCGGCAGCAGACCTGCGCGCACGCCTGGCGCTTGCCGGGGAGCGGCTCGCAGCGGGCGACACGTTCGTCTTCTCGCACCTGAAGGCGACCGACACGGCCGGGCACACGAAAGACCCGGAGATCAAGAAGCAGACGATCGAGACCCTCGACGCCGAGCTGGGCTCGCTGCCGACCGACCGCGCCGTCGTCTGCGTGACGGGGGACCACGCGACGCCGACGTACCCGGAGGTGATCCACTCCGGCGATCCGGTCCCGCTCATCCTCGCGGGGCCGGGCATCCGCGCCGACCGAGTCGAGCGCTTCGGCGAGCTCGACTGCGCCGCAGGCATCCTCGGCCAGCTGCGGGGGCCCGACCTGATGCCGGTGCTCCTGAACGCGGCCGACCGGCCGCTCTTCCTCGGCTCCCGCCCGACCCCGTTCCGGGGCGCGGACGGGTACCCCGAGCTGCTCGAGCCCCTCCTCTAGAGTGGCCGGAATGCACGCCGAGTCGAGCGCCCTCGCACGCCTGCGCGCGCACGAGGTGTCCGCGACGCGCTTCTTCCAGCTTGCGCTCGCCTCCGCCATGGGTCTCTGGCTGATCGTGGGGAGCGGGGCAGCGGTGCGCCTCACCGACTCCGGGCTCGGATGCCGCCACTGGCCGGGCTGCGAGCGCGGTCACCCGCTGCCGGCGAAGGACTCGCACGCGTTCGTCGAGTTCGGGAACCGGCTCGCCGGCGGCGTCGTCATCGGGCTCGCCCTGGCCACGTGCCTCGGCGCGCTGCGGACGCCGGGGCTGCCGACGTGGGCCCGACGCCTCGCAACGCTCGTCTTCGCCGGCGCACTTGCGCAGGCGCCCCTGGGCTACCTCGCGGTCGCCAGCGACCTGCGCTGGCCGGTCGTGATGGCGCATCTGCTGCTCTCGATCGCCCTCCTCGCCGGCGCGGTCGTCGTGGCCGTCGAGGCGCTGGGCCTCCGGGACGGCCGCTCTCCGCCGCTCGTGCCGCGGGAGCTTCGCCGACTCGCCCTCGTCTTCACGAGCGCGGGCTTCGCGCTCATCGTCAGCGGGACGCTCGCCACCGCGGCGGGGCCTCACTCCGGCGGCGGCGACGACGTCGACCGCTTCGGCTCCCTCGAGCCGACGGTGTACGTCCACGGTGCCATCGTGGGCGCCTTCCTGCTCTCGTTCCTCTTCGCCGTCGGCTACCTCGCGGCCTACCGGCAGCGCTCGCCGGCGCTCTTCAGGCTTGGCATCGGCGTCCTCGCGCTGCTGCTCGTTCAGATCGGCATTGGCGAGATCCAGTGGCGGACAGAGCTCCCCTGGGGCCTCGTCCTCGTCCACGTCGGGCTCGCTGCCGCGGTCTGGGCGGGAACGGTCGCCCTGGCCACACTCTTCTTCCGGCCCCCGAAGTCGCTTGCTCCGGGCAGCGCCTAAACTGGACCGATGGCCGACGAGCTCCGGATCGCGCGCCGCCCGACGCTCGACCGCCCGACCCTGATCGCGGCGTTCCGGGGCTGGAACGACGGCGGTCAGGGCGCCTCCCTCGCGACCGGCTACCTCGCGAAGCTCTGGGACGCCAAACGCTTCGCCGACATCGATCCGGAGGGCTTCTACGACTTCCAGGCCACCCGCCCGCACGTCTCGCTCGAGGAGGGAGTGACTCGCCGGATCGACTGGCCCGCGACCGTCTTCTACCACGGTCGCCCGCGGGGGCTCGAGCACGACGCGGTACTGCTGCTCGGGATCGAGCCGAACGTGCGCTGGCGGACGTTCACCGAGCTCCTCGTCGGGTTCGCGAAGGAGCTCGGGACCGAGCTCGTCGTGACTCTCGGCGCGCTGCTCGCAGACGTGCCGCACACGCGGCCCTGCCCGGTCACGGGAACCGCCAGCGACCCTCAGCTCGTCAAGCGTCTGGGCCTTTCCGCCTCGCGCTATGAGGGGCCGACGGGGATCGTCGGCGTCGTGCACGATGCCTGCCGCCAGGCGGGGCTGCCGTCGGCCAGCCTCTGGGCCGCCGTTCCCCACTACGTTTCGCTGACGCCGAGCCCGAAGGCGGCGCTCGCCCTCTGCGAGCGGCTCGGCGACCTGCTCGGCACGGAGATCCAGACCGGCGAGCTCGAGGAGGCCGCGCAGACCTATTCGGATCAGGTGTCCGAGGCTGTCGCCTCGGATCCGGACACGGCCAGCTACGTCGAGGAGCTCGAGCAGCGCGCCGACACGCTCGCCGAGGAGGCCGACCTTCCCTCAGGTGACGCCCTCGCCGCCGAGCTGACGAGGTTCCTGCGCGAGCGTGAGCGCGAGGATGGCGAAGCCGACTTCGCCAGCGACCAGTAGGCGAGCCGGTGAGCCCTCCTAGCCGAAGGTGAAGGCGTAGCCCCGAACGCCGGGCGCGAACCGAAGCTCGAGCAGGCCGCTCCGCAGGTCGGGAAGCTTCAGAAGCGTGTAGAGCCGGCTCCCCGTCACGTGCACGGTGCGCCGCGTTCTCCCGTCCAGGAGCACGCGGACCCAGCCGCGCCCGCCGAGCACGAGGTGCACACTCCGGGCGGTGAAGCTCAGGCGCAGCGTCGCGCCGATTCCGGCGACGATCTTCTCCGGACCGACCCGCCAGCTGCCCGCGTACGCGAGCTCGTCCGGCTGCAGCGCGCGCTGCGGGAAGCGGTACGTGCCGAACCGGTTGGGCCTGATCGAGCTCTGAGCGAAGCGGGCGAGCCGCCGGTACCCGAGGTACGACTCGGGGGTGATCGAGTCCTTCGGCGTCGGATCGGAAAGCTCGGCCGCGACGGGCAGCGCCGCGGCGGTTTCGCCGAGGAGCGTGCGGATCCGCGCCTCGGTCGTGTCGTACTCCCCCTCGCCGAAGTGGATGTAGCGGATGTGGCCGCGGCGGTCGATGAGGTACTTCGTGGGCCAATACTGGTTGGAGTACGCGTTCCAGGTCGCATAGTGGTTGTCCAGCGCAACCGGGTACCGAAGGCCGAGCCGACGCACCGCGCTCCGCACGTTGCCCGGCACGTACTCGAAGGCGAACTCGGGCGTGTGCACGCCGACGACGACGAGCCCGCGGTCGCGGTAAGTGCTGTACCACGCTTTGAGGTGCGGCAGCGTGCGTAGGCAGTTGATGCAGGAGTAGGTCCAGAAGTCGATGAGGACGACCTTGCCGCGCAGCTTCTTCAGGGACAGCGGCTCGCTGTTGATCCAGAGCGAGATGCGCTTGAAGTCGGGGGCAACTCCGAAGTCGCGGAGCGACGTGTCGTTCGAGACCTGTCTCGTGCGCCCACGGAGCTTTCCCAGCTCCCGCTGGGCTGCCTGGTTCTCCTCAAACCTTCGCTGGAGGGCATCCGTGTAGCCGGGGATCGCGGTCTGGAAATGCCGGTCGACGTTCAGCGCGATCGCAAGCGCGGTCGCCGCCACGGCGACGCCGAGCACTCGGCGAACGGTCTGCGCGTGCGGCCGAAGCGCTTTCATTCCTGCACCGGAGCGGCCGCCGAGCGCGACGAGGAGCATCGGCACGGCCGCGCCGAGCGAGTACGCCGCGGTGAGAACGACCGCGCGGCCGCTGACGTGCTGCGTCGCGGCTAGGACCGTGATCGCGGCGAGGACTGGCCCCGCGCAGGGTACGAAGACGAGACCCAGGCTTGCGCCGAGCAGAAGACCCCCGCCGAGGTCGCCGCCAGGACGCCGCGTGAGTCGAAGGAGCGGTCGCTGGAGGAGGTTCCCCAGGCTCGAGAAGACGAGTGTCGCCGCGACGAGGAAGAGCAGCACGATCGCGACGTCGCGGAGAAAGTCTCTCGGCAGCCCGAGATGGTCGAGCAGCCACGCGCCGCCAAGCGTGAACGCCGAGAAGCTGAGCACGAGGCCGGCGATGATCGCGTAGGGCCTGCGGCGCCCGCCAGTCGCGCCCCCCGCGAAGAGGATGGGGAGGACCGGCAGCACACAAGGCGAGATCGCCGTGACGAAGCCCGCCGCGAGGCCGATGCCGATCAGGACGATCACCTGCTCACCACCGTAGAGACCGCTTGCTTAACCAGGTGTTACGTCTCTACGGCGCCCGCCGGTTCGGGCGCGGGCTTGGAGCCGCCCGCCTCGGCAGGCTTGCGGCGCCGGCGGCGGCGCTTCGGCGCTTCCCGCGGGGCGGAGCCGTCCTGGGCGGCCGCGACCTCGACCGAGCCTTGCTGCTGGCCCCGGCGCTTGCGCCTTCGCCGGCGGCGCCGGCCCGTGGGCGCCTTGGGCGGCGGCAGGTTCTCGGCAAGGGCGTAGGCGACCTCTGAGAGAGTGCCGAGCCGTTCTCGCGCGCGCTCGATCAGCTGCGTCGCTCGGGGCGTGTAGCCCTCGGCCGAGGCAAGGAGGGCCGCGCCGACCTCGAGCGGGAGCTCGAGCGCGGCGTTCACGAGCCTCGCCGCGTTCTCCTCGTGCCGGTGGCCGCGCGAGTTGGCGAGCGCGCCGAGCAGCCGCTTGGCCTCGGGGAACTCGCCGCTGACACGGCGGTCCTGAGCCTTCCGAGTCGCCCGCGCGAGCTTCCAGGTCCAGCGGTCGAGGATCTGCTCGGGCGCGTCGGCTTTCGCCTCGCCGATCGCGCGGAGGAGGATCCGGGCTCCCTGGATGCGGTCCTTGTCCCAGGTGGGAGCCTGGATCACGAGCGTGACGAGGTCGTCGAAGTCCGCGCGCTCGACCTGCATCGAGACCCGGTCGGCGAGCGCCATCATCCGCAGTCGCCGGTTGGGGTTCTCGGCGGCCGCCGTGGCCAGGAACTGCTCGAGGCACGCCTTGCTCGCACGGCCTTCGGAGAGCTTCTTCACGAATTCCGCTCGCTCCTCGAAGCGCACCTGTCGGCCTGCGATCGACGCCCAGTAGCGCTGCTCGTCCTCGTCGAGGTAGCGCGGGTCGATTCGCTGCCACTCGCGCTGGATGACGGCGAGCCGGCGGCGCACGTCGGGCGTCACCGGCACGAGCCAGGGCGCGGGCGAGAGCTTGCGGCGCGCGCGGCGGTTCGGACGGCGGCGTGGCGCGGGGGTGACGCGGGCGCCTTCGCGGTAGAAGTCCGCGCCGAGCAGGCCGTGCAGAGAGATGACGCGGTCGTTGTGCGTCGAGCCCTTGTTCACGAAGTCGACGACGATGCCCGCCTCCTTCCGCGGGTGCATCCGCATGATCCGGCCGATGCGCTGCTGATAGACGCGGCGGCTCGCCGTGGGCGCGAGGTGCATGACGACCGTTGCCCGCGGCGAGTTCCAGCCCTCCGCCAGGAGCATCGCGTTGATGAGGATGTCGATCTCCCCCCGCTCGTAGGCCGCGAGGATCTCGGCGAGCTTCACCGGTGGTGTTCGACCGCTCACCGCCTCGGCCTTGAGGCCGGCGGCGCGGAACTCCTGCGCGAGGTTGTACGCATGGTCGACACCGGCGGCGTAGACGATTCCGGGCGTCGAGTCGAAGCGATCGCGGTAGAGACTTGCCGCCGCCTGGTTCAAGGCCGTGTGGTCGAGGGCGGCGGCGAGGGCGCGCTCCTCGAAGTCGCCGCCGACGATCGGCACCGAGTGGATCGCCGCCGCAGGCGGTACGCGGAGGCAGCGGAGCGGGGCGATCAGGCCGCGGCGGGCGGCATCCTGGAGTGGAAGATCGTCGACCGAGGCGGGGAACACGTCGGAGACCTGCTTCGCAATCAGCTGCTCCGTCGCCGTCATCCCGATGTAGATCGGGTCGGGGAAGCTGCGGATCGCTCGGCTCGTCTTCTCTCCGAGTGCCGTGTGCGCCTCGTCGCAGATGACGAGCTGGTACGTCTCGCGGCTGACGCTGTCCACGTGGCGCGCGAACCAGGCGTAGGTCTGGATGGAGACCGGGTTCTCGCGGGGCGCGGTCTGGTCCTCCTGGACGATCGGCGTCAGCCGGTCGCCGTAGCCTTCGGCGGTCAGCTCGCGGTCGAACTGAGAGACGAGCAGGCGCCGGTGCGTGAGGATGAGCACTCCCATCGTGCGCGCCGCCTCGACGAACCCCGCCGCGGCGATCGTCTTGCCGGACGCGGTCGGGTGGCGGAAGCGGTAGCGGCGGACGGCGCCGGGGTCGGCGGCCGGAGCCGGCTCCTCAGCGGGCAGCTCCTCGTCGACGAGCTCCTCGTCCTCGTCCTCTTCGTCTTCAGCATCGGCGGCCTCCGGCAGCCCGTTTCCGTTCACCGGCTCCTCGGAGCGCTGGTTCGCGGCGATCAACTCGGTGAGCATCCCGGCCAGCGCGTCGACCTGGTGACGTCGGAGCTCGGTGCCAGAGGCGAGCTTCGTCGGGCGCTCGCTCAGGATGCGCTCGAGCCCGAGCATGAGGGCGAAGCGAACCTTCCACTCGGTCGAGGGCGTGTCGCGGCCGGCGTCGATCTCGGCGAGGGCTTCGTCGAGCGCGTTTCGCCGGGCGGTGCCGGGCTCGAGCGCCTCGGCCGGGTCCTCACCGTTGTGGAGGAAGGGCTCGCCGGCCCACTCTTCGGCGCGCTTGGCTGAGGCGACGAGATCGTCCGTCGCAAGAGCTGCTTGTCGCTGCTCGGTCGTTTCCTGCATGTAAGCGGCGCGCTTCGGCCGCGTTCCTCCGAGAAATAGAGAGGGCGCGCTCAGGATCCCCAGTGAGCGTCGCTCTACAAAGCATACCCCGAAAAGCGCTTGCGCGGGGGGTTTCCAGACCTAAGGCGCCGAATCGGCGCGCAGCTCGGGGGAACCCGCTTCGACCTCGGCCAAGGGTCGTCCGATCACTTTCTCCGAGACGCCGGCCTGGTCGAGGAACTTCGTGATCCCGCCGAGGAAGAACGGGAAGCCTGCGCCCAGGATCAGCGCCGTGTCGACGTCCTTTGCCGAGGCGACGACGCCCTCCACCAGCAGGCAGCGGCACTCGTCCGCGAGGGCCTCGAGAGCCGCCTCGCGGATCTCGTTCACGGTCCGCGGTCGCTCTTCGCGCAGCGCGATCTCGCTCGAGCCGGCCGCATAGCCCGCGAGCGTCTCTGAGAGGGGGAAACGCTCGGGAAAGGCGACGTGCAGCGTCTCGAGCACATGGTTCGCCACGCGCGGGCCGACCATCTGCAAGAGCACCGACGGCGCCATCGGCAGGCCGAGCGCGAGCAGCGCCTCGTCGGCCTCGTCGACCGAGTTGCCATGCTCGAGCGCGTCGAGGACGACGCTCATCATCCGCGTCAGCAGCCGGTTGACGACGAAGCCGGGCGCGTCGTTCACGAGCACGGGCCGCTTCCCGAGCCGGTCGGCGACGGCCCAGGCGGTCGCGAGCGAGGCGTCGTCCGTCTCGGAGGTGCGGACGAGCTCGACGAGCGGCAGCAGGGCCACCGGGTTGAAGAAGTGCATGCCAAGCAGCCGTTCCGGCCGGCGGAGGCCTTTCCCCATCGCGGTCACCGACAGCGCTGAGGTGTTCGTCGCCAGAACGCACTCGGCCGGGACGACCTCCTCGAGCTCGCCGAAGGCCTGCTGCTTGACGCCGAGCTCCTCGAAAATGGCCTCGACAACGAGCCCGCAATCCTCAAATCCGTCATACGAGGTCGAGCCCGTGACGAGTCCGGCAAGCGAGACCGCGCGTTCGTGATCGAGCCGCCCACGCGCCGCTGCGTCAGAGAGGTCGTTACCGATTTTCTCGAGCGCGCGCTCGATGATCGCCTCCTCGAGGTCGCGGAGGACGACCGGGGTGCCGAGCCGCCGCAGGAAGAGCGTCGCGAGCTGGGTCGCCATCAGGCCCGCACCGACGATGCCGACCTTCGCGACCTGGCGCGGCTCGCTGGAGAGGCGACCCGCGCCGCGCCGCGCTCGCCGCTCGACGAGGTCGAACGCGTAGAACGAGGCCTGCGCCTGCCGCGTGAAGAGCAGATCGGCGAGGGCCTCCTCCTCGGCGCAGTAGCCCTCCTCGAGGCTCCGGCCCGCGGCGCCCTCGATCAAATCGAGCGCCCGGTAAGGGGCGGGCGCCGCGCCGTGGAGGGAGTCGTCGAGCTGCGCACGGGCGCGCGCCACGATCTCCCCGGTGTCCGAGAGATCGACCTCCTCGCGCGGCGGCCGCTCGGCCGCGAGCGCGATCGACTCCTCGGTCAGCCGCTCCGGCTCGACGACGCGGTCGACGAAACCGAGCTCGCGCGCCTGCTCCGCCCTGAGCATCCGGTTCTGCCGCATCGGGTTCGTGACGATCAGGGTCACCGCGGCCTGCGCGCCGGCGAGCCGCGGCGCGAGCTGGGTCGCGCCCCAGCCGGGCACGATGCCGAGCAGGCACTCGGGCGAGGCGAAGTGGCGGACCGAGCCTGCGATCACGCGGTAGTCGCAATGCAGTGCGATCTCGACCCCGCCGCCGAGGCAGGCGCCGTTGATCGCCGCGACCGTCGGGTAGGGCAGCGCCCGGATTCGCCCAAACAGCTCGTGGCCGACGCGGCTCTCCTCGATCGCCTGCTCGCGCGTCTCGATCCGAGGGAGCTCGTCGAGGTCGGCGCCGCCCGAGAAGCTGCCTGGCTTGCCGGTGAGGACAAGCGCGGCGAACTCGCCTTTCTCGAGCTCCGGGAGCAGCCGGGTAAGCGACTCGAGCGCCCCGCGCCCGAAGACGTTCGGGCGTCGCTCGCCGGCGCCGTCATTCATGGTCACGAGCGCGATGGGCCCGGCCGGAGAGTCGAGGCGCTCCAGCCTGAACTCGGTCACCGGCTCGGCCATCCCGCCGGAGTCTAGGCTTCGCCGGCGTGACCGACTGGGCCGAGCACGTCGAGCGCGAGCAGGAGCGCTATCGCGACGGCGAGGCGCGGTTGCCGGAGGCGGCCGATCCCGACTCGCGACAGCGCCAGCTGACGCGGATGGGGAACGCCGCCGCCGGTACGGGCCTCGCGCTGCTCATGCAGGGGCTCGGAGAAGAGGCCTCGTGCTGGCTCCACCGCGCGGCCGAGCGCTACCGGGAGAGCATGTCCGACGCGCCGCCCGCGAGCTGGGGACGGCCGATCGGCGCGATGAAGGCGCTGATTCTGGCGGGCGACTCGACCGGGGCGGAAGAGGCCGCGCGCTGGACGCTCGAGCTCGGCGCGGCCGACGCGGAGTCCCCCATCGGACGCTACGCGGGCTGTCTCGCGTTGCTCGTTCTCGGGCGCGACGCGGAGGTCCGGCCGCTCGCGGGCTCCTTGCGCGAGCGTGAGGACTTCCCGAGCGGCGTCGCCGACACGCTGGCGATGCTCGCTGCGAGCGACCGGCTCGGCTACGTCCATGCGATCGAGAGCGTGCTCGAGTCATTCGAGACCCGGGAGGAGTACCTCGAGGACGTTCCGGTGGCGGACACCGTCGTCGTCCTCCAGGCGCTCGCGGCGCGGCGCGACCTCGCCGCCGACCTGGCCTCTCCGCTCCTACCCTGACTACTGCCGCGAGGTCGGCGGATGCATCACGGCGGTGATGACGAGCGGCTCGATCGCCGGATCCTCCATGTCGCGCGCCTTCTCGACGAGCTCGGTGATCAGCTCGAGCCCCTGCTCTTGAGTCACGCGCGCCGTGACCTGTGCGCTTCGGAACCGGCCCTGCTCGCGAGTCTCGAACGCGCGCTGCACCTCGTCGAGCATCGCCGCCTGGAGGTCGCTCGTGAGCCGCGACGAGAGGAGCTGCGGTGCCACCCGCACGGTGGTCGCAACGGCGCGATACGGCTTCTCGCGCCGCTTGCCGCCGCCCGCCCGCGCGATGAGCCCGGCCCGCAACAGCATCTTCACGTGGAAGTGCAGGTGGCCGGGGTCGACGCCGAGCCGCTGCGCGAGCTCGCGGTTCGTGAGAGGCTCCTCGCCCGCGCCGCCGAGCATCTCGAGCACGCGCAGGCGAAGCGGGTGGCCGAGCGCCTTGAGTTGCTCGGCCCGCTCTATCGTCAGAACGTCACTGGGCGCGGACCGCGCGGCTTCCGACACGAGAGAGCCTATATATAGGAAGTCAGGCCACGTTGTCAAGCTGGGCGGCGGCCCGCGGTCAATCGGTCAGGGCTCGCCGGCGGCGAGCTCCTGCGAGCGCTCCATCGCAGCCTGGATCGCATTCAGAAAGGCGGCGCGCACCCCGGCCCGCTCGAGCTCGCGGATGGCGCGGATCGTCGTCCCCCCTGGCGAAGTGACCATCTCGCGCAGCTCGACCGGATGCATGTGCTCGTCGCGCAGGAGCTTCGCGGTCCCGAACATCGTCTGGACGACGAGATCGGTCGAGACCTCGCGCGAGAGGCCGAGCAGGATCCCGGCCTCGATCATGGCCTCGGCGAGCAGGGCAAAGTAAGCCGGGCCCGAACCGGACACGGCCGTGACGGCGTCCATGTAGCGCTCGGGAACCTGGACGACGCGGCCGACGTGCGTCAGCACCTCCTCGGCCATTGCCATGTGGTCGTCATTCGCGTGCGCGCCGGCGCAGAGGCCGGCGACCCCCTCGTGCACGGTCGCGGGCGTGTTCGGCATCGCTCGCAGCACGGGCACGCCGTCGCTCAGATGGTGCTCTATCTGGGCGGTCGGCACGGCGGCCGCGACCGAGAGCACGGTCTGCTCGGGAGAGAGGAGCGCGCCGATCTCGCCGAGCAGAACCGCGAAATCCTGCGGCTTGACGGCGATTACGATGAACGACGCGCGGGCCACCGCGTCGGCGTTCGAGAGTGTCGCCTCGACGCCGTAGCGCTCGGCCAGCTCGTCGATCCGCTCCTGCCGTCGGCCGGTGACGACGATCTCCTCCGGCTTGCGCCAACCCGCGCTGAGCAGCCCGGAGAGCAGCGACTCGCCGATCTTGCCGCCGCCGAGAATGGCGATGCGCCGCCCGTCGATGGCCATGCCGTGAGTCTATTAAGCGGCCAGCCGGGCTTTCGAGCGCGCGAGTCGCACCTTCTCGCTCGAGACGACGCCCGGGACGAGCCCTCGAGCCGCGCCGGCGAGGAGGTAGACGCTCGCGAGGCCGGCCCACTCGCCGTAGCGCGCGAGCAGCTCCGCCGTCTCCTCCGCTTCGACCCAGCGGCCCTCGAGCGCTGAGCAGAGCTTGATCAGGCCCAGGTCCCCGACGAGCCCCCGCTCGTAGCGGCCGAGCCCTTCCAGGCAGATCACTCCCACCGACCAGGGCCCCAGGCCGCGCTCGCGCTCCAGGCGCACGGCGACGGCGTCGGTCGATTGCGAGCGCAGGCGTTCGAGATCGAGCGAGCGGCAGAGCCGCACGAGGGTCGTCGCCTTACGCGCCGAGAGACCGAAGCGCTGCAACTCCACCGGAGCGAAGCCCGCGAAATGCTCGGCGCGCGGCGGCTCGAAGAGCCCGTCGCTGCTGGGACAGGCAGCGCGGACGAGCCGGCGCTCGACGTTGCGGGCCCGCTTCCAGTCGACGAGCTGGCCGCAGAGTGCGCGGAGGAGCGCATGGACGACCGTGGACGTCCGCAGCGGGCGGAGGCCGCGCAGATGTCGGACCGATCGGCCCAGCAGCGGGTCGTCGGCGAAGCGCTCGAGGAACTCGGCGTGGTCGTCCTCGGCCCCGAGCACGAAGCGAAGCCGGTCGAGGCCGGCTTCGCTGTCGGCGCGGAGGGCGAGCGTGCCGTCCTGCCGTTGCCGGGCCGCGGCGCGCTCGCCGTCCCCGAGCAGGGCCGTCAGGACGCCGCCGCGGAAGCTCCGCGTCGCATCATGTGCGCGCCGTGCGGAGAGCGCGAGCGAGTAGGGGCCGCGCGGCCTGACCGACGTCTCGACGGGCACGGCGCAACCCTACGCGTCGCGACGGCTGGGACATCGCTTCCTGCAGCCGCTCGGCGTGCTCTCGAGCGAGCAACGACCGTGTGTGAGAATCGAACGGGAACACGGCGCCTCCTTTCGAGGTCAAGTATCTTCAGGTCGAACTATCTCGAAAGGTAGCAGTCGAGAGTCTTGACGTCAAGACTCTTTATGTTAAGAATAGAGCCATGGAGAAGACCCAGGAACGCGACCACGTCGATCGCTTTCTCGAATCGACCTTCCTCAGCGAGATCCCGAACCTCGACCTGGCGGTCGAGGGGATCGTCGACCGGATCAACGGCCTCGCGCGCCGGTTCAAGCGCAGCCTGAACGACACGCTCGCCGAGCACGGGTTGAGCCAGGGCGAGTGGGACGTTCTCGGCGCACTGCGGCGAGCCGGGCCTCCGTATCGGCGCTCGGCCGGAGAGCTCGCGGGGATTGCCGAGCTCTCCAGCGGGGCGATGACGAACCGGCTCGACCGGCTCGAGGAAGCCGGCCTCGTGCGCCGCCTTTCCGATCCCGACGATCGCCGCGGCGTCCTCGTCGAGCTCACGAAGGCGGGGCATCGGGCCTGGGACCTGTCCGCGGGCGCCGCGGCCGCGAGGGAGGCCCTCATCGCGGCCGCGCTCGACCAGGGCGAGAAGGAGCAGCTCAATGCGCTCCTGCGCCGGCTCATGCTCGCGTTCGAGCGCCTCGAGGGGAAGCCGCCCGAGGACTGCTGAGCTGCGGGTACGGTAGGCGGGGTGAGCGAGCCGATCGATCCCGGCGCCGACATCGGCCACGTGCACCTGAAGGTCTCGGACATCGAGCGCGCGCTCGCCTTTTACCGGGACATTCTCGGGTTCGAGCTCACGCAACGCCTCGGCGAGGACGCCGCCTTCCTCTCGGCCGGCGGATATCACCACCACATCGGCCTGAACACCTGGGAGTCGAAGGGCGGCTCGCCGCCCCCACCCGGGACGACCGGCCTCTACCACGTCGCCATCCGCTACCCGACGCGCGCCGCGCTCGGGAAGGCGCTCAAGCGGCTCGTCGAGGCCGGCGTTCCGATCTCCGGCGCCTCCGACCACGGGGTCAGCGAGGCGATCTACCTGAGCGACCCGGACCGGAACGGGATCGAGCTCTACCGCGACCGGCCGCGCGAGGAATGGCCCAGGGCGGCAGACGGCAGGGGCGTCGCGATGATTACCCGCCCCCTCGATCTCGAAGCGCTGCTCGCCGAGGCACAGTAGGGGCGGCTCGCCCCGTCCGGTGCTATACCTCAGGTCGAGCTATGGCCAAGCCCGTCGAGCAGCTGGACCAGGTCATCATCCGGTTCGCCGGCGACTCGGGTGACGGCATGCAGCTGACGGGCGGCCGCTTCGCCAGCGAGACCGCGATCTTCGGCAACGACCTCTCGACGCTGCCCGACTTCCCGGCCGAGATCCGAGCTCCGGCGGGCTCGCTCCCCGGCGTTTCGGGCTTCCAGATCCACTTCTCCGACCACGACATCCTGACGCCGGGCGACGCACCGAACGTCCTCGTCGCCATGAACCCGGCCGCGCTGCGCACGAACCTGAAGGACCTGCCCCGGGGCGGCACGCTGATCGTCAACACCGACGCCTTCAACGAGCGCAATCTCCAGAAGGCGGGCTACACCGCGAACCCGCTCGAGGACGAGGCGCTCGACGGCTACAACGTCCACGAGGTGCCGCTCACCTCGCTCACGCTCGAGGCGCTCAAGGACATCGAGATCTCGAAGCGAGAGGCGGAGCGCTCGAAGAACATGTTCGCGCTCGGCCTGATGTCGTGGCTCTACACGCGCCCGACCGAGGGCACGCTCGAGTTCATCGAGAAGAAGTTCGCCAAGCGGCCGGAGATCGTCGAGGCGAACACGCGCGCGTTCAAGGCCGGCTACGCCTTCGGCGAGACGAGCGAGGGCTTCGCCGTCCACTACGAAGTCCCCGCGGCCGACCTGCCGGCCGGCACCTACCGCGGCGTGACGGGGAACCAGGCGATGGCGATGGGCCTGATCGCCGCGAGCGTCCAGTCGAAGCTGCCCCTCTTCCTCAGCGCGTACCCGATCACGCCCGCGTCCGACATTCTCCACGACCTCGCGCGGCACAAGAACTTCGGCATCCGCACTTTCCAGGCCGAGGACGAGATCGCCGCCGTCGGTGCCGCGCTCGGCGCCAGCTTCGGCGGCGCGCTCGGCGTCTGCACCTCGAGCGGCCCGGGCGTCGTCCTGAAGATGGAGACGATCGGCCTCGCCGTCGCGCTCGAGCTGCCGTTGCTGGTCCTGGACATCCAGCGCGCCGGCCCCTCGACCGGGATGCCGACGAAGCCGGAGCAGGCCGACCTCCTGCTCGTCATGTTCGGGCGCAATGCCGAGTCGCCGGTGCCGGTCGTCGCGGCCTCGACGCCCGGCGACTGCTTCTACGCCGCGCTCGAGGCGACGCGGATCGCGCTCAAGTACCGGACGCCGGTCTTCCTCCTCTCGGACGCGTATCTCGCGAACGGCTCGGAGCCGTGGCTGCTCCCGGACGTGTCGGAGCTGCCGGACATCTCGACCGAGTTCGCCGACCAGCCGAACGTCGACGGCGGCTTCATGCCGTACCAGCGCGATCCCGAGACACTCGCGCGCGAGTGGGCGATCCCGGGCACCCCGGGGCTCGAGCACAGGATCGGCGGGCTCGAGAAGGAGGACGTGACCGGCAACGTCTCCTACGACCCCGACAACCACGACCACATGGTTCGCCTGCGGGCGCAGAAGGTCGCGGGCATCGCGGCCGACATCCCCGAGCTCGAGGTGGACGACCCCGACGGCGCGGAGCTCCTGGTGCTCGGTTGGGGCGGCACGTATGGGCCGATCCAGTCGGCAGCGCGGCGGCTGCGGAAGGCGGGGAAGAGGGTCGCGCACGCGCACCTGACGCACCTCAACCCGATGCCGCGCAACACGGGCGAGGTGCTGGGCCGCTACGAGAAGGTGCTCGTGCCGGAGATGAACCTCGGCCAGCTCCTGAAGCTCGTCCGCGCCGAGTTCCTCGTGGACGCGGTCGGCTACAACCGAGTGCGCGGGCTCCCGTTCCGCTCGGACGAGCTCGCCGAGGCGATGGAGGCGATGCTCTAGTGGCGGCGAGCGAGAACGGCGGCAAGGGCAAGCTCGTCCAGCTGACGACGAAGGACTTCAAGTCCGACCAGGAGGTGCGCTGGTGCCCGGGCTGCGGCGATTACGCGGTGCTCGCCGCGGTGCAGAGCTTCATGCCCGAGCTCGAAATCCCGCGGGAGCGGATCGTCTTCATCTCCGGGATCGGCTGCGCCGCGCGCTTCCCGTACTACATGGAGACCTACGGGATGCATTCGATCCACGGCCGCGCGCCGGCGATCGCGACCGGCCTCTCCACGTCGCGCCCGGACCTGTCCGTCTGGGTCGTGACCGGCGACGGCGACGCGCTCTCGATCGGCGGCAATCACCTGATCCACGCGCTGCGCCGGAACGTCAACTTCACGATCCTCCTCTTCAACAACCAGATCTACGGGCTGACGAAGGGGCAGTACTCGCCGACGAGCCCGCTCGGGACGCGGAACAGGTCGACGCCGATGGGCTCGCTCGACTGGCCGTTCAACCCGGTCTCGATCGCGCTCGGCGCGGAGGCGACGTTCGTCGCGCGCTCGATCGACACCGACAAGAAGCACCTGACCGAGGTGCTGCGCCGTGCGGCCGGCCACCGCGGCTCGTCGTTCGTCGAGATCTATCAGAACTGCAACGTCTACAACGACGGCGCCTTCGACGCGGTCAAGGAGCAGACCGAGAACCAGATCCGCCTCGAGCACGAGCAGCCGATCCGTTTCGGCACCGATGCGGAGCGCGGCGTGCGCCTACGCGCCGACGGCTCCTGTGAGCTGGTCGATGTTGCCGAGGCCGGCGAGAACGGGTTACTCGTCCACGATGAGCATCAGGAGGACGGCTCGCTCGCGTTCGCCCTCTCGCGGATCTCGCACACGCCGCACGGGCCGACCCCGATCGGCATCTTCCGGGACGTGGAGCGTCCGGTCTACGACGAGCTCATGGCCGAGCAGCTCGAGACCGCGAAGGCCGAGCGGGGCGAGGGCGACCTGGCGGCGCTCCTCCAGGCCGGCGACACCTGGCGCGTCGGCTAGGCCAAGGTCTCGGCCGCGGCCTCGCGGGATGCGTCAGCGCATCCGTGTCGTGGCAAAGATGGCCTGGTGGAAGAGACCCGCGCTCGGCTCCAGGGCGAGCGCGAACACGGGCACCGGCCGGCCGCGCACCCAGGAGGCAGAAACGTAGTCGCCCAGCATGCGGCCCAAGTCGCTGTCGGCGATCCACCAGAGCGGCATCGATACCACGCTCAGGAGCTGCGGGGAGGCCCAGGTCGCGCCGCCGTCTCTCGAGGTGACCAGGCCGACGTCGACTCCCAGGCAGGAAAAGACCGGATCGCACCCCTCCGGATCCCTGAGCGAGTGGTAGAGGACGGCGATGCGCGCCCGCCGCCCCGACGTGCCCGGGTCGACCGCGAGCCCCGGCAAGAAGTGGTTCACCGGCGAGCCGGCGACGCCGATCGGCACGCGCGTCGGCGCCGTCCACGAGACCCCGTCGGGCGAGCGGGCGAGCACGATGTCCGCGGTGCACTGGTCGGAGAATTGGCAGTCGCTCCAGGCAACGTAGATCGTCCCGGCCCCGTCGACCTCGGCCGACGGAAGGGGCGGCGCTCTCATGCCGATCAAGTGACTCTCCTCGAGCGGGGCAACCCGGACGGGGTCCGAGAAGCTCGCTCCGCCGTCGATCGAGCGCATCGCCGCGATCTCGTCCGTGAACACCGAGATGGCTCCGAAGACCGAGAAGACGACGACGAGGTCGCCATTCGGGCGAACAACCGGCTGGACGCCGTTGACGACGGCCGTCGGCCTCCTCACGCTGACGCCGACGGGAGCGGACCAGGTGCGACCGCCGTTGCGCGAGCTTCGGGTCTCGATGAGGTGGTTAGTGACATTCAGATAGGAGAGGTAGCAGCGCCCGCGGAAGCGGCTTCGCGGCCAGTTGTCGCAGACGAGCCACTCCTTGTCGTACTCCTCGGTCGAGCTGCTCGCCGCGCTCACGGGCAGCCTCCAGGTCAGGCCGTCTCGCGAGCGGCTGATCAGGATGCCCGTCACGTCGAGCTCGCCGGCGAGCGAGGCGGCGAGCCAGAACCGGTGGATGGCGTCGAAGGCAATCGTTGGATCGCTGACGGCGCCGTGCTGCCCCGGCGGCCTCGAGAATGTCGAGAGCCCGGGCAGGAAGCCCGATCTCCACGTGCGCCCGGCATCGCGCGAGGTGGCGAAGCCGGTGTTCGCGGCTCCGCCGTCTTCGAAGCGGCCTGACTGGAAGACGGTGACGATCGTCGATCCGAACGCGAAGCTGTCCGGCTCGACCTGTGTCTCGTGTTGTGCAGCGCTGCTCCGCTCGGCGTCGCGCGAGAGCTGCCGGCTGACGACCTCGCAGTCGGCGCCGACCTTGTCGGCGAGCTCGGCGTTGACGATGTCGCGGCCGCCGCCGCACCGCACCACGTCGACGCGCCCGTCCCCGCTCGCGGCCAGGCGGTCGTTCCCCGCGCTTCCCGAGAGGCGGTCGCGGCCGGCGCCGCCGTCGATGAGGTCGCTACCGGCCCGCCCCTCGATGTGGTCCGTTCCGCCCCGGCCGTAGAGGTCGTCCGCCCGCGGCGTTCCGCTCAGCCGGTCGGGCCCGTTCGTGCCAACGATCACAGCGCTGCCCGCTACCCCGATCCCGGTCAGCAGGCCCGTTGAGAGGACGAGCGCCGACACCAGGAACCGACGCATCGTCGGAACCTACCGACTACGAGTGCTCGATGTATCCAGGAGGGTTTGACGAAATACAGTGCTGTGCCGCCGGGCGAGCAGTATTCCGCCAAACCCTCCTAGCTCGGTCGTGGTTCGCGGGCCGCGAAGAGCTGCTCGAACTCAGTGACGGCGAGGATCCGCTGGCGGTGCTCGTAGAGCGCCCGGCGGGCCTCCGCCTTCCTCACTCCCGGCGACTTGCCGTCGCAGAAGGTGAGCACTTCTGGCTCTTCGTTGCTGTGCGAGTGTCGAAACATCGAGGCGATCCATCCAGTCACGCTCGAAACCTCCATCAACTCTCGGCGTGGCCGCTGCGCCTATGACTTGTCCCTCTCAATATCGGCGCACAGCGGCGCCGGCGTATCCCCCCTGACAGTGATCCGCGGACTAGCTGAAGAAACCGGCGACGCGCACGAGCGCGCTGGAGACGTTGGCCGAAAGGATTGTGAGCGCGCCGAGCGCTGCGAGCGTGATTACGGCGAGGACGGTGCCGTACTCGGCCATAGTCTGCCCGTTTTCGCCTTCGAGCATTCTGTTGAGCTTCTGCATCGGTGCAGTCCTCCCTGGACGAATCGGCGCAGGCCGCTGCACCGACGATTTTGGATGCTGGAGTTAGATCGTCCGTCCGGGCCGGCGGCTGATCCCTCGCTAGAGCGTTTCGGGGTATTTCCGCTCGCGGTCGACCGCGAGCGAAAACAGGAGCAAGCCGCTCGCAAGCGTCATTCCGCCCATCGAGAGCCAGAGCCAGCTGCCCAGCGACACGTCTGCGAGGACCGTGACCATGAAGAGCGGGAGGTAGACCCAGAACACCGAGAGGCACGCTCCGCAGACGAGGCAGGCGCCGAGGAGAAGGAGCCGGTCGGCCCCCGTGGGCAGGAGCAGATCGGGCTGCCCGATGTCCGGCAGGGGGTGCAGGGGGTGCGTTCTCATCTTGATCGACAACCGTTGCCACCCCTTCGGCTCCGACGCGGGGTCGTAGAGCTCCGGCGAGGCCTGCCGCCTCTCGGGCAGATGCGCGGTCCACCAGTCGTCCATCGCCTCTAAGTCTAGAACGACGAAGCCCGCCGGAGGGGCGGCGGGCTTCGCGGGGAGCGAGGTGTGGAGAGGTTGGAGAGGTGGAGCCCTAGTCGTCCGGCGTGGGCGTCGAGACGATGTGGATCACCTCGCAGTTGACGTGCGTGTCCTGCTCGTTCGCGTTCAGCCAGACGACGTCGCGGCCCGGGCCGCAGTCCAGCACGTCGACCTGGTCGTCGTCCGCGAGGGCGTGGAGGACGTCGTTGCCGTCGCCTCCGTTCTCGACGTCGGCGCCGCGGCCGATCCGGAGCCGGTCGTTCCCGGCCCCGCCGTCGACGGTGTCGTCGCCGTCACGGCCGCGGATGAAGTCGTTTCCGTCCGAGCCGTTGAGGACGTCGTCGCCGGGCCCGCCGAAGATGAGATCGTTGTCGGGACCTCCGTCGACGGTGTCGTCGCCCCAGCCGGCGAAGATGCGGTCGCGCCCGGCGAGCGCGTCCACGGCGTCATTGCCGGCCTTGGCGAGGATGAGGTCGGCGCGGGGCGTACCGGTGAGCAGGTCGTCGTGGTTCGTCCCCTTGATGACGACGACGTGCCGGGCCGCTGCCGCGCCGACGACGGCGAGCGCGAGGGCGGCCACGAGTGTGAGTACGTTGATCCTGGTCATGCCCTACAGTGAAAAGCCGCAGCGTGAGCAGGCGGTTTTCGATCCGAAAGGATTTGGTAAGGATCGTCGCGCCCGGTCAGTCAGCCGAGCGGTACTCGAAGCGCGCGGCGTAGCCGCAGTTGCCGCGGAACTCGAAGCGCAGGGGGCCGTCGTTCACCATCAACTCCTCGGCGACGACCTCCTCGCCGGGCTGGTCGTGGCCCGGGATCACGCACGTCACCGTGGCGTCGTCGGGCACCGGGCCCGCGATCCGGACGCTGACCTCACCTCGCACGCGGAACCACTGGCGCCGGGGCGTGTGGTCGATCTCGATCTGCGCGGGGCGCACGGCGACGAGGTTGCTCGCCTTCCAGGCCCACGGGAAGTGCTCCACCTGCCCGCCCTCGGCTCGGCCGGTCCAGATCTCCTCGAGCGCCCTCCGCTGCTCGTCGTCGCCGCGTTCGTCGACGTAGAGCAAGAACGTCCAGGGCGAGCCCTCCTCGTCGTCGCTGTAGCGCGCCGCGAGCGCGACGCCGAGCCCGGACAGGTCCGTGTCGCCTACGCTCCCGTCGACGATCTGCCAAGAGAGGGCGCCCTCGCAGATTCCGTAGGTCGAGCGGCCGCCGGGAACCCCGTTGATCCGCCGGCAGGGGCAGATCGCCTCGCAGTTGCAGGACTCGAGGTACGTGCCGGCGACGCGCCAGGCGCCGCTTGCGGCGCCGCGATGCAAGTCGGCCACGCCGGCGGAGCCGGTATGGCCTCTAGTCGGCATCGCAAGCGATGCCTCGGGTCGCACGGGCCGCGGCTGCGCTTGCGCTGCCGCTTCGAGGGGTCGCGGGCTTTGCCCGCGGCCCCGCCTGCTTCCGCGTGCACCCGTCTGAACTGACCGGTCGATCCGTATCGCGCGAGCACGACCGCGACACGGCAGTCAGGCCGCGCTCAGCTCGAGGACGCGCTCGTGTCTCGCCTCGCGGTAGTCGTCGCCGAGCGTCTGGGCGAGCTTCCGCTCCAGCTCGCCGCTCGCCGCCAGCTCCTCGACGATGTCCGCGCCGCCGACGAGCTCGCCCTTGAGGAAGACCTGCGGGATGGTCGGCCAGCCCGAGAGTGCCGAGAGCTCAATACGGAAGCGCGGGTCGGGGAGGATGTCGACCGCGGTGACGGGCGCGCCGGCCGCGCGGAGCGCCCGGAGCGCGCGCTGCGAGTTCCCGCACGCGGCGAAGGCCGGCGTCCCCTTCATGAAGAGCGCGACGGGCTCGGACTCGATGATCTCGTTGATCTGGCTGCGGAGGTCCGTCACTCGTGCCCCTTCCGGTAATGCTGGTGAGCTTCTGGGTCGCGAGCACCAAGCCAGAGGCCGCACTCGCTCGTGGCTAAGGCTAGACGCCTTGGCAAGAGCGAGGGTGGACTCTGGCGCCGCGTGATCGCGGGCCAGAAGCCGGTGAGTATTGCCGGGAGGGGCACTAAGTTCCTTTCGTCTTGATGCGTAGCTCGTGGATTGTGCCGTCGGCGAGCGGAGCGGCGAGCGCGTCGTAGACGAGCCGGTGCTGGTCGACGAGCGGCAGGCCCTCGAAGCGCGGGCTCGCGACGGTCACCTGGAAGTGGTCGCCACCGCCGGTGCGGTCGACGACGGAAAGCTCGATCGCATCCGGGAAGGCCCGCTCGAGGAGCACATGCAACGGTTCGGTCGCCATCGCGGCATCGTAGCCACGGCGCTCGACTTCTCCGCGCCCGAGTGCTAGGACCTGCCTGTCAGCAGGGGGGAGATGGGAGAGCAGGATGAAACTGCGGCTAGTCGGGCTCGTGATTGCGCTGTGCGCGCTCGCGGCGGTCCTCAGCGGCGGCGGGAACGCCGTGACACCGCCCGGAACGGTGGTCATGAGCAACCTCGAAAATCCGCGTCACCTCGCATTCGGGCCCGAGGGCGGCCTCTACGTGGCCGAGGCCGGGCACGGCGGCCCCGGCCCATGCATCTTCATCCGGGGCGAAACCCAGTGTGCCGGTCCTTCCGGGGCGGTCTCACGGTTGTGGCATGGAGTCCAGAGGCGCGTCGTCACAGGCTTGCCCTCCTATGCACCGGCGAGCGGCGCCGGGGCGACCGGACCTCATGGCGTCTCGCTCCACGGGCGCGGCAACGCGTACGTCACCGTCGGTCTCGGCGGCGAGGGCGATCCGATCGCCTTCCGGGCCATCATGGGACAGGGTTTCGGCCGCACCGTCCGCTTCCAGCCGAACGGAAGCTGGCGGTACCAGGACGACATCGCCGCCTATGAGGCGGAGAACAACCCCGACAACAGCCCGGTTCCGGACAGCAATCCCTACGGGATCCTGGCCGGAGCGGGCGGTCGGGTGGTCGTGGACTCGGGCGGCAACGACCTGGTGCGGGTTCGCGCCAACGGTCGCATCTCGACGGTCGGCGTCTTCCCGTCCCGTCCACAGGGACGGAGTACGGACTCAGTCCCGACGGCGGTCGCGGTCGGGCCGGACGGCGCCTACTACGTCGGGGAGGTCACGGGTGTCCCGTTCCCGGCCGGAGAGGCGAACGTGTACCGCGTGGTGCCCGGCCAGCAGCCGGAGGTCTACCTGTCCGGCTTCACGGCGATCATCGACGTCGGCTGGGGCCCGGACGGCAGGCTCTACGTCCTCCAGTTCGCCACCGGGCCGGGGCTGAGCGGGCCCGGGGTTCTGCTCAGGGTGAACGAGGACGGCTCGCGAACTCCCGTGGTTGAGGATCTCATCGCTCCGGGCGGGTTCACGTTCGGGCCCGACGGCGCGCTCTACGTCTCGAACAAGAGCGTTCTTCCCGGCGCCGCGGGGGAGGTGCTGCGTTTCGAGCCGTAGTTTCCTGGGAGGGGTTTGGCGGAATACTGCTCGTCGCCGGGGTGCGATGGTCGTTCCGAGGCAAGGACGCAGGGAGCGCCGATAGCAGTTCGCTATCGGCGCGACGGAGGACGCCGCCTCGGGGCGAGCAGCGCGGCCCGGCGGCACAGCACTGTATTTCGCCAAACCCCTCCTAGGCCGGGCCGAGCTCCTCGAGCGCCCACTCGCGGCCATAGGTCCTCGTTCTCCGCTCGACACGCAGGCGCGGGCGCCGCCGAGGCGGCAGGAACGCCACGGCGCGCGCCCGCGCGCGTAGCGCCCCTTCGACGGCCGCCCGTACTGCGGCCGGCGGTCGCGGAAACCCGAACGCCTCGAGTAGCGGCTCGTCCATGAGGGCGTAGATCGCCGGCGCGCCGAGCCGGCGCGGCAAGCCCGGAAACCAGGCGAGAAACATGTCTCGCGTGGCGGCTCCGACCCTTCGCGCCTCCTCCGTCTGCCGGAACTCGCGCCGCTCGTACTCCTCGTTGAAGCGCTTGAACTCGTCGTAGCGGTCCGGGATGTCCCTGATCGCCATCCGCCGTCCGACCTCGCGCCAGAACTCGAAGGTGGCGAGCTTCTCCGTCTCGATCAGCGGGCGCCAGCCGAAGCGGTCGTTCCAGCGGATCGGCTCGAAGACGAACGACGACAGCACGTACAGGAAGTCCTCGTTCGTGATCTCGAAGCGCCCGTGGATGCGGTTCATCTGCCGGATCGCCCGCTTGCCCTCTTCGCTGTCGTAGCCCGCCTCGACGATCGTCGAGAGGATCAGATCGGTGTCGTCGTAGCGCTTCTGGGCCGCGCGGCCGAACTCGCCGGTCGAGTCGAGCCGGGCCGCGATCGAGGGGACCGCGAACGTCCGGAAAAGGGCGAGCTCGAGCGCGCGAGTGGTGTCCCAGGGGAACTCGAAGCAGACATCGAGGTAGACGATCCGCCGGTGATCGGCGACGGGGTCGAGCCCGCGGATCTCCCGTAGGTACGGTGACTCGCGCACGGCCACGGACGATACTCACGCCGATGCGACGCCTCACAATGTCGTCCGCGCTCCATCCGTGGCGCGTGCTCGCCGCGTGGGCCGTTGCGCTCGTCGTGGGCGTCGTGCTGACCGGCGCCTTCATCGGCGACCTTACGACCGAGGGCAACGTCACGAACAACCCCGAGTCGGAGCAGGCCTACGACCTGATGGGCTCCCGCATCGTGTACGACCCGGACAACCAGGTGAACGAGCTGATCGTCGTCCGCTCGCCGGGGCTGACGGCGGAGAGCCCGGAGTTCAAGCGCAAGGTGACCGCTCTCACGGCCGCAATCCGGAAGCCCGGGGCCGTTGTCGCGCACAACCCCTACGAACGGGGGCACGCCGATCTCGTCTCGAAGGACCGCCACTCGGCCCTGATCACGGTCGGCCTGATTCACGACCCGGAGGCCGACGTCGAGGACGTCATCCGCGAGGTCCAACGGGCCGACGGAGGCCCCTTCGACGTGACGATCACCGGCGAGTGGACCTACGACCGCGACCTGAACCAGCTCTCGCAGGACGACCTGCGCTCGGGCGAGCTCGAGTTTGGCCTGCCGGTGGCGCTGATCGTCCTGCTGCTCGTCTTCGGCGCCGTCGTCGCCGGCCTCGTGCCGATCTTGCTCGCGCTCGTCTCGATCGTCGTCGCTCTCGGCCTGACGGCGCTGCTCGGGCAGGCCTTCGAGCTCTCGGTCTTCACGATCAACATGCTCTCGGGGATGGGGCTGGCGCTCGGGATCGACTACTCCCTCTTCATCGTCTCCCGCTACCGGGAGGAGCGCGGGCACAGTCTCGACAAGCTCGCGGCGATCGACACGGCGGGGCAGACGGCGAGCCGGGCGGTGGTCTTCAGCGGGATCGCTTTCGTGCTCGCCATGTTCGGGATGGTGCTCGTCCCCGACACGATTCTCCGCAGCCTGGCGACCGGGGCGATCCTCGTCGGGATCGTCTCCGTGGCCGCCGCGTTGACACTCCTGCCCGCCCTGCTCGGCTTGCTCGGAGACCGGATCAACGCGCTGCGGATCCCCGTCGTCGGGCGCTCGGCCGAAGGCGGCACCGGACGGGAAGGACGCGTGTGGACGGCGGTCGTGCGCGGCGTGATGCGCCGCCCGGCGCTCACGACGACCCTCTCGGTCGCGCTCCTGCTCGCGCTCTCGGTTCCTGTCCTGTCGCTCAAGACCGGGTTCGTCGGCATCCGGACGACTCCCGACCGCTTCCTCTCGAAGCAGGGCTTCATTGCGCTGAACCGGGACTTCGGACTGGGGACGCTCGACGACGTCCAGGTGGTCGTCGACGGCGACGTCTCTTCGCCCGAGGTGGCTCGGGAGATCCGCCGGCTCTACAGCCGGATGGCCGGCGACAAGGCGTTCCTGCGCCCGAACGTCGAGATTCATTCGGACAGCCGCATCGCCGTCGTCTCGGCGCTCCCCGCCGGCGACAGCCGGGACGAGCCTGCCTACGACGCGGTGCGGCGGCTTCGCAAGACCGTCGTCCCAGAGGTCTTCGGGAACTCCGACGCGCGCGTGCTCGTCACAGGCGAGACGGCCGAGAGCCTCGACTACTTCGCGCTCGTCCACCGCTGGCTGCCGATCGTCTTCGCGTTCGTCCTCAGCCTCAGCTTCGTGCTCCTGACGATCTCGTTTCGCTCGATCGTCGTTCCTTTGAAGGCGATCGTGCTTAACCTGCTCTCGGTCGGCGCGGCCTACGGCCTGCTCGTGCTCGTCTTCCAGAAAGGGATGGGGAACGAGCTCTTCGGCTTCCAGCGGGTCGAGACGATCGAGGCCTGGGTGCCGCTCTTCCTCTTCTCCGTGCTGTTCGGGCTCTCGATGGACTACCACGTCTTCCTGCTCAGCCGGATCCGGGAGCGCTTCGTGCGCACCCGCGACAACGAGGAATCGGTCGCGCACGGAGTCGCCTCGACCGCCCGACTGATCACGGGGGCGGCGCTGATCATCATCGCCGTCTTCTCGGGCTTCGCCCGCGGCGATCTCGTCATGTTCCAGCAGATGGGCTTCGGGGTCGCGGTCTCGCTCCTGATCGATGCAACGCTCATCCGCACCGTCCTGCTGCCGGCGAGCATGAAGCTGCTCGGCGATGCCAACTGGTACCTACCGTCGTGGCTGCGCTGGCTGCCTGATCTTCACGTCGAACACGGCTAAACTTAGGGTGAGGAGGGATCAGACGCCCGATGTTTCGACGCCGCGCAGTGATGCAGTCCGACGCTACCCCGCCGCCCCGGCGGCCCCTCCTGTGGCCGTGGCTCGTGCTTCTGCTCGCGCTCGTCATCGGCGGGCTCGGGGCTGCGTATTTCATCACCCGTGATGACGGGACCTCGGCCGCGACGAGCCATGTGCCCAACGTCGTCGGCCTGCGGACGGCTACCGCCATGGCGCAGCTCGGCCAGCGCGGCTACCCCGCGGACGTTCGGGGACGTGTAGCCGAAGGGGCGAGGCTCGGGACCGTGCTCTCCCAGGACCCGGTGGCCGGAACCGAGCTCGACCGGGGCGGGACAGTGACGATCACCGTCGCGCGCGGGCCCTCGACGATCGAGGTGCCCGACGTGGTCGGGCTGCCGGTCGCGAAGGCGTTCGAGCACCTCGAGGCTGCGAAGCTGAGGGGTCGAAGCGAGCGGGTCTTCTCCCCGCAGCCGAAGGGACGCGTCGTGAAGCAGGCGCCTGCCACCGGGGGCGAGGCGAAGAGGGGATCAACCGTCCTGCTCAGCGTCTCGCAGGGGCCGCGGCCCTCGAGCGTACCGGCTGTGGAGGGACTGACGGAGGCGAAGGCCAAGGCGACGATCCGCCGCCTTGGTTTCCGCGTGAGCGTCTCGCGCGTGCCTTCGTCAGAGACCAAGGGCATCGTCGTCGCGCAGGCCCCGCAGTCAGGAACTCCCGCGCCGAAGGGGTCGCCCATCGGGATCAGCGTCTCCACGGGCCCCTCGCAGGGAAGCGCGACGAGCCCTTCCGACGTCGCGGCCCTTCCGACGGTGCCCAACGTCGTGGGCCTCGCGCAGCGGCAGGCCGTCGCGCGCCTGGAGCGAGCCGGGTTCCGCGTCGACTCCTACCCCGCGCGGTCGAGCCGTCCCCGCGGCGTCGTCGTCTCGCAGCAGCCTCCCGGCGGCTCGCGGACAACCGCGCATTCGCTGGTCCGGATCAACGTCTCGGTCGGGCCGGGCACGCGGCCGCTCGTCACGGTGCCGAACGTCGTCGGCCAGGACGAGGACGCTGCGCGGCGAACGCTGATCGAGGCGGGCTTCACCGTGCGGAGCGTTGACCGGCCCGCGACCGACCAGAGCCAGAAGGACCACGTTCTCCGGCAGCGCCCGGCAGCAGGCCGGAGCGCGCCCGCGGGGTCACAGGTCGTCATCTACGTCGCGCGAACGATCTCGCCGACGCCATAGGCCTAGCCGCGGCAGGGCTCGCATGAGCCGCATCGCCTGGATCGCGCTCTCGGTCGCGGCGACCGCGCTCATCGTCGCCGTCGTGTCTGCGGCGTTCGTCGTCGGCGGGAAGGGAACGAAGAGCACGGGCGGGGCTCCCATCGCGAAAGATCGCTCGGCGCTCATGCTCGCGAAGCACGACCGCGACCTGCTCGTCGGGATCGCGGCGCGGCCGGGCGGGCCCGTCGAGGTTGCGGCGTTTCGCGCTCAGACGCCGTTGCCGACCTCTGACCTCGCCGTGAGCCTCGACGGACGGCAGGTCGACCCGACGCAATGCGGCACCGGTTGCTCACGGGTCGAGGGCGGCGTCATGAGCGGCTCGCCGGCCAGGCTCTCGGTGCGCGTCGGCGGATCCGAGCTCGCCTTCGGGCTTCCGGCGAGGCTGCCGCGGTCCGGCTCGGCCCTGTTCGCCCGGGTGCAGAAGACGATGGGCGCGCTTCGCTCCTGGCGGTACGTGGAGCGGCTGAGCTCGGGGCGGGGGGCCGTCGTCAGCCACATCGCGGTCCAGGCGCCGAACCGGCTCCGACTTCGAAGCTCGACGGGTTACCGCCTGGTGATCATCGGGCGACGCCGCTGGGACCTCCACAGCGGACGCTGGGAGCGCAGTTCCTTCTCCGGCCTGAGCGTGTCGGAGCTGTTCATGTGGAACGGAGCGGCACACGCGCGGATCCTCGGCCCCTGGCGTCCCCGGAGCAGGCTCAAAACGCTCGCGGCATTCCACGCCCAACCGTTCCCGGCCTGGTTCCGGCTGGCCGTGGACGAGTCCGGGCGCGTGCTCGAGGCGGAGATGATCGCGCAGAGCCACTTCATGCTCCACGACTACGGCGACTTCAACGGCGCGATCTCGATCAGGCCGCCGACGGGCAAGTGACCCAGCACCGCGAGCACCGAAACCGCGCCCGCAGCTCACGCGCGCTCGCGCTCGTCCTCGTCCTCACCGCCTCCTACACGGTCGCAGAGATCGTCGGTGGCCTGCTGACGGGCAGCCTTGCCCTCCTTGCCGACGCGGGCCATATGCTCGGGGACTCTTCGGCGCTCGGGCTCGCGCTCTTCGCGGCCTGGCTCGCGGGCAGGCCGGCGACTCCGAAGCGGAGCTTCGGCTACCGGCGCGCCGAGATCCTCGCAGCGCTCGCGAACGGGGTCGCGCTCGTCGCGATCGCGATCTGGGTCTTCGTCGAAGCGATCCGGCGCCTCGACCATTCCCCACGCATCCTCGGCGGCTGGATGCTCGCGGTCGCGCTCGTCGGGTTGGCGGTAAACCTGGCGTCGGCTTCGATCCTCGTACGGGCGGGAGACGACAACCTGAACGTGCAGGCGGCCTTTCGCCACGTCCTGGCGGATCTCGCCGGCTCGGCCGGGGTCATCGTGGCTGCGCTCGTCGTGCTCACGATCGGCTGGCAGCAGGCCGACGCGCTGGCTGGGGTCGCCATCGGAATATTGATTCTCGCCAGCTCGTGGACGATCGTCCGCGACTCGATCGCAATCCTGCTCGAGGCAACCCCGGCGGGAATCGATGCGCGCGAGGTGGGGCTGCGCATGGCGGCGGCCGAGGGGGTCGTCGAGGTGCACGACCTCCACATCTGGACGATCACGTCAGGCTTCCCGGCCCTCTCCGCGCACGTGCTCGTCGGCCGCGGCGAGGACTGTCACGCGAGGCGGCGCACGCTCGAGCAGATGCTCGCGCGCGAGTTCCACCTCGAGCACACGACGCTCCAGGTCGAGCACGTGGGCGAGCCCCGCCGGCGGATTCAGCTGACGCGTGCGATCCGCCGGAGCGGCCCATAGACACTCGCGCGGAAGCGAACTACGCTCAGACTTGACTGTACGGGGTCGTTCTCTCTGGGGGTCTCTGCATGAAGAAGCAGTTGCTACTCGTCCTGGTCGTCGTCTCGGTGGCGCTGACGGTCGTCTCGAACGCGGTTGCCGGGCGCTCGGTTCCAGGCCGGTACATCGTCGTCCTGAAGCCGACCGCCAAGTCCAGTGCTGTCGCCGCGGCGCACGAGAAGTCGATCGGCGCGGATGTGCTCCACGTCTACTCGAGCGCCCTCCACGGCTACGCGGCGCGGCTGACGCCGGCGGCCCTCCGCGCCCTCCGCTACGACATGCAGGTCGCCTATGTCGTGCCAGACCGGCGCGTGCACGCGCTCGCGCAGAGCGCGCCGACCGGCGTGCGGCGGATCGAGGCTTCGACGGACGGCTCGACGCAGACGCTCGCCAACGACGGAGCCGGTGTCAACGTCGCGGTCATCGACACGGGGATCGAGCTCAATCATCCCGATCTCGCACCGGTCCGCAGCGGCAAGAACTGCGTCCGTACGCGCAAGGCGCCGAACGACGACAACGGCCACGGCAGCCACGTCGCCGGCACGATCGCCGCGCGCGAGAACGGCATCGGCGTAGTCGGGATCGCTCCCGGAGCGAACCTCTACGCGGTCAAGGTTCTGAACAGCGCGGGCTCGGGGACATGGTCACAGGTCATCTGCGGCATCGATTGGGTGACGTCGACCCGGACCGACGGCGATCCGGCGAACAACATCGCAGTCGCGAACATGAGCCTCGGGGGAGGCGGATCCGACGACGGCAATTGCGGGCTCTCGAACCGGGACGCGCTGCATCAGGCGATCTGCCGCTCGGTCGCAGCCGGCGTCACGTACGTCGTCGCCGCGGGGAACAGCGCCTCGGATCTCGCAGGCCAGGTGCCGTCCGCGTACAACGAGGTACTGAGCGTGACGGCCGTGGCCGACTTCGACGGCTTGCCGGGGGGCAGCGCAGCCGCCACGTGCCGGACCGACGTCGACGACACGTACGCCGACTTCAGCAGCTTCGCCGTGTCGGCAAGCGACCAGAGCCACACGATTGCGGCTCCGGGCGTCTGCATCGAGTCGACCTGGCGGAACGGCGGCTACAACACGATCTCCGGGACGAGCATGGCCTCGCCGCACATGACGGGCGTCGCCGCGCTCTGCATCGCGAGCGGGAGCTGTGCCGGGACGCCGGCGCAGATCGTTCAGAGGCTGCGCTCGGACGCTGCGGCTTACGCCGCCGCATTCCCGGGTTACGGCTTCGCCGGCGACCCGGCAAGCCCGAGCGGGAACCGCTACTTCGGCTACCTGACCTGGGCCGCGGCCTACTAGCCCGGACCTGGAGCTAGGAGGGCTTAGCTCAGGTCGCTCCTTGTGCGGCGCTCGTGGCTTGCGGCCGCGAGCGCCTCGAGCCCGGCTAGGAAGCTCGTCGGCACCGGCGGGGGCTGCGACCGCCGCGCCAGCTCATCCTGAGCATCGGCAAGCGCTCTCTCCCGGGCTGCGAGGTCGGCGGCTGCTTTGCGAACCCGCTCGAGCTCCTGCTCGCGACCCTGCCGCGTCTCGTCGGCCGCTTGCTCCCGGCGGGCCACCTCGGCGGCCCGGGCGGCGAGGTCCGCCTCCGCGTCGGCGAGGGCGTTCTCGCGCGCTTCGACCGTCCGGACCATCTCGGCCCCCGCCTGCCGCTCCTGGTCGAAGTCGGCTTGGAGGCGCGCGAGCGTCCGCTCTCGCTCCTCGAGGCCGTGCTCGAGCTTCTCCAGCTCGCCGCGAGCCTCGGCGATTCTCTCCTCGACGCCTTCGACCTCGGCCGCGCGCTTCTCGAGATCGCGCTCGCGGGCGAAGAGCGCCGTCGAGACGAAGTCCGGGTCCGCCGGCGGCGGGCGGCGACCGGCGGCCGGGGCCGCGCCCTGCCGGCCTCGCTTGCGACGGAGCTTCCGCTCGCGTTCGTCGAGCTCCTTCTTCTCCGTCCCCAGCGCCACCTCGCGCGCTGCGACGGCGCGCTCGCGCTCGTCGAGAGTGCCCGTCAATGCCTCTGTCTCCTCCGCGGCTGCCGCCACCTCGCGCTCGCGCCTCTCGAGCGCAGAGGCGCGGCGCTCCGTCTCCTGCTCGCGCTCGGCCAGCGCCGATGCCTCGGCCTCGAGCTCTTGCCTGCGCTCGGCCAGCGCCGATGCCTCGGCTTGGAGCTCTTGCCCGCGCCCGGCGAGCGAGCTCTCCCGCTCTTCGAGCTTCGCGGCGATCCCTTCGCCTTGCCGCTCCGCCGCCTCGACCTCCGCTGCTCGCGCGTCGAGGTCGGCAAGCAGCCCCTCGCGCCGCTCGAGCTCGCCGAGCCTCTGCTCGAAGTCTCGCGCCTTCGCGGCCACCGACTCGCCCTCGGCCGAGACCTCCTCACGCAGTCGCTCGAGCTCGCTCTCGCGCTCGCTGAGCACCGCCGCGTCGCGGTCGAGCTGCTCGCGCCCCTGGCGCTCGCTGCCGGTCAGCTCCTCGGCACGGCGCATCACCTCGGACTCTTGCTCGGCGAGCGCAGCCTGCACGGCCTCGAGCTCCCGGTCGCGGCTCTCCAGCTGCGTCGCCCGCTCCTCGACCTCGACCCGCGCTCTCTCGGCCTCGGCACGAGCCTTCTCGACCTCGCCACGCTGCTCCTCGACCCTGGCGCGGGCTCTCTCCAGCTCGTCGCGATCCCCCTCGAGCGATCGGCTCCGATCCTCGAGCGTGCGGCCCTCGCCTTCGAGCTCGGTCCGTCTCGCGGCCAGCTTCTCCTCGCGCCGGGCGAGCGCCTGCTCGGCCTTCGCAAGCTTCGCGGTGCGCCGGTCGAGCTTCGCGCGATCGTCCGTCCGCTCCGCGATCTTGCTCTTGATCGGGGCGAACCAGTCGCGCTGCACCCGCAGGGCTCGCACCTTCCGTCCGAGCCGCCGCTCGTGGAGCTCGAGCTTGCGCTGCTCCCGCTCGAGCTCGCGCTCGCGCTCGGCGATCGCGCTCGCTCGCTCGCGCAGCGTCTCCTTGAGCGCCTCCAGCTCATCGCGAGCGTCAGCGGAGCCTGCCCGCTCTTCCTGCTTCTCGAGCACCCGCTTCGCCACCCTCACTCCTCATCGCGACCCTAGCACCCTCACCCGCGCTCTAGGCGAATCCGGCAGGAAGCAGTAAGATCGCGCCATCGTGGGGGAGCGAGGACGGTGGGGAGCGGGGCGGCTGCTTGCTGCCGCAGCGGCACTCGGCGCACTACTCGTCGCGACGGTCGCGTCGGCGAGCGTGCTTGCGAAGCCGATCAGCTCCGATCCGTACACGAATACGTCGAGCCAGCACAAGACCCAGCTCGAGCCCGACTCGTTCGGCTTCGGCTCGACGGTCGTCGCCGTCTTCCAGACGGGACGGTTCTTCGGCGGTGGCGCGAGCAACATCGCCTGGGCGACCTCGCAGGACGCGGGCCACACGTGGACGACCGGCGTGCTACCCGGCACCACCATCTTCCAGGGAGGCCCGTGGGCGCGCATCAGCGACCCGGCGGTCGCCTACGACCCGATGCACGACGTCTGGATGGTCTCCGGGCTCGCGATCAACCAGTCCGTGAGCGGTGCGGCAGTCCTGACAAGCCGCTCCACGGACGGCGGTCTCACCTGGCAGAACCCGGTCACGGTCGCGACCGCGCCTGGAACCTTCTTTGACAAGAACTGGATCACCTGCGACACCTGGCCGTCGAGCCCCCACTACGGGAACTGCTACACGGAGTGGGACGACAACGGGCTCGGAAACCAGATCCAGATGAGCACGTCGACGGACGGTGGCCTCACCTGGGGGCCGGTTCGCCTACCGCCGGTCCCATCCGGTCTCGGCGGCCAGCCCGTAGTCCAGCCGAACGGGACGGTCGTCGTCCCCTACAACTCCAGCAGCATCCGAGCGTTCCGGTCGACGGACGGCGGCAATACGTGGACGTCCTCGGTCGTAGTCGCGAGCGACATCGAGCACAATCCGGCAGGCGGGCTGCGGGGCGGCGGGCTGATCACGGCCGAGGTCGATGCCGCCGGCAAGGTCTACGTCGCCTGGCAGGACTGCCGCTTCCGCTCGGGCTGCCCCGCGAACGACATCGTCCTGACCACGTCGACCGACGGCGTCGCCTGGTCGGCCGTTACGCGCATCCCGATCGACCCGACGTCGAGCAGCGTCGACCACTTCATCCCGGGCATCGGCGTCGACGCGGCGACCTCCGGGAGTACCGCCCACCTCGCAGTGGGCTACTACTACTACCCGGTCAGCAGCTGCAGCTCGAGCACGTGCCAGCTCACCGCCGGCTTCATCTCCTCCCTGGACGGCGGAGCGACCTGGAGCGCGCCGCAGCGCGTCGCAGGCCCGATGACCCTCTCGTGGATCGCGAACACGAGCCAGGGCCGGATGGTCGGCGACTACATCTCGACGTCGTTCACCGCCGACGGCAAGGCGCATCCGATCTACTCGATCGCCAAGGCGCTCGACGGTGGAGTCTTCCAGCAGCGCGCCGCCTCCGCGACGTTCGACGCGACCGCCCCGGGCATCTCGCGGCCGGTGCCGGCCACGCAAGAGAAGCCCGCCTTCCGTCTCCACCGCTCGTTCCGGTCGCGGGCCGCGGCGATCCGCGCCTTCTAGCGGCCCGTGATCTTGGGGGAGCGAGGGCAGCGGGGAGCGCGGAGACGGCTGTTCGCCGCGGCGGCGCTCGGCGTCCTCCTCGTCGCGGCGGCCGCGTCGGCGAGCGTGCTTGCGAAGCCGATCAGCTCCGATCCCTACACCAACACGTCGAGCCAGCACAAGACCCAGCTCGAGCCCGACTCGTTCGCCTTCGGCTCGACCGTGGTCGGCGTCTTCCAGACAGGCCGGTTCTTCGGCGGCGGCGCCAGCAACATCGCCTGGGCGACCTCGCGCGACGCCGGCCACACGTGGACGACGGGCGTCCTGCCGGGCACAACAGTCTACCAGGGAGGCCCGTCGG
>WNFU01000426.1_pt1 | contig 61900 bp, 63 predicted proteins | sample 5400121 | NCBI WGS metagenome assembly WNFU01 (sample SAMN13153360, study PRJNA577476) | soil metagenome | isolation source: 100 cm soil or saprolite under grassland replicate 1 | place: USA:California | collected 2016-06-15 | reverse complement strand
CTCGGCGCTGGCTGGCAGTACGGCACCGACCTGACCTATCTGCGCCAACTCGTGGAATATTGGCGCACCCAGTATGATTGGCGCGTGCACGAGGCACGCCTGAATGCCTTCCAGCAGTTTACGGCACCCCTGTCTGAGATCGAGTTGCACTTCATCCATCAGCCAGGCGTCGGCCCAGCCCCGCTCCCGCTGCTGCTCTTGCACGGCTGGCCGGGCTCGGTCTGGGAATTTCATAAACTGATCCCGTTGCTGACCGACCCAGCCCGCTTCGGTGGCGATGCGAAAGATGCTTTCACGGTCGTTGCGCCGTCGCTGCCAGGCTTTGGGTTCTCGTTCCGTCCGCACCAGCCGCGTCTGAACCGCTTCGCTATGGCCGAGTTGTTCGCGACGCTGATGACCGAGGTGCTGGGGTACCAGCGCTTCGCTGCCCAAGGCGGCGATATCGGTGCGCAAGTGACCATGCGGCTGGCTGCCGCGCATCCCGAATTGCTGTACGGCATCCATCTGAACTTCATCGGGCTGCGCGACATCAAACCTCCGGAGAGTCCGACGGACGAGGAGAAGCAATACTTCGAGGAGTTGCAGCACTGGCTCAGGGAAGAGACCGGGTACCAGTGGATCCAGGGAACCAAACCCCAAACGCTCGCCTACGGCCTGACCGACTCACCAGTCGGCTTAGCTGCCTGGATGGTCGAGAAGTTCTGGAGTTGGAGCGACTGCGGTGGGCAGATTGAGCGGTGCTTTACCAAGGACGAGTTGCTGACGGCGGTGATGCTCTACTGGGCGAGTGGTGCGATCAACTCTTCCTTCTGGCCATACTATGCGAGCCGTCACGGCGACTGGTCGGTGGGCTCCAGCCCGCGCATCGACGTGCCGACCGCCTACAGTGCCTTTCCGCGTGAGCTGATGCGGCCACCGCGCTCGTTGGCTGAGCGCGTCCTGAATATCCAGCGCTGGACGACGATGGCCAGCGGTGGTCACTTCGCTGCCCTGGAGCAGCCGGAGGCGCTGGCCGTGGACATTCGTGCGTTCTTTCGGTCGTTCCGCGCCTAAGGGGGCGTTTGGCGCGGGTTCCCTACGCAGCGTAATTTGGCGAGGTCGTGTTCGCATGAGGGTATTCTGCGTAGAGAAGGAGCGCCCATCATCCTGTGCTTCAGCCGCCGCGAGTGCGGGGTATCAGATGACTATACTACCCGCCAATTGGTACGGTCTTGTACGCCAGGTATTCGCCATGCGGCCCGATTGGTTCATCATAGACAAACAGCCCCAGTTCAGCAACGGTATAGCGCATAGTGATGCTGCGTTCCGAGAGTTCGCTATAGATGGTGCGATACACCTCGATTGGCTGTCCCCCCATCATCACCGTCATGTGAAACTGATACGCGCTTCCATCATAATCTGCGTGTGTATTGCCAAAACGCTGGCTCAGCTCATCGTTGAGTTGCAGGTGCAAGTGGCGCAAATATGCCGTTTCCTGGACAGTCAGCCACAGAACACCATATTCCATATCACCAAAGGCAATTGGTTCAAGATGAAGGTCGCTGAGCGTCACCTCGAACGGTTCGACTGATTGTGCGAAGGCATCCATATAGGCTTCGAGCGCTGGAAGATCCGAGATATGAAATGGTTGTTTGAGTGAAATATGCGGTGGTAAGCGGCAATGCTGTGTGCCAGTGCGATAGTTCTGGTGGATCTCCCACGCCAGTTTGCGCACCCAGTTATGAACTTGACGATCGGCGAGAAGCGCGAATGTTGCTCTCATGGCGTACCTGATATGTCACCGCAGCATACATTACTGCTCGGTCAGTCCTTTGGGAAAGCGATCGGCGACAAGATTTAGTTGGACATTGTGCTCAAGCAGCACTTTTAGCCCCGCGAGGATGATCGTAAATCCTCCGGTTGAGCCAATCGCCTGTTGTGCGACTGATTGAGCATCGCCGTGAGAGCCGGTATTCGTGATACTGACGAACGTTGCAGCATCTCCATACGGCGTAAAAACCCATTCCACGACAGTAGGTGCATCTGAAGCACCAATACCGAGCGGTGCGGTCACCAGGAGCGATCCGCTAAGGTATCCATCTCATATCGCGGCGTCCGAGCCAGCCAAAGAGTCCTCCAATCAACCGGTGACGCCACCGATGATTGTCGCGACCAGAATCTTGAAGGGAGAGCCGGTTATATATTCGTAGTTGGCGTACGCCCTCAAACTTTGAAATCCACTGGCCTGATATCTCACCAGGAGGTTCTGCCAATCTGATCGATGGGTCAGGGCTTCCAGGAACATGTTGACACGAACAATCGCGGCCAAGTCAAAGACAACGAAGGTGACGAATGCGACGATGGCCGCGACCGTAACACCGTCCACTATCCGCCCGGTTCGGCGAGCGGCGACAAAACCTGCCAGACCCCAGATAGCGAACATCGGACCGTAGAACATCAGAAGCGCGCTTGGATCATCCTCTGCCAGGGGGTTCAAGAGCGTCACAATCAAATCCCAGAGCCCGAAACCTGCTCCCACTACCAAGCCTAGAATGACAAACCTTTTCATCTGGTAGCCCCCTTTCTGTAATGAGGAGCACGTCAGGTTCATGCCATTGTGCGGCGGCTTGGCTGTCAGTGACGCTCGTCCGCATACTGAGAACTAGGATAGCGGTCCGCTTATTCCGTTGTGCATGATAGCACAGGGAGCTAAGTGATTATAGCGCACCTACCCGTTGAAAAACTCGTGCCATCGTAGTAGGATGCCGGCTCATTCACCGATGGAATGGGAGGCCGGCTCTGATGGGAACCAAGGCACGGATCTTTCAGCCCCTGGTCAATGTCTCGCTGGAGGATCTGGTTCCTGCCGACCATTTCTACCGCCACCTCGAGCGCGCGCTGGACTTGAGCTTTGTCCGTGAGCTGGTACGCGACCGCTACTCGGCCTTCGGCCGCCCCTCGATCGACCCGGTCGTGTTCTTCAAACTCCAGTTGGTCATGTTCTTTGAAGGGATGCGCTCGGAGCGCCAGCTTGAGCGGGTTGGGGCTGACCGTCTGAGTGTCCGGTGGTATTTGGGCTATGACCTGCACGAGCGCTTGCCCGACCACTCCAGCCTGACCCGCATTCGTGACCGCTACAGCATCACCATCTTCCGCCGGTTCTTCGAGGCAATTGTCGAGCGCTGTCAGGATGATGGCATGATCTGGGGCAAGGAACTCTATGCTGACGCCACCTTGGTAGAGGCGAATGCCGACCGCGACAACATGCTCCCGCGCTTTGCGGTCGAGGCGCATCTCCAGCACCTCTTTGGTGACGCCTACCAATCGCCGGCGAGTGCCGAGGGGAGCGCGCCACCGGTCGAAACGGTCACACCACCCACGACGGATACCACTGAGCCTGTCGAACTGCCAGTTCTCCAGATTGGTCCTGATCTCCCAGCTGACCGTCTGGCCACGTTGCTCGCGCACCAGCAGGAGCAGCATGACTGGTATGCCCACAATGGTGAGCCCGATCGCAGCATTAAGCGGGGCGGCTATCAGCGTACCTCCGACCTGTGGGTCAGCCTGACCGACCCAGATGCCGTGCTGATGCGCCAGCACAACCACGGCGTCCACCTGCGCTATCGCACCCACTATCTTGTCGATGGCGGCAAGGTGCGCATCATTCTGGGCGTGCTGGTCACGGCTGCTGACGTGATGGAGAACATGCCGTTCCTAGATATGGTCTGGCGGGCCTGTTTCCGCTGGCAGCTGCGGCCGCGGAGTGCGACGGGCGACACGACCTACGGCACGGTTGAGATTATTCGTGCATTGGAAGATGCTGGCATTCGTGCCTACGTGCCTATCACCGATTGGGACAAACGCACGTCCTTGTTTGGGCGTGAGGTCTTTATCTACGATGCCGAGGCTGACCACTACACCTGCCCGCGTGGCGCGATCTTGCGCTGGGATCGGCACGACTACCTGAACCAGACCCATCACTATCATGCTGATGCAGCAACCTGCAATGCCTGTCCCTTAAAGGCGAAATGCACCACCAGCAACGACGGGCGCACCATCAGGCGCAGTTTTTTCCAGGAGTATCTGGACTGTGTCGCGGCGTATCACCAGACCGAAGCGTACAAGAAGGCGTATCAAAAACGCAAGGTATGGGTTGAGCCACTCTTTGGTGAGGGCCAGCAGTGGCACGGCTTGCGACGGTTCCGATTACGCGGGCTGCCGAAGGTGAATTGCGAAGGGGTGATGACGGCCACGGGACAAAACCTCAAACGGCTGCTGTCGTGGCGCGGCTGGGGGCGCCGCCACTTCCCAGGTGGCGCTCGCGGGGTCGTGATCCGCCTGAAAAACCATGCGCTTTTCGCATAAGAATGCACTCACTGAGATGATGAAGAGCGCTTGGGGCACGAAGTTGAGCGTACGCCACCCGATGTGATGGAAGAAGGTTGCCACGAAAGGCAGACGCCATCGCGGCCTGAATGAGTTCGCCCCGCCAGTTTTTCAACGCGTAGGCACATTATGGAACGTGACGGCTACCATACCCTGGTCTGAAGCGAGGTGCCTCTCCGCGCCAGGCGCGATCGACCCACACCTCAGCACGGATTAGGAGGCTATGCAGGACACGCGCGATGCATCCCATTGCGGACTCGCTTTCGGGGTCGCACGGTGGGGCGCGACGCACCACAGGCCCGTACCTTCGTCCTGGCTCAGGCTGGGTAGGAGATACAGCCGGCGCTGAAGCAGACGTCATTCCCGACGCATCACGCCACGCCTCAGCGCGAACCACTTCCCTTTCCGATCTGTTTCTGCTAGAATCATATGGCCGCGTGGCCGTAGCGCCAGGCTCCTGCGGTGCCAGAATCGGGCAACTCGCACGGCCGCACGCCCGATCATGTTCGGCACCTACAGCCGTCGCTCGGAAACCAGAACCCATCCTCGCGCAGTATCCGAGCCACTCACCACGAGGAACACGATGCCCGATTACGATCTCGTTGTTCTCGGCGCCGGCCCGGCCGGCGAGAAGGGTGCGGCGCAGGCCGCCTATTACGGCAAGCGCGTCGCGATCGTCGAGCGCGCACCATACGTCGGCGGCGCGGCGATCAATACCGGAACCGTGCCCTCCAAAACGCTCCGCGAGACGGCACTCTACTTCTCAGGGCTGCGCCAGCGCGGCCTGTACGGGATCGACTACTCGCTGCGCGAAGGGCTGACGGTCAAGGACTTCATGCATCGCGAGCAGGTGGTGGTCGAGCAGCAGCGCGAGACCATCCGCCAGAACCTCGAGCGCCATAAGATCGAAATCGCCTGGGGAGATGGCACGATCGTCGACCCGCACACGGTGCGCGTGCAAACTGATACGAGCGAGACGCGCGACCTGAGTGCGGAGTTCATCCTGATCGCCACCGGCTCATCGCCCTACCACCCGCCGGCGATACCATTCGACAGCGTACGGATCTACGACTCCGACTCGATTCTGCGGATGCCGTTCATCCCCCAGACCATGGCGGTGGTCGGTGGTGGTGTGATTGGCTCCGAGTATGCCTCGGTGTTCACCGCGCTGGGCGTGGCGGTGACGTTGATCGAGGCGCGCGACCGATTGTTGCCAGCGATCGACCACGAGATTGCCCAGCGACTCCAGGCGCAGCTCGAGTCGCTGGGGCTGCGCTTTGTATTCAGCGATCAGGTGACGAGCGTCGCGGTCAGTACCGACCACGTCCATCTTCAGCTACAGAACCGTGGGCGCATGGAGTGCGATATCGCCCTGTTCGCGTCCGACCGCCAGAGCAATATTCAGGGGCTCGGGCTCGAGGCGCTCGGAGTGGTGCTTGGCGCGCGCGGCCTGATCCGCGTCAACGAGCACTATCAGACCAACGTGCCGAGTATCTACGCGGCCGGCGATGTGATTGGCTTCCCGGCGCTCGCCTCGACCGGCATGGAGCAGGCGCGCGTGGCGGTGGTACACGCCTTCAACCTGCACTACAAGGAACAGCTGTCGCCGGTGCTGCCGTACGCGATTTACACCATCCCGGAGATCGCCATGGTCGGTCTGACCGAGGAGGAGTGCGTCGCCAAAGCGATCCCATACCTGGTCGGTCGCGCGGAGTACGCGCGCAACCCACGCGGGCAGATCATCGGCGAGACACATGGGATGCTGAAGTTGATCTTTTCGCCAGCCGACAAAAAGCTGCTCGGCGTCCACCACATTGGCGAGCTGTCATCGGAGTTGGTGCACATTGGGACGCACGCGATCTTCGATGGAGACACGATCGATGAGTTCATTATGGCCGTGTACAACTACCCGACGCTTTCTGATGCCTATAAATATGCGGCATACGATGGCCTCGGCGCATTGGAGCGCTGGAAGGGGTAGGCTAGGCTACGACCAGATCCGATAGCGCGGTGCGTGGTGCGGTTCGTCTGGCCTCCGATACCGCACATTACTGGTTCATCGTCACTTTCCGTGGTCCCGATTCCGGGCGCGGCATACAGTCGCGGTAGAGCAAAATGCTGCATGCGAGTTTTCGGCCTCAATCACGGAAAGTGACGATGAACCACACATTACTGGACGTGACACCGAGAGGAGCGGCATGCGAGCGAGGTGCTTCTCGGCGACTCGTTCGCGGATAGGTGGCACACCAGCCAGTCCTGCTGGACCACGCTTCTCGAAACCTGGGGAAAATCCCCAGGTTTCAGTATGGCTGATGGTCTGATGAAATCTCCGAAAAATCCCCAGGTTTCAAGCGCCGACCTCGGCCCTGCTCGTCAGTCCTCTCCTTCGCCGCCTCGAGCGCGAACGACGGGATCGACCATGTCACCGTCCGAGGACACAAGACCTGTCCAGGCGACCATGGACACGACAGCGCTCACGATTGATACTGCGCGTTCTTGAAGGCGAGAGGCCGTCCCAATGGCCTTTTGTCATCGTGAAGGACGCTCACAAATTGGTATTCCTCTATGAAATATCCAAGGCTCAAGCCTTCTCCCTGCTTCCAATGGTGTGTTGAAGGGGAACGCTGCGGACCCAACGGTGCTCGATGACATTGGGAAGCTATCCGCCGGTCGGTTCTCGGTTCTTGTTGTAGAATGGCGGGAAATGCTCGGATATACCGGGAACCGAGCATGCGTTGGAGAACAGCAGGTGATTATCGAATCACTCCAATCCCAGCTCGACGCGTTTGACCAGGCTGCGCTCTATCAGCCGGACAACTTTCAGGGCCGCGCCGAGGTTATCGACGCCATCGCGTTCGAGATCATCGACCGCATCGATGGGCTGCTTGCCTATCCATCGCAGCCTCGCAAACTGCGCTCGCTCCGGCGGGCAGCCGAGCGGCTTCAGCGGCGCCTGCAAGCCGTCGACGAGCGAGTGTTTCAAGACCTGCGCTCCGTCATCCGTGGCGGTTGCCGAGGCGAGCCGCTGCGACATATGATCGAACGACTTGTCGGGGTTCCTGCCGCCGACGATCAGGGGCAGGCGGTTGTCGGCTACGATCGCCTCGACCGGCTTGTCATGGGCATACTCGACAGCGACGCGCTTCCCGAACCGAGGCTGGAGCCCGAGCCCGAGATGGTGCTCAATCAAAGAACACCTGCGCGAATCATCTTCGAGTTGATTCGTCGCGCGAATCTTGGACCACAGGATTGCTTCTACGATCTAGGCTCCGGGATGGGACACGTGACAACGCTCGTGCATCTGCTCAGCGGCGCAACAGCCAGGGGCGTGGAGTTCGAGCCGGCGTTCTGCGGGTATGCCCGGGCCCGCGCGGCCGCGCTGAGGCTCACGCAGGTCGAGTTTATTACTGCGGATGCGCGGCGAGCGGACTATGCGAAGGGCAACATCTTCTTTATGTACACGCCCTTCGAAGGCACCATGCTTCTGGAGGTGCTGGAGCGGTTGCGCGAGCGCTCACGGAGCGGGCCGATCAGGCTGGCGACCTACGGCTCGTGTACGGCCATCGTCGCACAGCAAGACTGGCTGTCTGCGCCAAGCCCCGCCGAGCCGGGCAGCGAGCGGCTGGCGATCTTCAGCAGCCACGACCGCTAGCGAAGTGCGGCGCTCGTGCGTTCTCGAATGACAGCACACTTTTGTCTTCACTATCGATATTGTGCGCTATCGCTCACGAGGCTCAAATCAGCTTTCGGGCGATGCATCGCGTATCCCGCACGTCTACGGGATAGATGGCTATAGCTAAGGGCAGAATCAGTAAGCCAGGGCTGGGCGGAGGCGAAAACCACAATGTGTGAAAAACCGACGTGCCTCCTCAGCGGTCACGTTCATTCGCAACCAGCGACTTTTTTTCGCGTCACTCCGAGGCGACGAATAGCATGGCCAAGCGTCCACTGACTGAGGGAGGTGCTGTGGGCGGCATTCCAGCGACCGGTGTGCTCGGCTGCTGAAGCTGGCTCGCCCATCCGCGTTCTGGTCCACGCGCAGCTCGACGACGGCACGCGGCGCCAACATGCCCCGGCGCAAGCACATCAGCGCCATGCCAACCACCGCCTCGCCGCTGCGTTCGTCGGCGAGGCGCTGGGCTGGGTCGTGCCAGATCAGAGCGCCAAGAACCGCCACCGTCGCCCTGTCACCTTGTCACCTTGTCACGCTCTCAGCCGGGCAGCTGCGCCGCCACGGGGCAGTCGAAGGTTTGCTCGACGTGCGTCTTGATTTCTGCCGGATCATAGTCGGCCGGCACCTTATTGACGATCAGCCGCATCCGCGGCACATCGAGCGCGCGTGTGACTCCCAGCGCCACCCCGGTGCCCTCGTAGTCCTGTTGATCCGGGCGCAGCACGATCACGAGCGTACTGGCGATCGCAAGCGCGAACAGCGTCTCTTCGTTCAGGCCGGGGTGAGTGTCGATCAACAGCGCGTCGAGCTTCAGCGTATCGATCAGCTCGCGAAATGCCGTCGTCAGCAGTTGCATGTCGTAGCCCTGGCGCAGCACCTGGATAATCGCGTTGGCCTTGATGCTGGAGGGGATCAGAAAGATTTGTCCACTGATTACACCCTCTAGCACCGGGTGCGCGGTCTGCTGGATGGAGCACTTGCCCCACAGGTAGTCGTTGAGCGAGTGGTCGATCTCATCGCCGTGCAGTCCGAACAGCACGTGGATGCCCGGCGACTGAATATCGGTGTCGATTACGCCGACGCGCCGCCCCTCGGCTGCCAGCAGCGCCGCGACGTTGGCGGTGGTGTTCGACTTGCCGGTGCCGCCGCGGAATGAGTGAATTGCGATAATCTTGGCCATCAGCTGCTCTCCTGCCGAAAAGGCTGCATATTCGACCACATTCGGAACACCTGCCGCCATTCCGCGAGGGGCTGGCGCAAGCCTGGCAGCGCCAGCGTCAGCCAGCCGCACGCCAGAATCACCAGCGAGGCGCCCAGATACAACAGACGTGGCGAGTACAGATCCGCCAGACCGGTCGCGGCCATGCCGAACATAAAGACCGTATCGCGGGTGACGATGAACGCGCTATTCACGCGCCCGCGCATGTCGCGCGGCGTGTTCCGCTGGATCACCAACTGCCGGGCCACCACCGACGGTGCACTCAACATGCCACCTAACATCAAGATCGCGATGGCGACAGGTACCGCGAGCACCTGCGAAAACACGATAGCCGCCAGCCCCGCTGCCTCTCGTTCGTGAAGCGGAGATCCTTCGCTCTGGCTGCGGCCGGAGTTTATCCTGCCCTTCGACATGCGGTTCCCGAGCCCGACGAGGGGCAGGAACCGCGCAGCCGAAGGGCTCAGGATGACAGGATAAACTCGGATCGTATTTCTGATAGGCTGTACTAACGACGAGTGGGATGATGTTACAGATCAGCTAATAGATTAATTCTCGGTTCCTCATACGATCCTCCTGAATTAGATGCGGCGCGCTTGTGCGCGCTCGGTGCGATTGATGCCACCTTTGGGTAGCTGGCCTGCCTGTGCGGCTGCGCTCGTGCCATGATCAGGTGTGAGTGATGCATTGTTGAGCCTGCCCGTGCGATGACGCGCCGGCGTCACCATCTGCCATGCCACCACCACCAAAGGGAGCACAGCTATTGCAGTACCTGCCATTCCGAGGATGCCATAGCCAAAACGCGCTTGAATAATGCCGCTGCCCAGGCTGCTACCAGCTGCAGCCAGGTTTACCACGAGCTCGGTGGCGCCCTGGATCTGCCCGCGTTCGGATGGCGCCAGAATGTCGGACAGCAGTGAAGAGCCGGCGATGTAACACAGATTCCAACCCAGGCCGACCAGGAACAACGCTATAGCCAACCAGACTGTCATCAAGGAGATGGTGGCCAGCAGGCTGCCACCGATCAGTAACAGCGCCCCGGCGGCGATCGTCAGCGGGCGTCCGATCCGATCGGCCAGAGGGCCGGTCAAGACCGAGAGGCCGAACATGCCCAGTGTATGCGCCATTATCACCGTCCCGACATCGTCGAGACTATGTTGATGGTGGTGCATGTGTAGTGAGGTCACTGACATGATCAGCACCATCACCACTTGGCCGATGACCATCGCGACCAGTGCCAGCCGCGCGGCTGGCAGCTGCACAATCTCGCGCAACGGGCGAGCTGGTCCGCTTGGCTGTCGCATGTCGGAGTGCGCGGAGGCGATCTCCTGCGCCATATCGTGCGGATCAGGCCGCAAGCATGCCGTGATCAGCAGGCCGGACAGACCAAACAGCAGCGCACCACTCCACATCGGTCCAGCCAGCGGTGTGACGCCCAAGCCGGCCAGGAGATTGCCGGTTGGCCCAACCAGCTTTGGCCCCACGACCGCGCCGATTGTGCCCGCAAAAACGACCGTGCTGATCGCCCGCGCGCGCCGGTCGGGACGCTGCGCGTCGGCGGCGGCGTAGCGGCTCTGATCAACAGCGCCGCGCGCCACGCCAATCAACAGCAGACCCAGCAGAAACCAGATAAAGCTATGCGCCATAATCGCGCTGCCACCGATGAGCATTCCCGCCAGGCCGATGAAGAAGCCCAACGCCAAGCCCCAGCGGCGACCCACGCGCTGCATCAGGTGGCCGGCCGGCTGTGCCGCGGCTGCCGCACCCAACAGCAGCAGTGTGCCAGGTAAACCGGCTAGCGCCTCCCGGCCACTCAACTCAGCGCCAACAATTGGATTGACGGCCCCGTTCGCTATAAGGGCCGCCGAGGCGAGACCTTGGGCGATAAACAAAATCCAGGTGATTCGGCGCGCGGCGCCTGTTGAGTACTGTTGTTCTTCCATCATTGATGTCTCCGTCTGTGCCAAGTTCCTTAGCAATGAGTGCCCGATAGCGACCAGTTGGATTGGTGATACGAAAAATCCGGTATCAATGAGCGCCTCGTGTTGCTCAGCGTTCATTGGCGCTGCTCGCCTGCTTGGTCCGGCCGCGCTGACCAATGGCAGAAGTGTAGGGCCGGCGCGTCCTTGCAGCGTTCCTGCGGGCGTCCCCCACACGTCTGTTCGTTCGGTAAGGGTGTGCCCATCAGGCATGGCGCGATCATATAACAGCAGCGGTAAAGGTACCTCAGCACGGCGATGGAATGTACTCTAGTGAGAGTCCTTAGGAATGGAGGATAGCGATATTGCGGATATTTGGCTATACCTTGCTGAGCAGCTTCTTCGGACCGCATCACAATCCTCAGATCCACAGGCGTAACCCCCGTATCGGCAGCATATCGCTGCGTACCGGTCACATGCCCTACATCGTCATCTCTGCATAGCGTGGTAGCACAACGCGAAAACGCAATGAGTTCAAACTGTCTTTAGGACTACAAGAGAACGCTGTACGCGTGGAAGTAACGGTTTGTCGCACTACACCTACAAGGTAGCTTATGATGAACCTTGCATTCTACTGCATCTACTGGATGAGGGCTGAGTTGAAACTCGCCCAAGGTTGTAAGCTGCTTCCGATACATAATGAGGTTAGGACAGCACCCAAGAAGGGCATGTGTAGACAGGCGAACAGATCGTGTATACTGTTGCAATCCATCCACCCAGAATGATGAGGACTTGATGAAACGCTCTGAGATCAACACCATCATGCACTCGGCCAACAGCTTTATCCGCGAGTGCGGCTTCTTCCTGCCGGCGTTTGCCTCCTGGTTGGCCGCGGACTGGCAGGCGAAAGGCTCGAAGGTACAGGAGATTGTAGAGCATCGCCTGGGCTGGGATGTGACCGACTTCGGCTCGGGCGATTTCGCACGGCGTGGGCTGTTCCTGTTCACGCTTCGTAATGGTCATCCGGCCAAGCCGCAGAGCAAGCCCTACGCCGAGAAACTACTGATCGTCCAGGAGGGGCAGGTCACGCCGCTCCACTTCCATTGGAAGAAGACCGAGGATATCATTAATCGCGGTGGCGGTACCCTAGCAGTCAAGTTGTACAATTCTAAGCCTGACGGAGGGTTGAATGCCCAGGCCGATGCGCATGTCTCGATGGACGGTGTGGCACACGTGGTCTCAGCCGGTGGTGTGGTGGAGCTGCGGCCGGGCGAGAGTATTACACTCACGCCCTACCTCTACCACGAGTTCTGGGGCGTTGGCGGGCGCGTACTGGTCGGCGAAGTATCGTCGGTCAACGACGATACCACCGACAACCGCTTCTATGAGCCGATCGGGCGCTTCCCAACCATCGAGGAGGACGAGCCACCCCTGCACTTGCTCTGCACCGACTACGCGCGCTATTACCGGGCTGGCTGATTCCTCGGCGCAAGGAGCGCACCATGAACCATGTCCAGAGCGCAATCGTGGCCGGGCATCTCTGCCTGGACATCCTCCCGAGTCTCGAGCACCTGCCGCGTGGGCAGTTCAGCGCGATCTTTCAGCCGGGGCGGCTCGTGCAGGTTGGCGCGGCGCGTTTTGCGACCGGTGGAGCGGTCTCGAACACTGGTTTGGCGCTGCACCGGCTTGGCGTGCCCACGTGGCTCGTCGCGAAAGTTGGCGACGATCCGTTCGGGCAGATCGTGCGCGCGATCATCGCGGGTCGCGATGTGCGGCTGACTGAGGGCATCGTCACCGACCCGGCGGCCATGACCTCATACAGCGTGATTATTAATCCGCCAGGTGTTGACCGCATCTTCCTGCATTGTCCCGGCGCTAACGACGCCTTCGGGCCCGCCGACGTTCCCGACGACCTGCTCGCGCGAGCGGTGCTGTTCCATTTCGGCTACCCGCCGATCATGCGACGGATGTATGAGCGGGGCGGCGTGGCGCTCGTCGACCTGCTGCGGCGTGCCAGGGCGAGTGGCGCGACCACCTCACTCGATCTGAGCTTCCCCGACCCATCCTCGGACAGCGGTCGCGCTGACTGGCGGGCAATTCTGGCCGCCGCGCTGCCCTACGCCGACCTATTTCTGCCGAGTGTGGAAGAACTGCTCTTCATGCTGCGCCGCGACAGCTACGAGCAACTCAGCGCGCGCGGCGACCTGGTCGCACAGCTCACACCAGACCTGCTCAGCGCAGTAAGCGCCGAACTGCTAGAGTTGGGTGCGAAAATCGTGGTAATCAAGCTAGGCGACCGTGGGCTATACTTGCGCACCGGCGGCCTCGCCAGCATCGAGGCGCTTGGCCGCGCCCGCCCAACGGATTGGGCTGCGTGGGCCGGCCGCGAGCTCTGGGCGCCGTGCTTCCGGGCCGACGTTGCCGGCACGACCGGTGCTGGCGACACGACGATCGCTGGATTTCTGAACGCGCTTCTGCGTGGCCTCAATCCCTATGATACTGTGACCGCCGCCGTAGCCGTGGGCGCCTGTTGCGTGGAAGCGCCAGATGCTCTCAGTGGCGTGCGTTCGTGGGAAGATACGCTGGGGCGTATCGCGGGCGGGTGGGAGCGTCTTCCACTGCAGCTGAGCGCTCCTGGCTGGGACTGGAACGAGCGCGAGCAGCTCTGGGAGACGCGGTCAGGCTGAGGAAACCTTCGGAAGAACCTCGGCTTACACAGGGACAAGCTGCAGCGGCGCGATGCGTGCCGTAACGCGAATGAAAGGAGCGTGATCATGGCCGTCATCCCGCGTCTGAACCGGCTCCTTGGGCCGGACGGTAACTGTTTCGATGTGGCGATCGACCACGGCTTTTTCAACGAAGGCAGCTTCCTGGGAGGCATCGAGGATATGCCAAACGTTATCGCTACCGTCGTCAAAGCCAATCCCGACGCGATTCAACTCAGCCCCGGCACCGCGCGCCATCTGCAGGATCTGCCGGGCAAGGACAAGCCTGCGCTGGTACTGCGCACCGACGTGGCGAACGTCTACGGCAAAGAACTGCCGCGCGTCCTGTTCAGCCAGCTGATCGACGCGCCGCTCGAACAGGCTCTCCGCGCCGACGCCGCATGTGTGGTGGCCAACCTGTTCCTCATTCCCAATCAGCCAGAGGTCTACCACCAGTGCGTGCGCAACATCACCGCACTCAAAACTGGGTGCGAGCGCTACGGCATGCCGCTGATGGTCGAGCCATTGGTGATGCAGCCGAACAGCGCGGCTGGCGGCTATATGGTGGACGGCGATATCGGCAAGATCGTCCCGCTAGTGCGGCAGGCGGTGGAGCTGGGCGCGGATGTGATCAAGGCCGATCCGACCGACGACCTTAACCAGTACCACCGCGTGGTTGGGGTCGCGGGGGGCGTACCGGTGCTGGTGCGCGGTGGCGGGCGGGTTTCCGACCAGGAAATATGCGAGCGTACCTACGCCGTGATGCAGCAGGGCGCGCGGGGGATCGTGTATGGCCGCAATGTCATTCAGCACGGGTCGCCCGGTGGCATGACACGTGCGCTGATGGCGATCGTTCACGACCACGCAACGCCGGAACAGGCCCTGGCGATCCTGAATGACAAGGGAACTGGTTGATCGGGTGACGCGCATTGGTCATGCATGCATCTTGCAAGCATGGCACGCGAGGGAATGAGCATGCGAAAACGAGAGATCAACTTCGGCGTGATTGGCTGTGGGCTGATGGGGCGCGAGTTCGCGAGCGCTGCTGCGCGCTGGTGCCACCTGCTCGACTTGGATGTCGAGCCGCGCATCGTGGCCGTGTGCGACACGAATCCGGCTATGCTCGACTGGTTCGCGCAGAACCTCCCCGGCATCCGCACCACGAGCGATTATGCACAGCTACTCGATGCCGCCGACGTCGAGGCAATCTACTGTGCGGTACCACATCACCTGCACGCCCAGCTCTACACGGATATCATTCGCGCCGGTAAGCACCTGCTGGGTGAGAAGCCATTCGGTATCGACCGCGCCGCCAATACAGCGATTATGGAGGCGATCCGCGTGCAGCCGCACGTGCTGGTACGCTGTTCTTCGGAGTTTCCGTTCTTCCCTGGCGCGTACCGGATCGGACAGTGGATCCGCGAAGGGCGCTTCGGGCGAATTATCGAGGTGGAGGCCGGTTTCTGGCATAGCAGCGACCTCGACCCAAGTAAGCCGATCAACTGGAAGCGCCAGATCGCATTCAACGGCAAGTATGGTTCTATGGGCGACCTGGGTATGCATGTGCTCCACGTGCCCTTACGTGCCAGTTGGCAGATCACGCGTGTGCGGGCGCTGCTCTCGAAGATCATGGTCGAGCGGCCCGATGCAAATGGCCGGATGGTGCCGTGCGAGACATGGGACAACGCCATCCTGGCCTGTGACGCAGCGTCCTCCGACGGGCAGTCCTTCCCGATGGTGCTCTCGACCAAGCGGATCGCACCGGGGCACAGCAATAGCTGGTTCATCTCGATCTCCGGCACAGCGCTCTCGGCCCGCTTCAGCACCCAGCAGCCCAAGCAGCTGGCGTGGCTGCCGTACACACCCGGCGCTGAGCAGGCCTGGCACGTAATGGACATGCCATACCAGTCGGCCTACAAGACCATCACCGGCAACATCTTCGAGTTCGGCCTCTCCGACGCGATTTTGCAGATGTGGGCGGCGTTCTGCGACGAGCTGGTGAATGGCCCGCAGATGCACCAGCCATTCAACTGCGCCACGCCGGAGGAAGCGGCGGCCACCCACGCCCTATTCACGGCCGCGCTAGAGTCGCAGCGCACTGGTCAGACAATCGAGCTGTGAGAGCAGGTTGTGCATGCAGATGATTGAAGCCATGATCCAGCACGCAATCATATCAGGTAGCGCCGATCAAGCGGAAATTGAGGGCGGCGTTAAGCTGTTCGACGATCATGGGCATGGTTGTCGCTTCCCTTTTGAGATGAGATGTGGATGGCCGTAGCCGGATACGCCGATTGCCCGGCACTTTCATTATACACGCAATCATCTGGCATAGGGGTTGATGGTTGCCGCCCAACGTGTTGCGCTTCAGCTGCCGCCGAGGCGCACCACATCATAGGCACGATCTCGCGCGCCGAAGGCGGTCAGCTGCAAGCGCACCACGTTGGGCCGCGAATCGGCGGGGCCGCGCTATCAACCGAGCTGCCAGCCCCCGTGGCATCATCGGTAGTGTCGCAGGCAAGCTATTCCACGATAGCCGACTCGAATTGGCCCATGATCGCAGCGTGCTGTTGAAAGGGAGCCGCATGGAGCGCAGCGATAAGCTCACGCAGCCTGGGTGTGAGGATAATCAGATAGCGGGTGGGCCCGGCGGCCTCAAAATAGTCATGCGGCACGCCCGCAGGCACAAACACGCTTGTTCCTGCTGAGGCTTCGACCTGGCGGTCGCCAAAGCGAAAGGTGAGGGTTCCTTCAAGAATATGCCAGGCTTCATCGTCAGCGTAGTGGACGTGCAGATAGCCAGGGCCGCTGCCGCTCCACTCGTACAGATCAAAAGATTGCCCGATGGCTGCGATGGCTTGCTGGCCGCTTGGGCGTGTGGCGCTATCGGCAACAATGATCGGTTCAGTCATCAGGTACGCTCCTTTCCGGGTTGGCTTGATGGTAAACGGCCTAAAAATTGCGTGGTTGCCAGTGTCACGACCCATGGCGTCGGTGCATAGGATCGTCCAGTGATGATATGTAGTCACTGGTTAGGCTCGCGCCCGACCACTGACCCGCTCCGGCGCGATGACAAGAATCACGCGCACCTGATCGTGCCCGCCATACCAGGGATAGGGTTTGCCGAGGTATTTCTGCGCGAGCATCTCGATATGCTCGACGGCGCCGTCGGTGGTGACCGACACCACGCGGCCGCGGATCTGCACGTAGCGCGAGGGGCTGTCCGGCGCGGCGATGGCTACGGCCACGCGTGGGTCGCGCGCAATGTTCTTGACCTTTACATGCGTCTGCACGCTGTTGATCAGCACGTGCTCGCCGTACGTATCAACCCAGGTCTGGGTGACTTGCGGCGAACCATCAGACATCGAGGTCGCGAGATAGCAGATACTCGGCTGGCGCAGCAGGGTGAGCACCTCATATGTCAGTTTCACATTGGCTCCTTGTCGTTCTTGATGTTGGGCTCCAAAGCCGATACGATCGCATTGGTGCAATGTCTACGCCACGAGACTCATATCAGAATCACGGTATTCGGAATGTTCCTTGACCCTGATGCTATTATCTACGACGGGAGGTGGACGGAGATTCCATACCAGGTCACCAGCATGGACGTCGGAGGCGCAAGCGGAACGAGATGTACGCTATGTTGTTCGATCGCTTAGGCGGTTGGACAAGGGATGTTGGGTGGCTTCCATCAGGGCCATACGATAACATCTCATCAGTCTGTTCATCTTCCACGCCAACTCGCGTTCGTATACAGTAATGTCGGTATAGGCGCTTAGCCATTGCACCCAAGTTTCGCTCCTCTCTCCTCTACTCAGCGTTCAGAGACATCTCGCTTTTCCCACTCCAGCGGGCAGATGTCCCCCTCTTACGATACATCTGGTGGCCCGACCACTAGTACCATGTACTGTACAACAGCATGAGCCATTCCATACGATGCGGTCACTCACCGCGCCCGCATCTCGGCGGGAGTATAATAGCCACCGCATACTGAACGAGCAACACGCTCCTGACATTGCCAGTAGCGAGAGATGGAGCATCTTGGAGGGAACAAGGAGGGATATGACCCTCACGATGCAGCGCGAGGTAACCTTCGCCGATCGGGTGACAGCCCTGCGGCTGGTCGACACCGATATCCATAACGACTTGCCGAGCCTTGAGGAACTGCGGCCGTTCCTGGCCAAGAAGTGGCATCCTTGGCTCGACAGCGGCGGCCCCGGCTCGGCCGCGCGCTACTATGCCAACATGGGTTCCGGTCGGATGGACGATGTCGTGAACGAGGAGGATGGCCTGGCCGCCGGCGATCCCGATTGGGTCGTCCAGCAGTTAATGACGAAATACCGGATCGACATCGGCATCCTGACCGGCTCGATCATCGGGCTGAGCATCCAGCACGATTACCGTATCCAGACCGCGATCGCCAGCGCCTATAATGAGTGGACCCTCGCCAAGTGGGTGCGCCCCTACGACTGCTTCAAGGGTTCCATCCTCTGCCACCCGCAGGATCCCGACGCGACTGCGGCCGAAGTGCGGCGCCTCGGCCAGAATCCCGGCATGGTCCAGGTGTTAATGGCGAGCGCCGCGCGCATTCCCTACGGGAACACGTTCTACTGGCCGATCTACCGCGCGGCGGTCGAGCACAACCTCCCGGTCGCTATCCACGTTGGGTTCGAGGGCACAGGCATCGCCAACCCGCCTACTGCGGTTGGTTATCCCTCGACCTATCTTGAGTTTCACACCGACCACTCGCAGACGATGATGGCTCACTGCGTCAGCTTGCTCTGCGAGGGGGTCTTCGAGCAACTTCCCACGCTCAAGTTCGCCTTCATCGAGGGCGGCACCGTCTGGGCGCCCTACGTGATGGGTCGCCTCGACCGCCTCTACCCCGCGCTCAAGGCCGAGGCGCCCTATCTGACGATGCGGCCGAGCGAGTACTTGCTGCGCAACTGCTACTTCAGCACCCAGCCGATCGAGGAACCGGGGGATCATCGGCACCTCCTGCAGATGCTGCGGATGATGCACGCCGAGAAGACAGTCGTCTTTGCCAGCGATTACCCGCATTGGGACTTCGACAATCCCTTGGTGGCGTTCAACTTCTTCCCAGAAGACCTGAAGCGACGAATCTTTGTCGAGAATGCCCTGGAGCTATGCGGCCCGCGTCTGCTCGAGTCGAATCGGAGGGCCTGATGGCAACTACCACACCGACATTGCTGGTGGAGGACCGAAGGCATACCCCACCGACGCTACAGGCCATCGACGTCGATCTGCACCACCATATCGCCAATTGGCGCGACGTAGCGCCCTTCGCTCCACAAGGCTTGCGTCACCGTCTCGCTCGGCCCGGTGGCCCGCCGCTGGCGCGCCACGGCTTTAAGATCATCGGCCCGCACTTCGGCGCGGCCCCGCGCCCAATAGATGCACATGGGGAGATGGGACATCCCGCGGCGGACCCGGCTTGGGTCAAGGCCGAGTATCTCGACAAGCGCGGCGTCGATATCGCCATCCTGACCGGGCCGGTGTTGAGCCTGGGGGTCCAACCAAATCCCGATATGGCGGCCACCATCGCCACCGGCGTCAACAATTGGACGCTCGAGACCTGGGTTCGCCCGTTCAGTTGCTTCAAGGGTTCGATCCTGGTGGCGCATCAGGATCCGGCGCAGGCAGTCGCGGAGGTCGATCGCTTGGGCGACGATCCAGGTATGGTCCAGGTCCTGATGGGCAGCGCCAGCGAGATGCCGCTCGGCCGGCGGCAGTTCCACCCGATCTACGAGGCGTGCGTCCGCCACGGCCTGCCGCTGGCCCTGCACATCGGCGGCGAGGGCGCGGGGATGTCGCCGCCAGCCACGGCAGTTGGCCATCCAACCAGCCACTTCGAATGGTACGGCTCGCTGCCACAGGTCTACATGGCCCACATCATCAGCCTGGTGACCGAAGGCGTCTTCGAGAAGTTTCCGACGCTGAAGGTCGTTCTCTACGAGGGCGGCATCTTCTGGCTGCCGCACATTCTGTGGCGCTTCGACAAGAATTGGAAGGCGCAGCGCTCCGAGACGCCATGGGTGAAGGAGCGGCCGAGCGCCTACATCCTCCGGCACTTCTACCACGCGACCTACCCACTGGAGGTGAGCAGCCGGGAAGAACTTGCCGAGTTGCTGGAGATGGTTGAGGGGCAGCGTACGCTGCTCTTCTCGGGCAACTATCCTCATTGGGAGCTAGGTGATCCCTTCGAGATGATCGAGGGGCTTCCCGCAGCGCTGCGACGCCGCGTGCTGGTCGAGAATGCGCTGGCGGTCTACGGGGAGCGGTTGCTTCGATCGCATGTGCGCTAGGCGTGGACACGCGTCGAGCTGTGCCGGAGGCACCCGGATCCGGCTCGGCGGGCACCGCCGGAGGCGGAGGAACTGATGACCAAGCATGTGGTCGCACGGCGGGAGGACATCCCGCCGGGCGGGCGAAAGATCGTGCGGGTGGCGGGGCGCGAGGTCGGTATCTTCAATATTGAAGGTACCTTCTACGCGCTCAAGAACGTCTGTCCGCACCAGGGGGCACGCGTCTGTCTAGGGCGAATCGTAGGGACCGCGCTCCCCTCAGGCGTCTACGAGTATACGTATGGTCGGGAAGGGCAGATCCTGCGCTGCCCATGGCACGAGTGGGAGTATGACATCGCGACTGGCGAGTCGCTCTTCGATCCCAATGTTAAGGTATTGAGTTATCTGGTTGAGGTCGTAGGCGATGACATCGTCATAACTATTGGTCAGTGATGCTACCCGTTGAGTTCAGCATCCGCTATAGCGTGGAGGAAGGCTACGAGGATGAGGCGCTCGCGCTCGCCAGGCGACTCTTTGCTGTGTATGACACGGGCATCGATTCCCTAAGTCTCATACCGACCGGGGAGGAGAGGTTCGCACTCTACTTCAACGGGCGGCTGGTCACCTCCCACCAACGCGACGGGCGTGCCCCAACCGTAGCGGACGTCCGCGAGCTGTTCAGTCGCGAAGGGATCATCATCGAACGCCGACCAGGACCCGAGGAGGGTGCGGACATTGATGAGGAGGAACCAATTGAAGATCACAAAAGTGACTGCCACGGCGGGGTCACGCCGCCGTCCGAACCCCATCCGCGATGCTCTCCAAACGCTTGATACCGAGGGATCGTGCCGCGTTGTGATCGAAACCAGCGAGGGTATCATCGGGCGGAGCACCATGTTCTTTGGTCGCGGCGATCGGACGCCCGATATTCTGGCACATCTTATCAACGACGAGCTTGCGCCTGCCATTGTCGGAGAGGATGCCTTTCTCATCAGGGGTATCCGCGACAAGCTCTGGACGCTGACTGATTATCATGGTACGCTCGGCCTGGCGCTCTTTGGTATCGCCGGAATCGACCTTGCGCTGTGGGATATGGTCGGCCGGGCGCTCGGCCAACCGGTCTGGCGTCTGCTCGGCGGTCACCGCGACCGTGTACCGGCGTATGCCATGGTCGGCTGGCTCAACTATGATCTTGACAGGTTGCAGCGGATCGCGACCCAGGCCATGGAGCAAGGGTTTGTCGGCGTCAAGATCAAGGTCGGAGCGCCAACGCTGAAGGATGATGTGCAGCGGATCGAGGCGGTTCGTGCGGCGATCGGCCCAGATGCTCTGCTGATGGTCGACGCGAACCAGGTGTTCTCGGTGAACGAGGCGCTCCGACGCGGCCGGGTCTACGAGGAGCTTGGCTGCTACTGGTTCGAGGAGCCGCTCCGGGCCGACGACACTGATGGTCTGGCTCAGCTCGCTTGGGAGCTGACGATCCCGATTGCCTCGGGCGAAAACAACTACGGCAAGCGCCAGTTCCGCGTGCTTTTCGAGCGTCGTGCGGTGGATGTTGTCCAGCCCGACCTGCGGCGTGCCGGTGGGCTCACCGAATGCTTGGAGATCGGCCTGCTCGCCGACGCATTCAACGTACCCTATGCATCGCACGGCGGCGGTGCCCATCTCCATGTGCTGGCTGCGCTACCGAACACGCTCTTTATGGAGAGTGGACTGTTGCCCGCAGGCATGACGGAGCGGCTAGTTGACGGCTGTTACCTGCTGCCCGAGGAGCCTGGATTAGGCGACCAGAAGTAGCTCGACCCCGAAAACGAAACAATTCCAGACATTGGCAGATCAAGGATTAAAATGACAAGTGACACACTCCCAACACCGCAAGCTCCGCTCACGGCCCAGCGGATGGCCCAAGCCGCCATCGCGTTGCTCGAGTCGCTCGAGAGTGACCAGCGCGCGCGTGCCAGCTTCCCGTTCACAGGAGATGAGCGGTACCAATGGGCGTACACGCCCGGGCCACGCAATGGCCTGATGCTGAAGGAGATGACGGCCACACAGCGACGCGCTGCGCTCCGGCTCTTTGATGCCGGGCTCAGTGCTCGCGGCGCTGCGACTGCGCAACAGATTATTCTGCACGAAACGATCCTTCGCGAGACAGAGCGGATCGAACAGCGACCGAGTAACGACGATCGCGATCCCGAGCTGTACTATTTCAGCGTCTTCGGCGTGCCTGGCGTCGCGCCGTGGGGCTGGCGTGTAGGTGGGCACCATCTCGCGCTGAACTTCGCCGTAGTCAGTGGCGAGCTCGTGTCGCCGGCGCCGCTCTTTTTCGGCGCAAATCCGGCCGAGGTGCATCATGGATCGGAGCGCGGGCTGCGATTACTGGCGGCTGAGGAGGAACTGGCGCGCGCCCTACTCGGTAGTTTGGATGGAGAGCAAAAGGCCGTCGCGGTCGTCGATCCGGTCGCCCCTGCCGATATTCTGACCAAGAATTACCGGATGGTTGATCCCACGGCCGTACCGCGCGGCATCGCCTACACCACACTCTCTGGAGAGCAGCGTGGCCATCTGGTCAACCTGATCCGCCACTATATCGAGCGAACTGCGGAAGAGGTGAGCGCGCACGTCTGGGCGCGGATCGAGCGGGCGGGCTTGGACGAGTTGAGCTTCGCCTGGGCTGGTTCCGAGCAGCGTGGCCAAGGACACTACTATGCCGTCAAAGGGCCGACGTTTCTGATTGAGTATGACAATACGCAGAACCATGCCAATCATATCCATAGTGTCTGGCGCGATCTCACACATGACTGGGACGTGGATATGCTGGCGAACCATTATGCGCAGGCGCATGGGGCGCCCTAGCGCCTCTATGTTTCAGCCAGACACCACAAAGCGACCGACAGCGCCAGACGATGCCGCTACCTCAAACGGCGAGAGGGCGGTGCTTTGGCAGTGGAGCGGTGAGGATAACCCTCCCACTGACAAGCAAGATCGCACATAATTGAATCCCAGCGATACTCGAATTTACGATGTATAATCGGTTTACTCTTCCCAAAGGAAACTAATCAAGAAGGGTGTCAACCATTTTAGAATGATTGATACCCTTCGTATTATGGCAGCAGCAACCTATCGGTGCGTTCGTTTATCGCTTCAGCGCATTGGGCGGACATACTCATTCCTTCGCTCCTGTTTGGTCTGCCTCCCACGACGATGGTGACGGCCTCGGACTATCTTCAGGCGCTAGCCGTACAACCAGCTCTTCACCGTTGTGCGCTACAATTACTGTCGGCGGAGAAAGCGAGTGGAGGGCTACGATGGGACACGCACCGGGAGAGGATCTCGATCGTTCGCAGGTTCAGGCGTTTCTGGCCAGCCGCTTCGACCCTGCATCGCGCCAGGTAGCGCACGTCGGCGCGGGCGCCTGGTCGCGCTGCTTCGGCTTTCACCGGGGTGAGCAGGAACTGGTGGTTCGCTTCGGGCAGCACGTCGACGACTTTCGCAAGGACCGGCTGGCGGCCGCGTTCCGCACGCCGGAGCTGCCGATCCCAACGATGCTCGCCATCGGCGAGGCCTTCGACGGCTTCTACGCCGTCTCCACGCGCGTGCGCGGCATCCCACTCGAAAGCGTGAGCGAAGCCCAGTGGCGGTCGCTCGTCCCCGCCCTCGCCGACGCACTGGAGGCCATGCGCCTGGCCGATCTGTCGGCGACGGCCGGGTTCGGCGGGTGGGACGGGGCGGGGCGCGCGGCGCACACCCGCTGGTCCGAGCACCTGCTGAGCGTGAGCAACGACACGCCCCAGCAGCGCACTTACGGTTGGCGCGCGCGGCTTGCGAGCTCCCATCAGGGCGAGGAGGCGTGGGACTGGGGCGTCGAGCGGCTGAGGCGGGTGGCGAGCGACGTGGTGCCACGCTGCCTCATCCACGGCGACCTGATCAACCGCAACGTGCTGGTCGATGGCGCAGCGATAAGCGGCGTGTTCGACTGGGGGTGCGCCTGCTACGGCGACCACCTGTACGACCTTGCCTGGTTCGAGTTCTGGGAGCCGTGGTCGCCCAAGCTCGCCACGCGCGCCCTGCGCTCGGAGCTCGAGCGGCGCTGGCACCACGCGGGATACGCCCCACACAACTACGAAGAGCGGCGCATGGCGTGCCACCTGCACATCGGCCTCGACCACCTGGCGTACAATGCCCACCTTGGGGATTGGGCGACGCTCGCGGCGACGGCGGCTCGCATGCGAGCCCTCGCCGGTGGGGGAGGAAGATCCTGAATGACGTAATCAGGATCGTGCCCGTTGCCGCGCTGTCGCCCGCCGATGGGGAGGCACGTCGCGGCCACATGTGCCACAAGCGAGCCAGTAAAGGCGAGAGATCGAGTCATCGCGGGACGGTAGGGCAGCGGTGTCAGCGCCACGGGTGCGCATGGCGACGGGGTGAGGGAATGCGGCAGCACCCGCAGCGCCCGCTCGAGCAGCAGTGCGTCGGCAGACACCGATTGGAACAGCGCCAGGGAGGGCTGTTCTCAGCCGACTACTCTCCCATGTCTCGGTCAACCAGAACAAGCTGTCAAGCGACAAATTGGGATCACATGCCATGCGAAAATAAGGCCCGCCAGCCGCAATCGCGCTGCGAGACGCGCTGGCGATGGTAGATGTCAGTCTTACAAAATAATTGACACACTTATTGATCATTTTCTTTTGGATGTATAAATCAATTATAGAGTGTAAAACCTAATATTGCTCAGATTCAATAATGTGCGATACAGTGACTCGACATTGCAGCGGGAATCTGTATGGGCGTGGCCTACTCGGCGGCCGTAAGGCGGTAGCGGTCGCGCGCATTGTCGCTCCACAGCCTGCGCTGCTCGCCAAGCAACCGGCTTGCTGTGATGGTGTCGAGCGCCGCGACCCAGCGCCAGTAGCTCGATGCATGGACGGCAACGGCCCAGTCGCCACCGAACGCCACGCGCTCGACGCCGAAGGACACAATCACACAAACCGAAGGGCTGGTTGAGCCGCGGGTTTCCATCCAGCCACGCCGTACGAACGTGGCGCGGATCCCAGACCGGCAGGTATGCATTGACGATCAGAACATCGGGTATGCGTATGACCTCATCCTATGGCAGTAGCTGCGCCAACAGGCCGCCGTCGGCGATGATCGGAGCTCCAAGCACGAACGCGGCATCGTCGGAGGCCAGCCAGACAATCACCTTCGCGATATCGGCGGGCTGCCCGAGTCGGCCAATCGGTTGGTTTCGTTCCCAGCCGTGCAGGTTCGCCTCCCAGTCCGCGCCCTGCTGAATGTCGGCGCGCAGCATCGGCGTGTCGATCGCCCCGGGCACCACACAGTTCACGCGCACGCCCAGCCGCCCGTAGTCGAGCGCCATTTGACGAGTCAGGGCTACAATCCCGCCCTTGGACGCGGCATACGCAGCGATGTGCTTGCCTGTCTGGAAGGCGTGTGGCGATGCCAGGTTGATAATGGCGCCGCGGCCCTGCGCCAGCATTTGGGGCAGCGCATAGTGTGCGCACAAAAAGGTGCCGGTCAGATTGACGCCGATCACTCGCGCCCACTCGTCTGGGCTGGTCTCGTGGACCGGCTTCGAGAGGATCACGGCGGCATTGTTGACCAGAACATCGATCCGGCCATAGGCCGCCACTGTTGTCGCAATCAGGCGCTCCGTCTCCTCAGGGCGCGCGACGTCGGCAAGCACCACGTGTGCGGAGCGCCCCAGCGCTCCGATCTCCGAAACGGTTTCCGCCGCGCCGGCCGGATCGACATCCGCGACGACGATGCCGCCCGCGCCGCGCTCGGCGAAGCACAGCGCTGTCGCCCGGCCGATGCCCGAGCCACCGCCGGTCACAATGACCACAGGTTGGGTGAGATCACCAGTCATAGTATCTCCTGTGCAGCCATCGGCGCTGGATCAGCACATCTGCGAAATCATGAGATACAACGTGGTCGCTCATTGAGTGTAGCGTGCATGAATAGGGGGTTTGGGAAGGGCTACGGCCATTATTGCACACGTCCCACGCTGGTGCTGTTGTTGCGCGGCAGTACGAAAGGTGAATCGACCGCGCGCCTGGCCCGCGAACTCCATCTGTCACGCAAACAGATGCATACGCTGCGCCAGCGAGTTCAAGCGAACCTGAACGACACAGCGCCAAGCGATCTGATGGACGGCACGACCTTTGAGGCCGATGAGATCTATCAGAACGCTGGGGAAAAAAGTACGCCCCATCCCGATCCAAACGATCCGCCGCGACGACGCGCCGGGTACCCTCTGGGTGAAGCGGCGTGGGCGCGGCACCTATGACAATGATCGGCCACCAATCATTCATCTCGTCTCACGCGAGAGCGGCGAGCATCGTTTCACCCAGAGGGTAGCCGGTCTGTGACCACGCCGGGTACCCTCTGGGTGAAGCGGACGTGCCACGAACTGATTGACGAGAATATCCCGGTTGATAGCACGGTGTTGTACACCGATGAGTCGAACAGCTATCCTGGATGCCATCCCTCCCATGGGACTGTCTGCCACGGTGCGACTGAATGGGCGCGCGATGACGATGAAGACGGCATTCGCGAAGTGCATTGCAACACGTGCGAGGGAGCAGGCGCGGCGCGGCGCACCTATCTCCGGGTGTTTCGTGGGGTCCATAAGGCCAATCTGCATCTGTATGTCGCCACCTATGAAGCGCTGCTCAACATCAAGCAGGTAACTGCGTCACTTATCTGTCGCATGTGTTTTGGAGAGCCGTCAGCGCACGCTAACTACACATGAGCCTAGTTTAATAGGGAGTAGAGCAAACATAGCAACTCGCCCCGCAGACGCCCTCACGTAATGTGGCCGAACGGTGGGCTTCACCCGCTGGCGCGCCGGGTTCGGCGGCGGCTCCTCGCACACCAAGCCCATCTTGCTCCAAATCACACCGGCGCTACCGCTTGAGTGCCTCCTGCACCTGGACCACGTGAGCTTCCGCATGCCCAATAATCAAGTGTTCGACCACCTCAGCCACGGTCATTGTCCCCTGCCGCACATGCATGCCGGTCTTGCTCCGCTCCGCCTCGGTCATGTGGCGGATGTCCTTCGCCGCCGCGTAGGTGACCTGCTGCAACTGACTGAGGAGGTGCGTTGCATCGCTGGTGGTGGCCGCCTCAACCCCAGCGAGTCGCTCGGGCGCATCGAGGGTGCGCCCGAACTGGGGCGGTTCACGCGTGGCTGCGATCAGGCGGTGGCAATGGTGGAGCCAATAGGGGATCATTTCGACCAGATGGCCGACGACTTGCAGCGCTGACCAGGCATCTTCGCCAGGAGCGGTGTGCAAGCGCGGAACAACGTCAGGGTCGTGGAGCAACGTATTCAATTGTTGATACACCCCCTCAAGTCGCGCTGCTTGCGTCTGGCTGGAAGGTATGCCGCTCTCTGCCGTCATAACGACCTCCTCGTGAGCATGGAGCCATCCGATCTGGTTGTGATTTGAGCCGAGCCGCCGAACTCGTTGCTATTATACCGCTTCGATCGAGCTCCACTCCATGGCCGCTTGGGCTGCTTTCTCCTGCCCTCGACCTACTCCAGGGCGCTCCTAAAACCACCCAGGTGGTTGAACTCCCGACTTATCGCTGCTAAACCGCACCGTGCGTCCTGCGACCATAGCTCTAGGTTTGCTCGGTCATCACGCGGTTTATCTGTAGCAGCGCATGTGCTATCCAGACGCATGCAAAGTAGCGATGAACCGAAAGCAAATCTGGAGGAAAGAACGGGCGAACGCGGGATGACGAAGGAACAACCAACTTAGCGGTAAAAGTGACGGCTTTCGCTGGGTTCTGTCTACCCGTCAAGCGCCGTGTAGACACAATACCTGGTTTTGCTCCGCCTCCCTCGTGTGGGCGAAACCTCCGGGTTTTCCGGAGGTTTCCCCACGCCATTAGATCTCCGCGCTCAGTCCTCAACCCTGCGCTATAATCAGGAACGAATGCACCAGCACTTGTGAATGCTCAGCTGTATGGAGGTCCGACGGCGATGAACAAACGCGATACCGTGCTTAGCCTGGTCGACAGCCAGACTCCACCCGCCTATGTTCCGGCAGCCTTCTTCATGCATTTCGACCGCGCCTTCCATGAGGGCCAGGCAGCGATCGACAAACATCTCGCCTTCTTCCGCGCGACCGGCATGGATTTCGTCAAGATCCAGTACGAGCAGGGTGTGCCGCCCGCAGCTCCCGTGCGCAGAGTGGCGGATTGGGCGCACGCCCCCCGCTGTGATGAGGCGTTCTTTGAGCCGACCATCCGCGTGGCCGAAGAACTGGTCACGGCGGCCAAGGACGAAGCCCTGGTGATCATGACCGTGTATTCGCCGTTTATGTGGGCCGCGCAGCTCGCCGGCGCGCAGACGCTGGCCGAGCACCTGCGGGAGAACCCACAAGCCGTGAATAAAGGGCTGGAGATCATGACCGACAACGTGCTGACCCTGGTGCGTGGCTGCAAACGGGTCGGCGTGGACGGCTTCTACGTCTCGTCCCAAGGCGGCGAAGCCTTCCGCTTTCCCGGCATGGATCTCTTTCAGAGGTACATCAAGCCGACCGATCTGGCGGTGTGGGATGAGGTTCAGTCTTGTGTTTTGAATATCCTGCACATCTGCGACTACGCGGGCGCATATGATGACCTTACCCCATTCCTCTCGTACCCCGGCCACGTAGTCAACTGCAGCCTGACACTGGGTGAGAAAACGTTGCGCCCCATAGACGTGGCTGGCATGTTCGGGCGGCCGTTCATGGGCGGCATGAAGCGGAAGGGCGTAATCGCCGCGGGCAGTCCGGAGGAGATCCGCCGGGCCGCGGCGGACGTGCTGGCCGACGCGCCCAAGCGCTCCATCCTGGCGGCGGACTGCACGGTCCCCAGCGACACCCCCTGGGAACACCTGAAAACCGCAATTGACACCGCGCACCGGTATCGGAGCTGAGGGCGCAGGGATGAAGGCGGAGGGCTGGCCGAGATCCTTGACACCGCCTGCATGCTGTGCGGCCACGCCCCTGAGCCACATACTGCCATCTACGAATCTGTTCGCCGACCCATACGTTCGACCATTCCCTTGCTATGAGGGTATGGCGGCCGTGGTGACACGACGAACGCGCCGGTGGCGCTGTCCAGCAGCGGGAGGTCACCAACACGCTCGGTAACAAGCCGTACGAATTCACCACGGAGGCCGCTGAGTTGCTTCCGCAGATCTGCGAGGTACTGCTGCTGCGCTTGGAGATGCTGTCGAATGTCGACGTTCCCGATCTGAACGCGCGGCCGCGGCTGCTGACGCGCCGGCTGAGCTTCGCGCGCCAGCGTAACCAACGCAGGATTGTCGTCTTCGAAAGCGCGCAGCAGGCGTGCGATGGTGGACTGGCTGACGTTCAATTCCGGGTATAGCGCTCGGATGAGGTTGAACACCATAGTAGCGTTTGGCCTCGATGAGATGTCGTGTATGCTCTCGTCGTCAGCTACGGCCTTCCATTGGCACGTCAGGTACGCGCCGATGGCAACAGCGCGCTGTTCCGGGGTGAGACTCCGTGCGCCTGGATGTCGCTGCAGCTGGGATGGCGCCGAGCCCTGATGGTGCGGATCAGACATAACCCCTCCTGTACGTCTATGACTCGCGGCTAGCGCTATTGTCCAACGATGGGGAACATACGTACTATAGCACAGGTATTCGAGTGATTCAAGCACGACTCAGGGGTCGTTATTTGCCGACTTACCGTCTCACGGCCCGCATCTTCTCGAAGCCCTCCTTGCCCTGGTCGAGCACTTCCCATGTGATGATCCGTGGGTGGCGCTGCTGCCCGCTGCCGCCTGCTGGATCTGCCCTGTCGTAGGGAGCGGAGCTTCTTGCATCCGTAGATTCTAACAGTGCGGAGGAGGCAGGTGGTGCCGCTCGCTTGGAACACGACGAAAACAAGGTCAGTGCTACCGTTGCTCAAAACCATGTGGGTGGAAGTAGGATGGTGGCGCCTGCTGGGTGGACCGTAATGTAATCACGATGCCGTGCCAGCCACGCTGACCATGCCGACTGCAATGCGGGAATTATCGGAAGCTGGTGCGGGCGCATCCCTAGATTCCTCGTCAGGTGCGTCTGGGCGCGATGGCCGTCAAACCGAGTTTCTGCGCCATCCAGTGCTACATAGGTCGCAATCGTCATCATCGCGGATTGCACACCGGCAGTATAGCCATCACGTAGCGCCAGATAGGCACAGAACTTCGCTGGCGCAAAACGCTGCGCACATGGATCAGCGACGAAGTAGCGCACGGTGCGCCGTGTCCACGCGCGCTGCCCCACAGGTGTCGCCAGCTCCTCGTTCCATTGCCGGACGTTCAGCAGCACACCAAGCATATCTCCTGCGAAGTGAATACGATGCCCATCGGTGTGCAGTGCCGGCTCTGCTACGAGCAGCGCACGGTCGAGTTCCATGCGAACCGCGAGACCCTCTGCTGATAACGCTGCGAGACCAAGATGATTGAGCCGTTTGATCGTCTCCGGCGCTTGGTCAGGAAAGAGTACAGGCTGAAAAGCATCCATACCCAGCCGCCGCATCACCCCGATCGTCGCCGCAGCGAGATTGCGCCGACCACGGTCGACATGCGGGCTGACCATCGCTGCAAAGGTGTCGGTCGCCGGTAGTGGTTGAAACAACTGCGCAGTCGCGAATTTGGCGTGATTGGCAACCGGATCGGCACGACTGATTTCGAACTCAATCCACAGGCGCCGTGTTCCATCTCGCCACTCTAGCAGGACATCGGCGCGCGGCGCATAGCCTAGCACGACCACTACATCCGCTGTCAGCACGCCCACTTCCGGCCGGACCTGCCAATCCGGCGGACAGACCGTGGCAAATGCGCTCTGGAGATAGACGGTCAAGTTGCCCATACAGCACTTCCCTGTCGCAGCGTTAGGCGCAGTCGCTTACAATTCGTTGCGTTCCAGCCCATCCCATTGTACGCTATGTGGTGACGCGGTGTGTCCCTGTTCCGAGCCCGTATCTGGCCAAGCTGAGACAGCACTGTAGCCGTTGGCAGGAAATCGTGGAGCGTCTCGTGCCAACACGAGCCATAGCGGGCTGGGAGCCATAACGGGTGATGGACTGAAAGACGTGATTCAGCTCCTGACGCCTCCGTACCTGGTTGGTATGAAATCACCTTGCGTTTTCGATAAGGGCACAAATGCTGATTGACGCACATACCCATCTCGACCAGTACGACGACGCAACGCTCGATGCTGCCCTCGACGAGATCGCGGTGCATCGTATCCTCACCGTCGCGGTGTCGATGGACCCGCCAAGCTATGCACGTACCCAGGACATCGCCGCTCGCAGCCCGCTCGTGCTGCCCTGCTTCGGCATCCACCCCTGTATTCACTCAGCATTCAGATGCTCGCCCAGGCGGCTCCGCTTGAGCGCATCCTAACAGAGACGGATGGTCCCGAAGGTTTGCGCTGGCTGACCGGCGAAGTGGGGATGCCGCGCCACATCCACGATGTGCTCCAGGCCCTCGCGCAGCTGCGCGAGCTGAGCGTGACAGACGTGACGAACATTGTGGCGGCGAACTGGCAGCGGCTGATTGCTGGCGATAGGCGATTGGAGCCGTGGGCGCACTGGTAGGCAAGCACAACTCAAGCCCCTGTCGTGAACGGGCGGACTATTTCTTGTCCCGCAGAGGCGCGCTCCTCTATGCCTGGCGCTACGGCGCCGGCCCCAACGCCCCGCCCGGAACCTGGCCGCTTGCGGGCAGGTAACGTCGATGGCCGCGGCGTACCTCACAGCTGCATGACTTGCAGTCGCGTGCAATATGCAGCGTCAGCAATCGTGTGGTAGGATACTGTATTTGCCGGCAGCGCAGTCTTGCTGGCTGTATTCGCCCATATCCTGGGCAACGCAGCCCCGATCTCTGCGACCCGCACTCGCGCGACGGCGGTGTTTGCTTCTGCTGCTCAAGAGGATAGCGCATGAAACTCCGGCTTGGCATCGATGTCGGTGGAACCAACACCGACGCCGTGGTGCTCGATGAGCACGCGACTCTGCCGGCCCGTTTCAAATCGCCGACAACGCCGGATGTGACTAGCGGCATCCGTAGCACACTGCACGGCCTGGTCGCCGCCCATCCCGGCCTCGATTTGGCGGCCATCCGCTATGCCATGCTGGGCACGACCCACTGCACCAACGCGATCCTCGAACGGCGCAACCTCAACCGAGTTGGTCTGGTCCGCGTCGGCGCGCCCTCATCGCTCGCGATCAAACCGTTCGTGGAGTGGCCCGAGGATCTGCTCGCGGCGATCGACGGGCGCGCGGTGATCGTCGAGGGCGGCTACGAGTACGACGGCCGAGAGACGCGCCCGCTCGATGTCGCGGCCGTGCGCGCTGCCGCCGAGTCCTTCGCCGGCCAGGTCGATTCGGTCGCGGTTTCGGGCGTGTTCTCACCGGTCGAACCGTCGCAGGAGCGGCGGGCTGGTGCGATCCTGCGCGATGTGCTGGGTGACGACGTGCCGATCTGCTACTCCCACGAGATCGGCAGCCTGGGGCTGCTGGAGCGCGAGAACGCAGCCGTGCTGAACGCGGCGCTGGTGCGGGCGGCCTCCACCGCCGCAGGTGGGTTTCGTGAGGCGCTGACCGCCCACGGCATCGACGCACAGTTGTTCTTCAGCCAGAATGACGGCACGCTGATGGCGCTCGACTACGCCATGCGCTACCCGATTTTGACAGTGGCGAGCGGCCCGACCAACTCGATCCGCGGCGCGGCCTTTCTGTCGGGCCTGCAAGATGCGATCGTCGTCGATGTCGGCGGGACCTCGACCGACGTCGGCATCCTGGTCCATGGCTTCCCGCGCGAGTCGTCGAGCGCCGTCGATGTGGGAGGCGTGCGCACGAACTTCCGCACGCCCGACCTGCTTTCGATCGCCCTCGGCGGCGGCACGCGCATCGTGGCCGGCGATACGCTGCGGATCGGCCCGGAGAGCGTCGGCTACCGGCTGACCGAGGAGGCGCGGATCTTCGGTGGAGAGGTGCTGACCTTGTCTGATGTGGCGGTGGCTGCCGGGCGAACGCAGATTGGCGACCCAGCCCGCGTGGCCGACATCGACCGCACACTCGTCGAGACGGTCATGCGGCGGGTGCGCGCGCTGTTGGAAGACGCGATCGACCGGGTCAAGACCAGCTCCGCGCCGATGCCGATCGTCCTCGTCGGTGGCGGTAGTGTGGTCATTCCATCCGATCTGGCCGGAGCTTCCGAGATCTATCGGCCGACCAACTACGATGTCGCCAACGCGATTGGCGCAGCGATCGCCCAGTGCAGCGGCGAGATCGAGCGCGTCTTCGCGCTAGAAGACATGACTCGCGCTGAGGCCATGGCGCTGGCACAGCAGCTGGCACGCGACGAAGCCGTCAAGGCCGGCGCCGACGCTCAGACAGTCGAGATCATCGATATCCAGGAAGTTCCGCTGGCCTACCTGCCCGGCAGCGCAACGCGCATCCGCGTGCGGGCGGCCGGGGATCTGGCGCTGGAGTGATTGAGACAAGGAGAAGATCGTGCCCTGGAATTTGACACACGGGGATATTGAGCGCATCGCTATCGGCGCGGGGATTCTCGGAACCGGTGGCGGTGGCAACCCCTACCGCGGCATGGTTCAGGCCAAGATCCAGCTTGACGAAGGACGAACACTGCAGGTGGTGCGCCTGGACGAGTTGCCCGACGACGCGCTGGTGGCACCGCTGGGCGGCATGGGCGCGCCGACCGTGGGGCTGGAGAAGCTCGGGCGCGGCGACGAAGGCAAGCGCGCGATCGAGATGCTGTGTGAGTATTTGGGTGTCGAGGTTGCCGCGACGATCCCGATCGAGGTCGGCGGCAGCAACTCGTTTGTGCCGCTGATCGCCGGCGCGCAGCTGGGCCTCCCGACAGTCGACGCCGACGGCATGGGCCGTGCGTTTCCCGAATGGTCGATGATCTCGTTTTACTTCGACGGCGTGGCACCCTCGCCGGTGGTCATGACCGACAGCCTCGACCGCAAGATCATCATCGAGGGCGTCGATACGCCGCAGTCGTTGGAGCGCATTGGGCGAGCGATCTGCGTCCAGCTCGGCGGCCGCGCGATGGTCGCCGATCGGCCGATCAGCGTGCGACGGCTGCGCGAGGTTGCCATCCCCGACACGCTGACGTTCGCCCACCGGATCGGCGATGCGGTCCTTGAGGCGCAACGCCGTGGCACCGATCCAATCGGCGCGGTCTGTGCGGTGGCTGGCAGCGTTGTGCTGTTCAGCGGCAAGATCACCGATGTAGACCGGCGTTTCGAGCGCGGCTATAATGTCGGGCGGCTGCGCATGGTCGGCAGCGAGAGCTGGCAGGGTGCGGCGGCGACGATCGATCTGCAGAACGAGTTCCTGATCTTCCGTATCGACGATCAGGTTCGGGCGATCGTGCCCGACCTGATAACGATGGTCGACAGCGAGCGGGGCACGCCGATCACCACCGAGGTGGTGCGCTATGGCCTGCGCGTGACAATCATCGGCATACCCGCGTCTGCACAGCTGACGACTCCACAGGCACTCACATGCGTCGGCCCGGCCGCGTTCGGCTATGATCTGCCGTACACGCCGCTGCGGCCGGCGCCCGTCCCGCGCGAGCAGGGCGACGCGGCGCCGTTTGATTTACCGGCCAGCCCCACGAGCGCGAAGCCGACCAAGTAGCGCACACGGCGCGATTCGATGAAGGGCCCAATTCCCGCAGTGGTAGGCGCGGCGCGACTCGAACGCGCAACCGGGTATGTATAAGATACCTGCACTCACCGTTGTGCTACGCGCCTGTGGTACCCGCCAGGCGAGTCGAACGCCTACTGGAGCAGCGTTTAAGGCTGCCGCCTCTGCCGAGTTGGGCTACGCGGGCATGGTGCCTGCCGGGCGAGTCGAACGCCCACTGAACGGCTTCTAGGGCCGCCGCCTCTGCCGGATTGGGCTAGGCAGGCGTGGTATCGAGGGTGGGATTCGAACCCACAACCAACGCGATGTAAGCGCGCTGCTCCGCCGTTGAGCTACCTCGATAGGCATGGTCCCGTTGGAAGGAGTTGCACCTTCACCTCGATGGGTAAGAGCCATGTGCGCTGCTATTACGCCACAACGGGATAATGGTGCCGCTGGCACGGATTTGCACCTGCGTCCTCGCGCTTAAAAGGCGCTTGCTCTTCTGCCTGAGCTTCAGCGGCGTTGGTGTCGTCGGCGCGTCTTGAACGCGCATGCGGTCGCCCGCAACAGAGTTTGGGCCTGCCGTGTCTGCCATTTCACCACGACGACAGGTTGGCAGGGCGTGCGAGACTCGAACTCGCTCTCCCGGCTTGAAAGACCGGTTTCCTAACCCGTAGAATGAACGCCCCACAATGGAGCCTCAAGTGGGACTCGAACCCACGCCCTGACGTTTACGAAACGCCGGCTCGACCATCTGAGCTTTTGAGGCATTGGTGACGCTGGGTGGATTCGCACCACCGACCAACCCCTTATGAGAGGGCTGCGCTTCTGCTGCGCCACAGCGCTATTGGTGACTCCAGCGAGAATCGAACTCGCGCTTCCTGAGTGAGGGTCAGGCGTCCTTACCCCTAGACGATGGAGCCGTTTGGTAGCCCGACGGGGTAACGCTCCCCGCTTTCCCGCTTGAAAGGCGGGTGGTCTGCTTCTAACCTATCGGGCCATAGGTCGGGCGGGGAGCGAGCTTGCGCCCCACGCCCATCAGATCGCGTACTTCTGCCACACGGCGTGGCGTTGTAGCTCGCCGACCAGGGCGAAGGCCAGGTACTTCGGCGCCGCTGGCGTGCTTCGCAGTGTCATGCGGGCTTCGGCTGGCGTTTTGCCGCCCTTCTTGTGATTACATGAGTAGCAGGCCGCCACACAGTTCTCCCAGCTCGTCACACCGCCACGCGAGCGCGGCAGCACATGGTCGAGCGTCAGGTGTTTGCGCCCTGGCGTCGCGCCACAATACTGGCAGGTGTCGCGGTCGCGGATGAACACACCGCGGCGCGAACATGGGATCGGGCGCCGCCCGCGCGTGATGCTCACATACCGCACCAGGCGGATGACCAGCGGCACGTCGAACGCCGCGTGCTGGGCGCGCAGGCGCTGCTCGGCTGCCTCGACCAGCTCGGCCTTCTCCTGCAACAGCAGGACAATCGCCTTCTTCAGCGGAATCAGCTTCAGCGGCTCCCACGACTGATTTAGCATCAGCACCTCGGTCACGGCGTTCACTCCCCTTCGATGTCGTGCAAGGACGATGCTGGCGCTGCCCGGTTCAGGTTGAGTGATCGAAACAACGCCAGGACGGTTGATTGGTCAGGCTGGGAGGCTCTGCCCCTCCGACCTCCTGCCCCCCGAGCAGGCGCGCTGCTTGGCTGCGCTACAGCCTGAGAGATTTGCGACTTTTGCGGCAAGCATTGTCGCAAAAACTGGCGGGAAGCGCGCGAGTCGAACGCGCAAGGCTTATCGCTCGCCCGGCTTCCAACCGGGTGCCGTCGCCGATCGGCTTGGCTTCCCATCCTCGCCTCGACGTGCTTCACCTGGAGCGTGTCGAGGCGATCATGTGGCGGAGCGTGAAGGGGTCGCACCCTCGCGGATGACCGCGCCCTCGCGTTCGAGACGAGTTGGCCACCACCAGGCGGCATGCTCCATACTGGAGGAGTGTCGGCGAGTCGAACGCCCGCGACTGCTGGCCGCGCCCCGGTGTTCAAAGCCGGTTGCTCTCCAATAAGCAGGACACTCCGTGGCGGAAGGTGTGCGGGTCGAACGCACAAGGCTCATCGCTCGCCGCGTTAGCAGTGCGGTGCCGTCGCCAAGTGTCGGCTAGACCTTCCGTGTGATTGGAATCGCGTGCGGGTACTGCCCCCGCTCCATGCGTTTTGCAGACGCACGCCTCACTTCCCGGCTCACGCGATAGATGGCACCACCGAGAGGACTCGAACCTCTACCTCGCCGCTTAGAAGGCGGCCGCGCTTCCGATTACGCTACGGCGGCATACTGGCTGGCGGCCAGCCACATCTCCTTGCACGTCGTACCGGGCCGCGACCGGGTACTCGCATCCTTGCGCGACCGCGCCGCAGCGCGGATCGTGGAGGAGCGGCGATACGAGCAGCTCGCGCACCGGGCTGACCGCCAGCAATGGAACCGGGAGCAGGACTTGAGCCTGCATTGCATAGCATCACTGTATGACAGCAACGTATACTAACGAGGTTTGTGTCTGCGTCGATGATTTCGACCAGCATGAGTTGGTAGTTGACTGTTGCAATTTGGGCAGACAAATTGTAAGTTTTCTAACCTGTGATCATTGTAGACACCGTTAATGTGGTCAAGGATTAAAGCTAATGGTTTACCTTGCCATATTGGCGGTTGACTACAAACAGCACAAATGTAAGGAATCCTACCGGTTGCGATAAGGCGCCGCCGTGCAGTTGCTCGATCCACAGGACTGTCCTGAACGAAAATCGCCTCATCGTCGTATCGAAATCCTCCGCGTGCAATACCTCGATTCGCTGCTAAACCTTGTGGCATGTGTTGATAATCAATCGCCATCTCGTCGAGTCGGCTTTTGAGCGTGCGTGCGTTGCCTCCCGCGTGGCGAAGCCCAAGAGAGCGGAGAACGGCAGAGATTGTGTCATTTTCTGCAATCAGCCGTCGCAATTCCTCTTCAGGAATCTGCCAAATAATGCTCCGCTTGACACGCGCTTTAGGTCTTCGCTGCATAATGTGGCTCGCCTGTGTAGACTCGAACTACAATTCGCAGGACCAAAACCTGCTGTACTACCATTATACTACAGGCGAATGAACACCGTTTACGTGTCTTACCGTTAAAACGTTTGTCACCGCTTGGGAGCGGCCAGGGCGACCAAACCCTGAACGCTCGCAACTGGCACCGCCGGGCGGAGTCGAACCGCCTGCCTACCGCTTAGGATGCGGCTGCTCAATCCTGATGAGCTTCAGCGGTAAGTGGGGTGTCTGACGAGGGTTGAACTCGTACCGCCGCGTTCACAGCGCAGCGTGCTGCCGCTACACCACAGACACCATAGAACTTGACCAGCAGGCCGGATACCCCACCCGGCTCCGATTGGTGCTGGCGACCATCGCACGACCGCGATAGAGCCGCCGAGTACCCCTCCTTGCTGTGCCGCCACCGCCAAAATCGTCAAGGTGTGGTGGCTCGGCCCATCCCGGCGTTGCCGCTGCTGCTGGTCAGTGGTCAGGCAAGCGGGACCCGCCCCCGCAACCTCCGACTTGGCAAGCCGGCGCTCTGGCTGATTTGAGCTACTGCCTGATATGGTCGAGCACGCGAGATTTGCACTCGCAGCCTCCCGCTTGGAAGGCGGGCGCTCTGGCCTCCTTGAGCTAGTGCCCGATGGTCAGGTTGCTGGGTGCCGCCCCCAGACCCTCACGTTGGGAACGTGATGCGCTACTGCTACGCCACAACCTGAGATGGTGCCGCCGTCAGGTAACGATCCTGAACCTCTCGCTTTTCAGGCGAGCGCGCAGACCTTCTACGCCACAACGGCAGAAACTGGAGCCGCAGGTGGGGATCGAACCCAACCCTTCCGCTTTACCAAAGCGGCGCGCAGACCACTACGCTACAGCGGCGTGAGCACACGGTGCGGTGGCTTTCCCTGCCGCGTCGGACGGGCTCCGCTCGCCTGGCCCTGTGCCGCCAGGCGCCCCGGAATCTCACCGGAGCAATGCATGGTGCCGAAGGTGGGAGTTGCACCCACACGACCTTGCGGCCACATGGCTCTCAACCATGCGCGTCTGCTGTTCCGCCACGTCGGCATTGGCTGCCTCGGAGGGGCGTAGTGTCCGGCGAGCGCGACCCCGCACGGTAGGGCCGTGCAGCCCGCCGCTGCCATACCGCGAGGTTTCCTGGCAATCGCGCCCGTGGCACCGGCCCACTACGCCTACTCGTCAGCTCTGGTACGGAATAGAGGATTCGCACCTCTACGGCCTTGCGGCCACTGGCGTCTGAGGCCAGCGCGTCTACTGTTTCGCCAAATCCGCATATGGTGGCGGCAAGGGGAGTTGCGCCCCTATCTGCGGCGTGTCGTGCCGCTGTCCTGCTGTTGGACGATGCCGCGTCACGTGTCCTCCCTGCTCGCCCAGTTTATTCCCCAGCTGGGGGCTACTCCGCGTACGCCGGGCCAGATGTCGCCTGCATAGGAGGACGGTGGCGACCAACGTTGGTGGACCTGGCCGGAGTCGAACCGGCAACCTTCCCCGTGCGAGGGGGATGCGCTCCCTGTTGCGCCACAAGCCCATGTTGTTGTACGGCCCCCGACTGCCGCCGCATGGACGGCCACCGCCAGCCCCATCCGGGCTGTTGCCCAGTCCGTGCGAGCGGGGTACGCCCGCCCTGAGCTGTTCCCGACTGGCCGCGCCGTGAGCGAAACGGCGCGGTTCCCACCGGCTGATCGATGTCGCCCACTATCCGCAGGAGCAGCGACGATCCGCAGAGCACACTGGTGGCGGTGGCGGGATTCGCACCCGCGATCTCCAGCTTATGAGGCTGGCGAGCTGCTGCTGCTCTACACCGCGTCATGGTCGGCCAAAATGGAGTCGAACCATCAATCGCCACTTTATCAGAGTGGTGCGTTCACCATTACGCTATTGGCCGTGGTGGAGATGGCCGGAACTGCACCGGCATTTCCCGCTTGCAAGGCGGGCGACTTCCTGTTGGTCGACACCCCCAAATGGTGACTGGTCGCGTGCAAGTCGCTCGTGCGGTTGTTGCGCTCTACCACTTGAGCTATCGGCCCGCGTGGTGGGCCGACCTGGACTCGAACCAGGACCCTTCATGTATCAGATGCATGTACGCCCGTGCTGTCAGGGCACGCTTCCAGTCAACTGGTGGACCCGGCGGGCCTCGAACCCGCGACCTCCACAATGCCATTGTGGCGCGCTCCCGACTGCGCTACAGGCCCAGATGATGGTACACCCGGCAGGTTCTGCCCCTGCATTCTCCGCTATGTGAAAGCGGCGCGATCCTGCTCCGCCACGGGTGCAAAGGAATGGAAACCGTCGCGTCCAATTAGCTCGTGCGGTGGCCTTGCGGCCTTTCCTTGCGGGACAGCACCGGGAATCGAACCCGGCCCGACACTGTGAGAGAGTGTTGCTCATGAGGTGAGCTTTGCATGTACGCCCGTTCTATCGTGGGACGCAACAGTTTCCAATGGAGCCGCCTGCCGGATTCGCACCGACACCTGACGGGTACAAGCCGTCAACGCTGCTGTTACGCCAAAGCGGCAATGGCGATCCCGGCGGGATTTGAACCCGCGATCTCAACCGTGACAAGGTTGCAGGAACTCCTGGCTCCCCTACGGGACCGTACTGGAGCGGGTAGTGGGACTCGAACCCGACGGCCTGCGCCGTCGGAGGGCGCTGCTCTGACATCCACTGAGCTATACCCGCGCATTGGCATCGCCTGCTGGCCCCGCCCCAGCAACCTCCACGATCGAAACGTGGTACTCTGTCTGTTTTGAGCTAAGGCGACACAGTGCTGTACGACCCCTTTCCGCCGTCGTACAGCGTGCCGTCCAGACCTGATGGGACGGCCCCTGCCAGCCGGATGCTGGCCTCCGGTGGTTACGACGTGCGGACTCGAACCGCAAGCCTTCGGCTTCGCAAACCGATGCTCTATCCAGATTGAGCTACGTCGTAGCGTTACACACGGCCCCTGCCGCCCGAATGGCGGCTTCCGATGGGACCCCTGAGGGGATCAAACCCACCGACCTCGCTCATAGCCTCGGCGCGCTCTGTTCGCTGAGCTAGAAGGGTGTTTGCGTTCCTGGCCGTCCGCCGGCCTCCGCCGCCGCAGATCCCCGCAGAGCTGCGGTAAGGCGGGCTTCTCGTTGCTCGCACCCTGCGGGCGGCCCAGAACTGTGGCTCCGAGGGATGGAATCGAACCATCAACCGTCCGATTAACAGTCGGCTGCTTTACCGTTCAGCTACCCCGGATCAGGTGGGGCGGCCTTCCGTCGTCGCGCCGCAGCACAGCGCCGAAGTTGTTCCGCCCCGGTGGTGCCGCCGGTCAGGCTCGAACTGACCATGCCCGCTCTCGCAGGCGCCAGCTTTACAGGCTGGTGCGCGTCCACCCGCGCATCGTCGGCATACTGGGGATGGCCGGGCGACCCACACGAGTCGCGGGCGGCCATCCTGTCCGGTGCTGCTGCCCGCCGCTCCTGGCGGCGCGCGGGCACCGTTATCATCAATACTCATTCTTCGGTTGTTAAGGTTCTCCGGCCGCGACCGCCGGCTTGCACGACTGATCCGCCGGGCTCTCCACGTGTGCGCGGTTGCCCGCAACGGGAAAGCATGTTGGCAGGCCAAGAGAGATTTGAACTCCCACTACACGGTTTGGAGCCGTGCGTGCTGCCGTTGCACTATTGGCCTATTGGCTGCCAGCCGAGGATTTGAACCTCGCCTACCTGATTCAGAGTCAGGCGTCCTACCGCTAGACGAGCCGGCAATACTGGTCGGGGATACAGGATTCAAACCTGTGACCTCGTCGTCCCGAACGACGCGCGCTATCAGGCTGCGCTAATCCCCGACAAACCAAACGCCGTTGCTCCTGATGGGTGCCTGACCCTCGGGAGCAGCGGCGTCACACTGGACCGCCATTCGCTACCGAGGTCAGGGGCCGGCGCCTTTCAAGCACGGCAGGGCCGAGCTGATGACGCCGAACGTCACCGCTTTCAGATTTTGCCCATGCTGTGTTTGTAAGTCACGCCGAAGCATCAGACTATACTCCTCAAAAACCAATGGTCGGGGCGGAAGGACTCGAACCTTCGATCACCACGTTCCAAACGTGGGATGCTTGCCGCTGCACCACACCCCGATTAGGAGATACAAAAAGCCGACTGCCGTAGGGTCGCTTGGTGCTGACCCGGCGGCAGTCGGCTGGACGATCCAGACCTCTGCGTAAGGGTCAGCCTGGGGTCCCGAACCACGCCGGGACGATGCCTGCAATCAGACAGCTAGCTTTGGCGGGCTGCAGCCCTTCCGATCGATCTTGCTGACTATGATGGCGCATCGTATACCTCACGGGTGGTTCCTCATTCACTGGCGGCTTAGTGCCGCGCTTGCCTGTCTAGCGCTATCATAGCACGGTACGCAGGCTCGTCTATCAGCCTTTCGATGTATCACTTCTCCACCTGAAGTTGTAGATTTGCACCTTTTTGAGCTGCACTGAACCATAGATAGCGTAATTGAAACGATGATTATCGTGCTATAATCCGGGCGTGGGGCGCATTCGTACACGGTGTTTTCCAATCGACATCTGAACGTATATACCCATCGCAGTACCATCGGACGAAGGATGGGTGCGGCACGGCACAGAGTATGCGACAATTAGGGAGAGATCATCGGAGCCGAGTGGGTCGCACCTATGCCACGAGAAGCCTGGACTGACAGCGCAGGAGGCTTTCGCTTCTGCCGAGAGGCGCTGGCGATCGTCCTCCCCCAGCTCACCGCCCCGACAATGGCCGAGGCACTTGATCTCGATCGCGACTGGTATCGTCGGATCGAGGCCGGCCGGCAGGGCGTATCCATCAAGACCTTCGCCACATTGGCGCAGGCATATCTCGGGCTACTCGATGCCTTTGGCACGCTGCTGTTCCCCATCAGGCCAGCGTCGTTGCATACGTTGTTGCCCGAGGTGCCATCTCCCACGCCATTCCCCCCGCTGCCAGCCCACCCCTGCCCCAATCAGAGAGACAAACCAACGTACTGCTGGCGCGTCCACGAGCTGCGAGTCGAGCTGGGCCGGCAACGCAACATGGATCGCCCCTTCCCTGCCCGCCAGATCGCCCTCGCCCTCCGCGCCGCCCTGGACACCACCGAACCAGTTGAGCCAGCTCCCCGAGAGTTCAACGACGACCGGATCGCCCAGATCGAGAGCGGCAAAAGCGCCGGCAGTATCCCCACCCTGATCGGCCTCTATCAGTTCTTCTCCCAGAATCTCAGGCGCCCGCGCACCCGCCCACTCCTGCTTGACGACATCCTGGTCATCCCCCACCGTATCCCGCAGAAACTGATTGAACTTGTTGAGCAGCGCGCCGTCGTCGGACGTCGATAGCCTGGAGCGACCGGCGCACGGCTCACCTCCGAGGTGGCACGCGCGGCCGCTTGAGACGCGGCCCCAGCTATTGACGCGAATTGGCCGATCACAGGCAACCAGCCTACCGTGGCGCGCACTGCGCGGAAAGCGGGCCGGGGATGGCGCGTTCACGTTATCGCAGTAGCGTCAGTTCGAAGAGCCCAATCGGACGCGGGGCTATCTCTTCCCCCACGCTCCACTTGCTCAGCGCGATCGTCCAGCCGTTGGATTCCAGCGCCTCCAATAGACGGAGGCTCACATTCCGGAAGGGGTCCGAGAGCAGAATCCGTCCTTCCTGGGTGAGGTTCGACTCGAAGATTCGACGCAGGTGGGGGTGCTGCGTTTCGCCGTAAAGGATGTCCGAGCCGAGGATCCAGTCGTAGCGAGTGCTGTCGTTCCAGTTGGTCCAGTCGGCCAGGCGGTACTCGATAGTCTTCACGCCATTCCGCTGGCCATTGCGCTCGCAGAGGGATAGCGCCAGATCGTGTCGATCGGTCTGGATCACCCGCGCTCCGAGCGACGCGGCGACGATCCCCGGCAGCCCGGTGCCGGCGCCAAGTTCCAACACTCGCTTGCCACGGAAGGCCTGGGCGCGAGAGGCTATGTCGTGGGCGAGGGCGATCGCCGCCGGCCAGAGGGCGACTCCGTAAGGCAGGCGATCCTTTAGCTCCCGGAAGAAGTGCACCTCGTCCTCATAGGTCAAGAGCGCGCCCGTATGCAGGATGGTCCATGCTCGCCCGGCCAGTCGGAGGCGGTACTCGTGCAGTGGGAACTCTCCGGCAGAGGTATGTAACAATCGTTGCTGGTCATTCGGCGTGAGCATCTCACTGACGCTCCACGTATCGCTGGTGTTTCTCCGTAACCAACATCCGACAACCGTTCTGCTGCCCAACGATCTCACGTAGCAACGTTCGTTGAAGGTGATCGGTTGGATATATCTGCTCTGCGGTGCTTCCGCGCTCACAAACATGGTTTCCCAATCCTACGCGATCCACGTTGCTCACGCAAGTAGGACATGGTCGAGAAATGCACAGCCATACTCACACACCCTTCGTGCCACGCCTAGGCCCGATGCTACGGCGCTCAATCGGGCGCGGCAAGGGTAAGCAATACGGATGCCTCCGTGTCTCCAAGCTGGCGCTCCACAATCAGCTGCTGCGGCACCAGCGCTGTCTCCAGGAAGCGGAACGTCCCAAAGCGTTCAAGAATCTGTGGGCCATAAGTATAGAGCACCCAGCGCCAGTAGGTTGAGAGATCGTGCTGCTTGCCGCTGCTGAGCTCGACACCCCGTGCGATAAAGTCGGCGACGAGGGTCTCCATCATTGCCCGCTCCTCCGGTGCGATCGGCGTGACCTCGGCGAGGTGCGATGCGTAGAAGGCCGCCCAGCCATTGGGCCGGACCTGCCAATCCGTTGGACGCTCGCCCAGATGCTCGACCACCGTGCGCTGCGCGAGGGCAACAGCATAGGGATGCGTCACGATGGTCGGCTGCGTTAGCCCGAGCCCGCCAGCGGTGACTGGCCACGTGACCCAGGCTTCGGAGAGAGACACATCCCCACGACCCTCCAGAAAACGCGCGCGAACCAGCGCCTGCACCGCATCGACCGCCGGCCGCCTATCACCAAAGACCTCAGCCTGGTAGCGGGCGAGCGCCGCGTCGACACTGGCTCGATGGGCCGAGCCGAGCGGTGCCGGTAGCGCCAGAAGACTGACCAGGATCGCCAGCTGCTGATTGTAGATCTCGATCTTCGACAGCACGGCGGCTGCCTGGTCGATTCGCCAGCGGGCCTGGGCCAGAAAGTCGTCCAAGGCTGGCTGGTGGACGTACCACTGCCCGGCGGTGTCGAGCGCCAGCAATTGCCAGGTCACTGCGCCGCTTGGAAGTGTTGCCGGGCGCTCGCCGCCGACGCAGACTGCACCGCACTTGGCCGAGTTCAATGTCAGCCCGCAGGCAGCGCAAAACGCCTGCGCCGCTTGCCAGGCCCGCGTAGCTTCCTCGGCCGAGGCGGCGATGAGACACACATCATCCATCACGCGCACGACCAGCACGCATGCGGCGCGCTGAAGGTGCAGATCCAGCAGGCGCAGCACGAGTTCCCCCAGCACATCTGAGAGGCGGCGCTTGTTCGGCAATCCACGCGCGCTCTGCGGCGCTCCATCGCTCTGCGCGAGCGGCACGCCGAGGTAGCGTCGGAAGAAAGCAATCTCGGCCGCAGGGACGCCGAAACGCGCCAGCAGATCGAGCAGCAGTTCGTGGCTGAGGCTTGGGTAGTAATCCTGCACGTCCAGTTTGACGATGTAGATCGGCCGGTCGGGGAAGGCGGCCCGCCCGAGCGCAATCTCGGCGTTGATCAGCGCAACTGCTTGCGGCATGACCGTCGCGTACTGCTCACCACCATAGCCATCACGCTCCCAGCTGTCACGTAATTCCCGCAGCGCCTGCGCGCGCCGGGCAAACACCGAGCCGTACTCCCAAGATTCAGCCTGATTCGGCTGCGCGGAATCCGCCGGGACCTCCGCCCAGATATCATGCATGAGATCCGCCTGCGTGCCGCGCGATCTGCCCAGCAGTCGCCGCTCATGCGCGATGATGGTCTCCGGTGCGCGCAGCGCATCCAGGCGACGCAAGTGCATTGCGCGGCGGGCGTCCAGATCGCCCAGCACCTGCTGAAACACCTGCTGCCAGCGTAGCCCGAGCACTTCCAGCAGGCAGCCGGTCGGCAAGTCATCATCGAGGAACAGACGCCACTTGGTACGCGACCAGCGCGCCTGGGCCGAGATACCGGCAGCCGGCCAGTCCCAGGTGGCGCGCTGGTCAATCAGGAGGGTGAGCGCGTCGGCAAACTCGCGGCGCAGCAGATCGCTGTGATTCACCCGCGCGGCCTCTTCACGGAGCGCGGCGCTCCGTGATGGCTCAGCACGTAGCTGCTGCAGCACATAGCCCACCTCATCCGGATCGACCCGCGCCGGCAGGGTGCTCATGATGGCCTGCTGCATCCGTGTAACAAGCTCTCCATCTGTGAAGCCAAACGCTGCAAACAGCGTATCGAAGATCTCACCATGCTCAGTGGCCGGTATGGGCTGCAATGCACGGTCGCGCAAAGTCGCCGTGACCTCAACCCACTGTGGCGCCTGCGGCAGCACCGTCCGCCGCTCGGCCCACTCCTCGAGCAAGGAGCCAAACACGTAGACCGCATCGGCGCGGAGCCGCCCGCGCTCCAGCTCGCGGCGCAGCCGCTCGCGCCAGAAGACAATCGTCTCTGGTACGGCGCGGCCAGCCATCATTTCATGCAGCAGCGGTTCCAGATTGGCGATCTCGGGATGAAATGGCTGACTGGCGAAGGTCAGTGCACGCAAGCCATTGTACAGCTGAGCCACGCGCGCAGCATCGTCCGCCGCTTGGGTATCGCGGGCGCTGATCGAGTCGTAAGCGGTCTGCAGCTGATCGCGTTGGGAGCGCAGCTCACGCAGTTTCATCCGGGTGATGAACTGCTCGCTGGTGATGCTGGTCATGGCCTCCTCCTGCTCTGTGATAGCTGATTGTCAGGGCAATCGGGCGATTGCGCGAAAGTGGGATTTGAGGCGATTTGCACGGAGAGGATCACCGCATATCTGCATCGCCTACGTCCGATGCGTGGCAGTGGCCGTAGAGTAGGTTCACACCGTGCTCCCAGTCAGATAGTCCAGGTAAGATCGCCGCGAGCGACAGCTCAAGGTCGTCGAGTGTGGCGGTCGGCCGCAGCACAGCACGCATACCATCGCGGATCGATGTCAATTCACAGATGCTCTGAAGTACGTCCCGCTCTGGCAAGCGTGCGAGCAGCTCCGGGCCGAGCCAGATCCGCTCGGTCGCCGCGCGCAGCCAGCGCGAACACCACGCGCGTCCGGTCGTGCATTGTCCGTGGACCCCACAGGTATACTCATACGGTGTGGACTGCGCCCCGCCCTGATATAAGGTTGACCAGTTCCAGCGCGCTATGAAAGCCTGAAGACCACTTCCACGAGCCATCACATCGTCGACAATCGCCGCGAGCGTCTCGACCTGTTGACCAATGACCAGATCGTCATGATCAGCTGTATCCCACCAGAGCACGAGCTGGGAAACGGCGGTATCGTGGCCAAGATGTAATCTCGTCGGCGCCGTTGTGTAGCAGGTAGCGCAGCCCAGTACCGCAGCGGTTTGGATCCATGCCAAGCAACTGGGCAGTTTGTGCAAGGGTTGCCTCGGCAAACAGCAGTGGCTCGTCCCACACACGGCGGAGATCCGCTGGGCTGACATCATCAAGCAGGAGATCGCGCCAGCGATCGGGCTGGCCAGCCAGCAACACCTGCCGCTCGCGGCTCACGGGACCGAAATAGTTTGGGCAACTGGAGTACGCGTCCAGCAGGTCGCCCCATCGCCAGAGCCGGAGCTCTAACACATCGCTGTCGTGAATCAGCACACTGACGGCCGTGCCTTCTGCCGGGGTGGAAAGTGCCGCAGCAAGCGCATCTAACTGCGCTTCGTCTTGGCCTTCGGTGGCTGAGTCATAGACCACAATCCACGGTTCGGGTCCAGCCGGGCCGACCACGAGCATGCGTTCCGCTGTGGGATCGTCGGGAGAGACTTCAATGAACGTATCGGACGGCACGAAGCGTCGTAGTGCGGTCACGATCGTGGAACGGAGCTCCTCGGGGAGTCGGTCGCCTATAGACACCTGGACATTGGTGAAGAACGCGCCCATGACCACACCTCTCAGCGAACGTGCGATATGTCACTTCGGCGATAAAACATATGTTCGCATTGTAGGGCATGGATGTGACAGCCGCCGTCACAGAAGGCACTTTATCTTCACCTGAACTCTAGTATCTTCTGTTGCACTTGGTGCGTTCTGCGTATAGACTAGTTTTTGGTGCGAAACCCTCGGGTACGTCCGCACCGGGCCTCACCCGAGCGTCGGAACGGTGACTATGCGAACGGTTGTTCAGTCTCTGATCCATTTCTGCCACTTACGCTGCTGTCGCTTGGGCGATCGTGCGCAGATCGTGGGCAATCACGCCCCAGCCGACCCAGCGTTCCATCCCATCATCGCCATGATAGTAGCAGCGAGAGAGGCCGTGGCCACGTTTGAGCCCGCTAATCCGCCCTTCGATCCCCGCCCGCCAGTTGCACCCGCCTCGGAACCAGCGCTGGCGCTCATACGTCACGCGTTTGGCCGATTTGATGCCACTCTGGGGCAGCACGACCTGCTTGACGCCTTGGCGCTGGGCATAGCGTTCGTTCGCAGAGGTCGCCAGCTTGCGGTCGCCCGCCAGCAGGTGTGGTGGTCTGCTAAACAGCCGGATGTGATCATCCAGACTGGGCGCGAGTTGCTCGGCGTCATCTGGATTGCCAGACAGCACCGTGTAGCGGCTGATGATCCCGCCATCGACTTCAGAGAGCCAGAGCACCGGCCCAAATTCGGTCGGCTTGCCAGGCTTGCCTTTGCGGATGATCGCCGTATGCGGCTCGAACAGGCTGACCAGTTTCTGGTTAGCTGGCACCTGCTCGCCTTGCAGCACCCGGCGACTGGTCTGGTCCATGACCTGCTGCACCAGCGGGACGTAGTGCTCCAGGGACCTGAGAAGCCGTTGTGCTTGCTCACCGATCTGCTCGTGCAAGGCAGCCGCAACGTGCTGAGCCTGCTGTACGGTCGCTTCGGTCACAGAGAGCAGCTGGTGGTAGGGCAGTTGCAAAGCCCCACTTGGAGCTTGTGCTTTGCCCACGCCGCCTTTATGTCGTCGATGCGGGCACGTTCACGACCTGCTCAACGAGCCCGCGGGCGGAATGTAACAGCCTCGTCAAGCCCGGCTGAGCGCCTGACGGCGGCGCTGCAGGAAGGCGCGCTCGGCCGCGTTCTCGGTGCGGGCGATCGCCGCCTCGTACGCCAGCGCCGCCTCGGCCTTGCGGCCCAGGCGTCGCAACAGGTCAGCACGAATGGCGTGGAACAGGTAGTAGCCATCAAGGTCGAGGCCGTCGACCAGAGCGAGCGCGGCATTCGCTCCCTCGACCTCGGCCACCGCGACCGCGCGATTGAGCGCCACCACCGGGCTTGGGGCGAGCAACAGCAGCTGGTCGTACAGCTGCACGATCTGCCACCAGTCCGTGGCGACCGCACTCGGCGCGTCGCTGTGGACGGCGTTGATCGCCGCCTGGATCTGGTACACTCCAGGCTGGTTGCGCCGCAGACACTCCCGCACGATCGCCTGCCCTTCGGCGATCAGGCCGCGATCCCAGCGGCCGCGGTCCTGCTCGGCCAGAAGCACCAGATCGCCGTCCGGGGTGGTGCGGGCGGCCCGGCGCGACTCGGCCAGCAGCATCAGCACCAGCAGCCCCATGACCTCCCCTTCATCAGGCATGAGCTGGGCCAGTAGCCGTCCCAGGCGGATGGCCTCGGTACAGAGCTCCTCGCGGACAAGCCGCTCGCCCGAGCTGGCTGTGTAGCCCCCATTGAAGATCAGGTAGACCACGGCCAGCACAGCACGGAGGCGCTCTGGGAGGTCGGCCGCGTTCGGGACCCGGTACGGGATCCTCGCGTCGCGGATCTTGCCCTTGGCCCGCACCAGCCGCTGGGCCATGATCGGCTCGGGCAGCAGGAAGGCGCGCGCGATCTCCGCAGTGGTGAGCCCGCCCAGCAGCCGCAGCGTCAGCGCGGCCTGGGCCGCGGGGGCGAGCGCCGGTTGGCAGCAGGTGAAGATCAGCCGCAGCCGCTCGTCGGGCACGGGGTCCCGCTCGTTCGGTTCGTTGCAGGCCTGCAGCAGGGCGGCCTGTGCCTGTCGATCCGCGCGGGATGCCTCGCGGCGCAGGCGGTCGATCGCCCGCCTTCGGGCGGTGGTGATGATCCATCCCGCCGGGCTCGGCGGTAGCCCACTCGACGGCCAGCGCTGCACTGCCGCGCTGAACGCGTCCTGGACCGCCTCCTCGGCGACGTCGATGTCGCCGAAGACGCGGACCAGGACGGCCACCGCGCGCCCGTACTCCTCGCGGAAGACGCGTTCGATCTCCGAGGTAGGCAGGGCCGGCATGGCAGCGCTCACTCCTCGGCCTCGCCTTGGAACGGCCGCACCTCGATCGGCAGGAGGGCGACCGCCCGCGCGAGCTTACCGCCCCACTCCAGCGCGGCGTCGAGATCGGGCGCCTTGATGATCGTGAAGCCGCCCAGGTGCTCCTTACCCTCGGCGAACGGGCCGTCGGTCATGAGCAGATCGCCGTCGCGGAGCCGTAACACGGTGGCGGTGCTCGGGGCGTGCAGCCCGCCGGAGAAGACCCACACGCCGGCGGCCTTCATCTCCTGCTCCACGGCGTGGAGGTCGCGCATGATCGGCTCCAGGACCTCCGACGGAGGAGGATCTCCGTCGGGCTGATAGATGCTGAGCAGGTATTGTTTCATCAGATGCTCCTCCTTCACATTGCCGCCGGCGCCATCGGTTCGGCCGCCCTGTAGGTCGCGATCAGCACGCCGGTGGGTGTCGTCTTGGTGTCGACGAGCTGGAGCTCGGTCGCTGGGCTGCCCTCCGCGAAGAGCCGCCGTCCGGTCCCCAGGACCAGCGGATGGATGAGCAGCACGTACTCGTCGACCAGGTTGCGCCGCATCAGCGACTGGATCAGCTCACCGCTGCCCATAATCAAGAGATCCTTGTCCAGTTGCTGCTTGAGCCTGGCCACGGCCTCGGCGGCGTCGCCCGTGCGCAGGGTCGAGCCAGCGAAATAGGAGCGGCTCGACCAGCGTCGTTGATGCAACGTATTTCCGGGTGTTGTTAAGCACCGGCGTGAAGGGGTTGTCGATCTGATTGGGCCAGAAGGAGAAGAAGTCCTCATAGATCCGCCGCCCGAACAGCAGGCCGCCGACCTCGGCAATGCCTCCGAACGCCTCGACGACCGAGTCGCCGCGCGGCCGCGCCCAGCCACCGTACACGAAGCCGCCGCGGCGGTCCTCGTCAGGCCGGCCGGGCGCCTGCATCACACCGTCGAGCGTCAAGTGATTGAGCACAACAATCTTGCTCATTGTAACTCCTTCCCGTTAAATGCGTGGCTTCTCACCATCTATACGAACGGCTTCGGTCCAGATCGACAGGGGACAGAGCCTGAACGGGAATGTGTGATAGCGCCGCGGATCAGCCCCCGGCGTTTGCACGCCCCGCCATGTCACTGCCCAAGCCGGCATGCACCAGCGGGACGCGGCCGTCGCACGGCGACATCAGCATCACCTCCCTTCACAGTCGACAAGTGCGCTGCGATTGCTGATAGGCGGAGTATAGGCGGTAGAGGGAGCGCGGGCATCAGTAGAAAGTGCGGAGCCGGATGAGAGGGCAGAAGGCAGGTACGAGAAGCACCGCTTGACAAAATCGTATACGATTATACAATATTGCTATGGATTTGCGACACTTGCTTGCTACAGCGGAGTCCCAGGCACATAGCACGCCCGACGTGGTCGCTCAGGTGCTGCGCGAAGCAATCTTGCGCGGGCTCTACGACGCCGGCCAGCCGCTGCGCCAGGATGAGATCGCCACGACGTTGCAGGTCAGCAAGATCCCAGTGCGGGAAGCGCTCCGTCGGCTCGAGGCCGAAGGCCTGGTGGTCTTCCACGCCAACCGCGGCGCCATGGTCGCCCCGCTCAGCCCAGCCGAAGCCCAGGAGATCGCGGAGATCCGCATCGCCCTGGAAACGCTCGCGCTGCAGCTGGCGCTCCCCAATCTCTTGCCCCGCGACCTGCGCCACGCCCACGCTATCCTGGACGATCTCGATGGCGAACTGGACAGCGCGCAGTGGGGCGCGCTCAATCGCGACTTCCACCAGACCCTATATACGCCGGCCCAGCGCCCGCAGCTGCTCGCGCTGATTGTGACCCAGCATCACCGCTTCGACCGCTACATGCGCGTGGTGCTGGCGGCGATGCAGCACCAGCAGCAGTCACAGGCCGAGCATCGCGCGCTGCTCGCCGCCTGCGAGCAGCGCGCGGCAGCAACCGCCACGCGCATATTGGAGCAGCATATTGCGGAGGCCGCCTGGCTGCTGGTTGACCAGTTGCATCCAGAGCGCGTAATGATTCTCTGACATCGAGCGCTCGGCTCGTCCATGATCCGTACGAGAGGAGAACGTTGATGGCTACAACGACTGAATTGCCCACGATTGAGGCGCACGACCCGGCGATCCTCGGCCATGCGCGGGCGCTGCTCGACGCCTGTGCCTCGCCGCGCGAGATGGCCGAGGAGGTCATCGCCGCGGTCAGGCGGAACGAGCAGTGGCGCGGGCGGCAGTGTATCAACCTGCTGGCGCCCGAGGCGCCGACCAGCCCGACGGTGCGCGCTCTGCTGGCAGCCGAGGTCGGCACGCGCGCGGCCGAAGGCCATATCGGCGCGATCAACCGCTGGTTTGCCGGGACTCGGCATATCGACGAGATCGAGGCGCTCTGCGTCGAGCTGCTCAAGCAGGTCTTTGCCTGCCGCTACGCCGACCATCGGCTGATGGGCAGCATGCTCGGCAACATGGCGGTCTATCAGGCCTTCACCCAGCCGGGCGACACGATCATGAGCGTGGCCCAGCCCTTCGGCGGCCACTCGAGCAACCGGCTAGACGGTCCAGCCGGGATGCGCGGTCTGCGGATCGTGGACATCCCCTTCGATCCGACCGAGTTGACCGTGGATCTCGATGGCTTCCTGGCGCTGGCGCCGCAGGCGCGGCCGAAGCTGATCGTGCTCGGCCTGTCGATGACCCTGTTCCCCTACCCGGTGAGAGAGCTGGCCGAGTTGGCGGCGGGCTGGGGCGGCAAGGTGATCTTCGACGGTGCGCACCAGGCCGGGCTGATCGCCGGCGGCCAGTTCCAGGATCCGCTCCGCGAGGGGGCTGCGGTCCTGACTGGCTCGGCCGGCAAGACCTTCAGCGGACCCCAAAGCGGAATGTTGCTCTGGGACGACCCGGAGCTCACGGTGCCGCTGACCGATACCGTCTTTCCGGTGCTGGTCGCAACCCATCAAGTCAATCGCGTGGCGGCGCTGGCCGTCTCGGCGGCGGAGATGCTGGCGTTCGGCAAGCAGTACATGGCGCAGATCGTGCGGAATGCGCAGGTGCTGGCGGCCGCGCTGGACGCGCGGGGCATTCCGGTGCTGGGCAAGCTCAAGGGATACACGCGGACCCAGCAGGTGATCGCCGACGTGCGCGCCTTCGGCGGTGGGCTGGTGGTCGCGCAGCGGCTAGCCGAGGCCAATATCATCACCAATAAGAATCTGCTGCCAAGCGACCAACCCGCGGACTGGGACCGCCCGGGTGGCCTGCGCATCGGGACGATCGAGATCACCCGCCTGGGGATGCAGGCGCCGCAAATGGAGCAGATCGCCGACTGGATTGCGTGCGTGCTGATTGCACGCGTCGATCCGGCGGTGGTGGCGCACGAAGTCGTCGCGTTTCGCGAGCGCTTCCAGACGCTCTACTACACCTTTGAGGAAGGCGCGCCGCCAACTGGAGTGACAGACCAGGGCTAATCCTGGCCGCAGCCCAGCGAGCGGTGAACAACGCGGGAGCATAGCCAAGCACGACCGCATCCCGCGTTGTTCGCTGCAACGCATGGATGTGATATCCAGGCCTATGCGTCAATGTATCGGACTTGATCGTCTCAGCACCGAACCACGACAGCCAGCCAAAGAGCAGACAGCATAGCCAGGAGAGCCAGTCTAGAATCGCTGGGCCACCCAGTGCGCCCGTGACCTTGTTCACGCGATCGCCGTTGCCCGGGCTCCACCACCCTCACAATCGATAATGTGCGTTACAAGACCCTGAAATGCGTACGGCAGATTCTGCTGAGTCATCATGCGCCTGCTTGTTGAAATACTTCCTGACGAGCCTTTTGCGCCCTCAAGTTGCGTACGAGGCTTTCCATACTTCTCATCAAAACGCGATGAGCTTTCGTACACAATCGTCTTGTGGTTCTCCGATAGGGTTATTCAATCGGCAGGCATGTTCTCGCCCACGCACGCCCAAGATCATCGATATTTCCCGATGCAGCTGGAGTCACGAGCTGTTCGGCGCTCGGTGATAGCCGCAGCGAATGGGATATCCTACCAAGCGTGTGTCAATCCTTAATGCTTCCACAGCATCTTCACAGTGACTTCACAGTTACGTACTATTCTTGAGCACAGCTACAAATGTGCTGCACCACGTATTGCCCGCTAGCTATCAGCGCATCATTGCTGTACTCGAATCTGAACGAAGAATAGAACGCATGAAACCTGATATGCGCGTCCGACGAATGTTTCAGAAGGGAGAAATCTGATGAAGCAGCCAATCTCGCTGTCTCTGGCTGGCAAGCTGACGGTCGCCGCGCTCCTCGTCGCGGCGTTGAGGTTCGCAATTCAGATCGTTTTCGGGCTCACGGTTCCGACGATCCCGCCGGGTCTCGTCATACTGCTGGTGGCGGCCGCCCTGGTTGCCTTCTTGTGGCAGCGTTGGGCACCGACCGTCGGGGTGGTCGTGGTCGTGTTCATGCTCGTCGGGTTCTTCGCGAGCGGCGCGCTGGTCAATCTATTCGACTCGGCCCGGTTGGGGGTGTTGGCAGGCGCGTGGGTTCAGTTCATCGTGGTGCTCGCCACCATCGTCACGGGGATCGTCGCCACGGTCCAGAAGTACCGCAGCCGTACATCAGTCTGAGCGGAAAGAGGTAGGTCTCATTATAGATCGGCCTACCGTATAAAGATGGGGAAATTGTACGCGAAAGCTTCTCGATGGCTTTCTAACGCCCAAAAGCGAGCAGTGCCGATAGGTTGATTGCAGCCCCGCTTGTTCGCGGGTGGAGGGGAAATAGCGCAGTAGGAAGCCCTCGACTTTCCTTAGCGTACAGAAACTCCTTGTTATACCGTAGGGCCTATAGTATGGCTGACCAACCGCCAGAATAAAGTAAAACGCTCAGATCGAACGAAGAGGAGCTTACTCGTGTCATTCGAAAACATGCGCGAAGAAGGCATCCGCCGGATGCAACCGCCGAAAACGCGGGAAGTGATCCAGCATGATGCCATTGGCGAGCCGGAAAGCCTGCGCCGAGGCGGCAGTGCGCCAGGGAGCGCTGTGCTGCGCCGCGTGATCACCAACCCGATCAGCGGCGAGCAGATCGTCATTCACACCAGTGGCGCCCAGACCGACGGGGAGCTGCTGGTCTTCGATCTGTTTTTGCCCCCCGGCAAGCAGGTGCCCAGCCGGCACACGCACCCCATTCAGGAGGAGCGTTTCACCATTCTGGCTGGCACGATGCGGTTTCGGCTTGGCTGGCGCCGCATCCTGGCCACCCCCGGCGATACGATCGCGATCCCCCCTGGCGTCGCCCACTGGTTTGGCAACGCCGGTTCCGGGGTAGCCCACGCGCGGGTTGAAGTGCGCCCGGCGTTACGAATGGAAGAGCTGTTTGCGACGGCTGCGACGATTGAGGCTGGCACACACCACTCGATTCGTCACTGGGTGCGGCAGCTGCCCGCCTTAGCGCGCCTGCTGATCGAGTTCCAGCATGAGGTTGCCGCCCCAGGCCTTGTGGCGTGGCTCGTGCAGCCGGTTCTCGCCGTCATCGCCCGACTCGACCGTCGTTCGGCCAATGCAGACAGGGAAGGATCAACCCATGGCAGATCGTGAGACCACCCCAGGCGCTTGGTGGCGCTTGGCGGCGCTTGCCGCCGCCGGTGCAGCAGCCCTGCCGTTTGCTGTCGAGATGCGCTTGGCGCGCCCGACCCAGCCCTTGACCGACCGCTGGAGACAGCGGCCAGTTGCCCCACGTGGCGCAACGCTGCTGGGCATCAGCCTGCGCCCACGCCAGATCGAGGCGCTCGGCTTGGACGCGCAGTCAACTCTGACCACCCTGCTGGCCTATCCGTTTCAGGTGCTGCGGCTGGGGGCCTACTGGCAGCAGTGTGAGCCAACGCCAGGCGCGTTCTACCCGGATGAACTCGACTGGCAGATCGAGGCGGCTGAACAATCTGGTAAACAGATCATCCTGTGCGTTGGTGCGATCAAGAACTTTGGCTATCCGGAGTTCTTTGTACCAGCCCACCACCGGCGTGACGCCTTTGTTGAAGGCACCCTGATCGCTCCGACCACACAACCACGGCTGCTGGAGGCGGCCAGCACCTTCATCACATGGGTGATCGAGCGCTATCGCGATCGGCCATCGATTGTGGCCTGGCAGGTCGAGCAGGAGGCGGTCGACCCCTTGGGCATGGAACACTCCTGGCGGCTGGCCACGGCGTTTCTGGAGGCCGAGATTCAGGCGGTTCGTGCCGCCGACACGACGAGGCCAATCGTGCTGAATGGATTTCTGCCAACCACGCTGCTGGCTGGCCTGTTCCAATGTTGGCGAACACGCGACCAGGGGGACTCGCTGGACGTCGCCCAGCGCCTGGCCGAGATCGTCGGCGTCGACTACTACCCGCGGTATGGGCTGGTCAGCCTGGCTGGGCGAACGCTCTATATGGATGGGAGTCGTCTGCCCTGGCAGGTGCGGCGGCGCACCCAACTGATGACCCAGACCACAAAACAAGGCCGTAAGCTGATGATCACCGAAGGCCAAGCCGAGCCGTGGGAGACCGTGACAACGCCGCCGGATCCGCAGGGCTTGGGGATGTACAGTTGCCTGCCGGAGCACCTGATCGACAGCTACAACCAGTGGCTCACAGCGGATGCGCGTGGTGATCGTGCTCTCTACGCCTACCTCTTCTGGGGCGCCGAATACTGGGTGCGACGCCAGCAGGGCGGCGACCCGCGCTACCTCCAAGCGTTTGCCCGCATCCTTGAGCAAAAGTGACCATCGGCGCCGGTCGATGGACCGCCCGGCCGATGGGGTGCCGAATGCACATGATCCCACGCCTGAGGGTACGTGCACGCACGCAGCCACGCCGAACGCGCATGCGATACGTTAGCAAGAACCATGCGCAGGTGAGCGCCTGCTCGGCCACGGCTCGCGCACCGCGAACCACCACCGAGGCGCCCGGATGTACGACCCGCCGTCGGATCGCAGCACGACGTCCGGGTCGAGCACCGCGATAACCGCCTCGAAGTCACCATCGCGGGTGGCGTAGTACCTAATCGTGGTGGCTCGCGACCTCGCTGATCGTAAGCTCTTCCATGCGCAGTTTCCCCGCTTGACTTCCAGTCGACTCGAACATGTAGACTGTATTCTAGACCTTTGGCCGAACGTCGGCAAGGTCGACATACCACGTACCCCGTGGCGGGGTGTGAGCAGCTTCGCTGACAAAGAAAGTGACGATCGCCAAGCTCAACACCGACGAGGAGCAGCGCTCCATGGTTCAGTTGGGCGTCCAAGGGTTGCCGACCCTGATCGTCTTCAAGGATGGCCGCGAGGTCGAGCGGCTGGTGGGCGCGCGATCGAAGCGGCACTACCAGGAGCGCTTCGATGCGCTGCTGCGCTGAGGCGCTGCCAACCGTCCCGCCAGATGTGTGGCGGTCCAGCCCACGCGGCGGGACGGTGATAGCATCACGGGGCAAAAGAAAAACGAACACCCCGTATCGATTGACCGCGGGACGCACGGACTGACAGGCGCATGCCGTGTGCTTGATTGAGTATACCGCACATTATCAATTCTCAGAGCGACAAGAGTAAAAAAAGTGTGGCACTTCTCAGAGAGTTGGGCTCCAGACCGGGCCTTGCGTTGGCGCTCACCACGCTGGGGGAGATAGTCAGCGATCGTGACGCCGCGTAAGGGCGTTTGGTTTTGGAGGAAAGCCTGGCCATCGGCCGATCGTTAGGCGATCAGATCGGTGTTGGTCACAATCTAATAGCATTGGGAAGATTGGCGCTTCGGCAGGGCGACTATACGACAGCGCAACGATGGCTTGAAGAAAGCCTGGCGATCAATCGCAGGCTGGGAAATCAAGTTGCGGCCTACAGTCTAGCCGCGCTCGGAGAATTGGCGTTCCATCGCGGCGATTACGAACAGGCCCGTTCGTATTACGAAGAGAGCCGAGTATTGAACAAACAGGGGGGCAGGAAACACAGGACCCCTGGTTGCTTGTCCGTATGGGATATATTGCCCTCCGACAGGGAGATGTGGCAGAGGCGCGGGCGACGTTTGAACAGAGCCTGACTGGCTACAAGGCGGCCGGGAGCAAATCGGTATTGCCTTTGTCCTGGAGGGGTTGGCAAGCCTGGCAGTGGCCCAGAGCAGGCCAGAGCTGGCGCTGCGCCTCTTCGCGTGGGCCGACGCCACGCAGGAAGTGATTGACGATGTGCGGCCACTGGTTGAACAAGCTGACGTGGACCGAGACATAATCACCATCCATTCCCGACTCAATGAAACAGTATTTTCAGCGGCCTACGCCGAAGGGCGGGCGATGCCGATGGAGCAGGCCATCGCAGAAGCGCTGAACGGAACGTCCCCGGCTCCAACCCCCAACCATCTCACACCCCCCATCCCATAGTACCCCAGTAGCCAGAGCGGAAACGGCGAGACCTGCACGGGTGACGCAAGACGGCACGACCTACGGCTACATATCCTGCAGCATCCTGCCGACGAGATGATCCATGACACCTTGTCATCTTGTCATCTTGTCATTGTCTCTCCGCATTCGACGGCATGGTTTTCGATGGTACAATGTTGCCTATCTAGCCACTATGCACACGACCTCGACCATGCTGAATAGGATCGCTTATGGCGCAATCATACGTGCTTGGGATCGACCAGGGCGGTAGCGGCAGCCGCGCGATCGTGCTCGACACTGCTGGAGCAATCGTCGGCTATGGCTATCAACCGGTCAGCCGGATCTACCCACAGCCCGGCTGGGTCGAGCAAGACCCACAGGCGACCGCCGAGAGCGTGCGCGCCGCGATCGCTGCCGCCGTTGAGCAGGCGGGCTGCGCGGCGGCCGCAATTGTCGGCTGCGGCATTACAACGCAGCGCGACACGGTGTTCGCCTGGGATGCTGCGAGTGGGCAGCCGATCGGCAATGCGATCACCTGGCAGGATCTGCGCACCGAGCCGCTGGTGGCCGAGGTCGCTGGCTGGCCGCACGCGTCCGAGCGCCGTGAGCGGCTGGGGCAGTTTCCAGGAGCCTACTGCTCGGCGATGCACATGGCCTGGCGCATGCGCCACGATTCAGCATTTCGCACCGCCGCAGATCAAGGGCGGCTGCGCTGCTCGCTGGCGGCCGGCTGGCTCATTCAAGCGCTCGGCCGGCTGTACGACCACGCGCTCGACTATTCGCTCATGCAAGGCATGACCGTGTTCGACTTCCGGCGCAAGCAGCTTTGGGACGAATGGATTGAGTATCTGAACCTGCCGCGCGCCGCGCTGCCCCGCCCAGTACCTACCTTGCACCCCTACGGCGAGATCATGGTGGCCGACGCGCGCGGCGGGCAGGCCGCGGTGCCGGTGCTGGCGATGATCAGCGATCAACAGGGCGCGCTGTTTGGCTACGACTGCCGCGCGCCCGGCCAGGCCGCCTGCACCCATGGCACGGCATCATTCGTGAATGTCGTCGCCGGCCAACGCATCCCACCGCCAACCCGCACCAAAACATACCTGGCCTGGGAGCTCGGCGGCGTGCCGACCTACAGCCTCGAGGCCGACACCACCGTCACCGGCGCGGTGATCCGCTGGATGCAGGAGCAGATGGGCTGGCTGCATCGCCCGGCCGACCTGGGGGCGCTGGCGCTGTCGGTGCCCGACGCGGCCGGGGTGGTGTTCGTGCCGGCCTTCACCGGCCTAGGCATCCCAACCGAGGATCGCACTGCACGCGGCATGCTGCTGGGGATGACGCTGGACACGACTCCGGCGCACATCGCGCGCGCATTCCTCGACTCGATTGGCTACCAACTGCACGACATCCTCACCGCAATCGCCGAGGATACCGGCATCACAATCGATCGGCTGCATGTCGGCGGCGGGATCTCGGCCAGCGACGCGGCCTGCCAGATCCAAGCCGACGTGTTGGGCATTCCGGTGGTTCGCGCATCCAACACCGAGGCCAGCGCCCGCGCCGCGGCGCTGCTGGGCGGCTTAGGCGCCAATGTCTGGCCAAGCGCCGCCGAGCTGCCGCGGCTGCCTGGCCCCCAGACGGTATTCGAGCCGAGCACCAGCCAAGATACGCGCGGTGCCGCGCTCGCCACATGGCACCGCGCGCTCGAACGCGCCAGGCACTGGGTTCAATAAGGAGATGGCATCAATGGCAGATCAACGAATGCAAAAGCTCGCTGAGATTTTGGTCCATTACTCCACCGCAGTCAAAAAAGGCGATTGGGTGCGTATTATCGGTGACGTGGGCGCGCTGCCGCTGGTGACCGAGGCGACGCGCCTGGTTACGCGCGCGGGCGGCAATCCCAGCATCCAATTGACCGCCGACGATCTCGACGAGGCCGTACTCAGCGAAGCCAGTACTGAGCAGCTTGAGTGGATCGCGCCAATCGACACAATTCTAAACGATCAGATCGACGTGTCGATCCGGATCGCCGCCGCCAGCAACACCCGCGCGCTCACCGGCATCGACCCGGCCAGGCAGCGCATCCAGCAGAACGCCCGCCGCGAGCTGCGCTTGCGCTCTATGCAGCGCGCCGCCGAGGGCCAGCTGCGCTGGGTGCTGACGCAGTACCCGTGCCCGGCCTACGCCCAGGAGGCCGACATGAGCCTGCGCGAGTACGAGGACTTCGTCTACGCCGCAACATTCGCCGATCAAGCCGACCCGGTGGCATGCTGGCAGGGTATCCACGACACCCAGCAACGCCTGGTCGACTGGCTGAAGGGCAAGAGTGCCGTGCAGGTGCGCGGCCCGAACATCGACATGACGCTCTCGATCGCTGGGCGCACATTCATCAATTCCGATGGGCGCCGCAACATGCCCAGCGGCGAAATCTTCACCGGCCCGGTCGAAGACTCGGTCAATGGTTGGGCTCAGCCAGCTGGACAGTGATGCCGGCGCACGCTACCTTGGCGAGTTTGCGGTCGGCACCAACTATGGAATCCAGCGCTTCACCAAGAGTATCTTGTACGACGAAAAGATCGGCGGCACACTGCATATGGCCGTCGGCACCGGATACCCCGAGACCGGCAGCAAAAACAGGTCCAGCGTACACTGGGACTTCATCTGCGACATGCGCCAGGATAGCGAGATCTGGGTGGATGGCGAGCTGTTATACAGAAATGGACAATTTCAGATCTAGTGACAAGATGGCCAGATGAATTGTAAATTGTATATTGCAAATTGGGTTCGTCAATTTGCAATATACAATTGGCAATTTGAAATAGAGCATTGAAGAGGTAACCTATGTTTCCCAATCTTACCCCCGGCGCGATTGGCATCAAAACCGACCTCGCTGGCGCGGTCGCGCTGGCGGCGCGGCATGGCTGGGCTGGCTGCGACCTGCCGGCCAGCGAGGCGGTGCGACTGGCGGCCGAGCGCTCCGTCGATGAGGTCGCGGCGATCTTCGCGGATGCAGGCGTACGCCCCGGTGGCTGGGGGCTACCGATCAACTGGCGCGAGCCTTACGATCAGGCGGCATTGGCGGCGCTGGATACTCAGGCGCAGATCGCCGCCAGGCTCGGCTACACGCGCACCTACACCTGGCTTATGCCGGCCTCGAACGACCGGCCGTTCCGCGAGA
>WNFU01001268.1_pt1 | contig 62247 bp, 59 predicted proteins | sample 5400121 | NCBI WGS metagenome assembly WNFU01 (sample SAMN13153360, study PRJNA577476) | soil metagenome | isolation source: 100 cm soil or saprolite under grassland replicate 1 | place: USA:California | collected 2016-06-15 | reverse complement strand
GTGAGCATGCGGAAAAGGTCGCCCGCCCAGATCGCGCCTTCGTCGCCGCCGGCCCCCTTGCGGATCTCGACGATGACGTCCTTCGCGTCGTTGGGGTCGCGTTCGACGAGTGAGAGCTTCAGCTCTTCCTCGAGTTCTGCGAGCCGCCCCTCGAGCTCGGGGACGAGATCGCGCAGCTCCGAGTCCCCGCGGGCGGCCTCGAGGTCCTCATTGGTCGCCGTCCAGTCCTGCGCGAGCTTATGGGCCCCTTCGAGCTCCTTCAGGCGGCGGCCCGCTTCGGCGGCCGCCTGACGGTCGGAGAAGACAGCACGGTCGGACATGCGCTCCTGCGCCTCCCCATAGGAGCGCTCCAGCTCCTCGATCAGCCTCTCGACGGACTCGGACATCGCCGCTCAGGATAGCCCCGTCGCTTGCTTAGAGCCCGTCTCAAAATGAGGACCTGAGCCGCCGGGCCGCGCTAGACGGCGCGATGCGTTGTCCTCGGTCGCGCCCGTATCTCATTCGATACGAACGCTCCCTGCGTCCGCGCCTCGCACCGCCCATCGCACCCCGGCGACGAGGCCCCATTCTGAAACGAGCTCTTAGACTGGCACCGTGAGCCTTTCGCTGACCGGAAGCTGCCTCTGCGGTGGCGTCCGCTTCGAGGTGACCGAGCCCTTCCGGCGCTCGAGCCACTGTCACTGCTCGCGCTGCCGCAAGCACTCCGGTGCGTTCGGCCTGACGATGGGCCGAGTGTCGCGGGAGGGCTTCAGGCTGCTCGCCGGCGAGGAGCTCATTCGCGTCTACCGCCCGGACCGCGGAGCCGTGAAGGCGTTTTGCGAGGTCTGCGGGTCGAGCCTCTTCGGGGCCCACTGGCCGGAGGGCGAGGAGATCTCCATTCGTCTCGGCTGCGCTCGACGGCGACCCCGGCATTCGGCCCCAGTACCACACGTTTGTCGATTCGAAGGCGCCCTGGGACGAGCTTCCCGACGACCACTTGCCGCGGTATCCGGCTGGGCCGGACACCTAGCCAGGCTAACCCTGCCGTCCAGAGCCGCTGGCTAGGCCATTACTTCGACCTTGCGCTCCTCGGGGGTTATGCGGCCCTCGAGGCGAAGTACCTCGCGAAGCGCGCGGATCGACACCTCGATCTGATCGAGGGTCGGCTCGCGCGTCGTCAGGCGCTGGAGCCAAAGCCCCGGCGCGAGCAGCGCTCGCAGCGAGGCGTTTTGCTGGTGCTTGCCCGCGAAGCGGATGACCTCGTAGGCGATGCCGGCGATCACGGGCAGGAGGAGGATGCGCGTGGCGATCAGCCAGTACCAGGTCGGCCGCCCGAAGAAGGCGAAGACGAAGATCGCGATCACCATGACGTAGAGCAAGAACGCGGTGCCACACCGGACGTGCAAGAGGCTGTAGCGCGAAACCGTCTCGGGCTCGAGCTCGGCCCCCGCCTCGTAAGCGTTGATCGCCTTGTGCTCGGCGGCGTGGTACTGGAAGACGCGCTTGAGGTCGGGCAAGAGCGAGATGAGGAGTAGGTAGGCGATGAAGATGGTCACGCGCACCAGCCCTTCGACCACAACGAACGCGCCGGTCGACTCGATCGGCAACCAGTTCGTGATCAGAGCCGGCGAGACCTTGAAGAGGAGGAGCGCGAAGCCAATCGCGATCCCGAAGGCGAAGAGAAGCTGACCGCGGGAGAGCTCGGTCTGCACCTCTCCGTCGTCATCCTCCTGCTGCGCTGCGTAATTCGCCGAGATCGCGAGCGCGCGAAACCCGATCGCCAGCGACTCGCCGAGCGCGATGACTCCGCGAACGATCGGAATCCGGAGCCAGCGATGCCGCAGCAGCACCGAGGCGATCGGCCTGTTCACTTCGGCGATGTCGCCGTCGGGCTTTCGCACCGCCACGGACCACGCGGACGGGCCGCGCATCATCACACCCTCCAGGACTGCCTGGCCGCCGATGGGTTGGGCCACGTGGGTCCTAGTTGCCGCTACCGCTGCCGCGGCCGGCCTTCTCGAGCCGGCGCTGGAAGCGCTCGACGCGCCCACCGGTGTCGAGGAGCTTTTGCTTCCCGGTGTAGAACGGGTGGCATTCCGAGCAGATCTCGACGTGAAGCTCGGGCTTCGTCGAGCGCGTCTGGAACTCGGCGCCGCACGAGCAGCGGACTGTGGCGAGCATGTACTCGGGATGGATGTCGGGCTTCATTCTCCTCTGAGAATAGCAGCCGCCATTTGAGTGGCAACGTTGCCTCCTGAGACAACAGCAGCCACGGTCTTCCCTTCCACGTCTGCCACCTTGCCGGCGAGCAGAGCCGCCGCTCCGGCCGCCGCGCCGGGCTCCACGGCGAGCTTCGTCCGCTCGTAGAGGAAGCGAAAACCGACTTCGATCTCCTCGTCTGTGACAAGCACCGACTCGACTCCGAGCTTCGAGCAGATCTCGAGCGGGAGGCGACCGGCTACAGGTGCGTTGAGCGCGTCGGCGATCGATTGCGGAGCGAACGAGACGGGCCGGCCGGCCTTGAGGGCCATGCTCAGCGCGGCCGAGCCTTCGGGCTCGACGGCGACGATCCGCTTGCCCGGGAGCGCCGTGGCGGTCCCCGAGACGAGGCCGCCTCCGCCGACCGGCACCACGACGACGTCCACCTCGGGTAGGTCCTGTCTTATCTCGAGACCCACTGTCCCCTGGCCGGCGACGACGAACGGGTCGTCGAAGGGATGGACGAGCGTGCGCCCGCTCTCACGCCGCAGCGCTTCCACGCGCTCGAACGCCTCCAGATGATCGGACGCCTGCTGGTCGACGGTGGCGCCGTATCCCCTCGTCGCCGCGACCTTGAGCGGGCTCGCGTCGCGCCAGGTGACGAGCAGGCAGTCGATCCCCTCGCCCGCGCAGCCCCAGGCCAGCGCCTGGGCGTGGTTGCCGGCCGAGATGGAGATGACGCCGCGTTGCTTCTCATCGGACGAGAGCGACGCCAGCTTCGTGAGGACCCCGCGCGCCTTGAACGACCCGGTCTTCTGGAACAGCTCCGCCTTGAGGAAAGCGCGCCCGCCGAAGGTCGCGCCGAGCGTCTCCGACGAGAAGAGCGGCGTGCGGTGGAGGCGGCCGCGAATGACCGCGGCCGCGGCGTCTACATCAGGTTGTATTCGGGACCGTCCCCGCCCTCGGGCGGCGTCAGCCGTCCCCCCTTCGCCGAGATGGCGCCGCACTGGATGCAGTTCGAGGCGGTGACCTCGACACCGACAACGTTTCCGGCCGGGCTTGCATCGCCTGAGACCTCGTACACCTGGGCGGGACAGAGGTGCACCCACGTCTCCGCGACCTCGCGGCGCACCTTGCGGTCGACCCGGATGTGACTCGGCGCGTCGTCACGCGTCTTGTTCCCCGAAAGGAAGACGCTCGAAAGCTTGTCGAAGAAGAGCTTCCCGTCGGGCTGCGGATAGGAGCGGTCGCGGTTGCCGATGAAGACGGGCACGTCCGCGTCGCGTTCGAGCGAGAGGTCTCGCGGAGGGAACTTGCCCAGGGAGTTCATCGCCGCGCCCGCGATCAACGCGCCCGGCACGAACCCGTACTTGAACGCCGGCCGCAAGTTGCGAACGCGCTCGAGGTCCCTCCAGACGTAGCTCTCCCGCAGAGCGGCGTCGTAGGACTCGAGCGCGCCGGGCTGCCACGGCGTACGCCCCGGCCCGAGCGCCTCGAAGGCGGTCTCGGCTGCGAGCATCCCCGAGCGCATCGCGTAGTGGATGCCCTTCAGCGCGGGCACGTTCACGAGCCCCGCCCCGTCGCCGACGATCATCCCGCCGGGGAAGTGGAACCGGTCGGGCAAGGCGAGGAACCCGCCTTCCGGGATCGTCTTCGCACCCCAGGCAACCCGCTTGCCACCTTCGAGGATGCTCCGGACGAACGGATGGCTCTTGAGCTCCTGAAGCAGATCGTGGACGGAGAGGGTCGCATCGGCGTAATCGAGACCGACCACCATTCCCAGCGCCACCAGTGAGTCGCCCAGCGGGTAGATGAAGCTCCCGCCGAACTCGCGGTACTTGCGCCCGCCTCGCAGCGGCCAGCCCATGGTGTGGATGACGCGCTCGAGCGGCCTCGGCACCTCCCAGACCTCCTTGACCCCGAGCGCCCACACCTGGGGCTTCGAGGCCAGCGCGAAACGTGAGCTGGCGACGCCGGTCAGATGACCCTGCGTCCCCTCGGCGAGGATCGTGACGCGTGCCCTGATGTCCGAGCCCGGCTCGAAGTTCGGGAGCTCTTCCCCGTCGCGGCCGCGGCCACGGTCTCCCGTGCGGATCCCGACGACACGCCCGCCGGCGACGAGCAGCTTCCGGGCGGCCGTCTCGGGGACGATCGTGACGCCGAGCTCCTCCGCGCGCTCGGCGAGCCAACGGCCCATCTCCGCAAGGGACGCGACGTGATTGCCGTGATTCCACATCGTCGGTGGCGCCGGGACGCGCAGCGCGCGCTTGGAGGTGAGGTAATAGAGGCCCTCGTGCACGACCGCGCCGCGGAAGGGCATGTCCTCCGTGTGCATGCCGGGGAAAAGCTGGCGAAAGGCCCGCGGGTTGACGACGGCGCCGGAGAGAAGGTGTGCGCCGGGTGCGCTGCCCTTCTCCACCACCGCGATCGGCACCTCGCCGAGGCGTTCGCGCATGTCCGGGCGCTCCTCGAGGAGCTGGGCCAGGCGAATCGCCGCCGAGAGCCCCGCAGGCCCGGCTCCGACGACGAGAGCGCCGACGTCGATCCGCTCCTCCGGCGGATCGGAGGGCTCCGTGATGAACTCCTCCGGATCGAAGGGCGGAGGAAAATCTGCGGGCCGGACTGTCATCCCCCTCGCTTCGCTTTCACGAGCTCGGTCAGCTTGGGGACGATCTCATGCACGTCTCCGACGACGCCGAGGTCGGAGTATTCGAAGATCGGCGCATTCGGATCCTTGTTGATGGCGACGATCGTGCCCGAGCCCTGCATGCCGACCTTGTGCTGGATCGCCCCGGAGATCCCGCAGGCGATGTAGAGCTTCGGCGCGACGGTCTTGCCTGTCTGGCCGACCTGGCTCGCGTACGGGTACCAGCCGGCATCCACGACCGCCCGGGTGGCGGCTACCGCGCCGCCGAGAGCCTTGGCCAGACCCTCTACGAGCGAGAAGTTCTCGGGTTTCCCGAGCCCCCGCCCGCCCGCCACGATCACCTCGGCATCCTCGATCGACGGACCCTCGCTCTCCTCGTGAGCACGCTCGAGCATGACCGCCTGCTTCGACCAGTCCTCCACCTCGACCGGCACCTTCGTGACCTCAGCGGCGCCGCCGCTCTCGACCGGCTCGAAGGTCCCGGACCGGATGAGGGCGAGGCGCGGCTCGCTCTTCCAGCCGACGTCGAGGAGGACGGAGTCCTGGAGCGCGGGCCGCTTGCCGACGAGCTTGCCGTCCTGCTCTTCCAGGTCGATCAGATCCCAGTTCAATCCTGCGTCGAGCCGGGCCGCCAGGCCGGCCGCCACGTCAGCCGTGAGGACAGAGGCGCCGAAGAGAACGGTGTCGAAGCCCTCGGACTTGACGAGCTTGGCGAGGACGTCCACGCGTGGCTGCGGAAGCGGGGCCTCGAGTGCTGGGTCGTCCGCGACGAGAACGCGCGCTGCGCCGTACTTGCCCACGTGCTCGGCGAGACCTTCCACGCCCGAGCCGCAGAGGACCGCCGCGACGTCGTCGCCGAGCTTCGCCGCCTTCGAGAGGACACCAAGCGAGCCGTTGACCGGCTCTCCCTTGTGGTCCTCTACATAGACGAGGGTGGGCACTAGATGAGCTTCTTCTCGGCCAGGTACTCGAGGATGGCCTCGGCCGCGTCGCCGTTGTCCTCGATCCGGCGACTCTCGCCCCTGGGCGGCGGCTCGCCTACCGCGTAGACCTCCGTGCGCGAGCCGGTCTCGCCGACCTCCTCGGAGCCAAGTCCGAGGTCGGCGGTCGTGACCGAGTCCTGCGGCTTCTTCTTCGCGCCCATGATCCCCTTGAGAGAGGGGTAGCGGGGCTCGTTGATCGCGTCGGAGACGGCCACGACACAGGGAAGCGGGGCCTCGATGACGTCGTAGCCGTATTCGGTCTGGCGCTTGACCTTCGCCTTGCCGTCCGCCAACTCGAGGCTCGCGGCCTGGGAGATGATCGGGAGGCGCAGACGATCGGCGACAGCCGCCCAGAGCACGGCGCCGTCGGAATCGGCCGCCTGCTGCCCGAAGACGACGAGATCCGGGCTTTCGCGCTCGATGGCCTTTGCGAGCGTGCGGCTCGTCGCGATGAGGTCGGAGCCCACGAGCGCGTCGTCCGCGACGTGCACGGCTCGGTCTGCGCCGACCGCCAGGGCCTTGCGCAGCGAGTCGGCGGCCTTCGGAGGGCCCATCAGGAGGGCGACGACCTCCCCGTCCCCTTCCTGCTCGCCGATGCGCAGAGCTTCCTCGAGCGCGTGGGTGTCGAAATCGTTCAGCGCCCCCGGAACGCTGCGATCGAGCCGAAAGGTGTGCGGATCCATTCGCTTCGGCGCCGACGCGTCGGGCACTTCCTTCACGCAAACCACTACTTTCACGGGGCGTTCACGCGCGCGATCCTATCCACTCAAGGATCGAGGTCGTCCTGCCGAAGGCTCTGTTACGGTTCGGCCCTTCGCGCGCGAACCGGAGCATCTTGAAGAGCCACCGGACGACAGCCCGAGCAATACTCTTCCTCGTTCTCATGGGGGTCTTCGCCGGAACGGCACAGGCCGCGTCTGTGCCTGCCGTGACCGCGTTTCCCGTGGTCGGCAACGTCAGCTACATCGACGACTTCGGGGACCCTAGGCCCCAGGGCCGCCACGAGGGGAACGACATCATGGCGATCCGCCACCAGCCAGCGGTGGCGTTCGAGCGAGGCAAAGTCGAGAAGCACGTCGGCTCGGGCATGGGCACCTGCATGCTCTACCTCCACGGCGCGTCCGGAATGACCTACGTCTATATCCACCTGAACAACGACCTGACGATGAAGAACGACAACCAGGGCGGCTGCCGAAACGGTGTCTCCTGGGCGCCCGGGCTCGGGACCGGCCAGTTCGTCAGACGCGGCCAGCTCGTCGGCTACGTCGGGGACTCCGGGGACGCAGATGGGATTCAGCCACATCTCCACTTCGAGGTGCGAACCCCAAGTGGGCGCGCGATCAATCCGTACACCTATCTGAACAAGGCGAAGCGTCTTCTCTATCCAAGGCCCGCCGCCGCAGATCCGATCCAGCTGATCCTGCGCAGAGCGAGGGTCGTGTCCGTCGACGCTGAAACGTTGACCGTAGCGACGCGCCGAATCCGGGTCTCGAGCCAATCCACCGGTTATGCGTTCCGGCAGCGGGTCGTCCTGGCCCTTCCGCCGGAAACCATCGTCGAACGGATCACTTCGACAGGCCGGGTCGCTGCAGATCTGGCCAGTGCCAGCCCGGGAACGGTGCTCCGGGTCGGCACGTCCAGCTTCGCGCCTTCCTGGGCCACCCAGAGAGCCGCCGCGGGCGTGCTCTCGGCTGAGTACGTCACGATCTATTAGGGAAGCGCTTCGCGCAGCTCCGCCGCCGCCCGCTCAGGGTCGGCGGCGTCACCGATCGCCCTCACGACCGCCACTCTCGAGGCTCCCGCGGCCACCACGTCGCGCACGTTGGACGCGTCGATGCCCCCGATTGCAAACCAAGGCATGCGTGCACGCTCGGCTGCAAAGCGGACGAGGTCTAAGCCCACGGCGGCGCGGCCCTCCTTCGTCGGCGTCGCGAAGACCGGTCCCACGCCGATGTAATCGGCCTCGGCCGTGTCGATCTCGCGCGGCGCGTGCGTCGAGAGACCCACGCCGACGCCGAAGCGCCGAGCCGCATCGACCGGCAAGTCCTCCTGGCCCACGTGGACGAAGTCGGCGCCGCAGAGCACTGCCAGGTCGGGCCGGTCGTTTACGACCAGAGGGATTCCGAGCCGCCTGGTCACGTCTCGCGCCTCCGCGAGCACGCGCAGGAGCTCCCGGTCCGAAAGGTCCCTTTCGCGGACCTGGACCAGATCCACGCCCCCTCGCACGGCGGCCTCGAGGAACCGAGCGAAGTCCGGCCGGGCCGGCGTAATGAAATAAAGCCGCCTATCCGCCGGCGACGGGGCGGGCGACCACGAGCCGGTCTCCGCTCGCAAGCTCCACCTCCGCATAGCGGTCCCGCTCGACGGGCTCCCCGTTTCGCTCCACGAGTGCGAACCGGCCTCCGAGCCCAAGGCGATCCAGGAGTCGAGCGACCGTCTCTCCGGGCTCGACGGCCTGCTCTCGCCCGTTCACGACGATCGTTGTCAAACCGTCCCCCCGACCGGGCTGGACGGAACGGCCGTCTCCTGCTCGTTCATGATCCCAGCCAGTCGCGCAGCGCGACCTGCCTCGACGGCGAGCCGGAACGCGCGCGCCATCGCGACGGTGTCCTCCGCGAGGGCGATGGCCGTGTTGACGAGGACGGCGTCGGCGCCCAGCTCCATCGCTTCGGCGGCGTGGGACGGCGCGCCGAGCCCGGCGTCGACGACGACAGGAACCTCTGCCTGCTCGATCATGATCCGAATCGAATCGCGGAGCTTCAGGCCGCGCCCGGTGCCGATCGGCGCAGCGAGCGGCATCACCGTCGCGCAGCCGGCCTCCTCGAGTCTCTTCGCCAGGACGGGGTCCGGAAGCATGTAAGGGAGCACCGTGAACCCGTCGGCGACGAGTGCCTCCGCCGCCTTCAGCGTCTCCAGCGGGTCCGGGAGGAGATAGCGCGGATCGCGGATCACCTCGAGCTTGATCCAGTCCGGCAGACCTCCTGCGCGGGCCAGCTTCGCCATGCGCACGGCCTCCTCGGCCGTCTCGCAGCCGGACGTGTTCGGGAGCAACAGGATGTCTTCCGGTAGGAAGGAGGTGATGTCCTCGCCCGGCTCGTCGAAGTCGATGCGGCGCACGGCCACCGTCACCATCTCCGCACCTGACGCCTCGACCGCAGCGCGCATGAGCTCAAAGGTCTCGTACTTTCCGGTGCCCAGGATGAGGCGTGAGTCGAAGCTCCGCCCGGCGATCGTCAGTGTGTCTTCCACCCTGCTCCCTCCGCTGGTATGACCCAGATCAGGTTCTCCGGTCGCGACCTCGTAGCCGCCTCTCAGTCCCCGCCAGGGACTCCCGCTGAGAGTCAGGCTAGCAGCGAAGGACGGTGGCAGAACGCGCCGACGACGACCGACCCTGCGGTGCACCGTCCGGCAGACGAAAGGCAACCGAAACGGCCGTTCGGCTGCTCCTAGCGACCGCTGAAGCGCGGCTCGCGCTTCTCGACGAAGGCGGCCATCCCCTCTTTCTGGTCCTCCGACGAGAACATCATCGAGAAGAGCCGCGCCTCCGTCTCGAGGTTCGTCCGGTGAGGGCCCTGGAGGGCGTGGTTCGTCGCCTCCTTGGCGTAGGCGAGCGCGAGCGGGCTCTTGGCAACGAGGACGTCGCAGAGCTCCCGGGTCTTCGCCGCCAGCTCCCCCGGCTCATAGACCGCGTTGACGAGGCCGCGCTCGAGCGCCTCGGCCGCGTCGACGGTGCGACCCGTATAGATCAGCTCCTTCGCGTACCCGAGGGTCGTCGTCCGCGCGAGGCGGATGCTCCCGCCCCAGCCCGGGAGAATGCCGAGATTGATCTCGGGCTGGCCGACCTTCGCGGTCGAGGCCGCGAGGCGCAGGTCGCAGGCCAACGCCAGCTCGAGGCCCCCACCGAGGGCGTAACCGTTGATCGAGGCGATTGTCGGCTTCGGCATCGTCTCCAGCAATTGACCGCAGGCGTGCCCGAGCTCGCCCCAGCGCCTGGCCTCCAGGACCCCGAGCCCCTGCATGTACTTGATGTCCGCGCCTGCGAGGAAGGCCTTGTCCCCGGATCCGGTGAGGACGACGACCCGCGTCTCGTCCTCGGCGGCAAGCTCCTTTAGCCGCCCGAGAAGCTCCTGCGCGTGCTCCAGATCGACGGCGTTGAGGGCGTCGGGGCGATTGACGGTGACGATCGCGACCCCGCCGTCGCGTTCGACGTCGATGCTCACGCTTCGACGGGAGCGTGCGCCTTCAGGAAGTCGACGATCTCGGACACCGGCGCTCCCGGGGTGAAGACCTCCGCTACGCCCTGGCGCTTGAGCTCCTCGACGTCCGGCTTCGGAATCGTCCCGCCGACGACGACGAGAACGTCCTCCACCCCGTTCTCCTTCAATCCCTCGAGAATCCTCGGGATGAGCGTCATGTGGGCACCCGAGAGGATGGAGATGCCGACCGCGTCTGCGTCCTCCTGGATCGCGGTCTCGACGATCTGCTCGGGCGTCTGGTGCAGGCCCGTGTAGATGACCTCCATGCCCGCGTCACGCAGGGCGCGGGCGATGATCTTCGCCCCCCGGTCGTGGCCGTCCAAACCGGGCTTAGCAATCACTATGCGGATCTTTCGCCTCGCGCTCATAGGGGGGGTGAATGAGGGGGGCATGCCCTCATGCGAAGCTTCCTGGCCACGTCGGCAAGTATATGGAGGTGCGACTGACCGTTATCGGCTCTTCTCCGGCCTGGCCGAACCCCGGCAGCGCCCAGTCCGGCTACCTCGTCGAGGGTCCCGGGAAGCTCCTCCTCGACTGCGGTCCAGGCGTACTGGCTCGCCTGCGCGAAGAGCGGGTCATGCCGGATGCGATCTGCATCACGCACTGGCATCTCGACCACAGCGGAGATCTGATTCCCTGGGCGTGGCTGAACGCCTACAGCCCCGAAGCCGGGAAGAGCCGTCCCGAGCTCTGGTTGCCGCCGGGAAGCGCCAAAGAGCTCGAAACCTTCGCCTCGTTCTGGGGCGTACCGCGGATGTGGGAGCGCGCCTTCGAGCTGCGGGAGTACGCGCCGGGCGAGCCGTTCGAGGCTGCTGGGTTCACCATCGAGGCGATCCAACTTCCGCACTACACGATGCAAGCGTTCGGTTTCCGCGTCCGTGATCATGAACGCGGACGCGTGCTCGCGTACTCCGGCGATTCGGCGCCGACCGAAGAGCTCGCCGCGCTCGCGCGTGGCGCCGACCTGTTCGTCTGCGAGGCCACCCTCGCTGATGGAACGACCGACGGCGAGCTGCGGGGCCACCTGACCGCAGAAGAGGCGCTCGAGGCGGCGGACGGCCGGATCCTCCTCACGCATCGCCCCGTCGAGCTGCCTTCTCCGGACGGAGTCGCCGTGGCGTACGACGGCCTGACGCTCGACGTCTAGAAGACTGGCGTTTCTCTCCATGAGGGGGCCAGCCCCCTCATCCACCCCCGGCGATTAGAAAACTGGGGTCTCGCGCCAAGTTCCCCAGACGTCGCGGAGGGCGTCGCACATCTCCCCCATGGTGACGTAGACCTTCGAGGCGTCGATGATCGCCGGCATGAGGTTGATGCCGTCCTCGGCAGCGTCGCGCTTGAGGCGAGCGAGACTCTCTTCGACAGCTGCGGCGTCGCGGCGGGCGCGCAGCGCCTGGACGCGATCCACCTGCTTTTGCTCGAGCGCCCGGTCGATGGCCAGGATCTCGATCTCCTTCTCATCGGGATCCTCGTAGCGATTGACGCCGACGATCACGCGCTGCCCCGATTCGACCTCGGTCTGGTAGCGGAACGACGCGTCGGCGATCTCGCGCTGGAAGAAGTTTTCCTTGATCGCGGCAATGACGCCGCCAAGCTCACGAATGCGTCCGAAGTAGTCGTAGGCCTCGGCCTCGAGCCGGTTGGTGAGCTCCTCCAGGTAATACGAGCCCCCGAGCGGGTCGATGGCGTTCACAACGCCTGTCTCGTGCGCGATCACCTGCTGGGTGCGCAGGGCGATCTTCACGGCGTGCTCTGTCGGGAGGGCAAGCGCCTCGTCGAAGGAGTTCGTGTGCAGAGACTGCGTGCCACCCAGGACGGCAGCCAGCGCCTCGAGCGCCGTTCGGACGATATTGATCTCCGGCTGCTGGGCGGTGAGGGAGACACCCGCCGTCTGGGTGTGGAAGCGCATGAGCCAGGAGCGCGGGTTCCGGGCCCCATAGCGCTCGCGGAGCTCCTTCGCCCAGATGCGGCGCGCGGCCCGGTACTTGGCGATCTCCTCGAAGAAATCGATGTGCGCGTTGAAGAAGAAGGAGAGGCGCGGTGCGAAGTCGTCGACTTCGAGCCCGCGCTCCAGGGCCGCCTCGACGTAGGCGAACCCGTCCGCGAGCGTAAAGGCGAGCTCTTGTGCGGCGGTCGAGCCGGCCTCACGGATGTGGTAGCCGGAGATCGAGACGGGGTGCCAGAGCGGAACCTCGCGCGCGCAGAACTCGATCATGTCCACACAGAGCCGCATGGACGGCTCGGGCGGGAAGATCCACTCCTTCTGGGCGATGTACTCCTTGAGGATGTCCGTCTGGATCGTCCCGCGCAGCCGGTCTCGCCCCACGTCCTGGCCCTCGCCTACGCAGATGTAGAACGCGAGCAGCATCGCCGCCGGGGCGTTGATCGTCATCGACGTCGAGACCTCGGCGAGCGGAATCCCGGCGAACAGGTGCTCCATGTCCTCGAGCGAGTCCACGGCAACCCCCTCCCGGCCGACCTCGCCCAGGGATTTGGGGTGATCCGAGTCGTAGCCCATCAACGTCGGCATGTCGAAGGCCGTCGAAAGCCCTGTCTGCCCGTGCTCACGCAGGTAGCGGAAGCGCGCGTTCGTCTCCTCGGCGGTCCCGAAGCCCGCGAACTGGCGCATCGTCCACAGGCGTCCGCGATACATGGACGGATAGACGCCCCGGGTGTACGGATAGAGGCCTGGATAGCCGAGGTCGCGGTCGTAGTCGATCTCTACGTTGTCGGGTGTGTACAGGGGCTCGTTTTCGAGCCCTGAAATGGTCGTGAAGAGCGCGTCGCGCTCGGGTTTTTGCTCGTAGAGCCCGCGCCGCCACTCTTCGGTTGCGTCTGTGTCCCGGCGGTCCTCGGTCGTGGCCATGGCCACCTCAGATTCTACGCGGGCTCGCATTCCCCTTAGAACCGGCTCCAACTGTCCCTCGAAAGAGGGTTCCTAAGGGGTCGCAGACCGTTTTCATACCCGTTCCTGGCCGCAGCCTCGCCTGCGCAGACGATGACGAGAGAGTCAAACGGCAACCGCGTAACGGCAACCTGCGGCACAGAAAGGAAAACCATGACCACGTTGGACTTCGTAGCTCGCCACCCGATGCGCGTGCTGGGCGCTCTCTCTGCGCTCATCGCGGCAGTCGCGGTGGCAGTTGGATCGAGCGCGAGCTTCACGGCCAGCTCAGCGAACCCGAGCAACACGTTCGCGGCCGGGACGCTCTCGATTCTCAACTCCAAGGAGGGCCTTGCCGTCCTCACTGCGAGTGGCATGAAGCCGGGCGATTCCGCGACTGGCACGGTCGACGTGCAGAACACGGGCTCGCTTTCCGGCGCCTTCTCGCTCTCGCGCTCGAACATCGTCGATTCCGACGGCGCGAATCCGCTCTCGGCCAAGCTGAACCTCGTCGTGAAGGACTGCGGCGACTTCTCGAGTGGCACACCGACGTGTGACGCGGGCGATCCGCAGAAGTACAGCGGAACGATCGCGGCCATGGGCAGCACTGCCCTGGGCGCGTTCGCGGCCAGCGAGAAGCACCGCTACGAATTCGCGGTGACGTTCGACTCGGGCGCGGGGAACGCCTACCAGGGCGACAACTCGAGCGTCCAGTTCGACTGGGACGCCTCCTAAGGCGAATCGGACACTGAGCGACAGGCGTCGGGGTCGCCATCCTGCGGCCCCGGCGTTCCGGGACAACCGGCGCTCACGTTCCCAAAGCCTGAAGAGGAGACGTCGATGACAACCAAAGCGGCCTACGACTACCACTCCCGTTGGGAGCCGAGGAGCCCGCGGCAGCGGTTCGGCACGATTCTGGCTACTGCGCTCTGCGCGGCATGCCTGGGCCTCGCCGGACTGATGCTCCTGCCCGGTCTCTTCGGCTACCAGCGGTACGTCATCACCAGCGGCTCGATGACCGGCACGTATGACCGCGGCTCGATCGTCTTCGACGACGTCGTTTCCGTCTCCGACCTCCGTGTCGGCGACGCCATCACCTACACGCCGCCCCCGGGCTCCGGCCCGAGCGGCCGCATCACCCACAGGATCGTCTGGATCGGCTCCGACCAGTTCGACAGGCCCGCCCTGCGCACGCAGGGTGACGCCAACGAGTCGGCCGATCCGTGGACGTTCACCCTCGACGGACCGACCCAGGCTCGTGTGGCCTTCCACGTGCCCTATGTCGGCTACGTCCTCTCCGCCCTGGCGATCCGCCAGGCGCGCATGCTGCTCATCGGGCTGCCGGCGCTCCTGATCGCCGTAGCAATCGTCCTCAGCTTCCGCCGCGACGTGCGCAAGGCCGCCGTGGCAATGGAGGCGCGCTCGTCCGCCCCGGTAACGGAGGCGCGCTCGTGAGGCTTCGCGCTCTCGCGAGCATCCTCGCCGTCGCGGCCCTCGTCGCGGCCGGCGTCACCTTCTCCGGGGCCGCGTACACCGCGGCCAGCGCCAACCCGGGGAACAACTTCTCGACCGCAGCCGTCTTCCCGAGCGCGACGCTGACTGATCCGGGAACGCCGCTGCGCGGCACGGTCACACTCGATGCAACTACGGCGGGGCCGATCGTTTCCGTCACCATCCAGCGCTCGCCCGCAGGGGCCGGCACCTGGACAAACATCTGCACCGACAACAGCTCTCCGTATTCGTGCTCGTTCGACACCACGGTCCCTGCGGACGGGCTCTACGACCTCCGCGCCACGGCGGACACCGGGAGCGGGACTCTCACCTCCCCGGTAATCGGTGACCGGCGGCTCGACAACACGGCGCCTTCGGTTGCGATGACCGATCCGGGCACCCCGCTCTCCGGCACCGTCAGCCTCGGCGCCACGGCCACCGACACCGGCGGCTCCGGCGTCTCCTCCGTCACCATCCAGCGCTCGCCCGCAGGGGCCGGCACCTGGACAGACGTCTGCACCGACAGCTCCTCGCCCTACTCCTGCTCCTTCGACACGACGACCGTCGGCGACGCGCTCTACGACTTCCGAGCCGTCGGAACGGACGTGGCCGGAAACTCGGCCAACTCGACGAGCAGCAACCGACGAATCGACAACGTCGCCCCGACGACCTCGCTGACCGATCCGGGCACCCCGCTCTCCGGGACCGTCACGCTGAACGCGAGCGCGTCAGACGGCGGCGGCATTCTCAACGTCAAGATCCAGCGCTCGCCCGCCGGTGTAGGCACGTGGACGGACATCTGCACCGACGCGACCTCGCCCTACTCGTGCTCCTTCGACACGACGGTGCCCGCGGACGGGCTCTACGACCTCCGGGCAGTCGCAACCGACAACGCTTCCCGCTCGACCAACTCCACGGTCGTAACCAACCGGCGCCTCGACAACACGGCGCCAACCGTCTCCATGACGGATCCGGGCACGCCTCTTTCCGGAACCGTGACGCTCGGCGCCACAGCGTCCGACACGGGTTCCGGTGTCGCCAACGTGAAGATTCAGCGCTCGCCCGCAGGAGCCGGCACCTGGACGGACATCTGCACCGACAACAGCTCCCCCTACTCCTGCTCCTTCGACACGACGACCGTCGGCGACGCGCTCTACGACTTCCGCGCGGTCGCGACGGACAACGTGACGCTCACCAACAGCTCGACAGTCGCGAACCGCCGGATCGACAACGTCGTCCCGACCGTCTCCCTCACTGATCCGGGCGCCAATATCCGCGGGACGATCTCCCTCGACGCCACGGCCTCTGACGGCGGCGGCATCCTCAACGTCAAGATCCAGCGCTCCCCGGCCGGGCTCAACAGCTGGACGGACATCTGCACGGACAACAGCTCCCCGTACTCGTGCTCCACGGACACGAGCACCTGGGGCGGCGACGGCCTCTACGACCTCCGCGCGCTGGCGACTGACAACGCCTCGCGCACCGCGACCTCGATGGTCACGAACCGGCGCGTCGACAACACGCTGCCGACCGTGACGATGACGGATCCCGGCGCGTACCTCAGCGGCACCAACGTCACCCTCCAGGCGACGGCGAGCGACGCCGGCTCGGGCGTCTCCTCCGTCACGATTCAGCGCTCGCCCGCAGGGGCTGGCACGTGGACGGACATCTGCACCGACCTGAGCTCGCCCTACTCCTGCACCGGCGTGAACACGACGACATGGGGCGGCGACGGCCTCTACGACCTGCGCGCCGTGACGATCGACGTCGCCGGCAACCCAAACACGTCTGCCACGGTCGCCAGCCGCCGCGTCGACAACACGGCGCCGACCGCGGGGCTCACCGACCCGGGCTCGCCGCTCCGCGGCGCGACGGTGACTCTCAACGCAACCGGCACGGACACGGGCGGGTCGGGCGTCCTCAACGTGAAGATCCAGCGGTCGCCGACGGGCGGCAGCACATGGACGGACATCTGCACCGACAACAGCTCCCCGTACTCGTGCACGTGGAATACGACGCTCATCACCGACGGCGGCTACGACCTCCGCGCGGTCACGACGGACAACGCCGGCAACTCGACCAACTCGTCTCTCGTGGTCAACCGGGTAGTGGACAACACGGGCCCGACGGCGACGGACATCCAGACGACTAACATCGGCGGTGGGACCGCGGGCCAGGCGGACACCGGCGACACCATCGTCTTCACATTCAGCGAGCAGATCGCGCCGGGCACGATCGTCGGTGGCTGGAACGGCACCGGCACCCAGACGGTGACGGTCACGGTGACGCCGACTACGGTGGCGATCGCCGGCGCTACCCTCGTCAACGGGACGATCAGCCTCCCGGGCGGCGGCTACGCCCTGAACGGCAAGTCGATCGTCTTCTCCAACTCGACCATCGCCCAGGCCGGCGCGACCCTCACCGTCACGCTCGGCACTCCCGACAACCCGCAGTGGCTGCGGACGGGCGCCGCAGGACAGATGAGCTGGCCCGTCGCCGCCGCCCTTACGGACATCGCCGGGAACGCGATCACGACCGTGACGCGCCTCGAGGTCACGCCCCCGGACGACGCGGAGTTTTAGACCATGCTGCGACCGACCACCGACAGGACGCGCACGAGGGCCCGGCATCGCCGGGCCCGCGGCGCGTTTCTGCGGCTGGAAGTGCTGGCGCTGGTCGTCGTCGCGATCTGCCTGGCCGTTCTCTCTTCCTCTTCGACGCCCGCGCGCGCCGACCTCGAGCTGACCTCGGGCCCGGGCGATTCCCTCACGCTCTCGAATGACAAGGAGGGCGCCGCGATTCTCAGCCTCGACGAAATGCGACCCGGCGACTCGGTGACGGACACAGTCACGCTCGGCAACACCGGAACGGTCCCCGGTGACCTCTCGCTCTCGACCTCGAATCTGCTCGATACCCCCGGCGCCGGCGGCGGAGCCCTTTCGGGCAAGCTCGACCTCGTTATCCGGGACATCACTAACACGGGCTCCCCGCTCATGGTCTTCAGCGGCAAGATCGGCGCTTTGACCCCGTTTGGGCTCGGCACCCTCGCGGCGGGAGCCTCGCGCGTGTACGAGTTCCGGGTCTCGTTCCCGGATGCGGGGGCGGGCGCGGAGAACGCCTTCCAGGGCTCCGCGGTCAGCATCCAGTTCGACTGGACGGCTGTGAACAACGACGCCGACACCGACCCGCCCGAGACCACTATCACGGCGGGCCCGGCCTCCCTCTCGGCCAGCCCCGAAGCAACCTTCGCGTTCACCTCCGACGAGTCGGGAAGCACGTTCGAATGCTCCCTTGACGGGTCTGCGTTCGCCGCCTGCTCGAGCCCGGCCGCGTACACCGGCCTCGGCGACGGTGCCCATACCTTCGACGTGCGCGCCACGGACAGCTCCGCCAACCCAGACGCGACCCCGGCCGGCGCTTCCTGGACGATCGACGCGACCGCGCCGAACGTCTCCCTCGTCGACCCCGGCTCGCCCGTGCGCGGCACGGTCTCGCTCAGCCCTTCCGCCAACGACGGCACCGGCTCGGGCGTGGCGACCCTGATCGTCCAGCGTTCCCCGGCCGGCGCGGCCACCTGGACGACGATCGGGACGAGCTGGAACACCACGAGCGTCGCAGACGGCACCTACGACCTACGGGCGCGCGCAACCGACAACGCAGGCAACCCAGGGAACTCCACGTTGCGCACGATCATCGTCGACAACACCGCTCCCGCACTCGTCTCCTCGACTCCGGCCGACGGCGAGCTCGTGGCCGCGGCCGGGTCGCTCACGCTCGTGGCCGACGAAAACCTGGCTGCCATCGACGCGACCATCGACGACGTGGCAGCCACCCCTGCGATCGTCGGGGCGACCGCGACCTTCACCGTGGCGTTCGACGACGCGCCGCACACGCTGGCCGGCGAGCTGGTCGACCTCGCGGGTAACCGCACCACGATCCTCGTGCACTTCACGGTCTGGGGTCTGGCCGCGGCCGACTATCCGTGGGTCGAGAAAAACTCCTTTGCCGACCAGGCAATCACGCTTCCGGCCACGAACGGAGAAGCGACTATCTCCGTCCCGGCCGGCGCCTGGAGCGGCGCCCCGGCCGGCGACTGGCTCGTCGTCCGCGTCGATCCCTGGCCCCCGGCGACCGTCTCGGGCGGCTTCGAGACGGCGGGCGACAGCTATGACGTCACCGCCTACTGGGCTCTCGACGGCTCGGGAGTACACACCTTCACAAAGGCACTCGATCTGACCATCGACGGGGCGGGCACGGTCGTCCCGGCCACGTTTGAGAGCGGCGCCTGGCGTGCGATCGCTCCGATCCCGAGCGGCCAGACCCTGCCGAGCGGCTGGCAGGACGGGTTCTACCGGTCGGGCTCGGAGGTCCACATACTCACGAAGCACCTCTCCTCCTTCAGCCTTCTGAAGGACGTTCAGTCGCCCACGAAGCCGAGCAGCTTCTCGGGCTCGCGCTCGAACGGCCGCCTGGTGCTCACGTGGAAGGCCGCCACCGACAACGGCGTCGTCTCGGCCTACCTCGTCTACGCGAACGGGAAGGTCGTGCGGACGCTGGGAGTCTCGGCACGTTCCGTTGACATGGGCCCCTTCAAGAGCTCGGACTCGCGCTCCTTCCAGGTCGCCGCACGCGATTCGGCAGGAAATGTCGGCGCCAAGACCAGAACGCTCGTGATCGTCCCGAGCCTGGCGAATCTCCTCGTCAGCAAGGCGGAAACGCGCCTGGCCGGCCGCGGCCTTCGCGCCGGCGCCGTGAGCTTCGCCTACTCGGCGACCATCGCCGCCGGCCGCGTCATCAGCGCGCGCACCGGTGTCGCCTTCAAGGGCGCCGCGATCGGCCTGACGGTCTCGCGGGGCCCGTCGGGCCGGTACAGCTCCGCGATCCCCACGGGGACGAGCGGCGGCACGGGCTCCGGCGGGACGTACTACGGCGGAGGCGGCTACGGCGGGACTCCGACGCCCTCTGCGTCCCCCTCGGGCAGCGGTCCCCTGCATACGGGTTCGGGAGACGGCTCACCTGCACCGTCTGAATCAGGCGACCCCAGCGGCGTCGGCGAGGTCGAGCCGCAGAGCTACACGCCGGCGGACGACGATACGACCTCCCCGCTACGGCGTCTGTTGGGCCTGGCCCTGCTCGGCGGCGCGTTCGTGACCGCCGGTGCCGTTGCTCTCCGCGCCCGACGACCGCGTCTGCCTCGGCCCGTGCATGGCGGCGGAACCGTCGAGCCACTGCTCTTCTGGGATGACCGGCTGGTTCACGCCGTGACCACTTCCCTCCGGCGTTTCACCGGCCGCTTCTAGCTAGTAGGAGCTAGCCGAGCGCCGCGGCGACGGCGATCGCCACGGAAACCGCCAATAGGGCGGCGCCGATCCAGCGCTTCAGCGCCCTCTCGGACAGCCTCCCGGCGACCCGCGCGCCGAGCCACGCCGCGGGCACCGTCGCGCAGACGCAGACGACCAGGACCGTCCAGTCGACTTCGAGCCGGACAGCGTGTCCCGCAAAGCCCGCCAGACCGAGGAAGAACCCCACGAAGAGGTTCGTTCCGACCGCCCGGTGCGCGTCCAGGCCGACGCTCCCCAGGAGGGCGGGCATCCGCAGTGTTCCCAGGATCAGCCCGACCGCGCCCCCGATCAGGCCGATGGCCGCCCCTGCGAGGACGGCGGCGAGGCGGGGTCGAGCCGTTCGGCGCGGGGCGCGAAGCTCGAGCAGGAGCAGCAGGCCGTTCCCGGCCAGGAGGACTGCGATGGCGGCCAGGAGCACCCGTTCCGGGACGAGGCCACCGAAGTAGCCTCCTACGAACGCCGCCGCGACAGAAGGCGGCGTCATCCACGCCGCGATCGTCCAGTCGATACGGCCTGCGCGCGCGTGGGTCACCCCTGCCGTGAGCGCCGCGGACGTGCTTACCGCGATGTTCGTTCCCGCGGCGGCGGCCGGGCTCGAAGCGGCCAAGAGCAGAGCTGGGAGACGCAGGCTGCCCAACACGAGCCCCACCGCCCCGCCAAGCAACGCGGCGGCGAACGACGCCGCGCCTGCTAGGAAGAGCTCCCAGGCTTCCAGAGCAACTCGTTGCCCGCCGAGGCGGCGCGGGCGAGGATGAAGAGAAGATCCGAGAGGCGGTTGAGGTACGCCAGAGCGAGCGGGTTGATCTCCGCTGTCTCGCCGAGCGCGACCGCCGCCCGCTCGGCTCGACGGCAGACCGTCCGCGCGACGTGCAGTCGGGCGGCCGCCTCACCGCCACCCGGCAGGACGAAGCTCTTCAGCGGCTCGAGCCGCTCGTTCACCAGGTCGCAGAGCTGCTCGAGCCACTCGACCTGCTCGGGGGCGACCCGCAGGCGCTCGCGCTCGTCCTCGAGCGGCACGGAGAGGTCCGCGCCCAAGTCGAAGAGCTCGTTCTGAATCCGCTCGAGCCAAGGCCGAAACTCCGTCGGCAGCTCTGGCGACGCGAGCGCGAGCGCCAGGAGCGAGTTGAGCTCGTCCACCGTGCCGTAGGCCTCGATGCGCAGGTCGGTCTTGGGCACACGGCTGCCGTCGCCGAGGCTCGTCTCCCCCGCGTCCCCCGCGCGTGTGTAGATCCGCGTCAGGCGGACGGGCTCATCCCTCTTCCTCATGAGATGAGCTCGAACTCCATCCCGGCGGCGAGTATAGAGGCGGCCGCCGGCGCCCCTTCGTCAGCGGACGCTCGGGAACTCGACCTTCTGGTCGTACGAGGTGTACGCGAAGTCGAGGTGCATCACGATCCTGTCGCCGGCGACGTCCATCGGGACATCGACGAGCCCTCGCATGGGCAGGTGCGTCGCCTCCGAGAGGTAGATCACGATACGCGTATCGCCGAGGGACTTGGAGAGATCCAAGCCGTCTCCGCCGGCTCCGGTGACATCTGCGAGCGCTCCCTTGGCGAGACCGGCGGTGTCGCTCGCCGTCGATCAGCTTGCCGTGCTCGACGTTTACGTCCTTCACGTACTGCGAGAAGTCCACCAGCTGAATCGGATTCTCGGCGGTTGTGTTCGGAAGCGGAACCTCACCGACCGGATGGCCGTCGACGCTCATCGAGACCCGGCCCGAACGGCTGACGAGCACGAGGTCGCCGAAGCCGAGGCTGTCGGACGTGGCGAGGACGTAGAAGTCGCCCGCCTTCTTTCCATGCGCGAACCCGCCGCCCGACATCGTCATGCTCAATTCCCGAGGGCCTCCGGTCAGCGACATTCGGGCCGTGAATGTCGCGGAGCGCACCTCCGCGAAGGCGGCGTTCGACTGGACGAGGAGAGCCTGCGCTTCCTCTGCGTCGGCTCCCGAGCAGCCGGGGGCAACCGCCGCAACGGCCGTCAGTAGGAGGAACGCCAGTATGCGCCGCATGTCCTAGAGATCGGCTTGTGCGGCCCGCGGAGGATCACGCAAAAAGATGACGATGGTTACGCAGCTGCGAATTCGCTGCGAATCGTGCGCAGGTCCGGCTCGCAGGCTCGGAAGGCACGTACGACGGTCGGATCGAACTGGCGCCCGGACTGACGGAGAACCTCGACGCCCGCGTCGCGCCAGCGGCCTGCCCGCCGATAGGGCCGGTCGCTCGTCATAGCGTCGAGAGTGTCCGCGACGGCGAACACGCGCGCACCGAGCGGGATGTCTGTGCCGGCGATCGCGTCCGGATAGCCCGTGCCGTCCCAGCGCTCGTGATGCGCACGCACGACCTCGAGTCCCCTCCCCCGCAGGAAGGCCACGCCGCCGAGCATCTGCTCGCCGAGGACCGTGTGCTTCTGCATCAACCCGCGCTCGTCCTCGTCGAGCGGCCCGGGCTTCTGCAGGATCGAGTCGGGGATTCCGATCTTGCCGACATCGTGGAGGAGGAAGCCGTACTCCGCGCTCGGGTCCTCCGCGAGGTCGCCGTCGATCGTCCGAGCAAGCTCGACGGCATAGCGCTGGACTCGCTGGGAATGTGCCCGTGTCCCGGTGTCCTTGGTCTCGAGCGCGCTTGCGAGCGCCGTCACGGTCTCCTGATAGGCCGCCTGAAGAAGAACCCGCTGGCCGCGCTCGATCTCGAGCAGGTGCCGGAGATCCCGTGCATAGAGCTCGAGCTGCTCCTCCACGCCCGCTGCCTTGTTCGCCCGGAACGGGAACGGGTGCAGGCCGCCGGCGAGGCGTTCGACGACCGACAAGAGCTCCAGAGGGCTGAACGGCTTTCGAATGAACGCATCGGCGCCCGCGGCGTCGCCATTCTCCTTCGTCCTACCGTCTGATCCGGTGAGCAGGACGACCGGGATGCTGGCGGTCTCGGGATCGTCCTTGATCCGGCGGCAGAGCTCGAGGCCATCCATCCCAGGCATACGGACGTCGAGCACGACGACATCGGGGCGGGCCCGCTCGAGCGCAGCGGCGGCCGAGGCGGCGTTATCGGTCTCCTCGACTTCGACATCGACAGCCTCGAACGTCGTCCTCAGGAGGACGCGCAGCCCCGGGTCGTCGTCCACAAGGAGAATGCGCATTTCTCTAAAGCTCCCGATCTAGGCAGATTCTTGTGTCGGCCAACTCGGCCTAACTCTTTAGGGTGACCTCAGGAGTAGGGGTAGAAGCCTTGGCCGGATTTCCGCCCCAGGCGGCCGGCCGCGACGTGCTCGCGTAGCAGCGGACACGGCTCGTAACGGTTGTCGCCGAGGCCGTCGCGAAGCACCTCGAGGATGGCCACGCAGGTGTCCAGGCCGATCAGGTCCGCCAGCGCCAGCGGGCCCATGGGATGGTTGAAGCCGAGCTTGGCGATCGTGTCGATGGCCTCCGGCTCGGCCACGCCGTCGTGGAGAGCCCAGACCGCTTCGTTGATGTACGGCATGAGGATGCGGTTCGACACGAAGCCGGGGAAGTCGTTCGCTTCCGCCGGCGTCTTCCCCAGCTCCTCGGCGAGCTCCACGACCCCGGCGCGCGTCTCCTCCGACGTCTGCGGCGTGCTCACGACCTCGACGAGCGCCATCACCGGCACCGGGTTGAAGAAGTGCATCCCGATCACCTTGTCCGGGCGCTCGGTTGCCGCAGCGAGCGAGGAGATGGGAATCGACGACGTGTTCGACGCCAGGATGGCCTCCGGCGGGAGCACGTCGTCGGCCCGGCGGAAGATGTCCTTCTTGACCTCCGCGTCCTCCACGACGGCCTCGACCATGAGATCGGCCTGGGCGAGATCGCCGACGGGCTCGACACGCCTCAACACGTCTTCCGGATCGACCTCGGCCCCTTTGGCGACGAGCCGCTCGAGGCTCCTCCGCATGTTCTCGAGCCCGCGCTCCGTCGCTCCCGGAGCCGCGTCGTGCAGGGAGACCCGGCGCCCCGAGGACGCGATCACCTGGGCTATCCCCCCGCCCATCTGGCCCGCTCCGACGACGAGAACGTGCTCGAATCGCACGCGGGGAGCCTACTTCGCTCCGCGCATGTCCTTGCGCAGAAGCTCGTCGAGCTGGACGCCCACGAGAAAGATGGCTGCGGAGGTGAATTGCGGCACCTACCCGTAGCCGTCGGTCCGAAAAGCTCTTAGACCTCGATGAGGAGTGCGTCCCCTTGGCCACCGCCGGAGCAGATGGCCGCGAGCCCGAGGCCGCCGCCGTTCCGGCGGAGCTCGTGGATCATCGTCGAGAGGATCCGGGCGCCCGAGGCGCCGATCGGATGACCGAGTGCGACGGCGCCCCCGTTCACGTTCACGCGCTCCGGATCGGCGCCGAGCATCTGAGCCGAATTCAGGACGACTGAGGAGAAGGCCTCGTTCAGCTCAACACGCTCGACGTCGTCGATCGTCTTGCCGGCCTTCTCGAGCGCGATCTTCCCCGCCTTGGCGGGGGTGCGCGCGAGGTAGGCGAAGTCGTCGGCCACGTAAGCCTGCGAGACGATGGTCGCGAGCACCTCGAGGCCGCGCTTCTTCGCGTACTCCTCGCTCGTGACGACGAGAGCCCCGGCGCCGTCGTTCACTCCAGGCGCGTTGCCGGCGGTGGTCGTTCCCTCGGGGTCGAAGACGGGCTTGAGGCTGGCGAGCTTCTCGTAGGAGGTGTCCCGGCGCGGGCTCTCGTCAACGGTGACGCCGTCCACGGGAACGAGCTCGTCCTCGAAGAGTCCGTTGTCGATCGCGCGGACGGCGCGCTCGTGCGAGCGCAGCGCCCACCGGTCCTGATCCTCGCGCGAAATGCCCAGCTCCCGGGAGACGAACGACGCCTGCTCGACCATGTGCTTTTGATCGAAGGTCGAAGTGAGCCCGTCATGGGTCATCAGGTCGATCAGGGTGCCGTCCCCGAGCCGGTAGCCGAACCGCGCCTTCTTGAGGATGTAGGGAGCATTCGACATCGACTCCATCCCACCCGCGACCACGACGCTGTGATCACCCGAGCGAATCATGAGATCGGCGATCTCGACCGCGCGGATGCTGGAGGCGCAGACCTTGTTGATCGTGTCGGCAGGGACCTCCTTAGCCAGGCCCGCGCCAAACGCCGCCTGCCGGGCGGGCGCCTGCCCGGCGCCGCCCTGGAGCACCTGACCCATGACGACGTACTCGACCTCGTCGTTCGGGACGCCTGAACGGTCGAGAGCTGCGCGGACGGCGATCGCGCCGAGCCGGGTTGCCTCATAGTCCCTGAGGGCGCCGCCGAGCTTGCCAAACGGCGTGCGGACGGCGGATGCGATCACTGAACGGGCCACGAAATCAGCGTACCAACGGCCCGGTGCTACACCGGTTGACGCCTGGGCGCATCGTGCCCTACGCTAAGTCGAGATGAACCTCTCGATCCGCACCTGGTGGGCCTGGCGCCGCGAGCGGAGCGGGAGCGCAGCCTGCTGACCTAGGCCCGAAAGCCCCGTTCCGCCCAAAGACCTTCCGCTGGAGGGTCTTTTCGTTTGCAATGACGATCGCCACCGACATCCACGCAGACCTGATCACCCCCTTGGGGGCGTACTTGCGGCTGCGCGCGGAAGGCGGAGCGAGCTTCCTGCTCGAATCGGTCGAGAAGGGCCGCCTCGGCCGGTACAGCCTGGTTGGCTCCGGGGCGCGGCTCGTCTCCTTCGAGGACGCCGAGCGGGAGCTCGCTGCGGGAAGGCCCGTCGTTGGCTACCTCGGCTACGACCATATCGCGGAGCTCGAGCCGACGGTGCCGCTTCCGGCAGACGGGCCCGACCTGCCGGAGAGCCGCTTCCTGGTCGCCGACGCGGTCGTTCGCTTCGACCACGCCTCGAGCGTCGCCGAGGTGCTGGCCGGAGACCGGGATTCGATCGCGCGGCTAATGGCTCAACCGTTTGAGGAGCCCCGCTTTGCATCCAAACGCTCCGAGGCCACCCGCCGCACTCCGAGTCAAGCCGAATACGAGCAACAGGTTCGCGCCGCGAAGGACTACATCCGGGAGGGCGACGCGTACCAAATCGTCCTCTCGCAACGGGCGGAGCGGAAAACGGGCGTCTCGGGGCTCGCGCTCTACCGGTCGCTGCGCCGCATCAACCCCTCGCCGTACCACTTCCTCCTCGAGCTGGGAGTGGTCACCCTCGTCGGCTCCTCCCCAGAGACGCTGGTGAAGCTGGAGGGCACGCGCGCCAGCGTGAATCCGATCGCAGGCACGATCGAGCCCGGTGCCGGCGACGCCGAGCAGCTGCTCGCCTCAGAGAAGGACCGCGCGGAGCACGTCATGCTCGTCGACCTCGGGCGCAACGACCTCTCGCGGGTCTGCCGCGCGGGAACGGTGCGGGTCGGCCGCTTCCTCGAGCCGGAGCGCTATTCACACGTGACCCACCTCGTCTCGGAGGTGGCCGGGGAGCTCAGGCCCGGGTGCGGGGCTTTCGATCTTCTCCGTGCCTGCTTCCCCGCGGGCACGGTCTCGGGCGCCCCGAAGGTGCGGGCCATGCAGATCATCTCGGAGCTCGAGGGCTATCGCCGGGGGCCGTACGCGGGTGCCGTCGGTTATGCCCTTCCCGACGGCACGTTCGACACGTGCATCGCGATCCGCACCGTCGTCCTGGCCGACGGGATCGCCCGGCTCCAGGCCGGCGCGGGGATCGTCGCCGACTCGGACCCGCGCTCCGAGCACGAGGAGTGCCTGCGTAAGCTGGCTGCGTTGGAAGCAGCTCTGGACGAAGCCGAGCGAGGCACGAACGCGTGATTCTGCTGATCGACAACTACGACTCGTTTACGTACAACCTCTCGCATCTCTTCGAGGAGCTCGGCGCCGAAGTCACGGTGATGCGCAACGACAAGATCGACGCGGACGAGGCGGAACTGCTCGCTCCCAGCCACCTCGTCATCTCCCCCGGGCCAGGCCGGCCTGAGGGCGCGGGCGCGAGTGTCGAGATCATCAAGCGCCTGGGCCCTCACGTTCCCACGCTCGGCGTCTGCCTCGGCCACCAGGCGATCGTGGAGGCCTTCGGCGGCGAGGTCGGGCAGGCCCAGCGGCTCGTTCACGGGAAGGCGAGCGAGATCGCCCACGACGGGCGCGGACTATTCTCCGGCTTGCCGGATCCGCTCCAGGGCGGGCGCTATCACTCGCTGGCCGCGGCGAGGGTCCCGGACCAGCTCGAGGTCTGCGCGACGACCGACGACGGCGAGGTCATGGCAGTGCGCCACCGTGAGCTGCCCGTCGACGGCATCCAGTTCCACCCGGAGTCGGTGCTCACTCCGGATGGGGCCGCTCTGGCCAAGAACTTCCTGGACGGGCGAAGATGACGGTTCAGGAAGCCCTCGCCCGCCTGCTCGACGGCCGCGATCTCTCGCAGAGCGCCGCCCGGGACGTGATGGGCGACATCATGGAAGGGAAGGCCACGCCGGCTCAGATCGGCGGGCTCCTGGTGGCCCTCCGCCTGAAGGGCGAGACGGCCGCCGAGATCGCCGGCTGTGCCGAAGCCATGCGGGCGCACGTCCTGGCCGTCAAGCCGAAGCGGGCCGACCTGGTCGACACGGCGGGGACGGGCGGAGACGGCGCGGGCACGTTCAACATCTCCACCGCCGCCGCACTCGTCGCGGCAGCCGCGGGCGCCGGCGTAGCCAAACACGGCAACAGAGCAATTTCCTCGTCGTCGGGTTCCGCGGACGTCCTCGAGGCACTCGGCTTCGAGCTCGAGCTGCCCGCCGAGCGGATCGAACGTTCGATCGACGAGCTCGGGTTCGGCTTCCTCTTCGCACCGTCGCACCACCCGGCCATGCGCCACGCCGCCCCTGTGCGGCGAGAGCTCGCCGCTCGGACCGTCTTCAACGTGCTCGGCCCGCTGACGAATCCCGCCGGGGCGCGGGCGCAGGTCGTGGGCGTGTACGCACCGGAGCTCGTCCCGACGATCGCGACGGTGCTGTCGCGCCTCGGCGCCCGCCGCGCCTTCGTCGTTCACGGCGCCGGCGGGATCGACGAGCTCTCCCCCGCCGGGCCGAACCTCGTCTGCGAGGTCGCCGGCGGCAAGATTCGCAGCCGCGAGATCGACCCGCGGGACTTCGGAGTTCCGCGCTGCCGGCCCTCTGACCTCGCGGGGGGCTCGCCCGAGGAGAACGCGGGGACTATTCGCGAAATCTTCGCGGGCGCCAAGGGCGCGAAGCGCGAGGCCGTCTTACTCAACGCAGGCGGGGCCGTCGCGGCCGGCGGGCACGCGCGAGACCTCGAGGAGGGCTATCGGGTCGCGAGCGAGGCGCTCGACTCGGGCGCTGCCGGCGAGCGGCTCGACGAGCTGATCACGTTCTCGCAGACCAAGGAGGTGGCGGCTTAATGCGACATGGCCGGGGTCTGACCCCTGACATGGCCTTTTCGGACGAAAGGGCGGCCCTGACCGCGAACGAAAAGGCCTGCAGACCAGGCACTTCCTGGCCTGACTCGCCGAGGCCAGATTGGACCTGTCCGGCGTCTGACCCCGGACATGTCCGAATGGGACGCCGCTAGTGGGACGCTTCGCGGACGCGCTCGCGGCGCCCGGGCTCGGCGCGATCGCAGAGGTCAAACGGCGTTCCCCGTCAGCGGGCGATCTGCGACCCGACGCGGAGCCTGCAGTCCTGGCCCGCTCTTTCGAGGAGGCAGGAGCCGCGGCGGTATCCATCCTCGTCGATGAGCGCTTCGGCGGCACCTGGGACGATTTTCGCGCCGCCCGCGCCGCCACCAAGCTTCCACTGCTGGCGAAGGGGTTCTTCTGCACGGGGGAACACCTCGAGGAAGCGCGGGCCGCAGGCGCGGACGCGGCGCTCCTCCTCCTCCGCGATCTCGAAGACGCGACGGTGCTCGAGCTAATGAGCTCGGTTCCAGAGCTGGACTTTCTGGTCGAGGCCCACGATGCGGACGAGCTACGCCGCGCCGAGGCCCTCGGCGCCGAAGTCGTCGGCCTGAACGCGCGCGACCTCGCCACCTTCGAGATCGATAGGCGTGCCCAGCTGGACCTCGTCGCACGCGCCCCACGCGATCGAGTGATCGTCGCGGAGAGTGGAATCCAGAACCGCGCCCATGCCGCCGCCGCCGAACTCGCGGGCGCAGACGCCGTCCTCGTTGGATCCGCTCTGATGCGTGCGCCCGATCCGGCGGCCAAGCTCGCCGATCTCCTGAGGCGGCCGCTCGTCAAGATCTGCGGCCTGACGCGCGAGGAAGACGTCGCCGTCGCTGCCGAGGCCGGTGCCGACCTGGCCGGCTTCGTGCTCGCGGAAAGCCCGCGCCGGGCCGACGGGCCGCTCCCGGTGCCCGACACCATGTTGTCGGTGGGCGTGTTCGTCGGCGAGGCCAAAGATGCGGGCACCGACCTGATCCAGCTCTACGCGGAAGAGAACGGCCATCGGGCGCGCGACGGCGTTCTCCTGCGGAAGAGTGAAGCCGTCGCGAAGGTGCTCGACCTGCCGTGGCTCGAGGAGGACGAGGGCCACCTGCAGCGAGCGGCCGACGTCGACGGCCGTGTCCTGCTCGCCGGCGGGCTCGGGCCCGAGAACGTGCGCGCTGCCATCGACTCCGTACACCCCTGGGCGGTGGACGCGAGCCGGAGCACGGAAAGCTCGCCAGGAATCAAGGACCACGGCAAGGTGCGCGCCTTCGTCGAGGCAGCTGGATGAATATCGAGATCGCCAAGGGCTTCTACGGCGCCTACGGCGGCCGCTACGTCCCCGAGACGCTCGTGCCGGCCCTCGACGAGCTCGAGCAGGGCTGGAACGACATCAAGGACGACCCCGGCTTCCGGCTCGAGCTCGAGCAGCTCCAGGCGACATACGTCGGGCGCCCCACCCCGCTTTACCGCGCCGAGCGGCTCGGCGACGAGAGGACGATCTACCTCAAGCGCGAGGACCTCTGTCACACGGGCGCGCACAAGATCAACAACGCGGTCGGGCAGGCGCTCGTGGCACGGCGTCTGGGGAAGAAGCGCATCGTCGCCGAGACGGGAGCGGGCCAGCACGGGGTCGCCTCGGCGACAGTCTGCGCGCGCTTCGGCCTCGAGTGCGTCGTCTACATGGGCTCGGAGGACATGGAGCGCCAGAAGCCCAACGTCGAGCGCATGCACCTGCTCGGCGCCGAGGTTCGGGCCGTGGAGTTCGGGACGCGGACGCTCAAGGAGGCGACGAGCGAGGCGATCCGCGACTGGATCACGAAAGTCGAGACGACGCACTACATGATCGGCTCGTGCGTCGGCCCGCATCCCTATCCCGAGCTCGTGCGCGAGCTCCAGTCGGTCATCGGCCGGGAGGCGCGCGAGCAGATGCTGGCCGCCGAGAGCAGGCTCCCCGACGCCGTCGTCGCATGCGTGGGCGGCGGCTCGAATGCGATCGGGCTGTTCGCCGGCTTCCTGGAGGACGCGGAGGTGCGTCTGGTCGGGGTCGAAGCCGCCGGCGCTGCGAGCCTGGGCAGCGGACGCGCCGGAGTCCTGCACGGCGCTCGCTCCTCGCTCCTCGCCGACGAGGACGGGCAGATCGCCGACGCGCACTCCATCTCCGCGGGCCTTGACTACCCCGGCGTCGGGCCCGAGCACGCCTTTCTGCGCGATACGGGGCGGGCCGAGTACCGGGCGGCGACGGACGAGGAAGCGGTGGCCGCCTTCCACCTTCTCGCCGAGCGCGAGGGCATCATCCCGGCGCTCGAGCCCGCCCACGCGCTCGCGCGGGCGTTGGACCTCGACGCCGAGCTCATCCTCGTCGGGCTCTCCGGCCGCGGCGACAAGGACCTGGCGACGGTGCTCGGCCGATGAAGAAGCTCTCGATCTACCTCATGGCCGGCCAGGACACGCCGGAGCTCGCGGCCGCCGCCGTCGCGGGGGGAGCCGACCTGCTCGAGATCGGGTTTCCGTTCTCCGACCCCCTGGCCGACGGCCCCGTGATCCGCCTCGCGGGCGAACGCGCGCTCGCCCAGGGGATGCGCACGCGGGCATGTCTGGAGTGCCTGGCCGAGACGCGTGCGCGCGTGGAGGTCCCGCTGATTCCGATGACGTATGCGTCCATACTCGAGGCGTACGGCTACGAGCGCTTCCAGGCCGACGCCCAGAAGGCAGGCGCAACGAGCCTGATCGTGGCCGACCTGCCAATCGAGGCCGCGCCCGAGCTGCGCCGGGTCCAGCTCGTCGCGCCGACAACGCCCTCGGAGCGCATCGGCCTCGCTGCAGAGCGAACGGACGGCTGGCTCTACCTCGTTTCCGTGACCGGCACCACGGGGGCGCGAGGGCAGGTCTCGGACCAGCTTGCCGGCCTCGTCAAGCGGGCCCGCGACGTCACCGATGTGCCGCTCCTGGCCGGCTTCGGCATCTCGACGCCCGAGCACGCGGCCGGGGCCGCGGCCCTCGCGGACGGGGTCGTCGTCGGCAGCCGAGCCGTCGAGGTCGCCCACGACGAAGGTCCCGAAGCCCTCCGTGAGTACGTGGCCTCTCTTCGCCGCGCGGTCGATGCCACCCAGCCCGTCGTGGCGTAGCCTTTCCCCATGCTCGCTCTCCTCGCCCAGCTCGCCTCGGTGGAAGGGGACGTGCGGGCGAACGCCGAGCGGGCCGCGTCCGCTCTGGGCGAGCATCCGGAGGCGGACATCGCGGTCTTCCCGGAGCTCTTTCTCAGCGGCTACACGACCTCCGAACTCGAGCACCTCACGCGCCGCGCCGATGCCGCGGAACTCCGGCTTGTCGCCGATGCCGCCGCGAAGACCTCCACCGCAGTGCTGATCGGTTTTGCAGAGGAGCGCGGGAGTGGGCGCCCCGCAAACGCTGCCGCGTGCATCGATCGAGACGGGCGCCTCGCCGCGGTCTACCGCAAGACTCAGCTCTTCGGCGCCGAGCAGCAAGCGTTCGAGCCGGGGGAAGGGCTTATGGTCGTGGAGCTGGCCGGCAAGCGAGTCGGACCCCTCATTTGCTTCGACGCCGAGTTCCCTGAGCCCGCGCGGGCACTCGCCCTGGCCGGCGCGGAGCTCCTCGCCGTCGCGTCAGCGAACATGGAGCCCTTCTACGTCGACCACGAGGTCGGGACTCGGGCCCGAGCCTTGGAGAATCGGCTCCCGCTCGTATATGCGAACGCAGTCGGCAATCTCCACGGCCTGACCTTCGTCGGCGGAAGCCGCTCGATTGCCCCGAGCGGCGAGATCCTGGCCGAGGCGGCCGAGCCGGAAGAACGCCTCCTCCTCGCACCCATCGGCCTCGACGAGGACATCGACGACCGCGTCGACTACCTCCGTCATCTGCCTGGAAAGCTCGAGGTCTCGACGCTGTGAGCGCGACAGCGCCGGAGCTTCGGTTCGACCCGATCGAGCAGGTTCGGGCTCACGAGTACGTGGCCGAGCAGGTTCGGCGGCAACTCGTCCTCCGGCTAGTCCCCCCCGGTGACGCGCTGCCGTCCGAGCGGGAGCTGGCGCGGATGTTCGCGGTGGGCCGCGCCACGGTTCAGCGCGCGATCGCAGACCTGGAGGCCGAAGGGCTCGTCGAGCGGCGCCGCGGAAGAAGTGGCGGGACCTTCGCCCGGGAGACTCCCAGAGGAGAGCGCGGACTCGGGCGCATCCTCACTCAGGCGCGCAAGAACAGGCGCCTGATCGAAGAGGCGCTCACATTCCGCCTCGAAATCGAGCCTGCGGCAGCCGGACTGGCCGCGCGAGAGCGAAAGGAAGTTGACATCGCCCGCATCGAGAACGCCTGCCGCCGAACGGCGGAGGCGCCGACCGACGCAGGTTTCATGCAGCACGACACGGACCTCCACCTCGCCCTCGCCCGCGCCACGCGAAACCGCTTCTATCTGAAGGAGATCGAGCGGCTCCGCATCGTCCTCGGCGGACCGCTCGTCGCGCTTCCGGACTCGGAGCTCTGGCACGACCGCTCGAACAAGGAACACGAAGCGATTGTCCGAGCGGTCCGGGACGGGGACGAGCGCAGAGCCCGAGCGGCGATGCGTCTCCACGTAGAGCACACCGACCGCAGCATCAAGGCGCTTCTGCAAGCCCTCTAGTCGGTTGACCGGCATCCTTCCGAGGCCCTAGGATCTTTTTGGCCTTGTCTCAGGTCCTTTCAGTGGACGCTGTCGACGACTTCATCGAGGCGGGAATGGACGAGCTCGTCGAGATCGTTCGGCGGCTGGTCGGTTTCGACACGACCTCGGTCGACCTTTCCCCCGGCTCTACCCATACGACGAACGACGAAGCAGCTCTTCAGGCGTACGTAGGCGGGCAGCTGGCCGGGCTCGGGGCTGAGGTGGACCAGTGGGAGCCCGACCCCGCCGAGTTCAGGGAGCACCCGATGATGCCGCCCTGGCACCACTGGCGTGGACGCCCTCTGACGGTCGGCACGCTGCACGGGGCGGGCGGAGGCCGCTCCCTCGTCATCAACGGCCACATTGACGTCGTCGACGCCGGCGAGGAATCGCGCTGGACCTCCCCACCCTTTGCCGCCGAGGTGCGCGACGGCCGCATCTACGGACGTGGCGCCGTCGACATGAAGGGCGGTGTGGGCGCGGCGCTCTTCGCGCTCAAGGCGCTCAAGGCTTGCGGGGTTCGGCTCGCGGGCGATGTCTTCTTCGAAGCCGTCCCGGATGAGGAGACCTGCGCCATGGGCACCGTCGCCGCAATCGCCCGCGGCTACCGCGCCGAAGCCGGTCTCGTCCCTGAGCCGACCCGCTTCAACCTCTGGGTCGCAACGCGGGGACTCCTGCACGGAACGCTCACGGTCGAGGGACGCTCGGCCCACGCCGAGATGAATCAACCGCATTGGCGCGAGGGCGGGGGCGTGAACGCGATCCAAAAGGCCACCCTCGGCCTTGCCGCACTCGATCGGCTGAGCGCGGACTGGGGAGAGAGGGCCGACAAGCGCCACCCGCTTCTCGGGACGCCGTCGGTCAACCCCACGATGATCCGGGGCGGAAGCTTCATCTCGAACATCCCGGAGCGGTGCGATGTGGCCGTCAATACGACGTACCTCCCCGGAAACGCCGACTCCACTGGGTACGGATCGATCCCGCGAGGCGAGCTCGAGGCAACAGTCGAGCAAGCTGCTCATGCGGACGACTGGCTGGCCGAACATCCGCCCTCCTGGAGCTGGTACACCGATTACCCGCCGTCCGAGATCGACCAGGACGCGCCGATTCTCACGGAGGCCAGGGAAGCCGGCTCGGAGCTCGGCCTCGATGTCGCAATCGAAGGAATCGACACAACGTACGACGGAGCGCTCCTCACGTTGTTCGCGGCCACCCCGAGTCCCGCTCTGGGGCCGGGGGACCTCCGCCGGGCTCATGCCCCAGACGAATGGGTCGGCATCGACGAGCTCGAGCTGGGAGCGAAGCTTTATGCGCGCGCCATCGCGCGCTGGTGCGGGATCGCAGGGGAGGCTGCGTGACCACCGGCGCCTTTATCACGGAGCAGGACACGCGCGTCTTCCTCCGAGAGCTCGACCGCCGCTACCCCCTCATCGAGCGGGGCAAAGGTGTCTGGCTCTACGACGCGGCCGGGACTTCGTACCTGGATGCGATCGGCGGAGGCGCGATGGTGGCGAGTCTCGGGCACGGCGTGCCCGAGCTCGTGGAAGCTGCTCGGGCCCAGGCCGAGAAGGTTTCCTTCCTCTACAACCAACAGTTCACGAGTCCCGCCCAGGAACGGCTCGCCGATGAGCTCACGGGCCTCGCCCCGGAGGGCTTCACGCGTGTCCACTTCGTGAGCGGAGGCTCGGAGGCGAACGAAACCGCCGTCCGGCTCGCTCGCAGCTATCACGTCGAGCGCGGGGACGCAGACCGCTGGCGGATCGTCTCCCCGGCCCAGGCCTACCACGGGCCAACGGCGGTGACCCTCTCGCTCACGGGCCGGCCGGCCCTCCACCACCACTACACGCCCTACCTCACCGAACACCTTCACATCCCGCCCTCGACCAAGCGCTTCGACCCGACCGGCCAGGAGGCCCTCGAGGCGCTCGACCTGGCCCTGGAGGCGGCCGGACCGGGAACGGTGTCAGCGTTCTTCTGCGAGCCGGTGAGCGCGGCTTCCTTGCCCGCCTACTCTCCGCCGGCGGCCTTCTGGGAGGGACTGGCGACGCGGCGCGACCAGCACGGCTTCCTCATCTGCCTCGACGAAGTGGTCACGGGGATGGGACGGACGGGCTCGTGGTTCGCTGCCGAGGGGCTTCCGTTCGTTCCGGACGTGATCACGACGGCGAAGGGCCTCGGCGCGGGGTTCGCGCCCGTCGGGGCTGTCCTCTGCCGGGAGGAGGTCTATGGAGCAGTCGCAGAGGGATCGCGGGCGTTCGAGCTCGGGCATACGTGGGACGGCGCTCCGCTTTCTTGTGCGGTCGGGCTCGCCGTCGTCCGCTATCTACGTGAGCACAGGCTCATCGAGCGCGTGCAGGAAGCGGGCCCCCGCCTGCATCGAGCGCTCGATGGGGCTCTGGCCGATTGCGAGCTCGTGAGCGAGGTGCGCGGCCGCGGGTTCCTGTCGCGCGGAGGATCGACCTGGAAGCACTGGAAAGAGGGTTGCTCGTCTACTCGACCCAGCCCACGGCCGACGGGTACGCGGGTGACCAGACGCTGCTCGCGCCGGCGTTCACGAGCACCGACGCGGAGCTCGACCTCATCGTCGAGCGCATGCGCGAGACGGTGCGCGCAGTGGAGCGCGAAGTGAAGGGGGAATTGGCATCGGACCGCAGTAGGATCGCGGTCCCGTCACCAGGAGGAGACGCAAGTGGCTGAACAGGCAGTCAGCGGGGCCGTTCCGAAGACCGAAGGGCTCTTCGTGCGGCAATCGTCGGGGCTCGTTCGCGAGTTCCGGCCGACGGACGTCTTCATCTTCAACACGCTCGGCTACGCGCTCGGCCTGGTGATCGCGGTCGTGCCGACCTTCGTGGCCGCGCTCTGGCCGGAGCAGAATGTCCTGCTCATCGTGACGCTGGGGACGATTCTCACCGTCTCGAACGCCTTGATGTACGGCTATCTCGCCGGCGTCATGCCGCGTTCGGGCGGCGACTACGTCTACCTCAGCCGGGTCGTGCACCCCGGAGCGGGCTTCACGGCCAACTGGGGCTTCACGTGGTCGCAGTTCCTCGGTCTAGGGCTCTACGCGGCCTTCACGGTCAACTTCGGAGTGGCCGTGGCGCTCGCGACGCTCGGCAATGCAACGGGTAACGACCGGCTCGTCAGCTGGAGCGAGAGCGTCAGCGGCAAATGGCCGACCTTCCTGATCGGCGCAGGAATCCTGATCGTCGTTCTCGCGGTGCTCTCCCTCAACACCAGAGTGATCCGGAACATCTTCCTGATCGGGTTCATCCCCGCCATGATCGGCACCTTCGTCACGCTCGGCGTCCTCTTCACGACGAGCAAGGACGAGTTCGTCTCCAAGTTCAACGCCTTCATGGCGGAGCGGGCAGACGGGCAGACGTACCAGGGGATCATCGATTCGGCCCACCAGGCAGGCTTCTCGCCGGGGTCGGCGACCTTCGTGGGAGCGCTCCTTGCGATCCCGATCGGCTACTGGATCTACATCGGCTTCACCTATTCCGCGTACATCGGCGGAGAGGTCAAGCAGGCGGCAAAGACGCAGCCGCGCATGATCATGGCGACGCTCGGGTTTGCCTTCCTCGTGTACCTGCTCGTCTTCTGGCGCTACTACGACATCGTCGGGAGGGACTTCACGAACTCGGTCGTGTACCTCAACGGGAACACGGACGCGGGCTCGGGAATCCCGGTCTCCCCCGTCCTCAACTTCTTCGCCGGGATCATGACCGGCTCGACGACCCTGAACGTCCTCATGGGGATCAGCTTCATCCTCTGGAACGGGCTGCTCCTCTTCGTCATCGCCATGGTCTGCACCCGCAACATCTTCGCCTGGTCTTTCGACGGCATTGCACCGCGGAAGCTGGCGACGGTGAGCGAGCGAACGCACGCGCCGTGGCCGGCGGCGATCCTCATCACGGCGATCGCGATCGTGCTGCTCGCGCTCTACGTCTTCACGAGCTTCTTCACGATCGTCGTCAACTACATCGTCATCTTCTCGATCGCTTTCTGGATGGCGAGCTTTGCCGCCATCCTGCTCCCTTACCGTCGGCCCGAGCTCTTCGCGGCAGCGCCGGCTGCGGTGAGACGGAAGTTCGGGGGGGTTCCGGTGATGACTCTCCTCGGCATCGGCAACCTCGCGCTCTTCACGCTCATTCTCATCGCGTCGTTCAAGACACCTGCGTTCAGCGGGCCGACGGGCGGACGGGCGAACCTCTTCGTCGTCGCGATCTTCGTCTCCGGCGCGCTCATCTATCTCATCGCACGCGCCCTCCAGAAGCGGCGTGGCGTCAACCTCGACCTGCTCTACAAGGAGATCCCGCCCGAATAGCGTGCGCCTGTTCTACGCGACCGACGTCCACGGCTCCGACCGGTGCTTCACGAAGTTCGTGAACGCAGCGGCCTTCTACGAGGCGGACGCGATCCTGCTCGGAGGCGACCTCACGGGCAAGGCGATCGTCCCCCTGGTCAGCAACGGGAGCGCCTACCATGCGCGCTTCCTCGGAGACGAGTTAGAGGTGGAGCAAGGCGATGCAGTTGTCGAGCTCGAGCAGAGAATCGCTAATGCGGGCTACTACGCCTACCGCTGCGACCCTGAGGAGGAAGAAGCGCTCGGCGAGAACGCCGAAGCGCGCGAGCGCCTCTTCCTCCAGCTCATGAGGGAGCGCCTCGAACGCTGGGTGGGGCTTGCCGAGGAGCGTTTGAGCCCGAGTGGAGTCCCCTGCTTCGTCAATGCGGGAAACGACGACCCGCCCGAGATCGACTCTGTGGTTGAGGACAGCCCCTGGGTGCAGTTCCTCGAGGGCCGCGTCGTCCAGCTCCCCGATGGAACCGAAGTTGCCAGCTGCGGCTTCGCGAACCGCACGCCGTGGGACTGCCCGCGCGACATCGAAGAAGGGGAGCTGGCCCAGCGGCTCGAGGCGGTCATCGGACAGCTACGCGAGCCCGGGCAGTCGGTCTTCAACTTCCACTGCCCTCCGTACGGAACTGGAATCGACAGCGGCCCGAAGCTCAACGAGGAGTTCCAGATGCAGTCGGGCGCCGGTGGCATCGAGATGCACCCCGTAGGAAGCACTGCGTGCCGCGAAGCGATCGAGCACCACCAGCCGCTCCTCGGCCTGCACGGTCATCTGCACGAGTCTCGCGGCACCTACAAGCTCGGCCGCACGATCTGCATCAACCCCGGTAGCGAGTACAACGAAGGCATCCTCCGCGGCGCCCTCGTCGAGCTCAAGAACGGGAACCTGAAGAGCCACCAGTTCACGGCGGGCTGAGTTGAGTCGGGCGCGCGCGAGAGACCTCGGGATCGTCATCGGTGCGCTCCCACCGGGCAAAGAGAACGCCATCACCGATGTTCCGGGCGTCCGCGTCGGCCACGCGACCCTCATCGAGGGCGACAGTGTCCGCACAGGTGTCACCGTCGTATTCCCGCACGAGGGCAGCCCGTGGTACGAGCCCGTCTTCGCCGGCGCGCACCGGTTGAACGGGAACGGCGAGCTGACCGGGTTGGAATGGATCCGCGAGTCCGGCATGCTCTGCACCCCGGTTGGCCTGACGAACACGCACTCCGTCGGCGTGGTCAGGGACGCGCTCATCTCGGCGCGGATCGAATCCCACGGGGTCGAGCGCGAGTTCTGGAGCCTCCCGGTCGTGGGAGAGACGTGGGACGGCCGGCTGAACGACATCAACGGCATGCACGTGCGACCTGAGCACGTGTTTGCAGCAATCGCCGCCGCCTCGGACGGACCCGTGGAGGAAGGAAACGTGGGCAGCGGCACCGGGATGATCTGCCACGGCTTCAAGGGCGGGATCGGGACCGCCTCCCGAGTCGTCGCAGAGGCCGGAGACGCAATCGTCGGTGTCCTCGTGCAGGCAAACCACGGCCGTCGCCAGCGGCTGCGGGTGAACGGAGTCCCCGTCGGCGAGGCGATTCCCGAATCCGAGGTCCCCGGTCCGTACGGGGGAGTTCCGCCGGGAGCGGGCTCGATCATCGTCCTGGTGGCGACGGACGCGCCGCTCCTGCCGGTGCAGTGCGAGCGCCTGGCCCAGCGAGCCGGGCTCGGAATCGCCCGTGTTGGCGGAGTGGGCGAGAACTCCAGCGGGGATTTGTTCCTCAGCTTTTGTACCGGCAACCGCGGCCTCCCGTCCGCCGATTACGGCGCCGAGGCCCCACTGACGATTCCGGTGGAGATGCTGGCGAACAACTACATCACGCCGCTGTTCGACGCCGTCGTCGAGGCAACGGAGGAAGCGATCGTGAACGCCCTGTGCGCGGCGGAGACCATGACCGGCGTCAACGGCTCGACGGTCCACCAGCTCCCGCTCGACCGGCTGCGCGACCTCGTCGCCGGCTCCTGAAAGGAGCAGGACGACCCCGGGGAGGAACAGGCCCCTCGGCAGACCTCGCGGCCTGAGGAGGCCCCTCTTCTAGGAAATCGCCCGCACGACCCCGCAGTTGCAGGTCGAGTCGCCCGGCCCTGATCACCCTTCGTTAAACCGCTTCTCGCGCTTAGGCTACACGCGTGCATACGATCGAGCTCAGTGAGGACGAACTGCGGCTTGTGCGCTCCGCGCTCCACTCGTATCTCGAGGACTTCGGCCACGACGAGGCGGACGTCCTGAGGGCGATCAAGCAGGTGCTCGCCAAGCTCCCGCCCAACGAGTAGTGGCGATCCTCGAAACGAGGGTCGACCGGGGCTCGGGCGAGTTCGAGGCGAACCGCGCGCGGATGGAGGAGCTCGTCGCGGAGCTGCGTGAGCGCATTGCGGCCGTGGCCGCGGCCGGCGGAGCCGAGGCCGTCGAAAAACATCGGTCGCGCGGCAAGCTGCTCGCACGGGAAAGGATCGAGGGGCTGCTCGATCCGAACTCCGCCTTTCTCGAGCTGAACGCGCTCGCGGCCTGGGAGCTCTACGAGGGGGAGGCACCCGGCGCCGGGATCGTGACCGGCATCGGCGTGATCGACGGACGCCAGTGCGTGGTCGTCGCGAACGACGCCACGGTCAAGGGCGGCACCTACTACCCCCTCACCGTGAAGAAGCACCTGCGGGCGCAGGAAGTCGCCGACCAGAATGGCCTTCCCTGCGTCTATCTCGTGGACTCCGGAGGCGCGTTCTTGCCGCTCCAGGACGAGGTCTTTCCGGATCGCGATCATTTCGGCCGGATCTTCTTCAACCAGGCGGTCATGTCGGCCAAGCGCATCCCGCAGATCGCCGTGGTCATGGGTTCCTGCACCGCCGGCGGCGCCTACGTCCCGGCGATGAGCGACGAGACGGTGATCGTCAAGGGGACCGGGACGATCTTTCTCGGCGGCCCGCCCCTGGTGAAAGCCGCCACGGGCGAGGAGGTCACCGCCGAGGAACTCGGCGGCGCCGACGTCCACGCGCGCGTCTCCGGAGTCGCGGATCACTACGCGGTCTCCGACGAGCATGCGCTGGCGCTCGCGCGGGAGATCGTCGCCAACCTCGGCCGCCGCCAGCCCGAGCCGCCGTGGGAGCCCGAAGCGCCCGAGGAGCCCCTCTACGACCCCGCCGACCTCTACGGGATCGTGCCGGAGGACTACGCCAAGGGCTACGACGTGCGCGAGGTGATCGCACGGGTGGTGGACGGCAGCCGCCTGCACGAGTTCAAGGCTCTCTATGGAGAGACGCTCGTCTGCGGCTTCGCCCACATCGAAGGGCTTCCCGTCGGGATCCTCGCCAACAACGGCGTGCTCTTCTCAGAGAGCGCTCTCAAGGGCGCTCATTTCATCCAGCTGGCCTGCAAGCGCCGCATCCCACTCGTCTTCCTCCAGAACATCACCGGCTTCATGGTCGGGAAGGAGTACGAGGCGGGCGGCATCGCCAAGGACGGGGCGAAGATGGTGACCGCAGTCGCGTGTGCCCAGGTGCCCAAGTTCACCGTCATCGTCGGGGGGTCGTTCGGTGCGGGCAACTACGGCATGTGCGGCCGCGCGTACTCGCCCCGGCAGCTCTGGATGTGGCCGAACGCGCGCATCAGCGTGATGGGGGGCGAGCAAGCGGCCACGGTCCTGACCGCCGTCGGACGAGCGGACCCAGACGAGATCCGCGTCAAGTACGAGCGGGAAGGAAGCCCGTACTACTCTACGGCGCGTTTGTGGGACGACGGCATCATCGACCCGCTGGACACGCGTCGCGTCCTCGCGCTCGGCATCGCCGCGAGCTTGAACTCGCCGATTCCGGAGACGAAGTTCGGCGTCTTTCGGATGTAGACAGACCCGCGCAGTTTGCGAGGACCGCGCGCTAGGGAAGCGGAAGCGTCAGCGTGGACGGCAAGGGAGGCGGCTCGACCGGTAGGGGCAACGGCTCGACCGTGTCGGGCAGCGGCTCGACCGGGAGGGGCAGCGGCTCGACCGGTAGGGACGGCACTGGCACATCGGAGCTCGGTTCGACGGAGGGAAGCGGCAGCGAGGGGACAGTGGCGACGCCGCTCAAGCTGTCGTCCGCAGCGTCGCCCGCTGAGCCGGAATCACCGGGCTGGAACGTGCTCTTCGAGCGCCTCGCCTGCGCGGCTCTCTCCAGCGGCAGGAAGGCGATCCCCGGAGCGACGGACGGGCCCGCCATTTCTGCGCGCAAGGGGCCGCGCTGAACGGCGGGCGCGCGCGGCGGGTTCGCTCCCATGTCGGTGATGGGAATCGCAATGATGGCGGCGCCTCCCACGAAGGCGGCGACGCCTGCCCTACTGACCGAGAAGCCGAGCGAGAGCTTCCCCAGACCGGGCAGCGGGAGGGCCAGGAGGCCCCGGAGCCCGCGCGTGGGCTGAGTCGTCGGGACGTGGTCTGCGAGTTGGAGCTCCTGGCTCAGGCTGCGGCGAGCACGGAAGATGAGTGTCTCGACGGCCGCCAGGGACAGCTCCAGCTCCTCCGCGATCTCCGCGTAGGAACGTCCCTGGATCTCCCGCAGGAGGATGACGGCGCGCTGGTTCGGCGGGAGGCGACGGATCGCGGCGGCGATCTCCCCCGCGGTCGGCCCGTTCACGTCGGCGAGATCGGCTGCGACCTCCCCGTCGAGCACGACCTCCTGGGGCCGCCGCGCAAGAGCCTGAAAACGGCGACGCACGACGTTGCGCGCGATCGCGACGAGCCAGGCGCGCGGCTTGTCGGGCTCCTCGCCGCGGCGGATCGCCCGAAAGGCGTTCATGAAAGCGATTTGCGTGACGTCCTCGGCTTCGTCGGGATCTCGGACGTCCCGCAGGACCGCGCCGTATACGTCGCGCCGGTGGCGCCGGTAGAGCCGCTCGAACGAGGTGTCACGGGTCAGCCTCTGCTCAAGTGAGGGGCTCACAGTGCGTCTATTCCCCATTTCGGATTCTTGTCACTTTTTTGACGCGCAAGTTTTCGCGCCGCGAAAGCGTCCTTTTCATGGGGTCATCCGGTTGCTTGCCGTGGGTTACCAACTTGAAATCCGGATCGACCGGCCGGCCGATCTCGACCGCGTGGTGGCGTTCTTCAAGCGAAGCGCGTACGCCCCTGAGCCGGTGGACGAGCGCAGGATCGCATTGACGCCGCCCGAGGCCCTGGACCTTCCGCTCGCGCGACGCGAGCTCGAGATCTACCTGCGGATCCTCGGGCGCGTGCATCCGGGCGTCGCAGCCACTCTCGCCGCCTGACCTCGGTCCGCGCCTTATCATCCGCGATCCCCGACCGGATCCGCCAGTCAATCCTGGAGCATTTCTTGAACCGTCAAGAGGACGGTACGTCCGCAACGAATGGCTCTTTCGCGAGGTCAACGAGCGAATCGCGGAGGTGAACGAGAAGTTCGAGGTCGAAGACGAGACCGAGTTCCTGTGCGAGTGCGGCCAGCAGACGTGCTTCGAGACCCTGCTACTCACTCGCGCGCAGTACGAGGCCGTCCGCGGGGAAGGCCAGCGGTTCGTCGTCGTGCCGGGCCACGAAGACGGCAGCCTCGGCGCGTGGTCCACCGCGAGCCGGAGTTCCTCGTCGTCGAGAAGATCGGGGAAGCCGGCGAGGAGTCGGAGGAGCAAGACCCCCGCCCGTAGGCTACGCCGCCGCTTCGCGCACGAATCACCAAAAGGGCTGGCCCCGCAGACGAACCCGTTCGCCTAAAGCTCCTCGCCTCGCGCGCCTGAGCGCGTCGGTGTTCTATGCGGGCTTAGGGCCGGGTTCTGTGAGCAGAGCCAGTGAGGTCACTCTACTCCCTTTGAGTAGCGGCCGCGTTTTCGCCGATCATTCCCTACAGGACGACCTCCTCCGGAAAGGCCGCTCCCGCGGCGAACCGTTCGAGCCGGTACGGAAAGAGATCGAGCGCCGACTCGCCGTGGAGGAGCTCCTCCGCCACGGCGCGCCCGACGGCGGGGGATTGCATGAAGCCGTGGCCGGAAAAACCGCAGGCTGCGTAGACGTCGTCGGCGACGAACCCGATGATCGGATGCGCGTCGGGCGTCATGTCGTAGAGACCTGCCCAGGCGCGACCGACCTGCGCGCCGGCGGCTGCCGGAAATCGCCGGGCGAGGCGCTCAAGGCGCTCCGGCAGGATCGCCTCGTCGACTGACGGCTCGAAGCTCCAGCGCGGCTCGGGGTCGTGCATCGCGACGCGGAGCGAGTCGCCGTAGCGGCGAAAGTGAAAACCGGATTCCGCCTCGAGGACCATCGGCAGCTGCTCCGAAAGGCCTCGGATCGGTGACGTGTCGAAGAGCTGCCGGACCAGCGGGCGCACCGGCAGCTCGACGTCGTAGCGAGTCGCGGCCTCGGCTGAATACGCGCCGCATGCAAGCACACGGACATCGGCGCCGAGGTCTTGCTCCGGAGTCCCTTCAAGGACGTCGACGCCGAGCTCGACGACGCGGCGGACCAGCTCGCGGGTCACTGCGGGCGGATCCGCGACACCGTCCTGGCGACAGACGAATCCGCCGAGGACGTCGCCGGCGAACACCCCGGGGGCGAGCGCTTCCACCTCACGCTGGTCCAGCCGCTCGACGGGGACGCCCAGCCCCGCCTGGAGGGCCTGGCGCTCCTCGAGTGAGCGGAGCCCTTCCTCGGTCGTGGCGAGGAAGAGGTAGCCGACCTGCTGGAACAGATCCGGCCCCAGATCCTCGAAGAAGTCGATGCTCTCCTGCGCGAGGCGCACCTCCGCGGCGGTCGAGAACTGCTGCCGGATCCCGCCCATTGCCCTACCGGTCGAGCCCGACGCGATCGTGCCCCGCTCGGCGAGCACCACGTCGCCGGCCCCGCCCAGCGCCAGGTGGTAGGCGATGCTCGCCCCGATCGCACCGCCTCCGGCGACGACTATCCGAGCCACGCGAGGAGCTCGCCTCGCTCTGACGCGCTCAGGCGGCGGAGCGGCGCCCGCACGTCTTCACGGAAGGGCACGCCGTGGCGTCCGACGACGAGCTTGAGGGCCGCGTGGCGGGGGAAGCGCTCGATCGAGGCCCGCAGCTCTCCGAGCCGCGCGGCGCCGTCCGCGGAGGGGGTCCGGACGACGGAGGCGACCTCCTCGGGGTAAGCGGCAGCCAGTCCTGAGACAGCGCCCGCCGCACCCGCCGCGAGGCCATCGGCGAGCAGACCCTCCGCGCCCACGAACACATCGAGGCCTTCGAGCAGGTACGGCTTCACCTTCTCGAACGGGGAGTCCGAGACCTTCAGTCCGGCCAGGTTCGGCACCTCCTCACGGAGGCGCTCGATCACCTCGAGCGGGATCGGATAGCCGCTCGTCGCCTCGAACTCGTAGAGATAGAAGGGAATGGGCGCACAGGCGGAGGCCGCACGCCGGAAGTGCTCGAAGAGCGCCTCGGCATCGAGCCGGAAGTACGGCGGGCCGATCACGGCGACTCCGTCGACTCCGAGAGCCGCGGAGTGCTCGGCGAGCGCGACCGTGTCTGCGGTCGTCTGAGCGCCGCAGTGAACGGCGATCTGCAGGCGTCCCGCGGACGCCGCGAGGAAGAGCTCGGCCACACGCTTTCGTTCCGTGACGGAGAGCAAGATCCCCTCCCCCGTCGTCCCGAGGGCCAGGATGCCGTCGAGGCCCCCGTCAACGAGGAAGTCGAGGTAAGGGCCGAAGGCATCTTCGTCCAGGGCGGCGCCGTCCTCCCGGAGAGCAGTCAATGCCGCGGCGAGCGCGCCCTTGATCATCGGGGCAACCTTAAGCTCCCGGGCATGAGCGCGCTCACGATCGAGCGGGACGGGCCCGTCCTGAAGGTCACCCTGTCGCGCCCCGAGCGACGCAACGCGTTCGACGCGGCGCTGATCGCGGAGCTCACCGACGCATTCACGGACGTCGGGGATGCGCGTGCCGTCGTCCTGGCGGGTGAGGGCGAGAGCTTCTGCGCCGGCGCCGACGTCGAATGGCAGCGCTCCTCGATCGACTTGACCTACGAGGAGAACGTCGAGGACGCCCTCCGCCTCTTCAGGATGTGCGAGACGATCGACCGCTGCCCGGCTCCGGTTGTGGTGCAGGTCCACGGCTATGCGCTCGGCGGGGGAAGCGGCCTCGTCGCGTGCGCCGACATCGCCGTCGCAGCGGAGGACGCTGTATTCGGGTTCACGGAGGTACGGCTGGGGATCATTCCGGCGGTCATCTCGCCTTTCGTCCTCGCGAAGATCGGGCCCGGGGCGGCCCGGCGCTGGTTCCTGACCGGCGAGCGTTTTGGGGCCGACGTCGCGCTCCGTATCGGGCTCGTACACGAAGTGGCCCCCGATCCAGCGGAGTGCGTCGCCGCGATCGTCAACGCACTCCTCGCGGGCGGCCCGGAGGCGGTTCGGGAAGCGAAGAGGCTCGCCCACGAGCGTCCTGCCGGCCCGGAGGCGGCCGACATCGCCGCCGGGCGGAGGACGAGCGAGGAGGGGCAGGCAGGCCTCCGCGCCTTCCTCGAGAAGCGGACGCCACCGTGGAGATCCGCAAGCTCCTCGTAGCGAACCGGGGCGAGATCGCGGTCCGTATCTTCGCCACGTGCGAGCGGCTCGGGATCGCGACCGTCGCGGTCGCTCCGCCAGACGATCGCGGCGCGCTGCACACGCGACGAGCGGGCGAGACCGTGGCGATCGCCGGGTACCTGGATGGGCAGGAGCATGTACGTGCGGCACGCGAGAGCGGCGCCGACGCAGTCCATCCCGGTTACGGTTTCCTCGCCGAGAGCCCAGAGTTTGCGACCGCCGTCCGAGACGCCGACCTCCTCTGGATCGGGCCGCCACCGGATGTCCTCCGCGCTGCCGGGGACAAGCTCGAGGCGAAGCGCATCGCCGCGGAAGCAGGCGTCCCGGTGGTGCCGGAGGGAGATCCGGCGAAGATCGGGTTCCCCCTCGTCATCAAGGCAGCCGCAGGCGGAGGAGGACGTGGAATGCGAGTCGTCCGGGCTTCGGACGAGCTCGACGAGGCTCTCGCCGCCGCCCGGCGCGAGGCCGAAGCGGCGTTCGGCGACGACCGCGTCTTCTTCGAGCGCTACGTGGAGCGCCCCCGCCACGTCGAGGTTCAGCTGCTCGCGGGCGCCGAAAGGGTGTCGTCCCTCGGCGAGCGAGACTGCTCGGTGCAACGGCGCTATCAGAAGATCCTCGAGGAGAGCCCGTCGCCGGCCGTTGACGCCGACCTGCGAGCCTCCCTCGGCGAGGCCACCGTGGCCTTCGCCCGGGCGGTCGGCTATCTCGGCGCGGGGACAGCGGAGTTCATGCTCGAGGGCGAGAGCTTCTGGTTTCTGGAGCTGAACGCCCGCATCCAGGTGGAGCATCCCGTCACCGAGCTCGTCACGGGAATCGACCTCGTCGAGCAACAACTCGCGATCGCCTCGGGAGGCAGCGCGTCCGCCCTCGAATCGACGCGCGACCCGGAGGGACACGCCGTCGAGGCGCGGCTCTACGCGGAGGATCCGCTTACGTTTCTCCCGCAGGCCGGCCGCATCGAACGTCTGCGCCTCCCAGAGGACGTGCGGGTAGACGCCGGAGTCGAGGAGGGGGACGAGGTGCCCGTCGCCTACGACCCCCTGATCGCGAAGCTGATCGCGCACGGAGAGACGCGCGAGGAGGCCTTCGATCGCCTCGCGAGGGCCCTGCGGGAGACCGAGGTCCGCGGCTTGACGACGAACCTCCCCTTCCTCCGGTGGCTCGTCGCGCACCCGGAGCTGAGGGCCGGGCGGGCGACGACGGCCTTCCTGATCGATTACCCGCCTCTATCCAGGGCTCCGAAGGTGTCAGGGCCTTGGGCCGGCTCCTGGGGCCGCGGTCGGCGGTCGAGCCCTCTGCTGACCGTGGAAGCGACCGCGCGGGCGACGGAGGGCGCGGGCGCGGAGCAGAGCGTCGTCAAGGCCCCGATGCCGGGCGTCGTGGTCCGCGTGCTCGCGGCGGAGGGCGACCGGGTCGAGCCGCGCCAGCCACTGGTCCTCCTGGAGGCAATGAAGATGGAGACGCCGCTCGTCTCGCCGTACGCGGCCGTCGTCCGCCGCGTGCTCGTGTCCGAAGGCGACCGGGTCGCGGCCGGCGCCGTTCTCGTGGAGCTCGAGGAGTAAGCGTGCGCGACCCGATCGAGCTTTTCCGCGAATGGTTCGAGGCGGCCCGGGCAGGCGGCCTCGAGCTGCCCGAGGCGATGACCCTCGCGACCGCTGACGCGGAGGGCCGGCCGTCGGCGCGCACCGTCCTCCTCAAGAGCGCCGACGAGCGCGGCTTCGTCTTTTTCACCAACTACGAGAGCCGCAAGGGGCGCGAGCTGGCCACGAATGCCCGCGCCGCGCTCGTCTTCCACTGGGCACAGGAGCCGAGGCGCCAGGTCCTGGTCACCGGCACGGTCGAGCGGATCTCCGAGGCGGAGTCGGACGCCTACTATGCGACCCGGCCGGTGGGCAGCCGGCTCGCAGCGTGGGCGTCCCGCCAGAGCCGGCCGATTTCCGGGCGCGAAGAGCTCAAGCGCGCATACGCGGAAGCGGAGCAAGCCCACGGAGAGGACCCGCCGCGCCCTCCGTTCTGGGGCGGCTACCTGCTCGTTCCCGAGACCATCGAGTTCTGGGAGAGCCGCCCGAACCGCCTCCACGAACGCCTTCGCTACACGCGCGGGTCGAAGGGCGAGTGGGAAGCCGGGCAGCTCGCCCCTTGATCCGGGCTGCCCTCTCAGGTCAACATAAGCTGACCGAAACAGGCAAGGAGGAATGCGGTGCCCATGTACATCCTCGAGCGGCAGTTCGACGTCACGCAGGACGGAATGCCTGCGGTCGGAAGGCGCTCCCGCTCATTGATCGAAGGACGGTTTCCCGAGATCACGTGGCACCACAGCCACGTGACGCTCGGCGACGATGAGCTCGTGAAGACCTTTTGCCTCTACGAGGCTCCGAGCGAGGACGCGGTGCGCGCACACGCCGACGAGCTCGGGATGCACACCCTCCTCTCCGTCTACGAGCTCGTCGGCGACGTCACGCCTGCCGACTTCCCTCTCGACCAGTCCTAGGACTCGGTGGACTCCGGCTCGAGACGCCGGGCGATCAGGCGGGCGTCCTCGACGTGCTGAAATGCCGCGAGCGCCATCGCTCGCTTCCGGCTGATCTCCCGACGCCGGCCCGTCTGCTCGTCGGGGATCAGGTCGAGCGCTTCTCCATAGAGCCTCGCTGCTTCGTCTTTGGCCCACCCGCGACCGGCCTGGTCGGCGGCGATGAGCAGGTAGCCGAGGGCACGTTCGGCGTCGCCCGCCTCTCCCCAATGCTGCGCCAGCGCAGTTGCCGTCGCCGCCGCACCGCTGGTGGCCTCTTCGAGGAACATGGCGACGGCGGCGTGGAGATCCTTGCGCGTCGCGCGCGAGAGCGTTGCGTAGGCCACATCGCGGATCAGCACGTGCTTGAACGCGAACTGCTCATCGCCCTCGATCCACGAGAACGGCTCGCGTCTGATCAGATCGCGGGCTTCGAGCGCGTCGAGCGCTTCCGGCAGGCCCGTCCTGTCGCCGAGGATGCGCTCGAGCGCCCCGCGCCAGAAGACTCTGCCGACGACGGCGGCATCGAGCAGAACCGAGCGCTCCTCCTGCGGAAGGGAGTCGAGGCGCGCGGACAGGAGGCCGCGGATCGTGGTCGGCAGTTCGGTCCCGGCGGCGTCGGGACGTTCGGCGACTGAAGCCACCAGCTCCTCGATGAACAACGGGTTTCCCTCCGAGGTCTCGGCGAGTCGGGTTGCATCGGCATCAAGACCCCGACTGCCGGCGAGGAGCGCGGCGAGCTTGGCGGCGTCCGAGTCGGGAAGCGATTCGAGGGACAGCGCCGAGTAGGCCGTCAGACCTCCGCCCCAGCCCGGACGCTCCAACAGGAGGACCGGGCGGGCAAGCGCAAGCAGGAGCAACGGCACATCGCGAATTCGCGAGGCAAGGATCTCGAGCAGATCCAGCGTGCCCGAGTCGGCCCAGTGCAGATCCTCGAACACGAGCGCAACGGGGCCGTCACCGGTCAGGCCCTCCGTAAACCGTCTGGCCGCCAGGAAGAGCGTCTGCCGGTCAGCCACTTCCCCTTCGGCGCCGAGGCCGATCATAAGCTCGAGATGGAAGGCGACTTCGTCCGACGACTCTTCGGACACGAGCTCCGTGATCCCGGCGCGCAGCTTCATCCGGGCCGCCGGAATGTCGTCGCTCGCGAAGATCCCCGCGAATTGCTTCACGTGCTGTGCGAACGGGCCGTAGAGGGTGCTCGTGCCGTACGGCTGCGATCTCCCTCGGAGCACCCGGATGCCTTGCTGTTCGAGCTGTGTCGTGAACTCAGTCGCCAAGCGCGTCTTTCCGATCCCTGCGTCACCGAGCACGGTCACGAGGTGAGGCCGCTCCTCGGCGGTAACGCTGTCGAAGATGCGGTGGAGGACGGCGATCTCGTGCGTTCGTCCCAGCATCGGCACCGTGCTCATGGCCCGCTCGCCCGGCACCGTTTGCGCCCCTAGCGCGAGCCACACGCCAAGCGCTGCGCGCTTTCCCTTGACGACAATCGGGTCGGCCTCCCCGTAGTCGACGAGCCCGCGCGTCGCTCTATACGTCTCCTCGCCGACAAGGATCCCGTTCGTCGGCGCAGCTGTCTGCAGGCGCGATGCGGTGTTGACGACGTCGCCGGCGACCATCGCCTCGCCGGCCTCCGTCCTCGCCCCGAGAGAGACGATCGCCTCCCCGGTGTTGACTGCGAGACGGACCTGGAGATCGAGCTCCGGGTCGGCCGCGTTCAGCTCAGCGACAGCCTCGCGGACGGCAAGGGCCGCCCGCACCGCGCGCTCCGGGTCGTCCCCGTGCGCCGTGGGCGCGCCGAAGACCGCAACCACGGCATCGCCGATGAACTTCTCGACAACCCCGCCGCAACGCTCGATCTCGGAGCGCAGGCGCGCGTAGTACGCGTCGAGGATCTCGCGCACGTCCTCCGGGTCGAGGTGCTCAGCGCGGGCGGTGAACCCGACGAGGTCGGCGAAGAGCACCGTGACGATCTTGCGCTCGTCGCGCGGCTCGTCGGCCTCGCGGTCGAGTGGAGCGCCGCAGAGGTTGCAGTACCGGGCACCTGCTGGGTTGTCTTGGCTACAGCTCGAGCATCGAGGCACGGGCTAAGCGTACGACGGTCGTCGCGCCAGAGCACCGGGCACCCGCACGCCTACAGCGAGGCCATGCCTGCGCGCAGCGACCCGAGCCGAGCGCCGATGACAGCATCCGCCGCCTCCCGACTCTCGGGATGGCCGGTGACTGCAGCTACGAACTCGTCGCGCTCGAGGCTGAAGAGTTCGACGTTCGTGCGCGCGACGACCGTCGCCGTTCGTGGTACTTCGCGCAGGAGCGCGATCTCGCCAAAGTAGTCGCCGGGGCCGAGCTTCGACGCTGGCCGGCCCCCTACGCTCACGTCCGCCTCGCCCGAAGCGAGGACGTAGAAGCGGTCGCCCGGGGCTCCCTCGCGCACGATCTCCTCGCCGGCCTCGACTCGCAGCGGCCGCAGACTACGCGCGAGGTGCTCGAGCGTCGACGCAGGCAAGGGCGCGAACATCGGCAGGCGGCGAAGGAGGGCGAGCTCTCGCTCGGGCATCGTGACCTCGGAGTCGATCCGCGCAAGCCTGGGCCAGGCGAAAACGGTCAGAACCGGAAGCACGGCGCCCGTTGCGAGGAGAGCGCCGCGGATCCCGAAGAACGACACGAGCAGCGGCGCCAGGATCGCCCCCAGGCCGAGGGCGGCGACGAGCAGGCTCTCGATCACGCCGAACACGCGCGCCAGCACCTCGTCGGGCGCCGCCCGCTGGAGTAGCGTCAGTGCTGCGACGTCGACGAGGGTGTTCCCGACGCCGAGCACCGCGAGAAACACGAGCGCGGGGGCCTCGTGCGGCCAGACGCCGATCAGGGCGATAGGCACTCCCCAGAGGAGGAGCCCGATGCCGAAGTCGGTGGCAAGCCGCCGCCGCCCGACGAGAGCGAGGGCGACGACAGCCCCCGCCAGCCCACCGACCCCCACAGCAGAGTTCAGGAAACCCGGGCCCGACTTCCCCAGCTCGAGGAGGTCGAGGGCCGCAACGACGATGAGGACGTTGAGGGCGCCGGCCACCAGCGTCTGCGCGCCGTAGAGCGCGACGACCAGCCGAAGGCGTGCCTCCACCGCGATCGTCCGGAAGCCGGCCAGCAACTCTGCTCTCAACCCCGGCCCTCGCCCGCGGTCTCGAGCGGGCGGCTCGGAAGCGACCGCGAGAACCAGGAACGCCGACCAGGCGAACGTCGCCGCCGTCGCGGCGAAAACCACTCCCGCGCTCGTGGCGGCCAACAGAAGGCCCCCGAGAGCGGGCCCGGCGAAGCTACCGACGCTTTCGATCGTGGTCGACGCGACGTTCGCCGCGGTCAGCTCCTCGGGCGTCCGGGCAAGGGAAGGCAAGAGCGCCGCCTGCGCCGGCCTGAAGGCGGTCGAGACCACCGAGACGAATCCGGCCAGAGCGTAGATGACACCAGCGGGGGCACCTCCGAGGGCCGCTGCCGCCGCGGCCGCCATCGCCACGGCCCGCAGAACATCGGCGCCAACCATGACCGGGCCCCGCCGAAAGCGATCGCCGAGTACGGCCGCGAACGGAGCGGACACCGCCGCGGGCAGGAAGCGGATCAACCCGACGAGCCCGACCGCCGCCGCGCCGCCACGCTCGAAGGCATAGACCGCGAGCGCGATCGCATACGCCCACTCACCGGTCACGGACCCGGTCAGCGCGAGTTGGATCCGCCGGAGGTCAGGGTTCCGGAAAACGGCTCTGAACGCAGCCGTCGACTCGGTCAGCCGCTCACGCATCCCACCCATCATCGAGCGGATGTTTGCGTGTTTTCCAACGCGTGGGAAGATATGGGCACCCGTCGGCGTCATGTGGACGGCTAGCCATCCGCTGGCGGTAACGAAAGGAGGCTGCATGTCCGAGCAAGAGCAGAACGCACCGGAGACCGACGATCCCGATGTCGAGGGCCATCGCACCAAGGCCCGAAACGACGAGGGCTCGGAGGGTCAGGAAGCGGAGCGCCGGGCGAACGACGACGAGCCCGACGTCGAAGGCCACCGCTTCAAGGCGTAGTAGCCTGGAACGTGAAGCCGGGCGGCGCAGCCGCCCGGCTCACTTCCTTCCAAGAGTTTCCGTCAGCGCCTCGAGCAGGCGTAAGCCCTGAGCCCGCTCGTCTCCCTCAAGGTGAGTGAGGGCCGCCGCCAGGCGGGCAACGACCGCCTCATCGCCCGCTCCTTCCTCGAGCACCAATCGCGCGCGCCGGGCGGCCAGCAGTAGGTCGAGCGCCAGGGCAGCCTGGTTGGCGAAGAGTCCGAGCAGGTCGCTTTCGGCCAGAGTGAACTTCGAGCTCTCGGGACGGTCGAGCACCTCGAGGACGCCGAGCGTGCGCTCTCCGTGGAGAAGCGGGACGGCCATGAGCCCCTTGGGCACGTAGCCCGTCTGCTCCGCGAAGTCCCGGGCGAAGCGCGGGTCGCCGGTCACGTCTTCGAGGACGAGTGACTGGCGTGTCACCAGCACCCAGCCGGCGATGCCCTTGCTCGAGGGGAAGCGAGTGCCCAAGAGCCGCTCCGAGCCCTCTCCGGAAACCGCTTCGAAGACGAGCTCGTCCGTGTCCTCGTCGAGGAGGAAGATCGACGACGCTCCCGCCTTGAAGATCGCCCGGGCGACGTCGACGACTGACTGGAGGAGCGCGAGGTGCCCCTCCTCCGAGCCGAGGACGCCGGCCGCGACCGCTGCGCGGAGGTCGTCGGTCATGCGCCTGGGGCGACGTTCGTCGCGGTGAGGTGGAGGACGCTCTTGAGCTGAAACGGCGTCAGCTCGGGATGCTTGCCGAGAATCAGCGCGCAGATCCCTGCGATGTGAGGCGTCGCAAAGCTGTTGCCGGACGCGCGAATGGTTCCTCCGCCGAGCCAGGCAATCTCCACGTCGAGCCCGCGCGCGAAGAACTCGACGGGGGGCGAGGGGTTGTAGAAGAACTGGCGCGGATCGGTGCCTTCGTGGCTCCCGACTGAGATGACGGAGGAGAAGCGCCAGGGGTAGCTGTCAACCGGCATGTTGTGCGCGGACGCGACGAGCACCGAACGGCGGAAGTAAGCGCTGTCGGCGAGCTCGTGCAGGAGGACGGCGAGTTCCTGCTTTGTCGTAGAGAGGCTCATGTTCACGACCTCGAACCCTTGCTCGACCGCCCAGCGGAGACCGGCGAGGAGGACGCGGCCGCTGCCGGTGTAGCCGGCGCCCAGCACACGAGCGCTGAAGAGACGGCAGTCGGGGGCCAGGGCGCGGACGATGCCGGCGCAAGCCGTGCCGTGCCCGCAGAGGTCGCCCTCGGAGTCCTCTTCGACGATGGGATCGCCGTCCTCGCCAAACGAAATTGTGACGGCGCCCTCCAGGTCGCCGACAAGCGGATGCCCGCTCTCAACTCCACTGTCGAGGATGCAGACCCGAACGTTCGCGCCCGTCGAGCCGCCCCACGCCCACTCGCGGTCCACCCGCTCCGGCCAGTGGGCCGACAGCGAGATGCCCTCGACCGCTTCGGCGGGCAGGCTCCAGGCGGGGAGCTCCTCGTGCGCTTCCACGAGCGCCATTGAAGTCCGGCGCGGCCCCGGTTGCAAGTGATCTGCCTGCCTTCTGCGCGAAGATCGTCGAGCTGTTCGCCGACGGCACGCCCTCCGAGCAGGCGAAGAGGGCGAGCGCTAGCCGCTAGCCGAAGACGTCGCGCAGGCGCAGAGCGAGTCCCAGGTCGCCTTCGACCCTGACCTTCCCGGTCATATAGGCGCCCATGGGGCTCTGCTCGCCGCGGACGATGCGGAGGAAGGTGTTCTCGTCCGTCCGGATGGCGCAGTCGGCGGGTGCGTCGCTCTCGGTCACGACGGCCCTCCCGCCGTCCGCTTCCAGCCGCCAGCTTCCCGCGCCCTCGATGTCGAAGCGGTACGAGGCGTCGAGAGCGCCGGCCCGCTCAGGGTCGATTCGCTCGGGAAGGCCCTCGAAGAACTCGCGCGCGCTTTCCACTTTCACAGCGTCGCAGGCGCCGGCTCAACGCGTCGCCGGACCGGGGCAGGCGGAAGGAGGAGGCTGACGCCGAGCGCGAGGGCGGGCCCGACCGCAGTGCCCAGGAGGGCCGCCCGCAGGTCGATGGCGTCGGCCACGGCGCCGAGGGTGAGCGCGGCGACGCCCCCCAACCCGATCGCGAGGCCGATCGAGAGGCCGGATGCCATGCCGACACGCGCCGGCAGGTACTCCTGGCTCATGACGAGGCTGACTCCGAACGTCCCGATGACTGCGGCGCCTGCGAGCACGACCGCGACGATGCCGACCACACCGCCTGCCAGGACGTAGACGAGGATCAGCGGCGTCGCGACGATGAAGCTCCACCGCAGCACCGGGCGACGTCCGAACCGGTCCGCGAGCGGCCCGCCGCAGAGCGTTCCGATCGCCCCCGCGATGAGGAAGCCGCCCAGCACGAACGTCCCGTAGGTCGCGCTGCGTCCCTGGGATTTCTCCCACAGCGGAATGAACGTGAAGAGGCCCATGTGAGCGACGCTGCGCAGGCCGACCACGACGAGCAGGAGCGTAAGCCCGCGACGCTCGGCGTGCTGAAGATCGGCGACTGCCGCACGTTCCTCCCGGCTGGGAGCGAATTCCCCCAGGTAGCGGCGGACGCGCACGAGCCCCCCCGCGACGAGCAGCCCGGGCGCGGCGAGGAGCGTGGCTCCGCGCAGCCCGAAGGCGTGGATGAAGGCGGCCGCCAGGATAGGACCGAGCGCGAAGCCGACGTTGCCTCCCACCGAGAAGAACGCCATGCCGCTTGCGCGGCGGGAGCCGCTGACGTAGCTCGCGAACTTCGAGCCCTCCGGGTGATACGCGGCGACCCCCAGGCCCGCGACGAGCACGCAGACGACCGCGACCCAGTAGGCGGGCGCGACCGCGGCGGCCGCCATGCCGATCCCGGAAAGCGCCACTCCTGCCGGAAGCAGCCAGAGCGCGCCGCGGGCGTCCGACCAGACGCCGAACGCAGGCTGGACGAGCGACGAGGAGATCGTGGCCGCGAGGACGAGTGCGGCGGCCATCGTGTAGGAGAGGTCGAACTTGTCGACCAGGTAGGGCAAGAGCGCGGGCAGGGAGCCCTGGGCGAGGTCAGTGGCGAGGTGCCCCGAGGAGAGGGCGGCCATAGCTTTCGTATCCACCCCCGCCACGGGGCCTAGGAGGGCTTGGCGGAGCGTCGCTCGTCGCCGGGACGCGATGGTCGTTCCGAGGCAAGGACGCAGGGAGCCCTCGTATCGATTCCAGATACGGGGGCGACCGAGAACACAGCCTCGGGGCGAGCAGCGCGCCGCCGGCGGCACAGATGATGCTTCGTCAAGCCCTCCTTAGACTAGCGGCCTGAGACTAGCCGTAGCGTTGGGCGAGCGCGTGCGTGAGCTCCCACTGCATGCGCACGATCTCGCGTTGGCGCCCGAGGAGCGAAGAAGCTCCCTTTCGCGCAGAAGCCCCCCGAGGATTTCCTGGAGGGCTTCTACTGGGAGAGGGTTTCTTCGCCCGCGAGGGGAGGGTGCGGGCTGAGAGGGTAGAGCTGCGCTCATTGCGCACCCCTCTCATCGGCCTTGAGGGCTACTGTCGTATCCCTCATTCGAGGACACCGTAGAAGGGGCTTCGGATAGCATCCGCCCTCGCCCAGATGGAGATCGACGCCGTCGACACAGCGCCGGCGAAGGTCGACGCCGACGTGCTCGCCTTCGCGGTTCCCGACCCGGTAGACCTACCCGCGAAAGCCCAGGAGATCGACGGGCTGCTGGAGGGAGAGCTGGGGCACCTCATCGAGGACGGCGAGCTCAAAGGCAAGCTCGGGAAGACGACCTTTACCCACACGGAAGGCCGGCTTGCAGCTCACCGCGTGGCGGCAGCCGGGGTTGGTTCGCCCGAGGACCTCGACGCCGATGCTCTGCGCACGGCCGCAGCCGCTGTCGCCATCCACGCGGGCGAGGTGGGTGGAAAGTCGATTGCCTGGATCTTGGACGGCGAGAGCTCCACGCTTTCTGCCGCGGAGCAGGCGCGGGCGATCGTGGACGGGACCGTTCTCGGGCCCTACGACGCCGGCCGCTGGAAGACGGGCGAGAACGAGAGGAGACATGCGATCGAGCGGCTGGTCTTCTGCGGGCCCGGCGCCTCTGCGCTCGCGGAGGACGCGCAGCGGGCCAATGTCGTCGTCTCGTGGACGAACCGTTGCCGCGACTTCGTCAACGCACCGCCAAACGAATGCACGCCGGCCCGCCTCGCGGAGTGGGCCGAGGAGACCGCCGGACGCTTCGACTCGCTCAGCTTCGAGGCCCTAGGCCCCGACGAGATCCGCTCGGCCGGCATGGGCGCGCTCGCGGCGGTCAGCCAGGGAAGCCACAATCCGCCCCGCCTGATCAAGCTCTCGTACGAGCCATCGGACGCCAAGGGAGACCTCGTCCTCGGACTGGTGGGTAAAGCGATCACCTTCGACGCCGGCGGCCTCTCGCTCAAGCCGGCCGACCGCATGGAGGAGATGAAGTCGGACATGGGGGGCGGGGCCGCCGTCCTCGCCGCGGTTGGAGCCATCGCGGAGCTCGGCCTGCCGGTCCGGCTTCTGGCCGTCGTGCCGTCCTGCGAGAACATGCCTGGCGGGCACGCCTACCGCCCCGGCGACATCATCACGGCGCTCAACGGCAAGACGATCGAGGTGACCAACACCGACGCGGAGGGCCGTCTCATCCTCGCCGACGCCCTCTGGCACGCTCGCCAGTCGGGCGCGACGCACATCATCGACCTGGCCACGCTGACGGGCGCGATGGTGGTCGCGATGGGCGACTACTACGCGGGCCTGTTCGGAAACGACGAGGACTGGCTGCGCACGATTCGCGGAGCCGCCGAGGCGAGCGGCGACCACGCCTGGATCTGGCCGCTGCACGAGACCTACCGCCGCTACATCGACTCGAGCTTCGCGGACATGAAGAATTCCTCGGATTACCGCCAGGGCTCCCCCATCCTCGCCGCTCGCTTTCTCGAGGAATTCGTCGGCGAAGGCCCGTGGGCGCACCTGGACATCGCCGGCACCGCGTACCTCGAGCGCGGCCGCGACGACTACTACGACCGCGGCGGCGCCACCGGCTACGGCGTGCGGCTGCTCTCGGAACTCGCGCGCCGCCTCTCGGCGACCTAGTGCTCCACCCGTGAACTTCGACCTCTCCGAAGAGCACGAGCTGCTGCGGCGCACCGTGCGCGAGTTCGCCGAGCAGCGGATCGCGCCCGTGGCCGAGGAGCTGGATCGCGAGCACCAGTTTCCCTACGAGATCGTCGCCGAGCTCGCCGAGCTCGGCCTCATGGGTATTCCCATCCCCGAGGAGTACGGCGGCGGGGGCGGCGACACGCTCTCGTACACGCTTGCGATCGAGGAGCTGACGCGCATCGACTCCTCCGTTGCGATCACGGTCGCGGCGCACACGTCGCTCGGGACGATGCCGATCTTCCTGTTCGGAAACGAGGAGCAGAAGCGCGAATGGCTCCCCCAGCTCGCCTCCGGCGAGAAGCTCGCAGCCTTCGGGCTCACCGAGCCCGACGCCGGCTCGGACGCCGGCGCGACGCGCACGACGGCCGAGCCCCGCGACGGAAAGTGGGTCGTGAACGGCTCCAAGATCTTCATCACGAACGCCGGCACGGACATCTCGGCCTGCGTGACGATCACCGCGAAGACCGGCGACGAGGAGATCTCGAACCTGATCGTGCCGAACGGGACCGAGGGGTACGAGATCTCGGCGCCCATGCGCAAGATGGGCTGGAACGCAGCGGACACGCGCGAGCTCTCCTTCCGGGACTGCGAAGTTCCGGAGGGAAACCTGCTCGGCGAGCGCGGAGCCGGCTACCGCCAGTTCCTCGAGATCCTCGACGGCGGGCGCATCTCGATCGCAGCGATGGGCCTCGGTCTCGCTCACGGCGCTTACGACCTCGCCGCGACCTATGCCCGCGAGCGGCAGCAATTCGGCCAGCCCATCTCGAAGTTCCAGGCAATCCAGTTCAAGCTCGCCGACATGGCGACCGAGATCGAAGCGGGGAGGGGACTGGTCTACAAGGCCGCATGGCTGAAGGACCAGGGGCGGCCGTTCGCGCAGGCCGCGGCGATGGCGAAGCTCTACACCGGCGAGCTCGCTCACCGGGTCGCGAACCAGTCGCTGCAGATCCACGGCGGCTACGGCTACATGGACGAGTACGCAATCTCGCGTCTCTACCGCGACCAGAAGGTCCTCGAGATCGGCGAGGGGACGAACGAGGTGCAGCGGCTCGTGATCGCGCGCCACTTAGGCTTCTGATCGCTTCCCGTTAGGATCGCCAGCCACCAGTCACCGGGAGTCGCACGGGCTTGTCGCGGACGAGATCTACGAGGTACAGGAAGGCTCGTAGCGGCACGCTTTACGCGGGCTCGTCAGGTTTCTCCTATCCGAGCTGGAAAGGAGGCTTCTACCCGGCTGACGCGCGGCCGGCGGAGTTCCTCCGCCTTTACTCGGAGCGCCTGCCCTCCGTCGAGCTGAACACGACCTTCTACCGGCTGCCCGCCGAAGGCCAGTTCGAGCGCTGGGCCGAGCAGACGCCCGAGTCCTTCCGCTTCGCCTTGACGATGACGAGAGGGGCGACGTCGTTCGGCCGCGTCGAAGGCGTGGACGCCTTTGCGCAGACGGCCGGAGTCCTCGGCGAGCGGCTCGGCCCGGTACGCATCAAGGTGCCGCAGGCGCGGGACGACGGCATCCTCCGCCTGCTGCTCGAATCGCTCTCCCCCACGCTTCGCTGGGCGCTCGACTTCCGCCACGAATCGTGGTCGGAGCCTGCCATTCAGCCCCTTCTCGACGAGCGGGGCATCGCGCGGGTGGACTCCCTCGACGGTGCGCCGTTCTCGTACCTGCGTCTCCGCGACCCGCCCTACGACGAGGTGAGCCTCGCCGCCGTCGCCGAGGACGTGCGGCCCGCGCTGGAGCAGGGACGGGACGTGTACTGCTACTTCCGCCACGAGGACGAGCCGACCGCGCCGCTCTACGCCGAGCGCTTGCTCGAGCTCGCCGGGCGGTCGGCGAGCCGGTAGACGAAGCGCAGGGCCTGCCAGGTCTCGTCGATCGAGCAGCTCTTGTTGTCCACCAGGCCTGCGTCGAGGCCGACCTTCTGCACGGTCTCGAACGACAGGTCCGTCTCGACCTTCGCCGACTTCTTCGGCCAGGCCACCCAGAGACCGCCGTCCGGCTCCAGCCGCCGGGCGAGCACCGGAAAATGGCGGATGAGCTCTCCCTGGCGCGTGGCAAAGACCACGACGACGTCGAGCTTTCCCCTCGTGCGCGGCGAAACGTCGATGGCCTCGGCGAAGCCCTGAGGCGCGCCCTGGAGCGCGACGCGCGAGCCCTCCTCGATGCCGAGCTTCTTCGGGAGCGGCGTCTGGGAGTAGTCCTTATGCATCCTGGGGAAGATTGTCGCGCCCCCCTCCGTCTGGTGAGCATGTATAGCCCCCATACCCACCTGGCAATCTCACACGAGCGTCACTCGGACCTGCTTCGCGAAGCGCACAAGCGCGAACTCGCGCGGCTCGTCCCGGACAACCGGCCCAGCCTGCTGAGCCGCATCCGCAGCCTCATCGGCCTGCGGAGCGTCAAGCAGTCGCAGCCAGTCGCCCGGCCGGTCTAGGAGCGCTTGGCGGAACGTTGCTCGTCGTCGGGACGCGATGGTCGTTCCGAGGCAAGGACGCAGGGAGCCCTCGTATCGACTTTAGATACGGGGGCGACCGAGGACACAGCCTCGGGGCGAGCGGCGCGCCTCCGGCGGCACAGCTGATGTTTCGTCAAGCGCTCCTTAACTGACGCGCTCGGTCGCATAGCCCCACTCGGCTAGGCGCTCGAGCAGCTCGTCGCAGTGCTCTTCGTCTCGCGTAGCGAGAGTGAGCTCCACCTCCGTCCCAATCACGGGCAGGTCGATTCCCTCCCGGTGGTGCTCGACGGAGAGGACGTTCACCCGCTCGTCGGCGATCAGGCCGAGCAGGCGCGCGAGCGCGCCGGGCCGGTCGTCGATCTTCGCCCGGATGACGAGGAACCTGCCCGCCTGGGTGAGACCGTGGCGAGCGATCTCGATCAAGAGTGTTGCGTCGATGTTGCCCCCCGAGAGGAGGGCGCAGGCAGGCCCGCTGCCCCGCAGCTTGCCCCCAAGGACAGCCGCGACCGAAGCGGCACCCGCGCCCTCGACCACGAGCTTGACGCGCTCGAGCAGCAGCACGATCGCTTGCGCGATCTCGCGATCACTCACGGTCACGATCTCGTCGAGCCGGTCGGCGAGGATCCGCCTGGTGAGCTCGCCGGGCTTCTTGACGGCGATGCCGTCCGCGATCGTGTGCCCGGGTTCGCCGCCACCTGCAAACGGCGCGCAGGTCTCCGCCTGGACGCCGACGATCTTGACCTCCGGGCGAAGCTCGTTGAGGGCGAGCGCGATTCCCGACGCGAGCCCTCCTCCACCGATGGGCACGACGAGCGTCTCGAGCTCGCCGACCTGCTCCGCGATCTCGAGTCCGAGCGTCCCCTGCCCCGCGATCACGACCTCGTCCTCGAAAGCGTGGACGAGCGTCGCTCCGGCATCCACGCGCTCCTGGGCCGCCACGTCGGCCTCGTCGAACCCCTCGCCGACCAGGACGACCTCGGCCCCGTAGCTGCGGGTCGCGTCCACCTTTGCCATCGGAGCGTCCTGGGGCATGAAGACGGTCGCCGCCACACCCGCCTCGCGCGCCGCGAGAGCTACGGCCTGGCCGTGGTTCCCGGCGCTCGCCGTGACGACGCCTGCTGCGCGCTCCTCGTCGGTCAGCGTCGCGATCTTGTTGACCGCGCCGCGAATCTTGAACGAGCCAGTCCGCTGCAGGTTCTCCGCCTTGAGCATGACGGGCCGGCCGCTCCGCCTAGCGAGCGTCTCCGACGAGAAGACCGGCGTAACGCGCGCCAGCCCCCCGATCCGCTCGCGCGCGGCTTCGATCTCAGCGAGCGTCGGGCCTGTTCGGATCGCCATCGGACTTGATTTTGAAGACTTTCTCGAGGATCTCGCGGACCGCTGTCAGCGGATCGAGCTCGCGCCGCTGGACTTCGCCGAGGAGCCGCTGGAGCTCTGGATTGTCCGTCACGGCTCGCTCGAGGTGGCTCTTCGCCCTTGCACTGGCGACCGCAAACACCTCGCCGGCGAGGTGTTGTGCGCGACGCTCGGCCAGCAACTGGTTCTCCTCCAGATAACGGTGATGCTGATCGATCTCCTCCCAGAGCTCCTCGATACCCTCGCCCTGCAGCGCCTCGGTGAGGACGATCGGCGCCCGCCAGCCCTCGTCCGTGTCCAGCGAGAGAATCGAACGTACCTCGTTCACCATGGTCTTGGCCGCAGGGTGGTCACGCTTGTTGACGGCGATCACGTCCGGGATCTCCATGATTCCCGCCTTCAGCGCCTGGATGGAGTCGCCTGAGCCGGGCATGAGGACCAGTAGGACGGTGTCCGCGATGGTGATGATCTCGACCTCGCTCTGGCCGGCCCCGACAGTCTCGAGGAAGAGGAGATCCTTCCCGGCCGCGTCGAGGAGCAGCGCTGCCTGGAGCGTCGCCTCCGCGAGTCCGCCGAGGTGACCGCGCGTCCCCATCGAGCGGATGAAGACCTCGGGGTCGAGGAAATGATCGGCCAGGCGAATGCGGTCGCCGAGAAGAGCTCCCCGCGTGAAGGGGCTGGACGGGTCGACGGAGATCACCCCGACGCTTCGGTCCTGTGCGCGAACGTGGCGAACGAGGGCGCTGATGAGGCTTGATTTCCCGACGCCGGGCGGCCCCGTGACGCCCACCGCGTACGCCCTCCCGGTCTCCGGATAGAGCTGCTTGATCAACTCGTAGGCGCGCTCGTCGGAGCTCTCGATCAGCGTGATCGCCCGCGCAAGCGCCCGGCGGTCACCGCTGCGGATGCCCTCGACCAGCCGCTCGACGGTCCAGTCGCGAGTCAATCGCTTGCCGGCAGGGCGTCGCCGGGCCTCGTCTCC
>WNFU01000396.1_pt1 | contig 62332 bp, 59 predicted proteins | sample 5400121 | NCBI WGS metagenome assembly WNFU01 (sample SAMN13153360, study PRJNA577476) | soil metagenome | isolation source: 100 cm soil or saprolite under grassland replicate 1 | place: USA:California | collected 2016-06-15 | reverse complement strand
GACTTGCATGTGTTAAGCACGCCGCCAGCGTTCGTCCTGAGCCAGGATCAAACTCTCCAACAAAAACCAAAGAGAACCCCACCCAACCGGGCAGACCCAACCGGGCAGGAGACCCCAGCAAAAACAACCCACAAAAAAAATGCAGGCACAAAAACAATCACTAACAATCAAACGGCACACTGTTGAGTTCTCAAAGAACGGACACACACCACTGACGATCGCCAGATCGTCTTAGGGGCAACCCTCGTAATCTACCTCGCCCAGGGCCCGGAGTCAAACCTTGACAAGACTCTGAGAGGCGGATCACGACCCCTGGGGCCGGCCACTTCGTGTGTCCTGGTCCCCCGCAGGGCTCTTCCGAGCTTGCCAGCCCTGCCAAGCCGATGTCAAACCGGCCCGGAATCCATCCAAACCCCCTGTCTACCCCCGGAGTCAGCCCACGAGCCGGGCGGCCTGCCGGCGCTTCCCGGCGACGAGCACGACACCGTCCAGCTCGCCGCGCGGCACGTCGTACCGGCCGGCGGGCACCGGCGAGCCGTCCAGCCGCACCGCCCCCTGGTCGACCCAGCGGCGCGCGGCACTCGACGACGGGACGAACCCCAGTTCCACCAACAGCGCCGGCAGGTGCACCGGATCCGCCGCGCCCAACCGGTGCTCGGCCACGTCCTCCGGCGCCCCCCCGTGCCGGAACACCGCGTCGAACTGCGCCTCCGCGCTCACGCCCGCGTCGGCGCCGTGGTACAGCGCGACTATCTCCCGGGCCACCCGGCGCTTGGCCGCGTTGGCGGCCGGCCCACCCGCGGCGACCTGCGCGGCGAGCTCCGCCACCTCGCCCGGGTGCAACCCCGTGCACAACAAGGCGTACCGCACCACCACCGGGTCCGGGATCGACATGATCTTGCCGAACTGCTCGTTCGGCGGCTCGTTGATGGCCACGTAGTTGTTCAGCGACTTGCTCATCTTCTGCACGCCGTCGGTGCCCTCGAGCAGCGGCAGGGTGAGCACCGTCTGCGCCGGCATGCCGTGCGCGCGCTGCAGGTCACGGCCGACCAGCAGGTTGTATGTCTGGTCGGTGCCGCCCACCTCGATGTCCGACCCGATCGCCACCGAGTCGTAGCCCTGCAGCAGCGGGTAGAGGAACTCCACCAGCGAGATCGGCTGCCGGGCCGCCCACCGCTTGGCGAAGTCGTCCCGCTCGAGGAGTTGCGCCACCGTCAGGTTCGCCGACTCCCGGATCACGTCGGCCATCGTCATGGCGGCCAGCCACTCGCTGTTGCGCCGTACCTCCACCCTGTCCGGGTCGAGGATCAGCATGAGCTGGTCGAAGTAGGTGGCCGCGTTGCGGGCGGTGTCCTCGGCGGACAGCAGCCTGCGGGTCTGCGAGCGTCCGCTCGGGTCGCCCACCATGCCGGTGAAGTCGCCGACGATGAGCACCACCAGGTGCCCCGCGTCCTGGAACTGGCGCAACTTGCGCAGCACCACGGCGTGCCCGAGGGTCAGCTCGCTGCCGGACGGGTCGATGCCGAGCTTGACCCGCAGCGGCCGCCCCTCCCTGTCCGCGGTGAGCAGCTTCCCGGCCAGCCCGTCGGGGGGCAGGATCTGCGCGGTGCCGGCGGACAGCACCTGGTAGGCGTCCCGCAGGTGCGCGGGCAGGTCGGCCGGGGCAGGCTGCGCGTCGGTGCTCACGGCGCAGAGTCTGCCGAACGTCGGCCGCGGTGCGCTAACCGGGACCGGGCACCGGAGCGTGGCGGGTACGGCGGGTGCGCTGCACGGCGGCCCGGTAGGCGCTCACCGTCGGGTCGCCGTCGATCCACAGCCGCCACGGCCAGTCGCCCGCCGCCGCGGTCCCCACCCGCGGACCGCGGCGGACCAACGCGTCGGGCACCGCCTCCCCCGGCCGGACCCGGATCGCCGATCCCGGCGTGCACAGGTCGGCGCCGGTGTCCGACCCGGACAGCCCGAGCACGCCGGCCAGCTTGGCCGGTCCGCGGGCCAGCTCCGGGTGCGATCGGGCCGCCGGCCGGCGCGCCCGCGCCAGCGTCTCGCCGTCGACCACCTCGCCGGCCCGCAGCAGCACCGCGCCCGCGCTGCCGGCCGGCTCGCAGACCAGGTTGGCGCACCAGTGCATGCCGTACACGAAGTACACGTACAGGTGCCCCGGCGGCCCGAACATGACGGCCGACCGCGGGGTGGGGCCGCGGTAGGCGTGCGAGGCCGGGTCGGCGGTCCCGGCGTACGCCTCCACCTCGGTGAGCCGCACCGACACCCCGCGCGCGGTGACGACACAGCCGAGCAGGTCGCGGGCAACCGTCAGCGGGCCGCGGGCGAAGAACCCGCGCGGCGCCGTCGGCCCGAGCGCCCGGCTCAGGACGGGTCCGATGCGCCCGGCGCGGTACCGCGCTGCGACCAGGCGGCGTGCAGGTGCGCGGTGTCGGCCAGCGCGGAGAGCTGCTCGGCCACCCGCTCCGGCGCAGTGCCGCCGTGCGCCGACCGGGACCGCAGCGAGCCGGACACCGACAGCACCTCGCGTACCTCGGGCGTCAGCGCCGGGTGCACCGCGGCCAGCTCCTCGTCGGTTACCTCGGTCAGCTCGCGGCCGCGTTCCTCGCAGTACCGCACCAGCTCGCCGGAGACCTCGTGCGCGTCCCGGAACGGCACCCCCTGCCGGACCAGCCACTCCGCCACGTCGGTGGCCAGCGCGAACCCCTGCGACGCGCCGGCCGCCACCCGGTCGGCGTGCACGGTCAGCGTGGCGATCATCCCGCTGACCGCGGGCAGCAGCAGCAGGAGCTGGTCCACCGTGTCGAACACCGGCTCCTTGTCCTCCTGCAGGTCGCGGTCGTACGCCAGCGGCAGGCCCTTCAGGGTGGCCAGCAGCCCGGTCAGGTTCCCGATGAACCGCCCGGACTTGCCCCGGGCCAGCTCGGCGATGTCCGGGTTCTTCTTCTGCGGCATGATCGACGAGCCGGTGGAGTACGCGTCGTCCAGCCGGATCCAGCCGAACTCCGCGGTGGCCCACAGGCAGATCTCCTCGCCCAGCCGGGACAGGTGCACCCCGAGCAGCGCCGCCACGAAGCAGAACTCGGCCGCGAAGTCCCGGTCGGACACCGCGTCGATGGAGTTGGCCGCGGCGCTGGCGAAGCCGAGTTCGGCGGCCACCGCCTCCGGGTCCAGCGGCAGCGACGAGCCGGCCAGCGCGCCGGCGCCCAGCGGGCTGACCGCGGCCCGCCGGTCCCAGTCGACGAACCGGTCCACGTCCCGGGCCAGCGCGTGTGCGTGCGCCAGCAACTGGTGCGCGAGCAGCACCGGCTGGGCGTGCTGCAGGTGGGTCATGCCGGGCGCGGGCACGGCGCGGTACTCCTCCGCCTTGGCCACCAGCGCGGTCTCCAGCTCGGCCACCGCGGCCACGATCCGGCGCACGTGGTCGCGCAGGTACAGCCGCAGGTCGGTGGCCACCTGGTCGTTGCGGGACCGGCCGGCGCGCAGCTTGCCGCCGAGCGCGCCGAGCCGCTCCAGCAGGCCGCGCTCCAGCGCGGTGTGCACGTCCTCGTCGTCGGCCGTGGGCCGGAACGCGCCGGTGCGCACCGCGTCGTCCAGGTCGTCGATCGCGCCCAGCATCCTGGCCAGCTCGTCCGCGTCGAGCAGCCCGGCGCCGTGCAGCACCCGCGCGTGCGCCCGGGACGCGGCCAGGTCGTACGGCGCCAGCCGCCAGTCGAAGTGCACCGACAACGACAGCCGGGCCAGCGCGCGCGACGGCCCGCTGGCGAACCGGCCGCCCCACAGCCGGGTCGGCGGACCCTCCGACGATTCGGTCACGACGGCTCCCCGCCGGCGCCCGTCGCCGTGCTGCATCGGTGACCTCGCAAGCTCCGTCACGCCGACGATTGTGCCCCTCCCGCGAGCCGCTGGTCCCGCCGCGCCGCGATCTTGCTGGGCAGCCCCCACAGCTCGACGAACCCGCGGGACAGCGACTGGTCGAAGCTGTCGCCCGTGTCGTAGGTGGCGAGGTTGAAGTCGTACAGCGCGGACTCCGAGCGCCGGCCGGTGACCACCGCGCGGCCGCCGTGCAGGGTGAGCCGCACGTCGCCGGACACGTGCTCCTGGGTCTGCTGCACGAACGCGTCCAGCGCCCGCTTCAGCGGTGAGAACCACAGCCCGTCGTAGACCAGCTCGCCCCAGCGCTGCTCGACCTGCCGCTTGAACCGGGCCAGGTCCCGCTCCACGGTGACGTTCTCCAGCTCCTGGTGCGCGGTGATCAGCGCGATCGCGCCGGGCGCCTCGTACACCTCCCGGCTCTTGATGCCGACCAGCCGGTCCTCCACGATGTCCAGCCGGCCGACCCCCTGCGCCCCGGCCCTGGCGTTCAGCCGTTCGATGGCCTGCCGCACGGTGATCCGCTCGCCGTCGATCGCCACCGGCACGCCGTGCTCGAAGGTGACCACCACCTGGTCGGGGTCCCGCGGCCGGGCCGGGTCGGCGGTGTAGGCGTACACCTCCTCCGTCGGCGCGTTCCAGATGTCCTCCAGGAAGCCGGTCTCCACCGCGCGGCCCCACAGGTTCTGGTCGATGGAGTACGGCGACCGCTTCGACTGGTCGATCGGCAGGCCCTTCTCCTCGGCGTACGCGATCGCCTTGTCCCGGGTCCAGGCGTAGTCCCGGACCGGGGCGAGCACCTTCAGCTCGGGGGCCAGCGCGCCGATGCCCACCTCGAACCGCACCTGGTCGTTGCCCTTGCCGGTGCAGCCGTGCGCCACCGTGCCGGCCCCGTGTTGGCGCGCGGCGTCCACCAGGTGCCTGACGATGGCGGGCCGGGACAGCGCGGACACCAGCGGGTACCGGTCCAAGTAGAGCGCGTTTGCCTGCAGCGCCGGCAGGCAGTACTGCTCGGCGAACTCGTCCCGCAGGTCGAGCACCACCGACTCGACCGCACCGCAGCCGAGCGCCCGCTGCCGGATCGCCTCCAGGTCCTCGCCGCCCTGGCCGACGTCGGCCGCCACGGCGATCACCTCGGCCCCGGTCTCCTGGGCGATCCAGCCGATGGCCACGGAGGTGTCCAGGCCTCCGGAGTACGCAAGGACGACGCGTTCAGTCATGGAATCTCCTCGGTTGGTCGGTTTTCCTCGGCGATGTGCCCCTCGGCAGCGGAGCCGTCATCAGCGGAGCCGTCATCAGCGGAGCCCGCGGCAGCGTGGCCCTGTGCGATGGCCCGCAGCCGGGCGGCCAGCGCGGGGCCGCCGGCCGGGTCGCGGGCCACCACCAGCACGGTGTCGTCGCCGGCGATGGTGCCCACCACGTCGGGCAGCCCGGCGCGGTCCAGGGCGGAGGCGAGGAAGTGCGCGCCGCCCGGCGGGGTGCGCAGCACGGCCAGGTTGCCGCTGGCGTCGGTGGCCACCAGCAGCTCGCCGAGCAGCCTGGCCAGCCGGGGCGGGGTGGCCTCGGCCAGCGGCCGCACCGGCGGCGGCGCGCCGTCCTCGGGCACCACGTACGACGACCCGGAGCTGTCCGGGCCGCGCAGCTTGACCGCGCCCAGCTCCTCCAGGTCCCGGGAGAGCGTGGCCTGGGTGACCGTCACGCCCTCGGCGGTCAGCAGCGCGGCGAGCTCGGTCTGCGAGCGCACCGGCTGCCGGGCCACGATCTCCACGATCTTGGCGTGCCTGGCCGCCCTGCTGACTACCGTTCCAGCAGCCACGTCAGCAGGGCCTTCTGCGCGTGCAGGCGGTTCTCCGCCTCGTCCCAGACGGCGGTGTGCGGGCCGTCGATCACTGCCGCCGCGATCTCCTTGCCGCGGTACGCCGGCAGGCAGTGCAGCACCACCACGTCGGCCGCGGCCGTCGCCACCGCGGCCTCGTCCAGCGCGTACGGGCGGAACGGCGCCTCCCGGTCGGCCTGCTCGGCCTCCTGCCCCATGGACACCCAGGTGTCGGTGGCCAGCACGTCGGCGCCCTCGAACGCCTCCTTGGGGTCGGTGGTGACCAGCACCGAGCCACCGGTGCCGGCCGCGATCTGCCGGGCGCGGTCCACCACGGCCGGGTCCGGCTGGTACTCCGGCGGCGCGCCGACCCGCACGTGCATGCCGGCCAGCGCGCCGCCCAGCAGGTAGGAGTGGGCCATGTTGTTCGCGCCGTCGCCGGCGTAGGTCAGGGCGAGTCCGGCCAGGTCGCCGCGGCGCTCCCGCACGGTCTGCAGGTCGGCCAGGAGCTGGCAGGGGTGGAACAGGTCGGTGAGCGCGTTCACCACCGGCACCCGGCTGGCGGCGGCCATCGCCTCGATCCGGTCCTGCCCGAAGGTCCGCCACACGATCGCGGCGCACTGCCGGTCCAGCACGCGGGCGGTGTCCCCGATCGGCTCGCCCCGGCCGAGCTGGGTGGCCTGCGCGTCGATCACCAGCGGGTAGCCGCCGAGCTCGGCGATCCCCACCGAGAACGACACCCGGGTGCGGGTGGACGGCTTGTCGAAGATGACGGCCACCGACCGCGGCCCGGCCAGCGGCGTGGCCGCGAACCGGTCGGCCTTGAGCCAGGCGGCCAGGTCGAGCACCTCGGCCTGCTCGGCCGGGCTCAGGTCGTCGTCGCGCAGGAAGTGCCGGACCATGCTCAGATCTCCTTACACGCGGTGGCGAACGCGGACACCGCAGCGTCCACCTCCGCGGCGGAGATCACCAGGGCGGGTGCCAGCCGGATCGTGTCCGGCGTAACCCCGTTGACCAGCAGGCCGGCGCCGCGGGCCGCCACCTCCACCGCCGCGGACGCCGGCTCGGTGAGCACCACGCCGCGCCACAGGCCCAGGCCGCGCACGTGGTCGACCAGCGGGCTGCCCAGCGCCCGGATGCCGGCCGCCAGCCGCTCCCCCATGGCGTGCGCGTTCGCGGCCAGGCCGTCGGCCTCGATGGTCTCCAGCACCGCATGCGCCGCGGCGCAGGCCACCGGGTTGCCGCCGAAGGTCGAGCCGTGGTCGCCGGGCCGCAGCGCACCGGCGGCCGCCCCGAGGGCGAGGCAGGCGCCGATCGGCAGCCCGCCGCCGAGCCCCTTGGCCATGGTGAGCACGTCCGGGCGCACCCCCGGGGCGATCGCCTGGTGCGCGAAGAACGCGCCGGTGCGGCCCATCGCGCCCTGGACCTCGTCCAGCACCAGCAACGCCCCGCTGGCGTCGCAGGCCTGGCGGGCCGCCTCCAGGTAGCCCGGTGGAGCGGGCAGCACGCCGTTCTCGCCCTGCACCGGCTCCAGGAACACCGCCGCCGTCCGGTCGGTGACCGCCGCGCGCAGCGCCTCGGGGTCGCCGTACGGCACGAACGCCACGTCCGGCAGCAGCGGCGCGAACGGCGCCTGCTTTGCCGGCTGCCCGGTCAGCGACAGCGAGCCGAGGGTCCGGCCGTGGAACCCGCCCACCGTGGAGACCAGGCCGGTACGGGCACCGCCCCAGTGCCGGCGCACCACCTTCAGCGCCGCCTCGTTGGCCTCCGTACCGGAGTTGCACAGGAACACCCGCGCGTCCTCGCCCACCAGGTCGCGCAGCCGCTCGCCGAGGGTGAGCGCGGGCAGGTTGAGCACCAGGTTCGAGGTGTGCCCGAGGGTGCCGATCTGCCGGGTGACCGCCTCCACCACCGCGGGGTGGGCGTGGCCCAGCACGTTCACCGCGATGCCCGCCACGCAGTCGAGGTACTCCCTCCCGTCGGTATCCCACACCCGCACGCCCTCGCCGCGCACCAGCGCCAGCGCGGGGGTGCCGTAGTTGGCCATGAACGCGGCTTCCCACCGGGCCCGCAGGTCTGCGTCGGCGTTCATTGCCCGGCTCCGCTCCGCGGGCCGCCGGACGGTCCGCTCGTGCCGTCCCGGCCGCCGGATGGTCCGCTCGTGCCGACCGGCAGGTCCCCGGCCCTGCGCTGCCCACCCGCTGCCGCCTCGCCCGGCACCACCATCGTCCCGATCCCCTCGCTGGTGAAGATCTCCAGCAGCAGCGCGTGCTCCAGCCGGCCGTCCAGCACGTGCGCCTGCGGCACCCCGCCGCGCACCGCCCGAAGGCACGCCTCCATCTTCGGCGCCATGCCCGCGGACAACTCCGGCAGCAGCCTGTCCAGGTCGCCCGCGGTGATCTCGCTGATCACGTCCGCGGCGCCGTTCTCCGACCCCGCCGCCGCCCGCCCCGCGCCGTTCGGCCAGTCCGCGTACAGGCCCTCCACGTCGGTCAGCACCACCAGCTTGGCGGCGCCGAGCGCGGCGGCCAGGGCGGCGGCGGCCGAGTCGGCGTTCACGTTGTAGCTGGACCCGTCGACGCCGCGGGCCACGGTGGCGATCACCGGGATCCGCCGGTCGCCGAGCAGGGTGGTCACGGTGCCCGGGTCCACCGCCACCACCTCGCCGACCAGCCCGAGGTCGACCTCCTCGCCGCCCACCGACGCGGTGCGCCTTGCCGCGGTGAGCAGCCCGCCGTCCTCACCGGACAGCCCCACCGCGAACGGCCCGTGGTCGTTGACCAGCCGCACCACGTGCTGGTTCACCTGGCCGACCAGCACCATCCGGACCACCTCCATGACCTCCGGGGTGGTCACCCGCAGGCCGCCGCGGAACTCGGTGGGGATGCCCAGCCGGGCCAGCGTCGCGGTGATCTGCGGGCCGCCGCCGTGCACCACGACCGGCCGCAGCCCGGCGTACCGCAGGAAGACCACGTCGGCCGCGAACGCCCGCTGCAGCGCCTCGTCGGTCATCGCGTGCCCGCCGTACTTGATCACCACGATGCTGCCGTGGAACCGCTCCAGCCACGGCAGGGCGTCGGTCAGGGTGGACGCCTTGGCCAGCGCGGCGGCCCGGTCCCGGGTCCGCGCCGTCGAAGGGTGCAGGGCGGTCATGAGGAGTACGCCGAGTTCTCGTGCACGTACCCGACGGACAGGTCGTTGGTCCACACCGTGGCCGCGTCGGTGCCGGCGTGCAGGTCCACCCCGATGTGCACCGCCCGGGCGGACAGGTCCACGGTGGACCGGTCCGCGGCGGCGGCACCGTTCCGGCACAGCGTCACGCCGTTGAGCGCGATGTCGAAGCCGTCCGCCGCGAACGCCGCGCCGGTGGTGCCGATCGCGGCGGCGATCCGCCCCCAGTTCGGGTCGTTGCCGTACAGCGCGCACTTGAGCAGGTTGTTGCGGGCGATCGACCGGGCCACCTCCACCGCGTCGTCCTCGCTGCCCGCGCCGGTGACCTCGACGGTGACGTCCTTGGTGGCGCCCTCCGCGTCGGCGACCAACTGCATCGCCAGGTCGTGGCACACCGCGGTGAGCGCGGCGGTGAACCCGGCCGGCGACGGCGCGATGCCGGACGCGCCGGAGGCCAGCAGCAGCACGGCGTCGTTGGTGGACATGCACCCGTCGGAGTCCACCCGGTCGAAGGTGACCCGGGTGGCGGCCCGCAGCGCGTCGTCGCAGCCGGCCGGGTCGAGGGCGGCGTCGGTGGTGAGCACCGCCAGGAACGTCGCCAGCCCAGGGGCCAGCATGCCGGCGCCCTTGGCCATCCCGCCGACGGTCCAGCCCGGCCCGCGGTGGACGGCCTGCTTGGGCACCGTGTCGGTGGTCATGATCGCGCTGGCCGCATCCTCGGCGCCGGTCGCGGACAGCGCGGCGGCGGCCTTGTCCACCCCGGACAGTACGGCCGGCAGCGGCAGCCGCTCGCCGATCAGGCCGGTGGAGCAGACCGCCACCTGGGCCGCACCGAGGTCCAGCGCCGCGGCGACCCGCTCGGCGGTGCGGTGGGTGTCGGCGAACCCGTCCGGGCCGGTGCAGGCGTTGGCGCCGCCGGAGTTGAGCACCACCGCGCGCAGCCGGCCGGTGGACAGCACCTGCCGGGACCACAGGACCGGTGCCGCCTGCACCCGGTTGGTGGTGAACACCCCGGCGGCGGCGTCGGCCGGCCCCTCGTTGAGCACCAGCGCCAGGTCCAGCCCGCCGGCGGCCTTGATCCCGGCGGCCACCCCGGCGGCCCGGAACCCCCTGGCGGCGGTGACGCTCATACCGGGGTCCCAGCGACGTTTTTGCGGGACGACGTTTTCGTGGCGCGGTGGCTCACGGTGCCACCCCGTTCGCGGTCAGGCCGGCGGTCTCCGGCAGGCCGAGCATGAGGTTGGCGTTCTGGACCGCCTGGCCGGCGGCCCCCTTGCCCAGGTTGTCGATGGCCGAGACCACGATCAGCCGCCCGGAGTCGGTGTCGGCGTACACCTGCAGGTGCGCGGCGTTGCCGCCCGCGGTGGCCGCGGTGTGCGGGGCGCGGCCCTCGGGCAGCAGGTGTACGAACGGTTCGTCCCGGTACGCCCTGGCCAGGGCGTGCCGGGCGTCGGCGAGGGTTGCCCCGGCGGCCGGGCGGGCGGTGACGGTGGCCAGGATGCCGCGCGGCATCGGCGCCAGCACCGGGGTGAACGACAGGCTGGTCGCACCCGTGGCCTGCTTCATCTCCGGCACGTGCTGGTGGTTGCCCACCTTGTACGGCGAGGCGTCCCCGATCACCTCGGCGGCGAGCAGGTGCACCCTGGCGGCCCGGCCGGCACCCGAGGTGCCGGACGCGCCGACCACCACCACGTCCGCCGGGTCGGCCACTCCGGCGGCGATCAGCGGGGCCAGCGCGAGCGCGGTGGCGACCGCGTAGCAGCCGGTGTTCGCCACCCGGGTGCTGGCGGCGATCGCAGCCCGCTGGCCGGGCAGTTCGGGCAGGCCGTAGATCCAGGTGCCGGGGTGCGGCAGGCCGTAGTACCGCTGGTACGCCGCCGGGTCGGCCAGCCGGAAGTCGGCGCCCAGGTCCACGACCGCCACGCTGTCCGGCAGCCCGGCCGCGATCGCCGCGGACGCGCCGTGCGGCAGGGCCAGGAAGACCAGGTCCGCGCCGGCCAGCGCGGCCGGGTCGGTGTCGCCGAGGACCAGGTCGGCCAGCCCGGGTAGCTGCGGGTGCACCTCGCCCAGCGGGGTGCCGGCGCTGCCGTGCGCGGTCGCCACCGCGAGCTCGAGGTCGGGGTGGCCATCGACCAGCCGGAGCAGCTCGCCCCCGGCGTACCCGCTGGCGCCTGCCACCGCCACGGCATATCCCATGCGCATGAGTATGCGGATTCACGCAACATCATGCAACACCCGGCGGTAGAGAGGCGGTACGGTGCGTGGCCATGGCAGCGGACCGGTCCCTCGTCGAGGCGGTGCGGCGCAGGCTCGCCGAGATCGGCGACCCGGCCAAGGCGCCGGCCATGCAGGCGTACATGAAGTCCGCCATGCCGTACCGCGGCGTGCCCTCGCCGGCGCAGAAGCGGCTCGCCCGGGAGGTGTTCGCGGCGCACCCGCTGCCGGACCGCGGCACCTGGCGGGACACCGCGCTGGCGCTGTGGCGGGACGCGGGCTACCGGGAGGAGCGGTACCTGGCCGTCGCGCTCACCGGGTGGCCGCGGTACGCGGGCTACCAGGACCCGGCCGTGCTGCCGCTGTACGAGGAGCTGGTGGTGACCGGCGCCTGGTGGGACTACGTGGACGAGGTGGCAATCCAGCGCATCGGGCCGATCCTGCGCGGCCACCGCGAGGCATTGACCCCGGTGATTCGGGCCTGGTCCACCGACGCCGACCCGTGGAAGCGCCGCACCGCGGTCATCTGCCAGGTGAAGGCCAAGGGCGACACCGACCTGGCGCTGCTCGCCGACTGCATCGCGGCGAACGCCGCGGACCGGGACTTCTTCCTGCGCAAGGCGATCGGCTGGGCGCTGCGCGACTACGCCTGGCACGACCCGCGGTGGGTGCGCGGGTACGTGGCCGCGCACCCGGAGCTGTCCGCGCTGTCCCGCCGGGAGGCCCTGAAGAACCTCCGCTGAGCACCGGCCCGGTCAGCGCAGGGCGGCGCCGGTCCGGCTGGCGGCCTCGGCGACCGCGGCCTCCTTCGCGGCGCTGGCCTCCTCCACGGTGAGCGTGCGGTCCGGGGCGCGGAAGCGCAGCGCGTACGCCAGTGACTTCCTGCCCGCGCCCAGCCGCTCGGCGTCGGCGTACCGGTCGAACAGCCGCACGGACTCGAGCAGCTCGCCGGCGCCGTCCCGCAGCGCCGCCTCGACCTCCGCCGCCGGCACCTGCTCGCCCACCACCAGCGCCACGTCCAGCAGCGCGGGCGGGAACGTCGAGATGGCCGGCGCGGGCACCGGCTCCGGGAAGTGCAGCGCGTCCAGGTCGAGCTCCATCGCGGCGGTCCGCGGCGGCAGGTCAAGCGCGGCGACCACCCGCGGGTGCAGCTCCCCGGCGTGCCCGATCATCCGGTCGCCCACCACGATCTCGGCGCACCGGCCGGGGTGCCAGGGCGGGACCTGGGCGGCGCGCACCGTGGGTTCCTCGCCGGCCGTGCGGACCACCAGCCGGGCCGCCTCGACGGCGTCCTGCCACCCCGCCGGCTCGCCGCCACCCCACCAACCGGCCGGCACCCGTTCACCGGCCAGTGCCACCGCGACGTGCCGCGGCTGCTCGGGCAGCGACCGCTCCAGCGCGGCGATCTCGTCGTCGGTCGGCCGCCGGTCCACCCCGAGCAGCGGGGCGGGCGCGGCGTCGGGGCGCGGCAGGTACACCAGGCCGGTCTCGAACAGCGCCACGTCGCGCATCCCTCGGGAGACGTTGCGGGCCAGCGTGTCCAGCAGGCCGGGCAGCAGCGAGGTGCGCAGCAGCGGCTGCTCGTCGGACAGCGGGTTGACCACCCGCACGGCCCGCCGGGCCGGGTCGTCGGCGGCCAGGCCGAGGTCGTCGGCGCGCTGCGGGGACACGAACGGGTAACTGAGCACCTCCTCGTATCCGGACTCGGCCAGCGCCCGGCCGACCGAGCGGTGCAGCCGCTGCCGCGGGGGGAGCCCAGGCCCGGCCGGCGCCGCGGGCAGCACGCCGGCCACCGTGTCGTACCCCTCCAGCCGGATGACCTCCTCGACCAGGTCCGCCGGGTCCACCAGGTCCGGGCGCCACGGCGGCGGCACCACCGCGAGGATGTACTCCCCCTCCACCTCGCAGCCGATCTCGGTCAGCCGCTCGACCACGGTGCCGCGCGGGATGTCGCGGCCGGCGATCCGGCCCGGCCGGTCGGCGGCCAGCGCGATGTGCGGCCGCGGGCGCACCGGGCCGACCACGGTCACCCCGGCGTCGGTGGCGCCCCCGTGCTCGGCCAGCAGCCCGGCCGCCCGGCGCAGCGCCGGCAGCGCCGCCTCCGGGTCCACGCCGCGCTCGAACCGGCGGGCCGCCTCGCTGGGCAGCCGGTGCCGGCGGACCATCCGCATGATGGTCGGCGGGTTCCAGTGCGCCGCCTCCAGCACGATGTCGGTGGTCTCCGGGCCGATCTCGGTGGACGCGCCGCCCATCACCCCGGCCAGCGCCAGCGGGCCGGACTCGTCGGTGACCAGCAGGTCGTCCGCGGACAGCCGCCGGGTCACGCCGTCCAGGGTCTCCAGCGTCTCGTTCGGCACCGCTCGCCGGATCAGTAGCCCGCCGGTCAGCTTCGCCCGGTCGAACGCGTGCATCGGCTGGCCCAGTTCGAGCATCACGTAGTTGGTCGCGTCCACCGCGAGCGAGATCGGCCGCATGCCGGCCAGCATCAGCCGGCGCCGCATCCACAGCGGGCTGCCGGCCTTGGTGTCCAGGCCGGTGACGGTCCAGGCGGAGAACCGGTCGCAGCCCACCGGGTCGTCGATCTGCACCGGCCAACCGTCACCGGCCGCGGCGGAACCCAGCCCGGCGGAACCCAGCCCGGCGGAACCCAGCCCGGCGGCCTCCCGGGCGGCACCGTCCTCGGCGGCGCCCTCCTCGGCAGCGCCCGCCCCGGCGGCGCCCGCCCCGGCGGTACCGGCCGCGACCGCGCCCTCCTCGGCAGCGCCCTGCCCGGCGGCACCCTCCTCGGCGGCATCCGCCCCGGCGGCAACGGCCGCGACCGCACCCTCCCCGGCAGCGCCTTGCCCGGCAGCACCCGCCTCGGCGGCACCCGCCCCGGCGGCAACGGCCGCGACCGCACCCTCCTCGGTGGCGCCCAGCCCGGCAGCGCCCTCCTCGGTGGCGCCCTGCCCGGCGGCGCCCACATCTCCGGCCGGGTCCCCCGCGACGGAGCGGGCGGCATGCGCCGCCACCGCCAGCGCCGGGTCGGTGAACGCCACCCCGAGCGCGTGCCCCGCCTCACGGGCCATCCCGCGCATCGACAGGCAGTACCCGCGGTCCGGGGTCACCGCGATGTCCAGCACCGCGTCCGGGAGTTGCAGCAGCGCGGCGGCCTCGGCGCCCGGCTCGGCCCCGTCCAGGTCCTCGGCGGACAGCACCAGGATGCCGGTGTGATCGTCGCCGATGCCCAGCTCGCGCACCGAGCAGATCATCCCGTCGCTGACCCTGTCGTACGTCTTGCGCGCGGTGATCTCGAAGCCGCCGGGCAGCACCGCACCGGGCAGGGCCACCACCACGTGGTCGCCGACCTCGAAGTTGGCGGCGCCGCAGACGATCCCCCGCGGCTGGTCCTCGCCCACGTCGACCTGGCACCAGCGGATCGGCTTCTTCGTGCCGGGTACCTGCTCGATCTCCAGCACGGTGCCGACCACCAGCGGACCGGACAGGCCGGCGCCGACCTCGTGCACGGTCTCGACCTCGAGGCCGACCCGGATCAGCGCCGCGGCGAGCTCGCGGGCGGTCAGCGACTCCGGCAGCGCGACGTAGTCCCGCAGCCACGACACCGGGACCCGCATCAGACCTCCATCCCGAACGCGCGGGTGAACCGGACGTCGCCCTCGACCATGTCCCGCATGTCCTCGACCCCGTGCCGCACCTGCAGGGTGCGCTCGATGCCCATCCCGAACGCGAACCCGGTGTAGCGCTCCGGGTCGATCCCGCAGGCGACCAGCACCCGCGGGTTGACCATGCCGCAGCCGCCCCACTCGATCCAGCCCTCGGACTTGCAGGCGCGGCAGGGCTGGTCCGGGTTGCCGACCGACGCGCCGCGGCAGTTGAAGCACTGGATGTCGAACTCGGCCGACGGCTCGGTGAACGGGAAGTACGACGGCCGCCACCGGGTGGCCAGCCCTTCGCCGAACATGGTGCCGGCCAGGTGGTCCAGGGTGCCCTTCAGGTGCGCCATGGTGATGCCCTCGTCCACCGCCAGGCCCTCGATCTGGTGGAACACAGGGGTGTGCGTGGCGTCCAACTCGTCGGTGCGGAACACCTTGCCCGGGCAGACGATGTAGATCGGCGGGGTGCGCTCCAGCATGACCCGGGCCTGCACCGGCGAGGTGTGCGCGCGCAGCACCACCCCGGAGTCCTCCGACTCGACGAAGAAGGTGTCCATCATGGACCGGGCCGGGTGGTCGCGCCGGATGTTCAGCGCGTCGAAGTTGTACCACTCCGCCTCGACCTCGGGCCCCTCGGCCACCTCGTAGCCCATCGCCACGAACACGTCGGCGACCCGGTCCATCGTGGTGGTGATCGGGTGCCGGGCGCCCCGCGGCCGCCGGTCCCACGGCAGCGTGACGTCGACGGCCTCCTCGGACAGCACCCGCCCGTCGCGCTCCGCGGTGAGCTCGGCCAGCCTCGCCTCGTACCCGGCCTGGATCGCGGCCCGCGCCTCGTTCACCCGCCGGCCCGCCTCCGCCTTGGCGTGCGGCGGCAGCGCGCCGATCTCGCGGCGGGCCAGCAGCACCGGCGACCGGTCACCGAGGTGCGCCGGCCGTACCGCGGCGAGCGCGTCGAGGCCGGACGCCTCGGCGAACGCCTTCTCCGCCTCGCGCACGGCCGCGTCCAGCGCGTCCGGGGCCAGCGCGGCGACCTCCTTCGGGTCGTACGGGTCGTTCGTACCTGACATCTGTGCTGCGGCTCCTGTCGGTGGACGGCGTCGCGACGGCGGGCGGCCGCCCGCGTGTCACGCCGGCCGGCCTAGTCTAGGGAGGTACCACCGAGAGCACCGACCCGGTTACCGGGTCCGGGCGTGTCCCGCGGATGCCGGTGGTCCGCGGCAGCCGAACTACTCCTCGTACGGTGCCTTGCCGGCCGGTAGCTGGACCACGAACCGGGCGCCGCGGTCGGCACTCTCGTCCAGCTCGATGGTGCCGCCGTGGGCCTGCGCCAGGCCGCGCACGATGTACAGCCCGAGCCCGGTGCCGGTCTTGGCGTTGGCGGCCTGCCAGAACCGGGTGAAGATGCGCGCCCGCGCGTCCGGGCCGATCCCTTCCCCCTCGTCGGAGACGGCGAGCTGCGCGCCCGGCCCGGCCGGGGTGGCCGCCGCGATCAGCTCCACCCGGATGGCGCCGGCGCCGTGCCGAAGCGCGTTGTCCAGCAGGTTGCCGACAATCTGCGCGACCTTGTCCGGGTCCAGCCACATCTCCGGGAGCTGGCCGCCCAGCCGCAGGTCGAACGGGCGATCCGCCTCGTCCGCGTAGGTGGCCACCAGCCGGCCGACCAGCACCGCCAGGTCCACCACCCGCCGGCGCAGCACCAGCCGGCCGGCGTCGATCCGGGACACGTCCAGCAGGTCGGACAGCAGCCGGGTGACCCGGTCCGCGTCGGCGTTGATGGCGGTCAGCATGGTGCGCTTCTGCTCGTCGGTGAACCGGTCCCACTTGGCCAGCAGGGTGGCGGTGAACCCCTTCACCCCGGTCAGCGGCGAACGGATCTCGTGCGCCACGGTCGCCACCAGGTTGGCCTGCTCGCGGTCCACCCGCTCCCGGGACGTCGCGCCGCGGAAGCTGATCACCAGCCGGGTGAGCTTCTGGCCGTCGCGCACGTACTTCGCGCAGACCAGGAGCTGGCGGCCGGTGGCTGGGCCCTGCGAGACCTCCAGCAGCCGCTCGGGCTGTCCGGTGCGGATGTGCAGGCCGCCGTACGGGTCGGTGCAGGCCCACCAGTTCCGCCCGGCGGAGTCGACCAGCGGCATGACCTCGCGGAAGTCGCGCTCCGCGGCCTCCTCCGCGGACATGCCGAGCATCCGCGCACCGGCAGCGTTCAGCGCGACGACCTGCCCGTCCGCCCCGGCCACCAGCACGCCGTCCGGCAAGTCGTCGTACGCCTCGACCCAGCCCTCCCGCATACGCCCCCTGCTCAAACGTTCAATGACTGGCCTACCACCTCGTCCGGCATCCGGACCAGACATCGCGTCAAGCATGCCCCAACAGGCAGCCGTTATCCGCTTCCGGGACGTACCCGCTGTGATCGGGCGGACACGTACAGGCACACGGCGGCCGCCGCGGCCAGGTTGAGGCTCTCGGCCCGGCCGTAGATCGGGATGCGCACCCTCGTGTCGGCCAGCGCGGCCAGCTCGTCCGGCAGGCCGCGCGCCTCGTTCCCGAAAAGCCACCCGGTGGGCCCGGCGAGCGCGCCCCCGTCGGCCAGGTCGTCCAGGTCCGCCTCGCCGTCGCCGGCCGCCGCGAGCACCCGCAGCCCGGCCGCCCGCAGCGCGTCCACGGCCTGCGCGGGGTCGACCGCCCGCACCACCGGCAGGTGGAACAGGCTTCCGGCCGAGGCACGCACGCACTTGCCGTTGTAGGGGTCCACGCTGGCGGTGGAGAACAGCACCGCATCGGCTCCGGCGGCGTCCGCGGTGCGCAGCACGGTGCCGGCGTTGCCCGGGTCGCGGACGGCGGCCAGCAGCGCCACCAGCCGCGGCGGGACCTGCCCCGGCGGGTGCAGCACGGCGGCCAGCGGCACGTCCACGAACCGGCACACAGCCACCAGGCCCTGCGGGGTGACCGTCTCGGACAGGCCGGCCATGCCCCGCCCGGTCACCGCAGACACCGCGACGCCGGCACGCTCCGCCGCGGCGGCCAGGCCCGCGTGCTGGGCCAGCGCGGCCGGCGTACCGAACAGCTCGGTCACCGTGCCGTCGCGCCGCAGCGCCTCGCGTACCCCCTGGGCGCCCTCGGCCAGGAACAGCCCGGCATCGGTGCGCTCACCGCGGCGGGTCAGCCGCCGGGCGGCAGCGACCCGGGGAGTCCGCTCGGTGAAGCGGGCGTCCCCGGGTCGCGTCATCCGTTCCGGCCGGATCAGGCCGCCGACTCTGCCTCGGCCAGCGCCGTCCGCGCCACCTCGACCAGCGCGGCGAACGCGGCGCCGTCGGTGACCGCGAGGTCGGCCAGGATCTTGCGGTCCACCTCGACGCCGGCCGCCTTCAGGCCCTGGATGAACCGGTTGTAGGTCATCCCGTTGGCTCGCGCCGCGGCGTTGATCCGGGTGATCCAGAGCTGCCGGAAGTCGCCCTTCCGCTTGCGCCGGTCGTTGTAGGAGTACTGGAAGGAGTGCAGCAGCTGCTCCTTGGCCTTGCGGTACAGCCGGGAGCGCTGGCCGCGGTAGCCACTGGCGGATTCCAGTATGGTGCGGCGCTTCTTCTGGGCGTTGACCGCCCGCTTCACGCGTGCCACGAGTGTTCGTCCTCTTCGTCGGTGCCGCCACGCCGTGGTCCGGCCGGCGGCGGGGTCCTGCGCGGATGGTGGTGAGGGCCCCTACAGACCCAGCAGCTTCTTGACCCGCTTGGTGTCGGCGGGAGACAGCACGGCGTCGCGCTCCAGTCGGCGGGTACGGCGGGACGGCTTGCCCTCGAAGTTGTGCCGGCGGTTGGTCTGCTCATGGGTGAGCTTGCCGCTGCCGGTCACCTTGACGCGCTTCGAGATGCCGCTGTGGGTCTTGTTCTTCGGCATGGTGAACTTCCTGCTCGGTTCTGGTGGGCAAGGTCAGTCTGCCCGACGGTCGTTCCGGCCTGGGCCGCCTGACCGGCCCGGGCCGGTCAGGCCTGAGCGGCCGTGTCCTCGCTGATCGCGCTGTTCGCGCTCTCGGCCAGGGCCTCGTCCCGGCCGGCGCCACGCGCGGCCTTCTTCTTGTGCGGGGCCATGACCATGATCATGTTGCGGCCGTCCTGCTTCGGCGAGGACTCGACGAAGCCGAGTTCGGCGACGTCCTCGGCCAGCCGCTGCAGCAGCCGGAAGCCCAACTCGGGCCGGGACTGCTCGCGCCCGCGGAACATGATCGTGACCTTGACCTTGTCTCCTGCGCGCAGGAACCGCTCGACGTGACCCTTCTTGGTCTCGTAGTCGTGCGGATCGATCTTCGGCCGGAGCTTCATCTCCTTGATGACGGTGAGGGTCTGGTTGCGCCGTGCCTCACGCGCCTTCTGCGCGGCTTCGTACTTGAACTTGCCGTAGTCCATGAGCTTGCAGACCGGCGGGCGGGCCATCGGGGCGACCTCGACCAGGTCGAGGTCGGATTCGGCGGCCAGCCGCAGCGCATCCTCGATGCGCACGATGCCGACCTGCTCACCCTCCGGACCGACGAGACGGACCTCGGAGACGCGGATCCGGTCGTTGATGCGGGGCTCGGTGCTGATGTGGCCTCCTAGAGAAGAGTGTCAGTGCGTCGACCCGCCGCCGGAGCCGCGTCGCGGGAACGACGAAGGCCCCGGAGCGACATGCTCGCGGGGCCCGCACTCGACCGGCCGGCCCACCGCGCCGTACGCCGACGGCGCGACAGGTGTGCACCGCGCGGACTGCTCGCCCGAGCGGCGGACCGGACCCGGCCGCCTCACGGGCCGCGCGGGTGGGAGCGAGGCTCCACTTGCACGTCCCCGACGGATCGGGGACAGGTCGCGCACTCACAGTACCAGCCGCGAACGCCGCGCAACCAACGGTTCATTCCCGGTGTCGCAACGCCTCGTTCGCGGTGTCGCAACGCCTCGTTCCCGGTGTCGCAACCAGCGGTTCGTTCGCGGGTGTCGCAACAGCGGTTGGTTCCCGAGCCTCAGTCGAGCTGGGCGACCTGGGCCGACGGCGGGGCGACCAGGTTGGGCGGCGTGGCGGAGTCGGAGTAGTCGGTGAACGCGAACCGCCAGTGCACCGCCAGCGCGCCGTGGCCGAGCACCGGCATGATCGCGTCCTGGGAGACCAGGCTGATCCGGCCGCCGGACAGCCCCACCCTGAGGGTGAGGTCGGTGAAGCCGTACGAGGCGTACGCGAACCCGACCCGGGTGGCCAGCGTGCCGGTCACCGCCAGCCGGGACACCGGGATCCGCACGACGTAGCAGCTCTCGCTGCGGTCCGCGGACTGGCAGGCGGTGGGGCTGGCCGCGTCGAACTGGGCGATCGCCGCCAGCACCGTGTACGGGTTGGACTCGGCGGGGATGCCGGCCACCTCGGGCACCCGCCGCGGGTCGAACTGGGTGTACCGGCGGCCGCCGGCGTCGGCCACGTTGTACTCCTGGTAGTCGCCCACCTTGCCGATGAAGAACTCCCGCACGCCGTACCGCTGCACCTGCCCGGCCGGCTTGGCGTACCGGTACTCCGCGGCGCCGGACCTCGGCCAGAACTGCCCGCTGCGCAGGTCCGGGCCGCCCAGCCGCCACGGCGCGATGCTGCGGTCCTCGAAGTCGACCTTCGCCCTGCCGGCGCCGATGGTGGCCGCCAGCGCGGTCTGGACCGCGCCGGCGGCCGCCGGGTCGTTCTGGCCGGCCTGGTTGCCCTGCTGCAGCCCCGGCACCTGGCCGGTGTACCGCGGCAGCACCTTGCCGTACCCGGGCGCCACGTCCGCGCTGGCGTTGAACAGCTGCGACAGGTGCCAACCGTCGGCGTAGCGGTGGACCACGAACGTCCGGTGCGCCATCGCGTGCACCGGCAGCCGCACGCCGTTGCCCAGCGCGCGGGCGTCGTAGGTGAACGCGCCGCTGTGCACGACCCGGATGTCGGCGTCGTCCCCGGACACGGTGAACTCCTGGTCGCCGACGTAAACCCCGGACAGCCTGGCCTGGTCGCAGCCGGGGAGCTGGTACATCACGTTGTGCCGGCGGTACGGGTCGGCCTTCGGGTCCTTGATCCACCTGCCGCCGGGCGGGAACTCCGACTCGACCGGGTCCTTGCCGGACCAGGTGCCGCACAGCCAGCGCGGGTCGGCGTGCAGCCGGGACAGCACCCGCACCACGATGTCGCGGGTCGCGGCCAGCGCCGGCCCGCTTACGCCGGGGACGCCGGTGGGGAACTGGGCGAGCAGCAGCCGGGCCGCCTCGGCGGCGGAGGTCACCGCGGTGCCCGTCGGCTGGTCGGCGGTGGCGATCGGCGGGCCGCCGGGGCCGAAGTACGCGGTGATCGGGTCGATGGTGCCGTGCCCGGGAGTGGTGGTGCAGCCGGCCAGGGCGAGGACGAGTAACGCCGCAACGCTTGCGCGGGACCCCCACGCCCGGACAACAGACACGATAGATACGCTAGGACATCCGGATCACCGTCCGGCAACGGACCCGGCGGCGTCACCCGTCCGCCGTCACCCGTCCCGGCTACGGTCCAGCAGCTCGCGCAGCGCCCGGACCACCTCGACGGTGCGCTCGCCGTCGGCGGCCTGCACCGCCATGAGCGACACCTGGTCGTCGTCGTGCAGCTCGAGGGTGGCCCACGGGGTGTTGTCCCGGAACAGCACCGCGCGCACCGCGGTCCACGGCACCACGTGCCGGCCGATCACGTTGCGGATCCGCAGCTCCCGCTCGTCGGCCTCCAGGGTCGGGCGGCCCAGCGCCAGGACGGCCGCGGCGACCGCGACACCAAGGCCGAAGATGGACACCTGGTCGGCGGTGCCGAACGCCGCGCCGGTGTCGACGCGGCGCAGCAGCAGGGCGATGACCGCGAACACCACCACCACCAGCGCGGCCAGCACGGCGCACAGCCGGCGCATCCGCACCGGCCGGGCCCGCACCGTGGTCATGGTCACCCGCTACCCGACGATCTTCCTACTCGACGATCTTCGCGATGGCCAGCTCCAGGATGTCCCGCGCGCCGGCCGCCTTCAGCGCCGGGATCAGCGTGTTGACGCCCTTCTTGGCCACCACGGTCTCCACCGCGTGCATGTCGCCGGTGGCAAGTTCGGTGACCGTCGGGGAGCTCATCGCGGGCAGCAGGCCGAGCACCGCGGCAAGCTCGGCGTGGGCGACGTTCAGCTTGAGCAGCACCTGGCCGCGGGCCCGGATGACGCCGCCGAGCAGCAGCGCGATGTCCTCCATGGCGGCCCGCTTGTCCGGGTCGGCGTACGCGGCCACGTTCGCCACCAGTTCGGTGTAGCTGGTCAGCAGCGTGTCCAGGATGCGCAGCCCGTTCTTCTTCAGCGACGAGCCGGTCTCGGTGAGGTCCACGATGGCGTCCACGATGTCCGGCACCTTGGCCTCGGTGGCGCCGTAGGACGGGACCACCACGGCCTTCACCCCGTGGCCGTCCAGGTACCGCCGGGTCAGCGCGGGGAACTCGGTGGAGATCCGCACCCCCTCGGGCAGGTCGGCCGCGGTCCGCCAGGGCGCGTCGTTGGGCACCGCGAGCACCACCCGGACCGGGTTCGCGGTGGCCTTGGAGTACCGCAGCTCGCCCAGGCTGGCCACCTCGGCGTCGGTCTCGGTGATCCAGTCCCGGCCGGTGATGCCGAGGTCGAACAGCCCCTGCTCGACGTACTGCGGGATCTCCTGCGGACGCAGGAACCGGACCCGCCCGATCCGCGGGTCGTCGATGGCGGCGTGGTAGTCGCGGTCGGAGCCGCGCCGGACGGACAGGTCCGCCGCGTCGAACAGGTCCAGGGTCGCCTGCTCCAGCGAGCCCTTCGGCAGTACCAGGGACAGCACGAACTCAGCCTCTCCTCGGCAGGACGGGGTCGGTACGGCGGTCAGCGCGTGACGTGATGTCGCGCACGCCCGGTCCGCAGGCCGCGCAGCACGAGTGCGGTGGACAGCGCCGCCACGGTCGCCTCCCATCCCTTGTCCTCACGGCTGTCCGGCCTCCCGCACCGGTCCAGCGCCTGCTCCACGGTGTCACAGGTGAGCACGCCGTTGCCAACCGGTGCCGACTCGTCCAGCGCCACCCGCGTCAGCCCGGCGGTGACCGCGTCGCAGACGTACTCGAAGTGCGGGGTGCCGCCGCGGACCACCACGCCGAGGGCGACCACCGCGTCGTGCCAGCGGGCCAGCTCCTGGGCGACCACGGCGAGCTCGACCGCGCCGGGCACCCGGACCACGGTCGGCGCCCGGACGCCGCACTCCGTGGCCGCGGTCACCGCGCGGTCCAGCAGCGCGTCGGTGACCTCCGGGTGCCACCGCGTCGCCACGATGCCCAGCCGCAACCCGGCCGCGTCCACCGCGGTCGGCGCCGGCCTGCCCTCGCCGCTCATGTCAGTCCTCCTCGTCTCAGTCCTCCTCGTCCTGGGGGCCGGCGGCGAGGGGCTAGGCCCGTGCGGCGCCGAGTACGTCCTGGACATCGAGCGGCTCCGCGACACCGAGCGCCTCCGCGACGACGGCGAGATCGTCGGGCAGCTCGTGGCCCATCCGGTCGCGCTTGGTCTGCAGGTAGCGCAGGTTCTGCGGGGTGGCGTGCACCGGCAGCCGGATCCGGCCCACCACCCGCAGCCCGTACCCTTCCAGGCCGGCCCGCTTGGCCGGGTTGTTGGACAGCAGCCGCATCGAGCGGATGCCCAGGTCGGCCAGGATCTGCGCCCCGGTGCCGTAGTCGCGGGCGTCCGCCGGCAGGCCCAGCTCGAGGTTGGCGTCCACCGTGTCGTGGCCGTCGTCCTGGAGCTGGTACGCCTGCAGCTTGTGCAGCAGGCCGATGCCGCGGCCCTCGTGGCCCCGCACGTACAGCACCACGCCGCGGCCCTCGGCGGCCACCGCGGCCAGCGCCGCGTCGAGCTGCGGGCCGCAGTCGCAGCGCAGCGAGCCGAAGACGTCTCCGGTCAGGCACTCCGAGTGCACCCGGACCAGCACGTCCTCGCCGTCGCCGATCTCGCCGATCACCAGCGCGATGTGCTCCACCCCGTCCAGCAGGCTGTCGTACCCCACCGCACGGAAGATCCCGTACCGGGTGGGGATCCGGGCCTCGGCCACCCGCTGCACCTGCACCTCGGAGCGGCGCCGGTACGCGATCAGGTCAGCGATGGACACCAGGGTGAGCCCGTGCCGCGCGGCGAACACCTCCAGCTCCGGCAGCCTGGCCATGGTGCCGTCGTCGTTGACGAGCTCGCACAGCACCCCCGCCGGCCGCAGCCCCGCCATCCGGGCCAGGTCCACGGCCGCCTCGGTGTGGCCGGGCCGGCGCAGCACCCCGCCGTCCTTGGCCCGCAGCGGCACCACGTGCCCGGGCCGGGTGAAGTCCGTGGGGGTGGACGCGGCCGCGGCCAGCAGCCGCATGGTGCGGGCCCGGTCGGCCGCCGAGATGCCGGTGCTGACCCCCTCCCGGGCGTCCGCCGTCACGGCGTATGCGGTGCCGCGCTTGTCCTGGTTGGTGTGGTGCATCGGCGGCAGGTCCAGCCGGTCGCACTCCTGCTCGGGCAGCGGCACGCAGATGTAGCCCGACGTGTGCCGCACCATGAACGCCACCAGTTCGGGCGTGGCCAGCTCGGCGGCGAAGATCAGGTCGCCCTCGTTCTCCCGGTCCTCATCGTCCACCACGATCACCATGCGGCCCGCGGCGATGTCCGCGACGGCCTGCTCGATGCTGCCCAGTCGGGTTGTCCTCACGCGCGCGCTCCCAGCAGTCGTTCGACGTACTTCGCCAGCACATCGACCTCGAGGTTGACCGTGTCGCCCACGGCCGCGGCGCCGAGCGTGGTCTCGGCCAGCGTGGTGGGGATCAGCCCCACCTCGAACCAGTCCGGCCCCACCGCGGTCACCGTCAGGCTGACCCCGTCGATGGTGATGGAGCCCTTCTCGGCCACGTACCGGGCCAGCTCAGCGGGCAGCCCGAAGCGGACCTCCTCCCACGCCCGTCCGGCGGTGCGGGACAGCAGGACGCCGGTGCCGTCCACGTGCCCCTGCACGATGTGCCCGCCGAGCCGGCCGCCGGCCTGCACCGCCCGCTCCAGGTTGACCCGGTCGCCGCGGTGCCGGGTGCCGAGCGTGCTGCGCTTGAGCGTCTCGGCCATCACGTCCGCGCCGAACGCCGGCCCGTCCACGCCCACCACGGTCAGACACACCCCGCTGACCGCGATCGAGTCGCCGGGCCTCGTGTCGCCGACCACCCTCGGCCCGCGGATCACCAGCACGGCGGAGTCCCCGCTGTGCTCGATGTCCAGGATCTCGCCGAGCTCCTCGACGATGCCGGTGAACATTCCTCAGTCCTCCTCGTGCGAAATCGGTCGGGCCGTCAGGCGCAGGTCGGGGCCGACGGGGGTCACGTCGTCCAGGCGCAGCCGCAGGGTGCGCGCGATGGTGCGGATGCCGGCGTCGCCCAGGGCGGGCGGCCCGCCGCCGAGCAGCGCGGGCGCCAGGTAGCCGACGACGCGGTCCACGCAACCGGCGGCCACGAACGCGCCGGCCAGCGTCGGGCCGCCCTCCAGCAGCACCGAGACGACGCCGCGGTCGGCCAGCGCGGCCAGCGCCTTGGCCGGGTCGGGGCTGTCCAGCAGCACGGTCCCGGCGGAGCCGTCGAACACCCGGGCGTCGGCCGGCACCCGGTGCCCGCGGTCGATCACCACCCGCAGCGGCTGCCGGTCGGCCAGAGTGCCGTCGGGGCCGCGGACGGTGAGCTGCGGGTCGTCGGCCAGCACGGTGCCGGAGCCGGCCACGACGGCGTCCACCTCTGCGCGCAGCCGGTGCACATCGGCGCGGGCGGCCGGACCGGTGATCCACCGGCTGGAGCCGTCCGCGGCGGCGACCCGCCCGTCCAGGGTGGCCGCGTACTTCCAGGTGACGAACGGCCGCCCGCTGCGGACGCTGCCCAGCCACGGCTCCAGCGCGCCCAGCTCGGCCCGGTCCCGCAGCAGCCCTCCGGCGACCTCGATCCCGGCCGCGGCCAGCAGCGCCGCTCCCCCCGCGGCTTGCGGGTTCGGGTCGGGCACGGCGTAGACGACCCGGGCCACGCCGGCCGCGACCAGGGCCTGGCTGCACGGGCCGGTGCGGCCGGTGTGGTTGCACGGCTCGAGGGTCACCACCGCGGTGCCGCCCGCGGCGCGGCGGCCGGCCGCGGCCAGCGCCACCACCTCGGCGTGCGGCCCGCCGGCCGGGCTGGTACTGCCTTCCCCGACCGGGTCGCCGGAGGCGTCCAGCAGCACGCAGCCCACCGGCGGGTTGGGGCTGGTACGGCCGAGCGCGGCGTGCCCGAGGTCGAGCGCGCGGCGCATCGCGGCAAGCTCTGCGTCGGCGTGCACCCGAACCTCCCATGGCCGGCGGTCCCGGCGACCGGGGAGGTGCGTTGCGGGGAGGCGGTGGGTCGCCGGTGTCCGGCGCCCACGGCGGGCAGGTACGGCGACGGCTCGCGGCCGGGGTGCCGTACCCCCCGCGCGCTGCCTCCCATCCGGACTTTCACCGTCGGTCCCGGAGTTTCACCGGATCAACCGCTGGCTGGCTGCGAGCGGGTCGCGGACTGTCACCGCCGGTTCGGAGTTTCACCGACCCCGGAGCGCGCGAGATGCGTTCACCGCCAGTTTCGCACGCCGCGGCCTCGCGCGGCGAGAGGCCTGGCTCACATGAGCATGTCCGCGATGGGCGTGGGCTGTCCGGTTCCGGTCGCCCGGCCGGCGCCCGGGGACCCCACCCGGCGGCCTACCCGGCGGCCGGGCGCTGCGCGGCGGCGGCCCGGGCGCGCAGCGCCTCCACCGCCTTGGCCGGGTCGTCGGCGGAGTACACCGCGGTGCCGGCCACGAACATGTCCGCGCCGGCCGCCGCGGCCTGTTCGATGGTCTGCTCGTTGACCCCGCCGTCCACCTCCAGGATCAGCCTCAGGTGCCCGGACTCGACCCGGCGGCGGGCCTCGGCGACCTTGGGCAGCACCTCGGCCATGAACCGCTGCCCCCCGAACCCCGGCTCCACCGTCATCACCAGCAGCAGGTCGAACTCGGCCAGGATCTCCAGGTACGGCTCCAGCGGCGTGTTCGGCTTGACCGCCAGCCCGGCCAGCGCGCCGGCCCCGTGCAGCGTCCGGGCGATGGCCACCGGGTCGCGCGCCGCCTCCGCGTGGAACGTCACGTTGCGGGCGCCGATCTCGGCGTAGCCGACCGCCCACCGGTCCGGGTTGTCGATCATCAGGTGGCAGTCCAGCGGCAGGTCGGTGACCCGGCGCAGGCTGGCCACCACCGGCGGGCCGATGGTCAGGTTCGGCACGAAGTGGTTGTCCATCACGTCCACGTGCAGCCAGTCGGCGTTGCTCACGGCGTTGGCCTGCTCGCCGAGGCGGGCGTAGTCGGCGGCCAGCAGGCTCGGGGCGATGCGTGCGTCCACCCGGCGCAGTCTAGGGTTCCGACCCGTGGGAGCTCCTTCGCTGGACGGCCGCTGGTTCCGCGCGCTCGCCCCGGTCGAGGGCGGCGAGGTGGGGCCGGAGACGATGTTCCGGTACGCCGAGGAGGAAGGCGAGGTGTGGGCCACCTACGCCGGGGGCACCGTCCGCCGGGGGTACCTGGTGGGCACCCGGGACGGCGACCGGCTGGACGTCCGGTACGTCCAGCTCGCCGAGTCGGGCCAGACCTCGGCCGGGCACTGCGTATCGACCGTCTCCACGCTGCCGGACGGCCGGCTGCGGCTGGACGAGGTGTGGGAGTGGGAGTCCCGGGACGGGTCGGGGACCGGCGCGGTCGAGGAGATCGCCGAGAGTTGACCTCTGGTTCACCCTTCCGGGTTGTCCTGTCACTCGGATGGCGCCAAGCTACCGATCGGCAGCGCCGACACCGCCGTCGGCGACACCGTCCCCTCGGGAGGCATCGTCTTGAACGCGCCGTCACGTCGTAGGGCCGCCTTCGCCGCGGCCGCCCTGCTGGGGGTCGCGGGGGCGGTCAGCGCCGCCTCCCCGGCCGGCGCCCACCCCGGTCACCGGCCGGGGCTGGCCGGAATCGACCACATCGTGGTGATCTACGAGGAGAACCACAGCTTCGACAACCTGTTCGGCACCTGGGAGGGGGTCAACGGGCTGGCCGGCGACCCGGCCCGGACGCCGCGCAGCACCCAGGTGGCGCCGGACGGCACGCCGCTGGCCTGCCTGCCGCAGAACGACGTGAACCTCACCTCGCCGCCGCTGGCCGCCACCTGCACCGGGACGATCAACGGCCAGCCGGTCTCCTCGGCGTTCGGCAACGCCCCGTTCTCGATCGACGACTACATCGCGCCGACCGACACCACCTGCCCGGTCCCCGGCGTGTTCGCCCCGAACGGGGTGCTCAACGGCACCGGGCTGGCCGGCGGCTGCACCCGCGACCTGGTGCACCGCTTCTACAACGAGCAGTACCAGATCGACGGCGGCCGGATGGACCGCTACACCGCGGGCAGCGACGCGGTCGGCCTCACCCAGGGGCACTACGACTCCGCGGCGCTGCCGGTCTACGCCTACCTGCACTCGCCCGACGCCCCGCACTACGCGATCGCGGACCGGTTCTTCCAGGCCGCGTTCGGCGGCTCGTTCCTCAACCACCAGTGGCTGGCCGCCGCGGCCACCCCGACGTTCCCGGACGCGGTGCGGGACGGCAGCGCGAACGACCTGCACTCGGTGGTCGGCCCGGACGGGTTCCCGGCCGGCACCCCGCTGCACCCGGCAACACAAGGCACCAAGGACGCCGCGCTGACCCAGGCGGCCAACCCGGACGGGTCCTGCGTGGTGCCCGCCGCGGGGCCGACCCCCAAGGCCGGCACCGTCTGCGGCGACTACGCCGTCAACACCATCCAGCCGGCCTACCTGCCGTACGCCCCCGGCACCCCGCTGGCCCGCCGGCTGCCGCCGCAGACCGCGCCGACCATCGGCGACCGGCTGTCCGGCGCGGGCATCGACTGGGCCTGGTACGCCGGTGGCTGGTCCAACGCCGACGGCGACGTGGGCGCCCCGGGCTGGACCAACGGCGAGACCCCCGGCACCTGCACCGACCCGCGGCATGCCGCCGCCGCGGTGTACCCGAACTGCGCCGACGCGCTGTTCCAGTACCACCACCAGCCGTACAACTACTACGCGAACTACGCGCCCGGCACCGCGGCCAGGGCCGCCCACCTGCGCGACGAGGTCGAGTTCATCGCCGCGGCGAAGGGCGGCACCCTCAAGCCGGTGAGCTTCGTCAAGCCGGTCGGCGAGGAGAACGAGCACCCCGGCTACGCCAGCGAGCACAACGGCAGCAACCACCTGGTCGATCTGCTGAGGGCGATCGAGGAGGCCCCGGACGCCGCCGGCACGCTGGTGATCGTCACCTACGACGAGTTCGGCGGGCAGTGGGACCACGTGCCGCCGCCGGCCGACGACCCCGGCCCGACCGACCAGTGGGGCCCGGGCACCCGGATCCCCGCCCTGGTGGTTTCGCCCGCGCTGCCGTCCCGGTTCACCGTGGACCGCACCCCGCACGACACCACGTCGATCCTCGCCACCATCGAGGACCGGTACGGCCTGCTGCCGCTGGGCACCCGGGACGCCTCGGTGGTCGGCTTCGCCGGTCTGCTCGCCCGCGGTTGACCCGCGGGTTCCGCCGCCCCTGGCGTGGGGTCAGGGGCGGCGGAGCAGGGCGAGGAACATCGCGTCGGTGCCGTGCCGGTGCGGCCAGAGCTGCACCTGCGGGCCGTCGCCCAGGTCGGGCATGCCCGGCAGGTACGGCCTGGCGTCGAGGGGCACGGCGCCGGTGCGGTACGCCACGTCGGCCACCACGCCGCGGGTCTCCGCCACGTGCGGCGAGCAGGTCACGTAGGCCACCACGCCACCGGGCCGGACGGTGGCCAGCGCCGCGGTGAGCAGCCCGCGCTGCAGCCTGGTCAGCTCCGGGATGTCCGACGGTTGCCGCCGCCAGCGGGACTCCGGCCGGCGGCGCAGCGCACCCAGGCCGGTGCACGGCACGTCCACCAGCACCCGGTCGGCGCTGCCCGGGGCGACCGGCGGGGCGGTGCCGTCCGCGGTCACCGCCAGCGCGGGCATCCCGGCGACGGCGCCGGCCACCATGCCGGCCCGCCGCGGGTTGCGCTCGACCGCGACCAGCCGGGCACCGCGGCCGGCGGCCAGCGAGCCGAGCAGGGCGGCCTTGCCGCCGGGGCCCGCGGCCAGGTCCACCCAGGTGGTGTCGCGGCCGTCCAGCGGCACCGCGGCCAGCGCCAGCGCGACGAGTTGGCTGCCCTCGTCCTGCACCTGGGCGCGGCCGTCCCGCACCGGGGCCAGCCGGCCCGGGTCGCCGCCCCGCAGCACCGCCGCGTACGGCGACCACCGGCCCGGCTCGCCGCCGACCTCGGCCACCAGGGCGTCCCGGTCGATCCGGCCGGGCCGCGCGGCGAGATGCACCCGCGGCGGCTCGTTGTCGGCGGCCAGCGCCGCGGCGGTCTCGTCCAGGTCGCCACCCAGCGCCTCGCGGAACGCCGCCACCACCCACTGCGGGTGGGCGTGCCGCAGCGCCAGGCTGCCCACCGGGTCGGCGTCATAGGACGGCGCCACCTCGGCCAGCCAGTCGGCCAGGTCACGCCGGGCGACCTTGCGCAGCACCGCGTTGACCAGCCCGGCCAGGTGCCCGCCGAGCCGCTGCCTGGCGTCGTCCACCGAGGAGGACACCGCGGCATAGTCGGGGGTGCGCAGGTACAGCAACTGGTACGCGCCGAGCCGGAGCAGGTCCAGCAGCGGCGGGTCCAGGCTGGCCAACGGCCGGTCCACGCAGCGGGCCAGCACGGCGTCCAGGGTGCCCTGCACGCGCAGCCCGCCGTAGGTCAGCTCGGTGGCGAAGTCGGCGTCCCGGCCGCGCACCCGCCGGGTGTACAGCAGCCTGGGCAGCAGCAGGTTGGCGTACGCACCGCGCTCGCTGACCGCCCGGAACACGTCGTACGCGACGCCACGGGCCGGGTCTGACCCGCCCGCGCGCTCAGCCAACCCGCTCGCCCGCCTCCGGCCGTACCCCGCGGGCCCAGTCCACCGCGGCCATCCGCCTCTTGCCCTGCGGCTGCACCTCGCCCAGCTCGACGGCGCCCGCGCCGGTGCCGACCAGCACCCGGCGCCGTTGCACCACGAGCTCCCCCGGCCCGCCGGTCGACTCCGCCTGCGGCCGGACCGGGCCGAGCTTCAGCCGCTCGCGGCGGAACGTCGTCCACGCCCCCGGGTTGGGCGTGCAGGCCCGGATGCGGCGGTCCACCGCGAACGCCGGCAGCGACCAGTCCACCCGGGCGTCCTCGACGGTGATCTTCGGGGCGACGGACACCCCCTCGGTGGGCTGCGGCTTCGGCGCCAGGGTGCCCGCCTCGATGCCGTCCATGGTTGCCAGCAGCAGGCCGGCCCCGGACTCGGCCAGCCGGGCCAGCAGGTCGCCTGCGGTGTCGGCCGGACCGATCGGCTCGGTGACCACGCCGTACACCGGGCCGGAGTCCAGCGACTCCTCGATCTCGAAGGTGGTCGCCCCGGTGATCTCGTCGCCGTGCCAGATGGCCGCCTGCACCGGCGCCGCACCGCGCCACGCGGGTAGCAGGCTGAAGTGCAGGTTCACCCAGCCGTGCCGCGGGATGTCCAGCGCGGCCCGTGGCAGCAGCGCTCCGTACGCCACCACGGGGCAGGCGTCCGGGCCGATGGCGGCCAGCCGGTCCAGGAACTCCGGCCCCCGCGGGCGGGCCGGGCTGAGCACCTCGATGCCCTGCTCGCGGGCCAGCGCCGCGACCGGCGACGGGACCACCTGGCGGCCCCGGCCGGCCGGCGCGTCCGGCCGGGTGACCACCGCGGCGACCTCGTGCCGGGAGCCCAGCAGCGCGCGCAGCGACGGCAGCGCGACCTCGGGGGTGCCGGCGAACACCAGTCTCATGATCGGCTCGGGCTCGCGCTCGGGCTCCGATTTCGGGGCCAGCTCCGATTCCGGTTCCGGGTCCAGCTCCGGCTCGGGCTCCAGTTCCGCTCCCGGCTCCGCTCCGCTGCGCGCGCGGCCGCGGTGCTCACCCGCGCCGTCGCCTCCGGGCTCAGAGCGCCCGCCCGAACAGCCGGTGCGGGCTCTCCTTGACCGCCGGTGCCGGCGCGCCGGACCACTCGGCCTCGCGGATGGCCTTCATCGCCGCCTTCTTGGTCTCCGGGTCGAGCCTGTCCACGAACAGCACGCCGTCCAGGTGATCGGTCTCGTGCTGGATGCACCGGGCCAGCACCTCCGATCCGTCGACCGTCACCGGGTCGCCGAACATGTTCCACCCGGTGGCGATCACGTTCATCCGGCGCAGGCAGTCGAAGGTCAGCCCGGGCAGCGACAGGCACCCCTCGGGGCCGTTCTGGTCCTCCTTGTCCGGGAACGACAGCTCCGGGTTGACCAGGTGCCCGGACTCCGCGTCGTCCAGGTGGTACGTGAACACCCGCAGGCCCACCCCGATCTGCGGCGCGGCCAGCCCGACACCGGGCGCGTCCAGCATCGTCTCGAACAGGTCCTTGACCAGGGTGCGCAGTTCCTTGTCGAAGTCGCGCACCGGGTCCGCAGGGGTACGCAGCACCGGATCGCCGAACAGGCGGATCGGCTGGACGGCCACAGTGCGACTCCTCGGAACGTCGGCAGGTCCGGCATCCCAGTCTAGGGATGCGACCGGGCGTCCCGGAGCCCGGCCACCTATGGCCGTATGACGCCCTGGGCGTACGCCCACTGGTCGATCGCGCCGTGACCGCAGGCCGGGCCGAACCGCCACGGCACCACGAGCTGGGTCGTCTCGTCCGGCGGGATCACCAGCAGCATGGTCGGGGTGGGCTCGCACGGGCCGATGACCGGCTCGTCAGGCCCGGCTATCGCGGTCCAGTGCAGCAGCGTCGAGGCGCTGCCGCCGGGCGCCAGCCGGACCAGCGACGGAGGGTGCGCCGGGTCGCGGCGCTGCACGGTCGGCACCGGGCGCCGGTCGGGGCCGGCGAGCTGGATGCCGCCGTATCCGTACAGCGTGCAGGTGCGGCGCGAGGTGTTGGTGAGCACCAGGACGGAGTACCGGTTGCCGGCCGCCGCCTCCTCCGGCCGCAGCGCGCCGGTCAGCTCGGCGGTATGGCACCGCGTCCCGGCGCGGCCGGCCATCGACGGGCCGCCGGCACCCGCGGACGGTGTGCCGGTGGCGGAGGTGGCTGTGCTCGGGGGCGCCTTCGCGGTCGTCGAGGCGCTGGCCGACGCGGTGGGTACGGCTCCGCCGGCCGGGCCGCCTGCCGGGCCCTGCGGGGCCTGTGGGGTGGTCGGCCGGGCGCACCCGGCCAGGGTGCCCGCCGCGACGAGTGCGACCAGTGCTGCTCTCACGGCTTCCTCCCTGGTCGGGTGTTTTCGGCCGTTACCGGTGTCGACGCGCCGCGCCGCCCGCGGGTTGGCGTGGCCCCACCCCGGTGACGTACCGGGGGTGTATACCCGGTCAGGCTGAAGCGGTCACCGTGAGCTGGATGGGCGCGAACACGGCCGGCCACGTTCCGGTGACGTTGTACCGGAAGCCGAACGTGGCCACGGCCCGCCTGGCCATCGTCAGCGGCGCGGTGCCGGTCTTTCTGGGCGGCACCGCGACGACCGCCTGCGGCACCCCGCTGACGAACACCGCGACCTGCAACGGGTACCGGCTGAGGTTGGTGATCTCCACCGAGCCGGTGAGTTCGCCGTCGCACGGGCAGGCCACCGAGACCACCACCGGCGGCGCGCCCGGCGGGCACTTGATCCGGACCGGGTGGCCGAAGGGCTTGAACGGGTACCTGCTGGTGCTGGAGTAGACGTAGCCGAAGGTGAGCGTGTCGCCGTCCCGGGCGGGGAACGTCACCGAGCCCGACCGGCCCGGCCCGAGCCGCAGCACCCGGGTGTGCAGCATCCTGCCGTTCAGGACCGGCGCGATCTGCAGGGTGAGCCAGGTGGTGGGGTTGGTGGCGGACATCGTCACCTGGGCGGTGCCGGCGCAGTCCTTCGGGCAGTGCACGGTCACCTTCGGCGCCGGCACCGGTGTCAACGGCGCGCAGCGGGCGGCCGGCAGGCTGAACCAGGTGCTCGGCCCGACGCTCCAGTGACTGAGCTGCATCGGCTGCGGCACCCCGGGCGCGGCCAGGGTGCGTGGCCACCTCGGCGGGGTGGACCAGCTGGCGCCGGTGTCGGTCTGCACGCAGCTGTTGCGGGCGAGCAGCGGGACGCGGTACGTGCCGGGGGCCTGCATGCGGACCAGCCGCCCGGTCGCCTGCAGCGTCTGCGGGTAGTCCCGGCGGCCCGGCAGCGGCTTGCGGTACCGGGCGTCCTGCGCGTACAGCGGCGCGCACAGCGGTCTGGCCACCCGCACCACCCACGTCCTGTGCACCCGGTCGTAGGTGTGCGACAAGGCGGACCGGCTGGCGCCCGCGCCGACACAGGTCGCGACCGCCGCCATCAGGCCGGCACCGTCGCCTTCGGAGATGGCGCCGGTGCCGGTCGTGGTGGTTGCCCATTCCGCCGCGCGCGGAGCCGGGACCGGCGCGGGCGCACCGGGTAAGCCGACCTTCGTCGCGCTGGCCGCGGTGGACACCAGGGCCGCCGCGGCGCCGGTCGCGGCGAGGACGGTCAACCGTCGTCTGCTGAGGATCCGATACATGGCCGCACACTCCTGTTCGTCCGGGACAGTTGTGGGGAGATAGCCACGAACTACGTTGACAGCAGCGAAACGGTCCGTCTGTAACTCCACGGAGTGGTGGTTTAGCTACTTTCCGTGTCGATCTAGGTCAGATGAGTTCCAGCGGGTCGAGCTGGATGCGCACCGGGCCGGCTGCCTTGCGGGCGCTGCGGACCGCCGCGGCCTCGTGCAGCGCCTCCGCCAGCGCGGCACCTTCGGCGCGGGGTACCCGGACCAGCAGCCGCTCCAGCGACCCGTCCGCCCCGCCGTCCGCCCCGCCGTCCGCCCCGCCGTCCGTCCCACCGGCGGGCGCCGCGTCGGGCCGTGCCGTCCCGGCCGCCGCCGTCTCCACCGGCACCGGGCCGAGCAGCTCGGCGGACCCGGGCAGCCGGGCGGCCGCCTGCAGGTCGGCCAGCGCGTCCGGCGCACCGGTCAGCGAGGCCATCCGGGTGGCCGGCGGGAAGCCCAGCTCGGCGCGCTCGGCCAACTCCCGGGCGGCGTGCGTGACCGGGTCCCAGCGGATCAGCGCCTGCACCGCGGCCAGCCCCCCGTCGGCGCCCACCACCACCCTGCCACCGGCGGACGCCGGCCGGACCAGCGCGGCCGCGGCGTACCACCTTCGCAGCGTCTCCTCAGCGGCCCGCAGGTCCGGCCGGGTGAGCATCGCCCAGCCGTCCAGCAGCAGCGCGGCGCCGTACCCGCCCTCGGCCACCGGCTCGGCGCCCGGCGTGGCCACCACCAGGGCCGGCTCGGCGGGCACCGCGGCCAGCACGTGGGCGCCGCCGGAGGTGCGGAGCGTGACGCCGGGGAAGGCCCGGCCCAGCTCCTCGGCGGTGCGCGCGTCGCCCACCACCACCGCGCGGAACCGCCGCCCGTCGCAACTCGGGCAGCGCCAGTCGCCGGCCAGCCGGCCGCACCACCGGCAGGCCGGGATGGCGTGCCCGGAGGTGGCCGCCAGCGGGCCGGAGCACGCGCCGCACCGGGCCGGGGCGCGGCAGGTGGCGCAGGCCAGCGCCGGCAGGTACCCGCGGCGCGGCACCTGCACCAGCACCGGCGCACCCGCGGCCAGCGCCGCCCGGGCGGTCTCGAAGGCCAGCGACGGCAGCCGGGCGGCCACCGCGGCGGGGTCGCGGGCGATCTGCGCGTCGTCGCCGACCGCGGCCACCCGGGGCGCCGCGGCGCGGACCTGTTCGCGCGGCGCCACGATCTCGCGGGCCCAGCCGGAGTCCACCAGTAGCTGCGCCTCCGCGGTGCGGGCGAACCCGCCGAGCAGCACCGCGGCGCCGGCCAGATGGGCGCGCAGCACGAGCAGGTCGCGGGTGTGCGGGTACGGCGCCCGCGGCTCGGCGTGCAGGTCGTCGCCGTCGTCCCAGACGGCCAGCAGCCCAGGGTCGGCCACCGGGGCGAACGCCGCCGCCCGGGTGCCCACCACCGCCCGCACCGCGCCGCGGCGCACCGCCAGCCAGCGGCGGTACCGCTCGGCCGGGCCGAGGTCGGCGGCCAGCGCCACGTGCCGGCCGGCACCCAGGGCCGCGGTGAGGGCGGCGTCCACCCGGGCCAGGTCGCGCCGGTCGGGCACCACCACAACGGCGCCGCGCCCGGCGGACAGCGCCGCCTGCGCCGCCTCGGCCAGCCGGGCCGGCCAGTCCTCCCCGGGCAGCGCCTGCCACACCGCCCGGGCCGCCCGCCCGTCGGCGACCGCGCGGCAGAACGCCGGCCCGGCCGGGTACCGCGCCCAGCCGCCGCCGGGCGGCCCCGGGTCGGGTGGCGGCGGCGCCTTGGCCGGCTCGCCCGCCGGGGCCTGCGCCTCGACCCGGGCGTGCCGCGGCGGGATGGCCAGCCGCAGCACGTCCGACAGGGCGCCGGCCCACCGGTCGGCCACCGCGCGGGCCAGCCGGGCGATCTCGGGGGCCAGCACCGGCTCGGCGGAGGTGGCCCGGTTGATCCACTCCAGCGTGCCGGGGTACTCGGACTCGGCGATCCGCTCCAGCACCACGCCGTCCACGAGCTGCCCGGCGAACCGCACCCGCACCCGGGATCCGGCCACCACGGCGTCGTCCATCGTGGTGGGCACCAGGTAGTCGAACGGCCGGTCCAGGTGCGCCAGCGGCACGTCCACGCAGATCCGCGCCACCGGGTCCACCGGCGCCGGCTCACGCTCCTCGGGTCGGCGGCTGCGGGTCACGACGACCATCCTCGCCTGCCCGCCGGACGGGAACGGCACAGCCCCGCCGGCTCCGGCCAGAGGGGAACGGCACAGCCCGATCGGGGTCGGACGGGAACGGCGGAGCCCCGCCCGATCGGGGTCGGACGGGGCTCTGCGCGCCAGGATGTCAGCCGAGGACGAGTGCCTTGAGCTGGTCGGCGCGGTCGGTGTTCTCCCAGGTGAAGTCTTCGAGCTCGCGGCCGAAGTGGCCGTACGCGGCCGTCTGGGCGTAGATCGGCCGCAGCAGCTGCAGGTCCCGGATGATGGCCGCCGGCCGCAGGTCGAACACCTGGGTCAGCGCTTCCTGGATCTTCTCCAGCGGGGCCGCCTCGGTGCCGAACGTCTCCACGAACAGGCCCACCGGCTCGGCCTTGCCGATCGCGTACGCGACCTGCACCTCGCACTGGCTGGCCAGCCCCGCGGCGACCACGTTCTTGGCCACCCACCGCATCGCGTACGCCCCCGAGCGGTCCACCTTGGACGGGTCCTTGCCGGAGAACGCGCCGCCGCCGTGCCGGGCGTACCCGCCGTAGGTGTCCACGATGACCTTCCGGCCGGTCAGGCCGGCGTCACCCATCGGGCCGCCCACCACGAACTTGCCGGTCGGGTTGACCAGCAGCCGGTACCCGGCGGTGTCGATGCCGAGCTTCGCCAGCTCCGGCTCGATCACGTGCTCGGCGACGTCCGGGGCCAGCAGCGTGTCCAGCGAGATGTCCTCGGCGTGCTGCGTGGACACCACGACCGTGTCCAGCCGCACCGGCCTGCCGTCGACGTACTCGATGGTGACCTGGGTCTTCCCGTCCGGCCGCAGGTAGGGAACGATCCCTTCCTTGCGGACGACGGACAGCCGGTAGGCCAGCCGGTGCGCGAGCGCGATCGGCAGCGGCATCAGCTCGGGCGTCTCGTCGCAGGCGAAGCCGAACATCAGGCCCTGGTCGCCGGCGCCCTGGCGGGCGATCTCGTCCTCGGAGCCCTCGACCCGCGACTCGTACGCGGTGTCGACGCCCTGCGCGATGTCCGGGGACTGCGAGCCGATCGAGACGTTGACCCCGCAGGAGGCACCGTCGAAGCCCTTCTTCGAGGAGTCGTAGCCGATCCGCAGGATGCGTTCCCGGACGATGGTCGGGATGTCGGCGTACGCCTCGGTGGTGACCTCGCCGGCGACGTGCACCTGGCCGGTGGTGATGAGGGTCTCGACGGCGACCCGGCTCTTCGGGTCCTGGGCCAGCAGCGCGTCGAGAATCGAGTCGCTGATCTGGTCAGCGATCTTGTCCGGATGGCCCTCCGTGACGGATTCGGAGGTGAACAGTCGCCGAGACACGTTTCTCCTGATGGGGTAGACGTCGAACGATCGCAGTGAGTCTAGCCGGACGGCGCTCGAGCCCCGGTCGCGGCCACGTCCGGCTAGCGGCGGCCCCGGTAGGGGCCACGTCCGGCTAGCGGGCGGCTAGCGGCGCAGCAGGTCGAGAACGACGTCCCAGACCGTGTCAGCGAGGTCTTCTTTGGTGCATTCCGGTATGTCGTGAACCTGCCCTGCGGCGGTCAGCAGGGTGGCCGCGGTCACATCCGCGCCGAAGGTTCTCCCGCCGGAGACATCGTTCACCACGATCAGGTCGGCGTTCTTGCGGGTCAGCTTGCCGCGGGCGTTGGCCAGCGCGTCGTGCGTCTCCGCGGCGAACGCCACCAGCACCTGGCCCGGCCGCTTGGCCGCGCCCAGCTCGGCGGCCACGTCCGTGGTGCGCACCAGTTCGACCGTGGGGGCGCTGCCGTCGTCCAACTTCTTGATCTTCTGCTCGGAGTACGTCGCCGGGCGGAAGTCGGCCGGCGCCGCCGCCATCACCACCGCGTCGGCGTCCGCGGCGGCCTCCTGCACCGCCTTGTGCAGGTCCTCGGTGCTGGTCACCCGGACCAGGTCCACGCCGGCCGGGTCGGCCAGCGCGGTGTTCGCCGCGACCAGGGTGACCCGGGCGCCGCGGGCCGCCGCGGTGACCGCGAAGGCGTAGCCCTGCTTGCCGGAGGAGGCGTTGCCCAGGAACCGCACCGGGTCGAGGTACTCCCGGGTGCCGCCCGCGGTGACCACCACGTGCCGGCCGGCCAGGTCGGGCGCGCGCACCCCGCGGGCCAGCAGCCGGCGGGCCACCGCCGCGATCCCGACCGGCTCGGGCAGCCGGCCGGGGCCCGTGTCCGGCCCGGTCAGCCGGCCTACCGCGGGGTCGAGCACGACGGCGCCGCGCCCGCGCAGGACGGCCACGTTGGCCTGCGTCGCGGGGTGCTCCCACATCTCGGTGTGCATCGCCGGGGCGTACAGCACCGGGCAGCGGGCCACCAGCAGCGACGCGGTGAGCAGGTCGTCGGCCATCCCGGCGGCGGCGCGGGCCAGCAGGTCCGCGGTGGCCGGCGCCACCACCACCAGGTCCGCGGTCTGCCCGAGCCGCACATGGCGCACCTGGTCCACGCCGGTCCACACGTCGGTGGCCACCGGGTTGCCGGACAGCGCCTGGAAGGTGGCGGCGCCGACGAACCGCAGCGCGGCCTCGGTCGGGACCACCGTCACGTGGTGGCCGGACTCGGTGAGCAGCCGGAGCAGCTCGGCCGACTTGTACGCCGCGATGCCCCCGGCCACCCCGAGCAGCACCCGGCGACCGGTGTGGCCGCCGACCGCCGCCGACACGGAACTGTCACTCATGACCCGACGCAACCACCGTTTCGTGGGGGTCCGGGGGCTCGGCCCCCCGGGCGACATGACAGGCGAGACCGGTCCGCGCTCTCCGCGGACAGACCCCGCCCACTCGCCGACCCTCAGCCGTCGGTGGGCTCGCAGGTGAGCATGCCCTCGTTGATCTCGCGCAGCGCGATCGACAGCGGCTTCTCCTGCGGTGCGGTCTCGACCAGCGGGCCGACGTACTCCAGCAGGCCCTCGCCGAGCTGGCTGTAGTAGGCGTTGATCTGGCGCGCCCGCTTGGCGGCGTAGATGACCAGGCCGTACTTGGAGGTGGTCTTGGCGAGCAGCTCGTCGATCGGCGGGCTGGTGATGCCCTCGGTGGTTGCGGTGGTACCAGACACGCAGGTCAACCTTCTCGTTTGGGCTTGGGAGATCGGATCAACTCTACCAACTCGTCCGCGGCGTGGCCGACCTCGTCGTTGACGATGGTGACGTCGAACTCCTCCTCGGCGGCCAGCTCGATCTTGGCCTGGTCCAGCCGGGCCCACCGCACGTCCACCGGCTCGGTGCCGCGGCCGATCAGCCGCCGCTCCAGCTCGGTCCAGCTCGGCGGCGCCAGGAACACGAACTGCGCGTCCGGCATGACCGCCTTGACCTGCCGCGCCCCCTGCAGCTCGATCTCCAGCACCGCGGGCACCCCGGCGGCCAGCCGCCTCAGCACCGGCCGGCGGGGCGTGCCGTACCGGTTCCCCGCGTACTGGGCCCACTCCAGGAACTCGCCGTCGAGGATCATCCGGTCGAACTCCTCGGGCGTGGCGAAGTGGTACTGCACGCCCTCGGTCTCTCCCGGGCGCGGCGCCCTGGTGGTGTAGGACACCGACACCCACACCTCGGGGTGCCGGCGGCGGACGGCGGCCATCACGGTGCCCTTGCCCACCCCGGACGGACCGGACAGCACGGTGAGCCGGGCGGGCTCGGCCGCCCCGAGCTCACCGCCCGGCGCTGTCACCGCTGCCGAACTCGTGCTCCAGCGCGCTGCGCTGCTTGGCGCCGAGCCCGCGGATCCGCCGGGTGGGCGAAATGTCCAGCCGCTCCATGATCTTGGCCGCACGGGCCTTGCCGACGCCCGGCAGGGACTCCAGCACGGCGGCCACCCGCATCTTGCCTATCACGTCGTCGGTCTCGCCGGCGGACAGCACGTCGGACAGCGAAGCCCCGTTCTTCTTCAGCTGCTCCTTCAGCTCGGCGCGCGCTTTCCGCGCCGCGGCGGCCTTCTCAAGGGCAGCTGCTCGCTGCTCCGGAGTCAGGGGCGGCAGCGCCACTGGGGTCACCTCGGTCTGCTCGTCGGGACAGTGAGAGTGGCGGGGTGCTGCGACTCCGCATCCTGGGCAACGTAGCGACTCCGTCAGGAGACGGCAACGAGAGATGCCGCTGTACCCAACGACAGGTGCCCGAAGAGGTAACCGGAACGCCGCGGAATCCGACCGATCGGGCAGACTGGACCGGATGCGGGCACGGGTGGGTGCCGGGGTGACCGGCGTGTTCGGCGCGATCGCGGGCGGCGACGGGTCGGGGCGAAGCGCGCGGCCGCGCAGCCGCGGGCAGTTCGTCGCGCACCGGGTGTTCTGGACGCTGTTCGTCTTCGCCACGCTGGCGCTCTGGCTGGACGACGCGCATGCCGGCCGGCTGTCCCGGGTGGCGCTGCCGCTGCGGCTGCTGGCCTCGCCGCTGCTGCTCGCGGTGCTGTGGTTCTGCGTGCTGCGCTGGCGGGAGCCGATCCGCCGCCGGCTGCGCTGGCTGCCGCTGCCGCCGCTGCTGAACTACCTGGTGGCCGGGGTGCCGCTGGTGCTGCTCGCGGTGTGCTGCGCCAGCGGGTTCGGTCTGGTGGCCGCGGGCGACGCGCGGGTCAACGTGGCCCGCGAGGTCGGCCCGTGGCTGGGCCTGCTGGTCGCGGTGTGGTTCGCCGGCCGGCACTACGCGCTGCGGCCGCCGGCGGTGTTCTGGCTGCTCGGGGTGCTCGGTGCGCTGGCCGCCCAGCGGTTCGCGCTGCCCGTCGCGGTGTGGGAGCACCACTGGCTCACGGCGCTGCTGCTGTTCTGCTACGCCGTGCCGGTGTACGGCGGCGCGCTCGCGCTGGTGCTGCACGTGATGCCGCCCGAGCAGTTGCCCGCCGGCCGGGCTCGGCTGGACTGGCGCGGCGTCGGGCTGGCCGCCGCCGCGATGGCGCTGGCGTTCACCGTGCTCGCGTTCGCCTGGTCCGCCCTGGTGGACCTGCTCGCCCCCTGACCCTGCCGCCGCCGCGACAGACCGCGGGGCTGGCACCAGGTCAGCCGAGGGCCGCGCGCAGGTCGTGCACCGCCCGTTCCGCGGCGCCCCGCAGGCCGGCCACCGTTGGCCCGTGCCGCAGCACGTCGCGGGAGGTGGCCGGCAGCACCGCCGCGGTGGTGCCGAAGATGCGGCGCAGGTCGGCGGGGGTGCCGCCCTGGGCGCCCAGCCCGGGGGCCAGGACCGGGCCGTTCAGCGCGGACAGGTCCACCACGGCCTCCCCCACCGTGGCGCCGACCACCAGGCCGACCGAACCGATCGGCACCGCACCGGCGTTGGCCGCGGCGGCACTGTCCACAATGGACTGCGCCACGCTGCGGCCGTCCGCGCCGGCCGCGTGCTGCACCGCGGCGCCCTCCGGGTTGGAGGTCAGCGCGAGCACGAACACCCCGGCGCCGTGGGCGGTCGCGGCGTCCAGGGCCGGCCGCAGCGAGCCGAACCCGAGGTACGGGCTGAGCGTGATCGCGTCCACCGCGAGCGGGCTGGCCGGGTCGAGGTACGCCGCCGCGTACGCCTGCATGGTGCTGCCGATATCGCCGCGCTTGACGTCGGCCAGCACCAGCGCGCCGGCCGCCCGGGCCTCGGCGACCACCGCCTCCAGCACGGCGATGCCGCGCGACCCGAACCGTTCGAAGAACGCCGACTGCGGCTTCAGCACGGCCACCCGGTCGGCCAGCGCCTCCACGACGGTGCGGCTGAACCGCTCCACGCCGGCCACGTCGTCGCCCACGCCCCAGTCCCGCAGCAGCGAGCCGTGCGGGTCGATGCCCACGCACAGCGGCCCCCGGGCGGCCATCGCGGCCAGCAGCCTCGCCCCGAAGGCCCCGTCCTCCGCGATCATCGCCCGCCCCCTGCCCGCCCTGCTCGCCGCGGTCATCCCGGCCTCCTGTCCTCCGCGACCACCGTGCTGCCGGGGCCGATGGAGATCAACTGACCCCGCCGACCCGATGATCGCCGCGTTGGACGCGTTCGGCGCGGACGGCGGGGGCGGCGGGGGCGGCGCGGGCGGCGGCATGGACCAGGGCCGGCCCACGGTAGATCAGCCCGGTGTAGAGCTGCACCAGGCTGGCCCCGGCGTCGAACATCCGGGCCGCGTCGTCCGCCGAGCAGATGCCGCCCACCGCGATCACCGGCAGCCGGCCGCCGCTCTCGGCGTGGACGAACTCCACGATCCGCCGCGACAGCGCGAACAGCGGCGCCCCGGACAGCCCGCCGGCCGGCTCGGTGCCGGCATCGGTGCCGGCATCGGCGCCGACCAGCCCGGCCCGGCCGGTGGTGGTGTTGGTGGCGATGACGCCGGCCACGCCGTGCCGCTCGCAGACCCCGAGCAGCTCGGCGATGGCCGGCTCGGTGAGGTCCGGAGCGATCTTCACCAGGATGGGCTTGGGCCCGCCACCCGGGCCGCCACCGCGCGCGACGGCGTGCGAGCGGAGCTCGGCCAGCAGGGCACCGAGGTGGTCGGCGTGCTGCAGCGCGCGCAGCCCAGGGGTGTTCGGCGAGCTGACGTTCACCGCGAAGTAGTCGCCGTACGGGTACAGCTCCCGCAGCGAGGCGAGGTAGTCGCCGACCGCCTCCGCCAGCGGGGTGACCTTCGACTTGCCCAGGCTGATCCCGAGGGGCACCGGCAGCGGGCCGTACGCCGCGAGCCGGGCGGCCAGCGCGGCGGCGCCCGCGTTGTTGAACCCCATCCGGTTGATCAGCGCGCCGCTTTCCGGCAGCCGGAACAGCCTCGGCCGCGGGTTCCCGGGCTGGGCGCGCCAGGTCACGGTGCCCACCTCCACGAACCCGAAGCCGAGCGCCGGCCAGGCCCGCAGCGCGACCCCGTCCTTGTCCATCCCGGCGGCCAGCCCGACGGGGTTGCCGAAACGCACCCCGAACACCGTGCGCGCCGCTCCCGGCGTGCGCGCGAGCGCCCGCGCTGCCGCCGGCCCGGTCACCGCCCGGGGCAGCCGGGACAGCAGCCGCAGCGTCCGCTCGTGCGCGACCTCGGGGTCGCCGCCGGACCGGAACAGCACCGGCCGCAGCACCCGCTCGTACAGCACCCGCTCGTACACCCCCCGGCTCACCGCGACGGCCGGTGCGCGGCAAGGTGGGCGGCCCGGTGGGCGTGCAGCGCGGCGTGCATGTCCTGCAGCGAGCGCACCCCCACGTCACCGCGACGCAGTGCCTCGATGCCCTGCACGCAGGCCGCCATCGCCTGCACCGTGGTGATGCACGGGATGCCGGCGCCCACCGCGGCGGTGCGGATCTCGTACCCGTCCAGCCGCGGGCCGGAGTTGCCCGGCGAGCCGGCCGGGGTGTTGAACACCAGGTCCACCTCGCCGCCGCGGATCCGCTCCACCACGTTGCCCGGCACGTGCTCGGAGAACTTGGCCACCACCTGCGCGATCACCCCGTGCCGGCGCAGCATCAGGGCGGTGCCCTCGGTGGCCAGGATCTCGAAGCCCAGGTCGGCCAGCCGCTTCACGCCGAACACCACCGCCCGCTTGTCCCGGTTGGCGATCGACACGAAGACGCGGCCCTTGGTCGGCAGCGCCCCGTACGCTGCCGCCTGCGACTTGGCGAACGCGGTGCCGAAGTTCGAGTCCACCCCCATCACCTCGCCGGTGGACTTCATCTCCGGCCCGAGCAGGCTGTCCACCACCCGGCCGTCCAGGGTGCGGAACCGGTGGAACGGCAGCACCGCCTCCTTGACCGCGATCGGAGCGTCCAACGGCAGGTCGCCGCCGTCGCCGGCCGCCGGCAGCAGCCCCTCCGCGCGCAGGCCCGCCACGGTGGCGCCCACCGCGATGCGGGCCGCCGCCTTGGCCAGCGGCACGGCGGTCGCCTTGGACACGAACGGCACGGTGCGGGACGCCCGCGGGTTGGCCTCCAGCACCCAGAGCACATCGTCCTTCAGCGCGTACTGCACGTTCAGCAGGCCGCGCACCCCCACCCCGCGGGCGATGGCCTCGGTGGAGCGGCGCACCAGGTCGACGTCGCCGACCCCGAGCGTGATCGGCGGCAGCGCGCACGCGGAGTCGCCGGAGTGGATGCCGGCCTCCTCGATGTGCTCCATGATCCCGCCCAGGTACAGCTCGGTCCCGTCGTACAGCGCGTCCACGTCGATCTCGATGGCGTCGTCCAGGAACCGGTCCACCAGCACGGGGTGTTCCGGGCTGACCGCGGTGGCCTTCGCGATGTAGCCGGCCAGCATGCTCTCGTCGTACACGATCTCCATGCCGCGCCCGCCCAGCACGTAGCTCGGCCGGACCAGCACCGGGTAGCCGATCGAGTCGGCGATCTGCTTCGCCTCGGCGAACGACGTGGCGGTTCCGTGCTTGGGCGCAGGCAGCCCCGCCTCGGCCAGCAGCCGGCCGAACGCGCCGCGCTCCTCGGCCAGGTGGATCGCCTCCGGCGGCGTGCCGATGATGGGCACCCCGGCGTCCTTCAGCCGCTGCGCCAGGCCCAGCGGGGTCTGCCCGCCGAGCTGGACGATCACGCCCTCCAGCGGCCCGGCGGCGCGCTCGGCCTCCACCACCTCCAGCACGTCCTCGAAGGTCAGCGGCTCGAAGTACAGCCGGTCGGAGGTGTCGTAGTCGGTGGAGACCGTCTCCGGGTTGCAGTTGACCATCACGGTGCAGAACCCGGCCGCGCGCAGCGCCATCGCCGCGTGCACGCAGGAGTAGTCGAACTCGATGCCCTGCCCGATCCGGTTCGGCCCGGAGCCGAGGATGATCACCGCCGGCGTCGTCCGGGGCGCCACCTCGGTCTCCTCGTCGTAGGTGGAGTAGTGGTACGGCGTGTACGCGGCGAACTCGGCCGCGCAGGTGTCCACCGTCTTGAACACGGGGCGGATCCCGAGCCGGTGCCGCAGTGCCCGCACCCCGTCCTCGCCGGCCAGCTCCGGGCGCAGCGCGGCCACCTGCCGGTCGGACAGGCCGTACCGCTTCGCCCGGCGCAGCAGGGCCGGGGTCAGCGCGGGCGCGTCGTACACCTCGCCGCCGACCTCGTTGACCAGCGCCACCTGGTCGATGAACCACGGGTCGATGCCGCTGGCTGCGGCCACCTGCGGCACGGTGCCGCCGAGCCGCAGCGCCCGCTCCACGTCGTACAGCCGGCCCTCGGTTGGCCGCCGCAGCCGCTCCAGCACCTCCCCCAGCGCCTCCTCCGGCCGGCCCGATTCGGCAACCTCCCCCGTCTCGGCAACCCCGGAACGCTCTGGACCCAGCCCACCGGCGTGGCCGGCGAAGCCGCCACGCGTACCGGGGTGGGAGGCGAAGCCGCCACGCGTACCGGGGTGGGAGGCGAAGCCGCCACGCGTACCGGGGTGGGAGGCGAAGCCGCCAGGCGTACCTATCCAGAAGCCGGCGGCGCCGGTCTCCATCGAGCGCATCGCCTTGCCCAGCGCCTCGGCGAAGTTCCGCCCGATGGCCATCGCCTCGCCGACGCTCTTCATGTGCGTGGTCAGCTCCGGGTCGGCGCCGGGGAACTTCTCGAACGCGAACCGCGGAATCTTCACCACCACGTAGTCCAGCGCCGGCTCGAAGCTGGCCGGTGTCTCGCCGGTGATGTCGTTCGGGATCTCGTCCAGGGTGTAGCCGACCGCGAGCTTGGCCGCGATCTTCGCGATCGGGAAGCCGGTGGCCTTGCTGGCCAGCGCGCTGGACCGGGACACCCGGGGGTTCATCTCGATGACCACCAGCCGCCCGGTGGCCGGGTCGATGGCGAACTGGATGTTGCACCCGCCGGTGTCCACGCCGACCGCGCGCAGCACCGCGATGGCGACGTCGCGCAGCCGCTGGTACTCCCGGTCGGTGAGCGTCATGGCCGGCGCGACGGTGACCGAGTCGCCGGTGTGCACGCCCATCGGGTCCACGTTCTCGATCGAGCAGACCACGACCACGTTGTCCCGGCGGTCGCGCATCAGCTCCAGCTCGTACTCCTTCCAGCCGAGCACGCTCTCCTCGATCAGCACCTCGTGCACCGGGCTGGCGGCCAGCCCGGCGGAGGCGATCCGGCGCAGGCGGTCCTCGTCGTGCGCCATCCCGGAGCCGGCGCCGCCCATGGTGTACGACGGGCGCACCACCACCGGGTAGCCGAGGTCGTCCACTGTGGACAGTACGTCGTCGATGGTGCGGCAGACCGCCGACCGGGGCACGTCGGCGCCCACCGAACGGACGATGTCCTTGAACCGCTGGCGGTCCTCGCCGCGCTGGATGGCCGCGATGTCCGCGCCGATCAGCTCCACGCCGTACCGGTCCAGCACCCCCCGCTCGTGCAGCGCCACCGCGATGTTCAGCGCGGTCTGGCCGCCCAGGGTGGGCAGCAGCGCGTCCGGGCGTTCGGCGGCGATCACCTGCTCGACGTAGTCCGGGGTCAGCGGCTCGATGTAGGTGGCGTCGGCGAACTCCGGGTCCGTCATGATCGTGGCGGGGTTGGAGTTGACCAGGCTGATCCGGAACCCCTCGGCGCGCAGCACCCGGCAGGCCTGGGTGCCGGAGTAGTCGAACTCGCAGGCCTGCCCGATCACGATCGGCCCGGAACCGATCACCAGGATGTGGCGAAGATCGGTCCTACGAGGCACCTGGCATCACCCCGCAGCCCTGCTCGTGTCCGCCTCGACAAGCTCGGCGAAGCGATCGAACAGGTACCCGGCGTCGTGCGGGCCGGCCGCCGCCTCGGGGTGGTACTGCACCGAGAACGCCGGTGCGTCCAGGCACCGCAACCCCTCCACCACGCCGTCGTTGAGGCAGATGTGGCTCACCTCGACCCGACCGTACGGGGTGTCGGTGGCCCGGTCGGTCGGGGCGTCCACCGCGAACCCGTGGTTGTGCGCGGTCACCTCCACCCGGCCGGTGCTGCGGTCGGCGACCGGCTGGTTGATGCCGCGGTGGCCGTACTTCAGCTTGTAGGTGCCGAAGCCGAGCGCCCGGCCGAGGATCTGGTTGCCGAAACAGATGCCGAAGAACGGGACCCGCCGCCGCAGCACCTCCCGGGCGAGTGCGACCGCGTGGTCGGCGGTGGCCGGGTCGCCCGGGCCGTTGGAGAAGAACACCCCGTCCGGGTCGGCGGCGAGCAGGTCCTCCACCGTGGACGACGCCGGCAGCACATGCGTCCGGATGCCGCGTTCGGCCATCCGGTGCGGCGTCATCGCCTTGATGCCCAGGTCCAGCGCGGCCACGGTGAACCGCGTGCGGCCCCGCGCCGGCACCACGTACGGCTCCAGGGTGCTGACCTGCCCGCACAGGTCCGCCCCCGCCATCGGCGGGCTGGCCAGCACCCGCCGGCGCAGCCCGTCGGCGTCGGCGTCCACGCTCGATATCCCGCAGCGCATCGCCCCGCGCTCGCGCAGGTGCCGGGTCAGCGCCCGGGTGTCGATGCCCGAGATGCCCACCACGCCGTACGCCGCCAGCTCCTCCTGCAGGGTGCGGCGGGACCGCCACGAGGACGGCCGGCGGGCCGGGTCGCGCACCACGTACCCGGCCACCCAGATCCGGGACGACTCCGCGTCCTCGTCGTTCACCCCGGTGTTGCCGATGTGCGGCGCCGTCTGCACGACGATCTGACGGTGGTACGACGGGTCGGTCAGCGTCTCCTGGTAGCCGGTCATCCCGGTGGCGAACACCGCCTCGCCGAACGCCTCCCCGACCGCCCCATACGCCTGACCGTGAAACGCCCGCCCATCCTCCAACACCAACACCGCCGCCCTCTCAGGCGTACCCCCCGCGGCCCGTTCTGCCGCCGACCCCGCCCCCGCGAACCGTTCTGCCCCCTCTCCTGGACCCGACCCAGCCCCCGCGGCCCGTTCTGCCCCGCGTTCCAGACCCGACCCAGCCCCCACGGCCCGTTCTGCCGCATGTTCTGGACCGGATCCAGCGACCGCGGCCCGTTCTGCCCCTGCGGACCGTTCTGCCGCATGTTCTGGACCGGATCCAGCGACCGCGGACCGTTCTGGACCCAGCCCCCCGGCGTGGCCGGCGAAGCCGCCACGCGTACCTATCATCGCTGGGCCTTCCCGTCGAGAACGGTGGGCTCGCCGCGCAGGAACGTGGCCACCACCCGGGCTGGCAGCTCGCGGTGCGCGTACGGGGTGTTGCGGCTGCGGCTGGCCAGCGAGCCGGGGTCCACGGTCCAGCTTGTGTCCGGGTCGAGCAGCACCAGGTTGGCCGGTGCGCCCGGCTCGATCGCGGCGCCGTGCCCGGCCAGCGAGCCGATCCGGGCCGGTGCGGCGCTCATCCGCATCGCCACGCCGCGCCAGTCCAGCAGTCCGGTGTGGACCATCGCCTCGACCACCACGGACAGTGCGGTCTCCAGCCCGAGCATGCCCGGCCGGGCGGCGCCCCACTCGGTCTCCTTGTCCTCCATCGCGTGCGGCGCATGGTCGGTGGCGACGCAGTCGATGGTGCCGTCGGCCAGGCCGGCCCGCAGCGCCGCCACGTCGTCCGCGGTGCGCAGCGGGGGGTTCACCTTGAACAGCGGGTCGTAGCCGGTCGCCAGGTCGTCGGTGAGCAGCAGGTGGTGCGGGGTGACCTCGGCGGTGACCCGCACCCCGCGGGCCTTGGCCCAGCGCAGGATCTCCACGCTGCCCGCGGTGGAGACGTGGCAGACGTGCAGCCGGGAGCCGACGTGGCCGGCCAGCAGCGCGTCCCGCGCGATGATCGCCTCCTCCGCCGCGGCCGGCCAGCCGACCAGCCCGAGCTGCGCGGACACCACCCCCTCGTTGAGCTGCGCGCCCTCGGTCAGCCGCGGCTCCTCGGCGTGCTGGGCGATCACCCCGCCGAACGCCTTCACGTACTCCAGCGCGCGCCGCATCAGCGCCGGGTCGGCCACGCACCTGCCGTCGTCGGAGAACACCCGCACCCGGGCGGCCGAGTCGGCCATCGCGCCCAGCTCGGCCAGCCGCTCCCCGGCCAGCCCGACGGTGACCGCGCCGACCGGCTGCACGTCCGCCAGCCCCGCCTGCCGGCCGAGCCGCCAGACCTGCTCCACCACACCCGCGGTGTCCGCCACCGGCTCGGTGTTGGCCATCGCGAACACCGCGGTGTACCCGCCGAGCGCCGCGGCCCGGGTGCCGGTCTGCACCGTCTCGGCGTCCTCCCGGCCGGGCTCGCGCAGGTGGGTGTGCAGGTCCACCAGGCCGGGCAGCGCGACCAGGCCGGCGGCGTCCAGCCGGGACGCCCCGGGCGCGGCCAGGTCCCGGCCGGCCCCGGCGATCACCCCGTCGCGCAGCAGCAGGTCGGTCGGCGCCCCGCCGTACGGCCGTACCCCGCTGATCACCCAGTCGCGTGTCCCGGGGTCCGCGCGCGGACTCGGAGCCTGCGGACCGCCTTCGTGGGGTGGGCTCATGTCGCCACCCCCGGGGTGCCGCCCGCCAGCAGCAGGTACAGCACGGCCATCCGCACGCTGACCCCGTTGCCGACCTGCTCGACGATGGTGGACCGGCCCGGGTGGTCGGCCACCTCGGCGGCGATCTCCATCCCGCGGTTCATCGGGCCGGGGTGCATCACGATGGCGTGCTCGGGCAGCAGCGCCATCCGGGGCCGGTCCAGCCCGTACCGGCGGCTGTACTCCCGGGCGCTCGGGAAGTACGACGAGCTCATCCGCTCGCGCTGCACCCGGATCATCATGCAGACGTCCAGCTTCGGCAGCACCGCGTCCAGGTCGTAGGAGACCCCGGCCGGCCAGGCCTCGACGCCGACCGGCAGCAGGGTGGGCGGCGCGACCAGGGTCACCTCGGCGCCCAGCGTGGCCAGCAGCAGCACGTTGGAACGGGCCACCCGGGAGTGCAGCACGTCGCCGACGATGGCCACCCGCAGGCCCTCCAGCCGGCCCAGCCGCCGGCGCATGGTGAACGCGTCCAGCAGCGCCTGGGTGGGGTGCTCATGGGTGCCGTCGCCGGCGTTCAGCACGCTGCCGGCCACCCAGTTGGCCAGCCGGTGCGGGGCGCCGGAGTAGGAGTGCCGGATCACCACCGCGTCGGCGCCCATCGCCTCCAGGGTCAGCGCGGTGTCCTTCAGCGACTCGCCCTTGGAGAGCGAGGACCCCTTCGCCGAGAAGTTGATCACGTCCGCGGACAGCCGCTTGGCGGCCAGCTCGAAGGACGTGCGGGTCCGGGTGGAGTCCTCGAAGAACAGGTTCACCACGGTGCGGCCGCGCAGCGTCGGCAGCTTCTTCACCTCGCGGCCGGCCAGCGCGCGGTCCATCTGCTCGGCGGTGTCCAGCACCAGCACGGCGTCGTCCCGGCTCAGGTCGGCGGCGGACAGCAGGTGCTTGTTCATCGGGCCCCCCGCGGAGCGTTTTCGTGGGGTGATTTCACGCGCGTCCGCCCTTCGGGTCGAGCTCGACGGCGTCCACGCCATCCACCTCGGCCAGCCGTACCCGCACCTGCTCCCCCTGCGAGGTCGGGATGTTCTTGCCGACGTAGTCGGCCCGGATGGGCAGCTCGCGGTGGCCGCGGTCGATCAGCACGGCGAGCTGCACGGCGCGCGGCCGGCCGAGGTCCCGCAGCGCGTCCAGGGCCGCCCGGACGGTGCGGCCGGAGTACAGCACGTCGTCCACCAGGATGACCAGCCGGCCGTCCACCCCGCCGTCCGGCACCGAGGTCTCCTCCAGCGCCCGGACGCCGCGCAGCCGCAGGTCGTCCCGGTACAGGGTGATATCGAGGGAGCCGACCGGCACGGCCACGTCCTCGAAGGCGTGGATCCGCGACGCCAGCCGGCGGGCCAGGGTGGCGCCACGGGTGGGAATGCCGAGCAGCAGCACGTCCCGTACGCCGCCGGTCTTCTCCAGCACCTGGTGGGCGATCCGGTCCACGACGCGGGCCAGGTCGGCCGCGTCGAGCAGGGTGCGCACCGGCTCCGGCGCGGGTATGGGCACACTCATGTGGTGACTCCTTCCCCGCCTCACGGGACGGGCCTTAAAGGTGTCTGTCGCCGGCCACCCTAGTGCCCCGTGGCCACGGGACACGACAACGCCGCCGGTCACGATGCGCTCAGCCGGGCCGTGGCTATACCTAGGTCGGGTGGTTTTGCTTGACCTCGGGGTCACTCTCCGTATACGGTCACTCTCCGTAGTCGTCAGCAAGTCGGGGCGGCTCGTCGGGCCCGGCCTTGAGCCGGCGAGGCAACGGAGCGAACAACCTATGACAAGCGATTACGCCAAGGCCCTGGGTGCCCGGCTGCGGGCAATCAGGACCCAACAGGGGCTCTCCCTCCACGGCGTGGAGAAGAAGTCGCACGGCCGTTGGAAGGCCGTGGTGGTCGGGTCGTACGAACGCGGCGACCGGGCGGTCACCGTCCAGAAGCTGGCCGAGCTGGCGGACTTCTACGGCGTCCCGGTCAGCGAGCTGCTGCCCGAGGGACGGCAGCCGGCCGGTGGCGAGCCGGCCACCCGGATCGTGCTGGACCTGGAGACGCTGGGTCGGTTGCCGGCCGACCAGGCCGGCCCGCTGGCCCGGTACGCGGCGGCCATCCAGAGCCAGCGCGGGGACTACAACGGCAAGGTGCTCTCCATCCGGACCGAGGACCTGCGCTCGTTGGCGATCATCTACGACGTCTCCCCCGGCGAGCTGACCGACCGGCTCATCGAGTGGGGTGTCCTGTCGGCGAACGCCCGGGGGGTGGATGCCAGCTCGGTGTCCTGACGCGCGTCGATCCTGACCGACGCGCCCCTGCCTGCCCCGGGAGGGGCGCGTCGTCGGGACCGGGCCAGGGTGCGGCCGGTGCTCTGGTGTGGACGGTGCTCTGGTGTGGACGGTGCTCTGGTGCGGCCGGTGCCAGGGTGCGGACGAGCCAGGGTGCGGACGGCGGGTCAGGAGACCACGGGACGGCTGCGCTCGATACGGGCCAACACGCCGTTGACGAACCGCGGCGAGTCGTCGGTGGACAGCGACTTGGCCAGCTCGATCGCCTCGTCGATGGCCACCAGGTCCGGGATGTCGTCGCGCCACAGCAGCTCGTAGACCCCGATGCGCAGCACGTTCCGGTCGATCGGCGGCATCCGGTCCAGCGTCCAGCCCTCGGCGTACGACGCGATGATCTCGTCGATCCGGGTGCGGTGCCCGGCCACCCCCTCGACCAGCTCCACGGCGTACGCCGGTACCGGCGGGTCGGCGCGGGCGACCCGCTCGCCGACGGTGGCCAGCGGATCGGTCTGCCGCAGGTCGGTCTCGTACAGGATGTCGAGGGCGCGCTTCCTGGCCTTGCTCCGGGCAGTCACGGGTCGGGTCAGTTGACGCGGCCGAGGTACCGGCCGTCGCGGGTGTCGACCTTGACCTTCTCACCGTTGGACAGGAACAGCGGCACCGCGATCTCGGCGCCGGTCTCCAGCCGGGCCGGCTTGGTGCCGCCGGTGGACCGGTCGCCCTGCAGGCCGGGCTCGGTGTACTCGATCAGCAGCTCCACGCTGGTGGGAAGCTCGACGTACAGCGGGTTGCCCTCGTGCAGCCCGACCAGCACCTCGGCGTTCTCCAGCAGGTAGTTGGCGCCGTCGCCGACGGTCGTCGACGGCACGTGGATCTGGTCGTAGGTCTCGGCGTCCATGAAGATGAAGTCGTCGCCCTCGCGGTACAGGTACGTCATGTTCCGCTTGTCCACCGTGGCGGTGTCGACCTTGACGCCGGCGTTGAAGGTCTTGTCCACCACCTTGCCGGACAGCACGTTCTTGAGCGTGGTACGGACGAAGGCGCCTCCCTTGCCGGGCTTGACGTGCTGGAAGTCCACGACGGTCCACAGCTGTCCGTCGAGGTTGAGCACCAGGCCGTTCTTCAGGTCGTTCGTGGTCGCCACGATGGTCTCTGCTCCTCCAGCGATCCGAGGTCTCTGCTACAGCGATACGAGGTCTTTGCCGGTGAGGGTGAGCAGCTCCGGACCGTCGGCGCGGACCACGAGCGTGTCCTCGATGCGGACGCCGCCGCGGCCCGCGAGGTACACCCCGGGCTCCACCGTCACCGGCGTCAGCTCGGCGAGTGTACCGGCGCTCTGCGCGGACAGCGTCGGCGCCTCGTGGATCTCCAGCCCGACGCCGTGCCCGAGGCCGTGGCTGAACTGCGCGCCGTACCCGGCCCGCTCGATCACGTCCCGGGCGGCCCGGTCCACCTCGACCACGTCGGCGCCCACCGCGAGCGCCTCCCGGCCGGCCCGCTGCGCGGCGGCCACCAGGTCGTACACCTCGCGCTGCCAGCCGGCCGGCTCACCGAGCACCAGGGTGCGGGTCATGTCGGAGTGGTACCCGCCGTACTGGGCGCCGAAGTCCAGCTTGACGAAGTCGCCGGGCGCCAGCTCGCGGTCGTCCGGGCGGTGGTGCGGGATCGCCGAGTTCGGGCCGGTGGCGACGATGGTCTCGAAGCTGACCGCATGCGCGCCCAGGTCGAGCATCCGGTTGTCCAGGTCGCGGCCCACCTCGCGCTCGGTCCGGCCCGGCCGGATGCCGCCGGCGGCGACCAGGTCGGCCAGCGCCCGGTCGGCGATGGCGCAGGCCCGCCGGAGCAGTTCGATCTCCTCGGCGTCCTTGGTCAGCCGCAGCCGCTCCACGGCCTGCCGGACGCTGACCAGCGTGACCGCGCCGGCCGCGGCGGACAGCGCCGCCAGGCCGTCCACGGTCACCTGGTGTGACTCGTAGCCCAGCAGGCGGCAGCCGTCCCTGGCCGCCCGGGTGGCCAGCGCGACGTCGCTGCCGCGCGCGATCACCCGTTCGAGCTCCGGGACCTGATCACCCGCCTGGGTGTCGTAGCGACCGTCCGTACAGAACACCGCAGGATCCGGCTCCGGCCCGTCGGCCAGCACCAGCAGGGCGGCGTTGGTGCCGATGAACCCGGTCAGGTACCGGACGTTGACGAGGTTGCTGACCAGGGCGGCGTCCAGCTCGCGCTCGCGCAGAAGCTGCCGCAGCCGGCCCCGGCGGGCGACGTGCGTGGGGGGCATGCCCCGACGGTAGCCGACCCCGGCCCGCGGCCGGGCTGTCAGACCGGCCCGGCGACCGCGGTCACCACGATGTTGTCGCGGTACGAGCCGCGGGCCGGGTCGAACGTGCCGCCGCAGGTGATCAGCCGCAGCTCGGTGTCCGGCACCGGGGCGTACACCAGGCCGGTCGGGAACTGCGCCTTCGGGTACCGCACCGCGCCCGCGACCAGGTACCGCAGTGTGCTGCCGTCGGACCGGCGCACCAGCACCTCGTCGCCGGGTCGCAGCTCGGCGAGCCGGTAGAACACCGCCGGGCCGGCCCAGGAGTCCACGTGGCCGGCCAGCACCGCCGGCCCCGGCTGCCCGGGGGCGGGACCCTCGGCGTACCAGCCCGCCCGGTCGAAGTCGGTCGGGGGGATGAGCTGGCGGGTGCCGTCCAGGTGCAGCCGGACCAGCGAGCTGTGCACGCCGATGGCCGGGATGTCCACCCACACCGGGGCGATCCGCGGGGCCGCCGCGGCGGTCAGCGGCGGCAGCGGGGCCACGCTGGCGGGTGCCCGGCCGGTCGGCGCCGCGGTCCCGGCGGCGGTCGGCCCAGCGGTCGGGCCGGCGGTCGGGCCGGCGGTCGGGCCGGTGGTCGGCGCGGTGCCGGTCGCCGAGTCCGGCGGGCCGGAGGCGGTCGGGGACGCGCGCGGGCCCGCCAGCCACACCCCGGCCGCCAGGCAGCCGGCGGCCGCGGCAGCCAGCCCGGCGGCGAGCCATCGCCGGGCCCGACGCGAGTCGGTCACCGCCGCGCCCGGCGCGAGGCACTCACCGCCGGCCCCGGCGCATGGCAGTCACCGCCGGGCCCGGCGCGAGGCACTCACCGCCGGGTGCGCGGCGGTCACAGGCGGTCCGCTGCCGCGCGCCGTAACCGTCCCGCCGCGCTGTGCCACGGCCGACCCGCCCCGCCATGCCGTGGCCGGGCCAGCGCCGCCGCCGCGGCCAGCACCAGGCCGGACACCAGAAGGAGCGGGGCGAGCGGGCTGGTCGGATGCGGCGCGGTACCGCCCGCGCCGGTCTCCACCGGGCCGGCCGGGACCGAGCCCGGGCCGGACGCGTCCACCTGGGTGCGCAGCGCCACGGTGCCGGCCTGGTCCAGCACCAGCAGCGAGTAGACGTCGTTCGCGGCGAACTCGGTGTTCAGCGTGGCCGGCGGGCGGCTGCCGTCGGAGCTGGTCACCGTCAACCGGTGCCGGCCGGCGGGCGCGTCCACGTACCGGCTCACCGCGGCGAACCCGGCGTCGCTGATCACCGCCGGGCCGCGGTCCACCGCTACGTTCACCGCGCCCAGGCTGGCCGCCGCCTGGATCACCCGGATCCGCGCCTGCCCGGCCCTGGGCAGCCGCAGGTCGTCGGCGATCACCTTCAGCCCCAGCTCGGCCCGCCTGCCCAGGCCGGCCACCGTGAACGCGCTCCCGGAGCCGGCGTGCACCGTCGCGGACAGCACCGCCGGGCTGCCGGCCGGCGCGCCGGCCGGTCGCATCGCCACCGTGTACAGGTCCGGCTGCAGGCGCTCGTACGGCGACACCTGGCCGTACCCGACGCCGCGCAGCACCAGCCGCCACTGCGGCCGGCTGAACGCGGTCAGGTACACGTCCACCGGAGGGGTGTCCGGGGACAGGTGGGCCAGCCGGACGTAGCCGACGCCGGCGGGTGCCGCGCCCGCTGCGGCGGCTGCTGCGGCCGGCGCGGCCGCGGCCGGCGCGGCGAACGGCACGGCGGCGACGGCGCCCGCCGCCGCGGCGAGGACGACTGTCCTGACTGCTCCCATGGTTCCCTCCAGTCGGCTCGCCGGGTCGGCCTTCGCCCGCCCGGTGAGCGGTCCATTCATCGGTTCGTGCGGCCGATCACGAGGTGAGCAGGCCGACCGGGGTCGGCGGGTCGTAGCGGACGACCAGGTCGTTCCGGTCGGTGCTGACGGCGGACGGGCGGTACGGCCGGAGCTGGGCGGTCAGCCAGGCGCGCAGGCCGGGCGCGGTCGCCGCCGGCCGGCCGTCCACCGCGGACACCCGCACCGTGCGGCGGGGCACGTCGGTGGCCTCCTCGCCGGGTACCGCCGGGAATCCGGCGACCGTCAGGTCGTGCTCGGCGGTGATGCCGGCCAGCACGGTCACCAGCCGCGGGTCCACGTCGCCGGCACGCAGCGCCCGCGCGGCGTCGCCGGACAGGTGCAGCCTCGGGTTGCCGGCCAGCATGCTGCCGGCCACCAGGCAGGCGGTCCGCTCCGCGTCGGCGCGCTCGGTCGCGGCGGCCAGGTCGGCGACGACGTACCGCACCTCGCGCGCCGCGCCGCCGGAGGCGAACCGGGCCTGCGGCCGGGAACTGGCCAGCGCGGGCCGTGCGGCCGGTGCCAGCGCGGCCGGGTCCGCCGGGTCGGCGATCACCAGGTCCAGTCCGCGCCAGCCGCCCGGGAGCGCGGCGGCCGGGCCGAGCCCGGTGCCGGACAGCAGCCTGTCCACGGGGTAGCCGGCGCGGACCAACTCCACCCAGGTCACGTCGTCCACGGCCAGCCGGGGGGCGGTGCCGCGCAGGTTGGCCAGCACCCAGTCCCGCGCCGCGACGGCGGACTGGCGCTGCGGGTCGTCATCCGCGGCGACCCGCCAGGCGCCGCCGGCGAACACCCCGACGGCGACCGCCGCGGACCCGGCGGTCATCGCCAGCGCCACCCGGACCGGCACCGCCCGACCTTCCGGGGTGCGGAGCCGGGACAGCGGCCGCCAGCCGGCCGCCGCCACCCAGGCCAGACCGAACGCGACCACCGGCCAGGCCAGGATGAGCACCGTCCGCCCGGTGACCGGATCCCCGGTCACCGGCAGGGTGAGCACCGCCACCGCCGCGCAGCCGCCGGCGGCCAGCCAGCCCAGCCGCCGCCGTACGGTGCCCAGCACGGCGGTGGCCAGCAGCCACGGCAGCGCCAGGGCGGCCGGGTCCGGGTGCTGGTGGGCGGCCAGCGCGTACGGCGGCAGCCCGAACAGCAGGACGGCACCGGCGGCGGCCGGCCCGGACAAGCCGAGCCGGCGGGCCAGCAGCCAGAGCAGGGCCGCCGCCACCAGAGTGACCGCCAGCATGAGCTCCCGGCCAGTGGCCGCCATCCCGCGGTCGAAGGCGCCGGTGCGCCGGCCGTACTCGGCGACCGGCGCAAGCTCGACGAAGCGGCGGGCCCCGCCGGGCACGCCTTCCACTCCGAACCGGGCCAGCGCGTACCCCGCGGCGACCAGCGATTCGTCCGCTGCTGAGAGGTGCGGGCCGGCGAGTCTGGATTGCTGGGCCCATCCGCAGACCGCGACCGCGCCCGCTCCCAGGAGTAACGCGGCCGCTCCGCGCAGGTCCTCCCGCGCCGACCGGCCAGAGCCCACACCTGCCCCCGTGTCCGCGCCCACGCGCGTCGACGAGGCTCATGGACCCACATCGGCGCCGGGCCCGCAACCGATGTCACACGATGTGGATAGTCATTCGACCCGGCGTCACCGGGTGGTGCACAGCGCCGGCTGGGCCTACCCGGCGGGGCTGTTCCGGGTGGCCAGCCACCGGATGGCCAGCGCGTAGCCGCCGACGCCCAGCCCGACGATCACGCCGTCGGCGACCGCCGAGATGTAGGAGTGGTACCGGAACTGCTCCCGCTTGGGCCGTTCAGCACGAGCACCCTCACCCCACCACCTCGCCACGCTCGCCGGCCGCGTCCGGCTGCTCGGCCGCGTTCACCGGGCGTTCACCGGGCGTTCACCGGGCCACCTGCGCGTAGGCCGCCGCCAGCAGGGCCGGGTCGGGGTCGTCCAGGGTGGCCGGGCGGGCCAGCCCGTCCAGCACCACGAACCGCAGCCGGGAGCCACGGGCCTTCTTGTCCACCGCCATGGCGGCGTACAGGTCCGGCCAGGCGTCGGCACGGTACGCGGTGGGCAGCCCGAGCGCGCCGAGCACGGCCGGGTGCCGGTCCGCGGTCGGCCCGTCCAGCCGGCCGGCCAGCCGGCCGAGGGCCGCGGCGTACACCAGCCCGACGCTGACGGCCGCCCCGTGCCGCCACCGGTACCGCTCCGCCTTCTCGATGGCGTGGCCCAGGGTGTGGCCGTAGTTGAGGATCTCGCGCAGACCGGACTCCTTCAGGTCCGCCGAGACGACACGGGCCTTCACCCGGACCGACCGCTCCACCAGCTCGCGGGTCAGGTCGCCGGGCCTGCCGGCGGCCGCCGGGTCCCGCTCCACCAGGTCGAGGATCGCCGGGTCGGCGATGAACCCGCACTTGACCACCTCGGCCAGGCCGGCCACGTAGTCCGCGGCCGGCAGGGTGGCCAGCGTGGCCAGGTCGCAGACCACCCCGGCCGGCGGGTGGAACGCGCCGACCAGGTTCTTGCCGGCGCCGATGTTGATCCCGGTCTTGCCGCCCACCGCGGCGTCCACCATGCCGAGCAGCGTGGTCGGCACCTGAACCACCCGCACACCGCGCAGCCAGGCCGCCGCCACCCAGCCGGCCAGGTCGGTGACCGCTCCCCCGCCGAGGCCGACCACCGCGTCGGACCGGGTGAAGCCGAGCCGGCCCAGGGCGTCCCAGCAGTCGCCCGCCACCGCCAGCGTCTTGGCGTCCTCGCCGTCCGGCACCTCGAGCAGGTGCACCTGGTGGCCCGCCGCGGCGAGCCGGTCCCGGACGCCCGCCGCGGCGGCACGCATGGTCGGCTGGTGCAGCACCGCCACCCGCTGCGCGCCGGCCAGCAGCGGCGGCAGTTCGGCGGCCAGGTCCGTGCCGACCAGCACCCGGTACGGCGCGTCCCCGCCGACCTCGATCCGGGTGGGCGCCGTCACCGTGGGATGGCCCCGAGCACCGCGTCGGCCACCTCATCCGGAGTGCGGCCCTCGGTGTCCACGATGACGGTGGCGACCCGCCGGTACGTCGGCACCCGCTCCTCCAGCAGCGCCTTGAGCCGGGCACGGACGTTGCCGAGCAGCAGCGGGCGGTCCCGGTTCATCCCGACCCGGGCGGCCGCGGTCGCGGCCCCGACCGACAGGTACACCACGGTGTGCCCGGCGAGCCTGGTCTGGGTGACCGCGGTCATCACCGCGCCGCCGCCCAGCGCCAGCACCCCGTCGTAGGTGTCCAGCGCCACGGCCACCGCGTCCGCCTCCAGCGCCCGGAACGCGGGCTCGCCGTCCTGGACGAAGATCTCCGGGATGGGCCTGCCGGCGCGCTCCTCGATGTCGGCGTCGGTATCCCGGAACGGCACCCCGAGCCGGCCCGCGATCAGGGTGCCGACGGTCGTCTTGCCGGCCCCGGGCGGGCCGATCAGCACCGCCATCGGCCGCGTCACCACATCTGCCTCGCGGTCACGCAGAGCCTGCGGAGCGTTTTCGTGCTGCATCATCGGATCACCAGGTTCGCCAGGTAGGCCTCGGCGTTGCGGCGGGTCTCCGCCACCGAGTCGCCGCCAAATTTCTCCATCGCCGCGTCGGCCAGCACCAGCGCAACCATCGCCTCGGCCACCACGCCGGCCGGCGGGACGGCGCACACGTCGCTGCGCTGGTTGATCGCCACCGCCGCCTCGCCGGTGACTACGTCCACGGTGGCCAGGGCGCGCGGCACGGTGGAGATCGGCTTCATCGCGGCGCGCACCCGCAGCATCTCCCCGGTGGTCATGCCGCCCTCGACGCCGCCGGCCCGGCCGCTGGTCCGGCGCACCCCGTCGGGGGTGTTCTCGATCTCGTCGTGCGCCAGCGAGCCGCGGATCCGGGCCAGCGCGAACCCGTCGCCGAACTCGACGCCCTTGATCGCCTGGATGCCGAGCAGCGCGCCCGCGATCCGGGAGTCCAGCCGGCGGTCCCAGTGCACATGGCTGCCGAGCCCCGGCGGCAACCCGTAGGCGACCACCTCGACCACGCCGCCCAGGGTGTCGCCGGCCCGCTTGGTCGCGTCGATCTCCTCCACCATCTGCCGCGAGGTCGCCGCGTCGAAGCAGCGCACCGGGGACTCCTCCACCGCGGCCCGGTCCTCCGGCCCCGGGATGGACCCCTCGGGCGCCGTCACGGTACCGATGCCGACCACGTGGCTGAGCACCTCCACGCCCAGCACCTGGCGGAGGAACCCGCGGGCCACCGTGGCGACGGCGACCCGGGCCGCGGTCTCCCGGGCGCTGGCCCGCTCCAGGATCGGCCGCGCGTCGGTGACCCCGTACTTCTGCATGCCCACCAGGTCGGCGTGCCCCGGCCGGGGTCGGGTCAGCGGGGCGTTCCGCGCCTGCTCGGCGAGTGCCACGGGGTCCACCGGGTCGGCGGCCATCACCACGGTCCACTTCGGCCACTCGGTGTTGCCCACCCGGATCGCCACCGGGCCGCCCATGGTCAGCCCGTGCCGCACCCCGCCGGTGATCTCCACCTCGTCCTGCTCGAACTTCATCCGGGCACCACGCCCGTACCCCGCCCGCCGCCGGGCCAGCTCGGCGGAGATCTCGGCCGAGGTGATCGACACCCCGGCCGGCAGCCCTTCGAGCACCGCGACCAGCGCCGGCCCGTGCGACTCCCCGGCGGTCACCCAGCGCAACATGCCGTCAGTCTCCCAAACCCCGGCCGCCGTGCCGATACCGGCCGCCCCGGACAGCACACCAGCGGAAACCACGCCCTCCCCCCGCGCCCCCGTTCTTGGCCAACGGGGGTGCGTTTGGTGTGTGGTCGGGTCGGTCCCGGATCGGCGGGTTGGCTGCGGTTCCCGGCTTGGGTCACGAGGCGGCGAGGAGGATGGGGTCGGCTGGGTTGGATCCCGGCGTCGCGCTCCAGCTCAGTGGGGGTAACCGGCAGAGGTAGCGACCACCGCATCGGCCCGGACGCCGCGCCGCAGCTGTCAAGAGGCAGGCGGATCACCGTCGCCGAGGCATGCGCCGAGGACATCGGCCTCGCCTCGTAGCCGCTCAGCCTGTTCATGGTGTCCGCTGCGCTCATAGTCCCGCGCCGCCATGTGGCGTTCGGCGGCCTCCGCTCGGACGATGCTTTCCATCTCGGCCGCGCTGAGGCTTCGCCGGTCGACCTCCGCGGCGCGAAGACCGCTCACGGTCCCCGCGAACCTCGGGTGTCCGGCAACCGGTCGCGGAGACTGCGTGGCATCGATTGCCTCGGCATTGTCAATCGCCGCCAACGTCGACCGCACCGCGGCGACGGCCACGGCGTCCCGGGCCTTCATCGCGTGGGGAAGCAACGCACGCAGGCGATCCCGCACGTTCCCAGCGGCGTCATCCATCCTGTCGTCCTTCCGATATGCACCGCGAGGGCGGTACCTGTCAGCCCAATGAGGGAACCTACCACTGAATTGTGGTTCAGTGGTGGTGATTCGTGGGGGGTTCCCGGGTCTTATTGGTGGTGCGTTCATTCGCGCGGTTCACCGTTTATTGTCGGGGGTGGGGTGGTGGGGGTTTGTGGCGGTGTTGGCGGCGGGGCCGTTGGTGGGGGTCGATCCAGGGGGGTGGGATGAATTCGGGCAGGCCGTCGGGGGCGATGCGGATGGTCCAGTGTTGGTGGTGTGCGGTGTGGTGGTGTCGGGGGCAGAGGAGGACGGTGTTGAGTAGGTCGGTGGGGCCGCCGTTGGCCCATGAGAGTAGGTGGTGGGCGTCGCACCAGCCGGGGGGCAGGTCGCAGCCGGGGAAGGTGCAGCCCGCATCGCGTAGGACCAGGGCGCGGCGCAGCGCGGTGGTGACGGTGCGCTGGGCGCGGCCGAGGTCCAGGGGTTGGCTGGGCCCGCCGAGGACGGCGGGGATGATTTTCGCGTCGCAGGCGAGTCGGCGGACGGTGCCGGCGGGTAGGTGGTCGCCGGTGTCCAGGGTGCCGGTGCCAACTTCGGCGGCGAGTTTGG
>WNFU01001934.1_pt1 | contig 62464 bp, 55 predicted proteins | sample 5400121 | NCBI WGS metagenome assembly WNFU01 (sample SAMN13153360, study PRJNA577476) | soil metagenome | isolation source: 100 cm soil or saprolite under grassland replicate 1 | place: USA:California | collected 2016-06-15 | reverse complement strand
ACCCCAGCCACCACCACCACCATCGCCTCCGCCACCGCCTCCGCCACCGCCACCTCCGCCGCCCCCACCGCCTCCGCCGGTGCGCTGCATCGTCCCGCGCGTGATCGGACTGGCGCTCGGCCGGGCACGCACGCGGATCCGCGCCCGGCACTGCTCGGTCGGACGCATCCGGCGCGTTCGCTCGAGGCGCTCGGGCCACGTCATCGGCCAGAGCCCGTCCGCCGGATCAGTCAGGCGTCGGGGCTTCCCGGTCAACCTGGTGGTCGGTCGGGGTTAGGCGTCACCGAATACGCGAGCAACACGGGGGCGTCGGCGAGAGTCGCGCCCCGTTCTTCTCGTGACTCCGCTGCGGCGTTCAGCAGCGGTAAGCCGAACGAAGACTCAGCCGTAGGTCTGGCGCAAGCGCACGAGCGCCTCGCGACCAGGTCCGCGCTCGGCCGCGGCGACTTCGCCCACGAACAAGGTGTGATCGCCTGTCGCGTGCTCGCTCGCAACCTTGCACTCGAGCCAGCCGAGCGCGCCCTCGAGGAGAGGTGCGCCAAGCGCTCCGCGTAGCGTTTCGATGCGGTTCCAGAGCCCGATCGGCGGCACGCCCCGGGCGAAGTGCTGCGCGAGGTGCTCCTGACCGGCGGCGAGGATGCTGACCGCGAAGGCGTCCGCTTCCCGGATCAGCTCGTGCAGGGCCGCGTGGCGGGCGACGGCCACTCCGACGAGCGGCGGCTCGAGCGAGAGCGAGGCGAACGACGTGATGGTGAGCCCGACGCGTTGGCCGTTCGCGTCGACCGTGACGACGACGACTGCGGCGGGCACGTCCCGCATGAGTGCCCGAAGGTCGTCGCCGCGCGTCACGGCGAGATCGTAGTTCTAGACGGCCGCCGCTACTTCACGCGGCACTTGTCGTTGCTGAAGAGCGACGCCTGCTCCTCGTTGGCGACGGCGTCGAGATCGGGGTTGTACGGTCCCGGAGCCTGCCCCGTCCAGAAGAGGATCGGCGTGACGCCCGGGCCCATGACCGACGCGCGGTACGCGTTGCCTCTGCCGATCGGGCGGTTCCCGTGCGGATAGAAGCCGTAGCAGAAGGCGCCGCTCCCGCGGTGCGTCAGGAATCCGTTCTCGCGCTTCCAGCCGCGGCCATAGCGCGAGTTGTAGGTGTCGACGAAGACGTTTCGGCCCCAGCTGTCGAGCGGCGACCCGTAGCGCGTGGCCTTGAAGCCGTAGACGCCCTTCCCGCGATAGCGGAGCCAGCCGTAGAGATGGTCGTAGCTCCGGTAGACCCAATCGACCTTGACGACGAACTCAGGCAGGTCGCCCGACCAGTGCGAGAGGTGCAGTTCGACCGACGACTGCGTCGGCGTCGGGCGCAGGCCGTAGGGCGGAAGCAGCCGCTGCCACTTTTGGAGCACCCAGTACGAGCCGTCCGGTGCCGTGCAGCCCGCGACCATCCACGCCAGCTCCGGCCCTTCGTAGGGGCGACAGGCGTTCCTGAAGCCGCGCCAGATGTCCCGGCGCCGTGAGCCCCAGCCGCCCGAGTAGTCGAGCCGGAAGGAAACCTGCCTCCGGCCCGGAGCCGGCGTCCGTGCATTCCTTGCGCCCCAGGCCAGTGTGTGGTGCACGCGGCCCCCGCTGCGATACGTGAGCAGGGCCACGCCGCTGCGGTTCACCGCGAACGTGACGCCGGTCGCGTTGCGCGTGATCATTTGCGACGCGGAGGCAGGGGCCGGTAGCGCCCCGAAGGCGGCAATGACAAGGATGACGGGAACGCGGTAGCGCACGTTTGACCCCCAGGGAGGAGCGTTGACCGGGCCGACGCTCCCTAGATCGGGCGGAAGGTAGCGAAAGAAAAGCTTGTTCGCCGGTTTGAGGGATGTCACTCGCCCACAAGCTCCTCTGCGAGCAGGGTGCATGCGAACCAGCGCCAGCCGAGCTCCTGGTCTGCGAGCAGCCGCTCGAGGCGCGCAGAGACCTCGGGCAGGCCCTCGACTTCGTCGCGGAGCGACGCAAGGCCGTCGGCAAGCGCGGCTTTCCGGGCCGGGCTTGCGAGATCGGCGGCAAGAGCCTTCACCGCCCTGCCGTCCGGCTCGGGCTCTCGTCGGGGGTCCCCGCCTGCGGCAAGCAATTGCACCGCGCGGCGGCGGGCCCCGCGAAGCTCGTCCTCGTCGAGCTCGACCCCCTGCCCGCCGAGCAAGGCGAGCGTGACGTCGACCTCCACGGGCTCACCCGCGGCGACCCTTGCCTCGAGCTCAACCAGGAAAGCGCGCTCGGCGGATTCCTCCATTGCACCAGGAATATGCCGGACATGTCCCGTGCCTGGCACCGGACATGGTAAGAAGGTACTGGCGTTACAGCGTCACGCCGAACGGGGATAGCCGAACCGATGAGCGCAGATCCGATCTCCGCCCTGCTCGAGCACGGCTCCGAGGCCGGCCGTGTCGAGATCTCCAAGCTGAATGAGCTCGCCGAGACGCTCGACCTCGGCGACGAGCAGGTCGCACGCATCTACGAGCAGCTCGAGGAGCGCGGGGTCGAGATCCGTGACGATTGCGGGCGCGAGAAAGCCGAGAGCACGTACGTCAACGGAGACCTCGCGAACGCCACCACCGATGCGCTCCAGCTCTTCCTGAACGAGATGGCCCGTTACCCGCTGCTGACCGCAGAGCAAGAGGTGGAGCTCGCGAAGTTGATCGAGCGCGGCGACAAGGACGCGAAGGACCGGATGGTGAACTCGAACCTGCGTCTCGTCGTCTCGATCGCCAAGAAGTACCAGGGGCATGGGCTTTCGCTGCTCGATCTCATCCAGGAGGGGATCATCGGGCTGATCAGAGCGGTCGAGAAGTTCGACTGGCGCCGCGGCTACAAGTTCTCGACGTATGCGACCTGGTGGATCCGGCAGGCAGTGCAGCGCGGCGTCGCGAACAAGGCGCGCACGATCCGCATGCCCGTCCACATCGTCGAGCGCGAGCGGAAGATCGCCCGTGCCGAGCGCGAGCTGCACGTGAAGCTCGGGCGGGCCCCGACGCTGCAGGAGATCGCGAAGTCGGCGAAGCTGCCGCTGAAGCAGGTGCGCGAGGTGCAGGAGGCGGCAAGGGCCGTGACGAGCCTCGATCGCCCCGTCGGGACCGAGGGCGACGCGTCGCTCGGCGACCTCGTTGCCGGGCAGGAAGCGCCTCCCGAGGAGGAGCTCGAGATTAGCCTGCGCCAGGACGTCCTCCGTCGCGCCATCGCCGAGCTACCGGATCGGGAGCGCGACGTGCTGAAGATGCGCTTCGGCTTGAACGGCGATCCGGATCCGCAGTCGCTCGAGGCGATTGGCAAGACGCTCGGCCTGACGCGCGAACGGGTGCGCCAGATCGAGACCGAGGCGCTGAGCAGGCTCGCCGTCAGCCGCGAGCTCGACGCGCTGCGCGCGGCGTAATTTGCTCGGGACAAGCGCTACGGCTGCTTGACTCGGCGATCGCCCTTTTGTCGACCGGTCGCGCGAACGAAGCAAAGCGGCCCGCAAAAAGGGGCGGGCCGCTTGCACGCCACAAACGAGGTGCCGCCCTCAGAACGGGGGAGAGAACGTTCCGAGGAACCTCGGCCGCAGGACTGGCTCAACGCCAGCCAGTAGACGCGTGCCAATTATCACTTATCGCCGGGCGGACTGCCGCAAGGTTCTCTCCCCGCGGCAGCCGCCCAGCCTTCACTAGATCGGCTGCACCACGGTGGAGCTTGACTTCTGGTGGCTTCTCCACAGCCGGATTCCGCGTAACCAAAAGCGGCGAGGGTGAGATTCGAACTCACTCGCTACTCCTCGCGAGCTTCTGCACCCCATGCTCTTGACACGGGTTCGGCAAAGGGTCTACGTTTGGTGCGCCAGCAACGGGGAGAGGGCAAGGACGCTGTGACGGCGCTTCGTCACCGGTCCTGCGGCGAGATCGCGAGCGCGTTCGGCGCGCCGAACGTTCGGCTCATCCGCCCGGCCGCCTGGCTTCGATCTATGGGAGTGCGTCCATTGGTTCGACGACGCCGTCAGGAGGCGCGGTGACTCGCTGCGCCGACATGAACGAAATCCGGCCTGCAGCTACTCGAGGTCGAGGAGGGAGAGGGACGATGCGACGACTGATTCTCGGCGCCGCGCTGGCCGCCACCACGTGGTGGCTGCTGGCGGCGACTGCTCCGGGCGGTGCGTTTGCCGCCACGCCGTTCAAGGACATCGCTTCAGCTGGTCCGCTCACGCACGTCTACCTGGGTGACGAGCTGAGCTGCCAGGTCGCTCACACGGCCGACACGTTCCTCGAGTTCTACCCCCCATTCACTATCCCCGGCGACTGCGGCACGTTCGTCGCCGTCGGCGCAAGCCTGTACGCGCCGAACTTCACCGCCCATGGAGCTACGGCGACAGGCGGGCTTGGCAGCTATACGGCGTTCACGCCGGTTAGCCAGTCGAACGTCACGGGTACGGGCACGGCGGTCGACCCCTTCAGGGTCGTCACGGTCGCGGATGTCGGCTTGACGGGGCTGCGCATCCGGCAGACGGACTCGTACGTCGTCGGAGACGAGGCGTACCGGACGGAAGTCACGATCTCGAACAGCGGCGGTAGTGCGGTGAGCGGAGTGCTCTACCGGGCCGGAGACTGCTTCCTCGGGGGATCCGACTTCGGGTTCGGCTTCACTGAGGTTTTCGGCAACCGGAAGGCCGTGGGCTGTTCCGTCAACGCGAACAACTCACCGCCCGGGCGGATCGAAGAGTGGGTGCCTATTACGGGGGGCGACAACTTCTATCAGGCTTTCTACAGCTCCGTCTGGAGCTGGATCGGCACGAAGGTGACTTTCCCGGACACCTGCGCCTGCACGGTGTTCCAGGACAACGGCGGCGGGATCAGCTGGGTCTTCACCGTTGCTGCCGGCGGATCGCTCACGTTCTCGCACGTGACGACGTTCTCGCCCACCGGGAGGGAGGCGCTCGCGACCTCGAAGACCGCCGACAGCCCGACGTCGCCGGCGGGCTCGCAGGACGGGTACACGATCACAATCTCGAACCCGAACCCGAACGCCGTCACGCTCAACTCGATCACGGACACGCTCCCGGCCGGCTTCAGCTACGTGGCGGGCTCGACCACCGGCGTCACGACCAGCGATCCGAGCGTCAGCGGGCAGTCTTTGACCTGGGGCGGGCCGTTCACGGTGCCGGCGAACGGCTCCGTCTCGCTCCACTTCTTGGTCACCGTCGCGAGCACGCCCGGCACGTACTTCAACGAGGCAGGCGGCGACGCGGCAAACGGCTACACAGTCCTTACCACGGGGCCGACGGCGCCGATCACGGTCACGGCAAAGGCCGACCTCGGGATCACGAAGACGGCAAGCCCGGATCCGGCGTTTGTCGGAAACGCCATCACCTACACGCTCACGGTCACAAACCACGGGCCGGACGCCTCGTCGGGCGGCACGGTGACCGACACGCTGCCGGCCAATGTCAGCTATAGCTCGGACGACGACGGCTGCACGAACGCCGCCGGCACGGTCACATGTCCGACGGGGAGCCTCGCCAACGGCGCCTTGCAGGTGATCCACATCGTCGTCACGGCGACCGCCGCCGGCCCGGCCACGAACACGGCCACGGTGACGGGTAACGAGGAGGACGACAACCCGGCTAACAACACGGCGACGGTCACCTCGCAAATCGTGCCGGAGAATGCCGACCTGTCGATCACGAAGGGCGGCCCTCCGTTAGCGCAGAGCGGCGGCACGATCAGCTACTCGATCGCGGTCTCGAACGGCGGGCCGGCGGACGCCACCAACGTCACGGTGAACGATCCGCTCCCGGCCGGAGAGACGCTCGTCTCGGCGACCCCCAGCCAGGGCACGTGCTCCGGCACGGTCACGTGCAACCTGGGCGCGATCCCGAACGGGGGCTCAGCGACCATCGCGATCGTGGCGAACGTGACGGCGTCGTGTGGCTCGACGCTCACGAACAATGCGACCGTGATCGGCGACCAGCCCGACCCCAATACGAGCAACAACAGCTCGTCGACGTCGGCGCTCGTCTTCTGCGTCGTCGCAGGCGGTGGCAACTTCGTCATCGGCAACAACAACGCCGCCGTCGGCACCTCGGTCACCTTCTGGGGTGCGCAGTGGTGGAAGCGGAATAGCCTGACCGGCGGGACCGCACCGGCCTCGTTCAAGGGCTTCGAGAAGTCTCCGCCCACGGTCACATGCGGCACGAGCTGGACGACGTCGCCGGGCAACAGCGCGTCGCCGCCGCCTGGGCCGCTGCCCGCGCTCATGGCGGTGATCGTCTCGAGTTCGATCAGCAAGTCCGGCTCGACGATCTCGGGCAACACCGTCCACATTGTCCTCGTCCAGACCAACCCCGGCTACGCGCCCAATCCGGGCCACGCCGGCACCGGCACGGTGGTCGCTCAGATCTGCTGAGTGGGCACCCCGAGCGGGAAAGGAAGGGGGAGCGGGAGCCCGCCTCCCCCTTCCTTATGCGCGGACACATCGGCGAGATCAGGCGCTAGTTTCCAGCGGTCCCTAGCGGTTTCAAGCGGTACGATCGGCGCGCGGGCGAAGAGGTGCCGGCGAGGCTGAAACCCGCCTAGTGGAGCGGGTTTTGGCTCAGCCATAAACGGCGGGGGTGAGATTCGAACTCACGGGCCCCGCAAAGGGCCAACGGTTTTCAAGACCGCCCCGTTCGACCGCTCCGGCACCCCGCCTTGACCAATTCTGGCAGTAAGTGGGTCGCAGGGGTCAGACCCCGACGAGAATTGTCACAACCTCGAGCGCGGCGTCACCGCTGAAGAATGTGTCACAACTCTGATCGGGGTCTGACCCCGACGAGAATTGTCACAACCTCGAGCGCGGCGTCACCGCTGAAGAAAGTGTCACAACTTTGATCGGGGTCTGACCCCGTGGAGAGTTGTCACGATGTTGGGCTGATCCGCTCCGGTGCGCCGTACCCGCGGAGCACGTCCGGAACCTCGCCCTGGAAGTTCTCGAGGATCGCGAGCGCCCAGCGGTCGGTGACCGCCGTTCCGTTCAGCGTGTGCACGTGCTCGATGGCGCCCTCGCGGCGGAAACGCGTGCCGAGCCGGCGAGCCTGGAAGTCCGTCGTGTTCGAGCACGACGTGAGCTCGCGGTAGCGCGCTTGGCTCGGGAACCACGCCTCGATGTCGTAGCGTTTGGCCGCCGCCGAGCTGAGCTCGCCGACTGGGATGTTCAGCACGCGGTAAGGGAGACCGAGCTCCTGCACGAGAGCTTCCTCGATCGCGAGCAGCCGCTCGTGCTCGTCCCAGGACTCCTCCGGAGCGACGTACGAGAACATCTCCACCTTGTTGAACTGGTGGACGCGGAACATCCCGCGCGTATCGCGGCCCGCCGCGCCCGCCTCGCGTCTGAAGTTGGTCGAAAACGCGGTGTAGCGCAACGGCAGCTCGTTGGCCTCGAGGATCTCGCGCATGTGCAGCCCGGCGAGCGCGACCTCCGAGGTCCCGGTCAGGTAGAGGCCGTCCTCGCCGATCTCGTAGTACTCGGACTTCTCCGCCGGGAAGAAGCCGGTTCCGTACATCGCCTCCTCGCGCACCAGCACGGGTGGGAGCACCGGCGTGAAGCCTTCGGACAAAGCGCGGTCGAGCGCCCAGCGGTAAAGCGCGAGCGCCAGCAGCGCCGTGTCCCCGATCAGGTATCCGAAGCGTGATCCCGAGACCCGCGCCGCGCGCTCCATGTCGAACCGGCCGAGCTCGATGTGCTCCTTCGGATCCGCAAGCTGTGGCGGATCGCCGACGACCCTGACGACCTCCGCCTCCTCCTCCGTCTCCCCCTCGGGGACGGACTCGTGCGGTGGGTTCGGCACCTGCGCCAGCAGCTCGTCGCGCTCCGCCTCGGCCGCCGCGAGCTCGTCCTCGAGCCGCTTGAGATCCTCCTTCACCCGCTTCAGTTCCTCGACCTGCTCCGGGCTCGGCTTGCCCTGGATCTTCTGGCGCGAGCGCAGCTCGTCGACCTTCGGCACGAGCTCACGCCATCGAGCATCCGCCTCGAGCATCCGGTCGAAGGCCGCGCCCGCGCCTTTGCGCGCGACTGCGGCCCGGAAGCCGTCCGGGTCGGCGCGCGCAGCCTTGAGGTCGATCACTTCTGGGTGAGAAACGCCACGAGGTCGGCGATCTGCTTCGACGTCAGCTGCGAGCCGTAGTTCTGGGGCATGATGTTCGGCTGGAACCCCGAAGCGATCTCCGCGTTCGGGTCGGCGATCGACGTCTTCACGAATTCGGCGTCCTTGCCTTTGAGCACGTCGTCGAGATTGGGGCCGATCTTGCCGTTCGCGCCGGCTGCCTTGAAGGTGTGGCACCCGCCGCAGCCGTTGTCGGCAAACAGCTTCTTCCCCGCGGCCGGGTTGCCCTTGGCCGCCTTCGGCAGCGTGCCCTCGACCGAGCCGGTCGGCGAGACGGTCTTCTCGCCCCCGCAACCGGCAAGGAGAAGCACCCCGAACAGGATGACGAGCGCCCGAGCCACGAGCGGCGAGTCTACTGGACGCGCCGAGCGTCTTTCCAGAAGCGAAGCGCGGCGCAGGAGAGCGCGCCCCAGGCCGCCACATCGCGGGGAGAATCGTTCACCAGCAGCGAGACCGCGATCGCAACCAGCACTGCGTCGACGGTCGCGTAGCGCGGGCGCCGTAGCGAGATCCAGATGAGCCCCGCCAGCGAGACGGGGATGATGATCGCGGCGTGAAGTGATGAGAACACGCCTTCGGCCGAGAGCCGCAGGCGATGACCGATGTGCTCCGCCAGGTCGATCGGCCCTCCGCCGACCGCGCGCGTCACGTGGCTTTCGCCGCCGGATGCCGCGTCGAGGCCGACGAGGACGAGGCCCGCGGCGATCGCGGCCGCTCCCGCGAGCGCAAGGTTGCGAGCGGTCAGCGGGATCTCGCGGAGCCGCAGCCAGAGGATGGCGAAGCCGACGGCGAAGACCAGGACGCCGCCGCCGTCCGCGCCCGCAAAGCTTGCGCCGACGGTCACGAGGGCGAGCAGTGCGACGGGCACGAGAGCCGGCAGGCCCAGCAACGCCGCGGGCAGCAGAGCCGGCACGAGCAACATCGTCTCGACCTGGTTCTGGAAGCCGTAGAAGCGTCCACCGTTTTCGGGGCGGGCACCGAGGGCCGCGAACGAGCTCGTCTCGGTCGAGATGGCGAGGGTGAGCAGGTAGATCGGGAAGATCGCGAGCAGGGCGAGCGCGAGCGCGTGTCGGTTCCCGGTGACTGCGGCGAGGGCCGGCGCGCCGAGAACGGCAATCGCCGTGAGAGCGAGGATGGTGGTCGTCGGGATGCTGATCTCGAGCGCGCTGAGGCCGAGAGCGCCGGCGAGCACGACCGGGGCGGCCAGCAGCGCCGTGCGGCCGAGGAAGGGAGAGCGAAGCACCAGCGCCAGGATCGAGAACAAGGCGATGAAGCCGGCGAGGAGCAGGCTCGCCTTCGTCCTCGTGTCGTGCGCGCGGTTCAGCCGCCGTTCCAGTGCAGCCAGCCGTTTCGCCGGGTCGTTCTCGGGCCGCGCGGTGACCGGCGGCTCCTTGTGCTCGAGCAGGGCCTTCGCGGTCGGCTCGAGGTCGTAGACGGAGACGAGGCCCGGGATTCGCGTGCGGTCGGACACGAGCAGCGAGCCGGCGGGATAACCAGCGCCGCCGATCCAGACTCGTTCCAATCGGTCGTACTCGTGCGGGGCGGTCCGCGGCAGGGTGACGTAGAACGTCCACGAGCAGGGACACGTACCCCGCGGGATTTCGTCGAGGGCGTCGATCGTCTCCTTGCGGCTGAAGGTCGGCCCCCGCCCGGGCACGAGCAGCCCGCTCGCGGCCTGCCGCGAAGTGGGCGCGTGCAGCACAACCCGAATGCCCTCGGCTCGCGCGGCAGGAGCGGCCAGGAGCGCGGTCGCCCCGAGGCCGGCGGCTAGAATCAACGGCATACCCCTCGCTTGCAAGGAGCGCGATTCTCGATGAAAAGAAGTGCTTACGGCCGCGACTTCGGTCTCTCGACCCGGTTGGTGCTGACGATGTTCACGCTCGGCCTGCTCTACGTCGTCTTCTTCGTCGTCATGGTCAACGTCCTCAACGTCGGCATCTTCGCCGTCGTCCTCATCATCGGGGTCCTGGCCTTCCTCCAGTACTACACCTCGGACAAGATCGCCCTACTCGCCTCCGGTGCCAAGATCGTGCAGCCCGACGAGGCCCCTGAGCTACACGCGATGATCGAGCGCCTCGCCGCGATGGCCGATCTCCCGAAGCCGCGCGTCGCCGTCGTTCCGTCGGCCGTGCCGAATGCCTTCGCCACCGGCCGCAACAAGAAGCATTCGGTCGTCGCAGTCACGCAGGGGCTCTGGGACCGCCTGGAGCCGCAGGAGATCGAAGGCGTGCTCGCGCACGAGCTAACGCATGTCGTGAACCGCGACGTGGCCGTGATGACGATCGCGAGCTTCTTCTCGATGGTCGCGGCGATGCTCGCGCGCTTCGGTCTGTGGGGCGGAATGTTCAGCGGCGGCGACCGCGACCGGAACTCGGGCGCGCCGGTCTGGCTGATCATGTTCGTGGCCTCACTGGTGACCTACGTGATCAGCTACGTGCTGATCATGATGATCTCCCGCTACCGCGAGTACGCGGCCGATCGCGGGTCTGCGCTCATCACCGGAGCGCCTGAGCACCTGATGAGCGCCTTGCAGAAGATCGCCAGCCGGATCACGCAGATCCCGCAGCAGGACCTGCGCGAGGTTGCGGGCATGAACGCGTTCTTCATCATCCCGACGAGCGTCAAGAGGGCAGGCGCCGAGCTCTTCATGACCCACCCGCCGCTCGAGAAGCGCCTTGCCCGCCTCGCCGACATCGCCCGTGAGATGGGCCGCCCCGTCGCGTAAGAGGTGGAGCGCGGCCCGTACGGCCGAGACCCTGAGTCTGACACTGCGCATGCTCTTCGTGAGCGCCGTCCTGCTCGCGCTCTACGGCACGCTGGCGTTCCTTGCCGGATGGACGGTCTACGACGGCTGGAACGAGGACTGGCGTGTCTTGGGCGTGCCGGTCCTGCTCTTGCTCGGGATCTACGCCCACTTCGCGGGTGCGGACCGGCTCGTGCTGAGCGCCGCGCGCGCGAGGACAGTCGAGCGCGCTGAGGAACCCGAGCTGCACGCACTGGTCGACCGCCTCGCGGGCATGGGCGACCTGCCGGCTCCCCGGATCGCCGTTTCAGAGCTCGACGTGCCCAATGCGTTTGCCGCAGGGATTCGGCAGTCTCGTGCGACCGTCGTCGTCACGAGAGGGCTTCTCGAGCGTCTCGAGCCAGGTGAAGTGGAGGCCGTCCTCGGGCATGAGCTCGCTCATATCGCGAATCGCGACGCCATGGTCATAACCGCCGCGAGTCTCTTTCCGACAGTCGGCGCCTGGCTCGGCCGGTGGCGCTTCGGCGGACGAGACTTCTCGAAGCGTGAACGCGACTGGCGCGAATATCTGATCTGGCCCTTCGAGATGCTCATCGGACTGACTCTCTACGTCTTCGGAACGCTGCTCACGTTTGCGGTCTCCCGTTACCGCGAGTACGCGGCCGACCGTGGCTCTGCGCTGGCGACCGGGCATCCTGAGAACCTCATGAGCGCCCTACAGAAGCTTGCGGCCGAGACCGCGCTCATCCCCCGACGCGACCTGCGCGCCCTGAGCGGGCTCAACGCATTCTTTATCGTTTCGGTGCGCGCACACCGCTTCGTCTTGAACATGGACCATCCGCCCCTGGAAAAGCGCCTTGCGCGCCTGGCAGAGATCGCTCGCGAGCTCGGGAAGGCCCGTGCCTGATGGGCCTGACCGATGTCCTCTTCGGGCGCAAGAAGCTGAAGAAGGCCGACGAGGAGCGGCTCTTCGCGATCACCACGGCGCGGATCACGCTCGAGACCGAGCTCGGGCTGAAGCCGACCGGCGACGCGGCCGTCGTCTTCAAGCCGCTCTCAGCGTCGGAGTTCGTCCGCGCCGAGAACGAGCTTCAGGAGCTGCTGGACGTCGCCGCCCAGGACGCGCACTCGAAGATCGAACGGCGCGGCGACGAGTTCGGCTTCGAGTGGCTGATCATCCGCGACAACGACTTCGAGGAGCTCGTCCCAACCGTGCACCTCGTCGCCTCGGAGCTCGTCGCGCGCGGCTTCGGCGAGCGGTTGCTGGCGGCCGCGTTCAAGTTCAGCGGCGGCAAGCACCCTGTGTACTGGATCTACGGGTTCAAGCGCGGCGCGTTCTGGCCGTTCATCCCCACGGGCGAGGGGAAGGAGCGCGACAACGCCGAGGAGCTGGAGCTGAAGGCGAAGCTGGAGAAGGAGCTGCCGGTCGAGCAAGACCTGACGCGCTGGCTAGCGCTTTTCGACGCGCCAATCTAAGCCATGGCATAACCCTCGTCCCGGAGAACCCGCGTCGCGAGTCGTGACAATTCTCGTTGGGGTCAGACCCCAATCAAAGTTGTGACACTTCTTCTGAAGGAGAAACCCGCGCTCCGAGTTGTGACAATTCTCGTTGGGGTCAGACCCCAATCAAAGGTGTAACAGCCTCGTCGCGGGGTTCGCCGTCATGGGTCGGGTTCATTCCGGCGGTTCGCCGTCCCAGTAGTCGAGCTTCTCGATGCGCCCGATGACGCCGACGCCGAAGAAGCTGATCTTGTTCGAGCGCGGGTAGTAGCAGATCTCGTTGGGCTCGTTCGTGCCGTAGGTGAGTAGCGTCAGCGGTCCGCGGAAAGCGTGCGCCACTCCTGTCCCGGGAGGACGCCCGACGATCGAGCCGCGCCGCAGGGGATGCTCCTCGTCACCGAGGAGGCACGTGCCCTTCCCGTCGAGGACGACGAAGAACTCTTCCTCGGAGCCGTGGCAGTGTGGCGGGCAGTTGAGCTTCCCCTCCGGGATGATCTCGTGGCGCATGCCCGTTCGCACCGAGCCGGCCTGACGGCCCAGGGCCCGTTCCACGCCGCCGCAGTCATGGTCTTCCCACTCCTCTGCCTCTGCCTCGTCGACGTTGACGATGTTCTTCGGCCTGGCCGCGGGCTCACCGGAGACGAGCGGCTCGGACTGCGCCTCGACGGCCCAGGGATCGTCCGTGCGGCCCTCCACCCACGGCCAGCCGAAGCGGATCGCTCCCGAGCGCGGCAACCAGCCGATCTCGGTCGGGTGCCTCGTCCCGTAGATGAGCACGTCGAGGCCCTTCGGCCCTCCACGGAGCGTGTGCTCCTCGTGGTCGGCCAGATGGACGACGCAGTCGCCGGGCCGAAGCTCGTAGACCTGCTCGTCCTGCCACGAGAAACCCGAGCCGCCGAGGACGAAGACGATCTCCTCGGACGCTCCGTGCGAGTGCGGCGGCGTCGACAGCCGGCCGGGGTCAATCCGGACGCGATTGACGCCGATCCCGACGCACTCGACCGCAGCGCCGAGCCGCTGCCAGCTCCCAGCCATCTCGCCCCGCTCGCGGCGAGACGGCTCGACATCGTCCCAGTGGCCTACATGTCCTACTGCTGTAGCTCCTTCTGGTCGGAGCCGGTCCCGACCTCGGCCTTCATCTTCTCGAGCTCTTCGTCGACCTTCGACTTCGAGGTCAGTTGCGCGAGCTCACGGTCGAGCTGGGTCTCGCCGCCCGACGTGAAGTCCTCGAGCGTGCCGGAGGCGATCAGCTCGTCCATCGCCGAGGCGCGGGCCTGCATCTCCTCGGTCTTGTCGCGCGCGCGCTGAATCGCGGCTCCCGTGTCGGCCATCTGATCGCCGATCCCCGTCGACGCCTCGCCGATCCGCACCGAAGCCTCGGCCGCGGAGTACTCCGCTTTGATGACCTCCTTCTGGCTCCGGAAGGACTCGATCTTCGTCGAGAGTGCCTTCTCGTTCGCTTCGAGCTTCACCTGCTGCTGCTCGAGCTCCCCGACCTGGCGGTCGAGATCCTGGAGCTGCGTCTGCGCCGCCGTCTTGCGCTCGAGCGCCATGCGCGCGAGGTCCTCACGCCCCTGGGCGAGCGCCTCTCGCGCCTGCGACTCGAGCTTCGGGACGCTCTGCTCGAGCTTGTCGGACTGCAACTGCAGGCGCTTCTTCGCGGTCACCACATCGGCGACGCCGCGCTTGACGTTCTGCAGCAGCTGAAGTTGCCGCTCGTAGCTGTAGTCGAGCGTCTCGCTGGGGTCCTCGGCCCTGTTCAGGAGCTTGTTCCACTTCGCCTTGATGATCGTGAGGGTGCGTTCCATGAGCCCTGCCAACGTGTCCTCCTCTTCGTAGTACGAAGTAGCCTATCCGCCGGTGTTGGTGGAGCGAAGCATGGATCCGGGGTGGCTCTCGAACGCCTACCTCGTCGCGGACGAGGAGGGAGGAACGGCCGTCTTTGTCGACTCGGGCGCGCCGCTGCAGCCGCTGCTCGACGCCGCCGAGCGCTGGCGAGTCGAGCCGCGGCACGTCCTGCGCACGCATGCCGACGTCGACCACGTGGCGCACGAAGACGAGCTCGGCCTCGAGGTCGTGATGGGGCCGCTCGACGTCGGCGGCCTGCGGATCGAAGCGCTCCCGACTCCGGGCCACTCGGACGACCATGTGGCGTTCGTCGTCAACGGTGAGGCCTGCTTCTCCGGTGACATCCTCTTCCGCGACGCCGTCGGGGGCGGCAGCGACGTCACCGCCATCCGTGTTTCCGTGATGGAAGTGCTGATGAAGCTCCCGTCCGAGACACGCGTTCTGCCCGGCCACACCGACGAGACTACGATCGGCCGCGAGTGGGAGGAGAACCCGTTCGTGCGCTTCTGGCGCGGCCTCGATCCGCCGGCAAACGAGCCGTGTCGGGTCGGCGGCGAAGAGGCGACGATCATCGTCTGGTCGCCGGACTACGACGGCAAGGGCAAACTGCTGGTTCGCTTCACCGACCGACGCGAGGCGATCGTCGGCGGCTCACGCGTGGAACGCGGCTAGTCGCTCGGCCTCCTCTTCTAGCTCGGCCCGGGTCCCCTTCGCGAGCCGTCCGAACGGCGTGAGCTGCACGCGGCCCTGCTCGTAGCGCCAGGTCCCCGCGACCTGGCCGTCGACGAGGAACGTCTTCACGGATTGGGGGGTCCTCACGTTGAAAACGCGTGACCGATGGCGCTCCGGCAGGATGCCGGTCCGGCGCGCGTGCACGAGCAGCGTCGCATCCCAGACGGGCAAGAAGCGAACCGGCGCGGGAGTGTCGGGATCGGGGAGCGGCGCGCGCGGGAGGTCGAGCAGCTCCTTGCCCTGCTCGTCCCGGAAGCGACGCAGCTGGAGACGCTCGAGCGCCGGCTTGATCGCCGTCGGCTTGAGGCCGGCCCAGTTGGCGATGTCGTTCGCCGGGGCTGGGCCGAAGCCTTGGAGATACCGCCGGATGAGCAGCTCAATTCCGTCCTCGGCGCTTGCGTTTTCCGGACCTACCCAGTCCATCGCGAGCGCATAGAGGTCGGCTCGTCGCTGCTCCCAAGTACCCGACGGTGGAACCCGCACGAGCTCGAGCCAGAGCCCGACCCCCGGGCGCCAGGTTTCTGCGCCGAGCGCCTCGACGATCTCGGATTGCCTGCGAGGGCCGGCGGAGAGCAATTTGCGAAGCCTGGCCGCGGCACGTTCAAACTCCCGCTCGGGGAGTTTGTTGACCCTCGCTCGCTCGCTGCGACGCCCGCGCAGGGCGACGGCGAACGGCCAGTAGTCGCGCTTCGAGACGAGGTGGATCGTCGTTCGCATGAGCGTGCCTTGGACGACGCTCCGCCGCTCGAGCGCGCGCGTAAGCGCGTCGCGGTCGAACCCCTCGACACGGGTCCAGAGACCGATGTACATTGCCGGCGCGTACTGCGCCTGGAGCCCGCCCATGCGCTCGAGCACGCGTGGCAAGGGCGAGCGCACCCGCTCGAGCAGCAGCTGCCGCGCGAGCAGCGCTCGGTTCAGCTCCCGCTGGGTCAGCGTGCGCTCGGCCACGCTGCGACGCTATCGCCTGCTTGGGGCTATCGCCTCGATCTCCCTGACTGCGTGATCGGCCTCGAGGTCACGCCGCACAAAGAGCTCCTTGTAGCCGAGCCGGCGGTTGAGCTCACGCATCGGCAGGTTGTCGGAATCGTTTCCGGTCACGATCTCCGTTAGACCGCGTTCGGCGGCCCAGCGGATCGTCGCGACCTTCGCCAGACGGGCGAGCCCGCGACCGCGGAGGTGAGGGGCGGTCCCCGTCCATTCGTTCTCGGCGCGGCGACGCGCGTGGTCGACCAGGAGCCACGAGAGCGACACGACCCGATCCTCGGCGTCGAGGACGACGACGCTTCCCTCTTTGTCAAGCAGCGGGTTGCCGAGGATGACGTCACGCCACTCCTCGAGCGTCACCCGGTTCTCCGGATCGCCGGGCGGGATGGCGCCTGCCTCGCCGTAGAACTCGTAGAGCTCTCGCTCACCGCCCTGGAGCTCGCGGAGCGGAAGTACCCGAAACCCTTCGTGCGGCTTCGTCTCGAGCTTGCCCTCGCCCGGGTCGAGTCTCGAGATCACCTCCGAGTCGTATTGGGTGAACCCGCGCTGCTCGACGAAGCGCAGGCCGGCCGGATCGTCGTCGACTTCGACCGTGAGCCGCTTCGCGCCGGCGAGATGCGCGACCGCGGTGTCCCAGAGGTCGGTGCCGATCCCGCGGTGGCGATGCTGCGGGTAGACGCCAACCCAGATCCTGCCCTTGCCCGCCTCGCCGCCGAACCAGGCGAAGTTGGCGGTCGCGAACGCGACGAGCTCGTCGCCGTCGAGCGCGACCCATGATTTCCGGCGTGCCCGCGGCGGCTCACTGACCTGGCGGTGGCGAAGCGAGTCCGCGGTCTGGACCGAGGCGGGGGAGAGCTCAGAGAGGAGCTCCGCAGCCGGCTCGGCATCTCGGGGCGCGAATGGGCGCACGTCAGCCATTCGGCTACCCTAGGCCCTCGGGGCTATAGCTCAGTTGGGAGAGCGCCTGGATCGCACCCAGGAGGTCGCCGGTTCGAGCCCGGCTAGCTCCATTGAGAACGCCTGCAAAACTGTCTGATCCGTTGCTCGATCAGACGACGGACGGAGCGGTGGTCAACTCTTGACTCGAACGGAGGTGTCACCCGGATCATTCGGATCCGCTGGTGCTGAGCGCATGCTCGACGGCCTCGTCGACGGTCATCGCGCGGCCCTCCGCGCGGCCCGCTCAAGCTTGGCGTCCGACAGCGCGAGCACGGCCCGCTCGTATCGGGCTCGAGATTCGGGGTCGAGCCTAGCCTCTCCTTTGTCGTCCAGCCGTTCGACCGCGCCCCACAGCCGCCCGGCCCGGACCCGGTCGCCGTCCAGAGCGGCGAGAGCCGCAAGGAGGCCGAAGCCATAAGCCAGTGTGTACGCGTTGTGCAGCTCGTGGGCGAGTAACACGCACTCGCGGCTGAACGCCGCGGCGCGCGCGAGGTCGCCTTGCTCCCAAGCCATCTCGCCGAGATCGGCGAGGAGCCCCGCCGCCCACCAAACGTCGCCGGCCTCGCGGGCGAGGTCGAGGGCCTCCTCGGTCAAAGCGACGCCCCGTTTCTGGTTTCCTCGCTTCCACTCATCCAGTGCGACCTTCGAGAGCGGGTACATGGAGCCCGTCCGGTCGCCGAGCTCGCGGAAGAGGGCCAAGCTTTCGTCTGCGAGTTCCCTGGCCTTTGCGTGGTTGCCCAGGACCTCGGCTGGCGCCGCGAGGCGGTCGAGCATCCGGGCGACGTTTCGCTTGTCTTTCAGCTCACGGAAGAGCTCAAGCGCGTGTTCACCTAGCGCGGCGGCCCGTTCGTAGTCGCCCGTGAAGTAGACCGTGCTCCCCGCCCACATCAGACCGTTGGCAAGCACGTCCGGCGGTGCGTCGGGCGCGGCTTCGAGTGCTTCGGCGAGCCAGCCGTACCCCTCCTGATGGGCGCGGATCACCCAGAAGCGGCCGAGGTCGCCGGCAAGCCGTAGCGCGAGCACGGGTTCCCCTTCGTCAAGGGCCCAGCGCATCGCCGCGCGGAAGTTGTCCCGCTCCGCGTCCAGACGATCGAGCCATCCAGCCTCAAGAGCCTCCCCCTTGACCTCGGCTTTCTCGGCGAGCGACAGGTAGTAATCAATATGGGCGCGGGCTACGGCGTCAAGTTCATCGCTTTCCGCCAAGCGCTCGAAAGCGAACTCCCTGATCGTCTCGAGCATGCCGAGCCGACCGCTCGCCCACCGCCGGACGAGGCTCCGCTCGACGAGCGCCTCGACCAGGTCGAGGGGCGCCTCGCAGACCGCCTCGGTCGCGACGAGATCGAAACTGCCGGCGAAGATGGCAAGGCGGGCGAAGAGGCGCTGCTCCTTGGGTTCGAGGAGGTCGTAGCTCCACTCGATCGTTGTCCGGAGCGTGCGCTGACGTTCGGGGGCGTCGCGTGGCCCTCCCGTCAAGAGCGGTAGCCGTTGCTCGAGGCGAGCGAGCAGCTCCTTGGGCTTAAGGATGCGGACCCGCGCGGCGGCCAGCTCGATCGCGAGCGGGAGTCCGTCGAGCCGGCGGCAGACCTCTGCGACCGAGTCATCGGGCTGGAACTTGGCGACGATCGCCCGGGCACGCTCCGTGAAGAGACTCACCGCGTCGGTCTCGGGCAGCGGCTCGACCTGATACTCCCACTCGCCCGAGAGCCGCAGCGGGGCGCGGCTCGTGATGAGCAGCTTCAGGTTGGAGCACCGCTGGAGCAGGTCGCCGAGTTCCGCCGCTGCGCCCATGACCTGTTCGAAGTTGTCGAGCAGGAGGAGCATCCGCTTGGCGTCCACATGATCGGCGAGACCGTCCTTAGCGCCGATCGTGCTGGCAACCGTCGGCAGGACGAGGTCGGTCTCACTGACCGCCGCCAGTGGCACCCAGAAGACGCCGTCGGCGAAATCCTCCGCGACCTCTGCGGCGAGCTGCAGCGCGAGCCGCGTCTTCCCGCTGCCGCCGGCGCCCGTCAACGTTAGAAGCCGAGTGCGGTCTCTCAGGAGGCCGATCGTCTCCTCAAGCTCGCCCTCACGCCCGATCAGCGCACTCGGCTGAGCCGGCAGGTTCGTCGCGTGGAGCGTCCTGAGCGGTGGAAACTCATTGTCGCCGAGCTGGAACAGCGGCTGTGGCGCAGACAAGTCCTTCAGCCGGTGAGCGCCGAGTGGGCGCAGCTGGCTATCGTCGAGCAGGGCGGCGGTCCGCTCGGAGAGGACGACCTGGCCGCCGTGGGCTGCGGCGCAGATGCGGGCCCCGCGATGGACGTCCACGCCTGCGTAGCCCTCAGCCCAGACGATCGGCTCACCCGTGTGCAGGCCCATCCGGACGCGCATCGGGCCTGAGGCGAGCTCCGCTTGCGCTTCCGCCGCGGCTAGAGATGCCTCGCGCGCGTCCGCGAAGGCGACGAAGAAGGCGTCTCCCTGGGTGTCGACTTCGACCCCGCCGTGGCGCACGCACGCCTCACGGACGATCCGCCGGTGCCCGGCGAGCGCCTGCACGTAGCGCCGGCCGAGCTCCTCGAGCAGCCTCGTCGAGCCTTCGACGTCGGTGAAGAGAAAGGTGACGGTCCCGGTGGGGAGCTCCACGCCCCAATGATGCGACAGCGTCTCGCGTGCTTCCACTCGTTCGGGCAGCTCCCGCCCCTGCGCCCACGCGTGGTCAAGTATTGGTCATCTGCCTTCTCGATGTCGACACGGCGAGTCGGGAAATGCGACCGCCTAGCCTGAACTCAAGCGGTCGCGTTTGAGCGGGCAGCCCCTGTCTCCACTTCGTGCGCCAGAGCTAACGAGACGGCGTCGTCCAGGTTCAACGCACGGCCCTCGGCGCGGCCCTCCTCGAACTCTCGCCCCGCTGCGGCGCGAATCCAGGCTTCGCAGGCCTGACGGTGCCGTCGGAAGCCGCCGAGCGGCGCGACCGCGTCCACGGTCTCGACCGCGGCCCAGAGACGACCGGCGCGCTTTTGCTCGCCGCGTGCGGCCGCGATCGATGCAAGCAGGCCGACCCCGAAGACACGCCCGGCGTGGTCGCGCAGCTCTTCCGAGAGCGCGAGAGAATCACGCGCCCGCGCCTCCGCCTCGTCCACGCGGCCCGCAGTCAACGCGAGTGCAGCCAACTCCGCAAGCATGCCGCTCTCCCACCACGGCACGCCGACTTGACGGCCCATTGCTGCGCTCTGCTCGATTAACTGCGATGCACGTTGCTCTTCACCGGCGTCGCGCGCGATCGCGCCGAGCGTGCCGATCGTCTGCGCTAGCCCGAAGGCCCGTTCCAATTCGTCGCCGGTGCGGTCGTGGATCGCCTGGCTTTCCTCGACGAGCGTACGCGCTCGCTCGAGATCGCCCTTCCACAGCGCGACAACGCCCAGCCGATGGAGAAGCACTGCGCGGCCGTGCTCGTCATCGAGCTGGTCGAAGACGGCCAGACTCTGCTCCCACAATCGCTCTGCTGCTTCGTTGTCGCCGGCAAGCGCAAAGCTGCTGCCGTATCCGCGCAGCGCGTGGGCGCGCAGCTCGGGCGCCACAGAATCGGCATCCTGATGTTCTAGAAGGGTCCCGAACCAGCGAATGCCCTCGCGCGGGTCATGCGCGGTCCAGAACATGTCCATCGCGGTCGCCAGCCTGAATGCGAGCTCGATTGATCCGCTCGAGAGCGCCCACGCAAGCGCGGCGCGCACGTTGTCCTGCTCCAAGTTCGCGATGCCAAGGTGCTGCCCGCCGCTCGCGAGCTTGCCCGGATTGAGGTTCGCACTCTCGGCAACGGCGAGGAAAAACTCGGCGTGCCGATCGCGGATGGTCTCGGCCTCGGGCGATTCATTGAATCGTTCGAGCGCGTACTCGCGAATTGTGTCGAGCAGGCCCAACCGTCCGCTCCCCCAGCGCCGGAGGAGGCTCTTCACGACGAGCGACTCGAGCGTTTGGAGGTCCGCATCGCAAACGGTCTCCGCTGCCTCGAGAGAGAAGCTCCCTCTGAAGACGGAAACCCGACGGAAGAGCTCCTGGTCGCCTGGCTCGAGAAGTTCGTAGCTCCACTCGATTGCGCCGCGAAGCGTTCGCTGCCGCTCCGGTGCGTCGCGCGAGCGCGAGGTGAGCAGCGGCAGCCGCCGATCAAGCCGCGCCAGCAGCTCGTCGGGATCCAGGAGCGCGACGCGCGCCGCCGCGAGCTCGATCGCGAGCGGCAGCCCGTCGAGCCGCCGGCAGATCTCGGCCACAGCCGCGGTTGGTTCGAAGTGCGGAACGACTGCGAGTGCGCGCTCGACGAAGAGGATCGCAGCATCGTTGTCGGGCAAGGGGTCGACTGGGTACCGTTGCTCGGACTCGACCTGCAGCGGCTCGCGGCTCGTGACCAGGACCGTCGCGTTGAGCGTCTGCGAAAGCAGCGACGTGATCGTCGCCGCCGCCTCGGCGACCTGCTCGAAGTTGTCGAGCAGGACCAACAAGCGCTTGTCCGCCACGTGCTTGATCAGGCCATCATCCGCGCCGACCGACGCTGCGATCGCACGTTCGACGAGGGCCGGATCGCGGAGTGCCTGGAGCGGAACCCAGAAGACCCCGTCTGGAAACTCCTCAACCGCTTCGGCCGCGAGCTGAAGTGCGAGGCGCGTTTTCCCGCTCCCGCCGGGCCCAATGAGCGTCACTAAGCGGTGCGAGCGTATGAGCGTCCCCGCTTCCTCGAGTTCGCGCTGGCGCCCGACGATTGGCGTCGGCTGGATCGGCAGGTTCGTCCGGTAGAGCGTGCGCAGTGGCGGGAAGTCGCCGTCGCCAACTTGGTACAGGCGCTGCGGCGCCGCCAGATCCTTGAGGCGGTGCTCGCCGAGGTCGCGCAAGTCGGCTGCGGAGTCGAGAAGCCGCCGTGTCGTCTCCGAGAGGAGAACCTGGCCGCCGTGCCCGGCGCCCATGATCCGCGCGGCCCGGTGCACGTCGACGCCGACGTACCCCTCCTCGGTGACGACTGGCTCGCCGCTGTGGATACCGATCCGCACGCGCACGGGACTGCCGGCGAGTGCGGTCTGAGCGTTGCGTGCGGCCGCGACCGCGTCGCTTGCGCGTGCGAACGCGGCGAAGAATGCATCGCCCTGCGTGTCCACTTCGACGCCGCCGTGCCGCGAGAAGGCATCACGCAATACGCGACGATGCTCCGCAAGCGCGTCCGCGTATCGCTCCCCGAGCTCGTGCAGCAGGCGCGTCGAGCCCTCGATGTCCGTGAAGAGCAAGGTGACGGTCCCGCTCGGGAGCTCCCGCATGCGAACATGATCGCGCCGCGACGCGCGCAGGGAAAGCGTGCCCGACTGGAAGGGCGCGTCGGCGCGAAGGCGTGGCCAACTTTTGGCAACTAGCCAGCGCGAAGAGGAGCAATGTAGCGCGAAGCATCGGGCGCCCAAAAGCGGCATGGTTGAGGGAAACGGCAAAGGCCGGCAGACAAGCAACGGGTGAAATCGCACCCAGGAGGTCGCCGGTTCGAGTCCGGCTAGCTCAATAACGAAAGGCCTGCAAAAGGGGACTTAGGTTTTCCACCGGAAGACCGCGGGCACCTGACGCCAGCGGCCGCAGCGGTCTCAAGGCATCATCGGCGGCGGCTCGTCACCTTTCATGTGGTCGGACTTTTCGGTCATCACGATCGGTGCCATGACGGCGGCGACCAGACCGACGAGAACGAAAACGCCGGCTAACGCGCGGACGATTCGGCCTGAGCTCAGGCGGAAGACGGCCAGCGCGGCAAGCACGACCCCGATGTCGATGAGCGAGCTGACCCACCAAGGCCACCACCAGTCGTCGCGCATGATGCCCAGCACCATCGCTGAATTGTCGCTCACTTTGCCGATTGTGCCTAGGCGCCGTTTGGCCCTCGCCTCTGCGGATGCTGAAATCTAGGCATGGACGTGAACTCGATCGGCTCCGCGGGCGCCCTGCCCGACGGGATCGCGCCTATGAGCGAGCGCTGGGTCGCGATCTTGCGCGGCGAGAGCGCACTCGCTTTCACCCACCGCGCGGGCCGGCGCATGTTCGGCCTGATGCCGAGTGCCTCACGATGCAAGTTCTGCAACGCGCCCTTCAAGGGTCGCTACGCCGGAGTGCTGAAACCCGTTGGGTACACCCCCTCGAGGAAGAATCCGCACATCTGCGCGCGCTGCATCGAGCACGCGCCGGAGGGCGGTGCAATTGTCCCGGTTGCCGTCCTGTTCGCGGACGTCCGCGGATACACGGCGCTCTGCGAACGCCTCCAGCAGGACGAGGTCACCGAGCTCGTCCAGCGCTTTTACGAGACATCATCCGCCGCTCTTCTCGCGCACGAGGGGTTACTCGGTCAGATCGCCGGGGATGAGATCGAGGGCCTGTTCGTGCCGGGTCTCGCCGGCCCCAACTACCGTCGGAAGGCTGTCGAGGCGGCCCGGTCGCTCGTACGTGCAATCCGCTACACCGAATCGGCGGCCGGGTCGCTCGAGGTCGGCATTGGCGTTGCGAGCGGCGAGGAGTTCGTCGGCAACGTCGCCGGTGGCGGCTACAAGGACTTCGCTGCAGTCGGCTACGTGACGAATACCGCGGCGAGACTGACGGCGAGTGCCCGCGACGGGCAGATCGTCGTCGATGCAGCGACGTACGAGGACGTATTCAGGGCGTTCCCGGACGCGACGCGCGAGGAGTTGACCCTCAAAGGAAAGGCCGCTCCAGTCGAGGCCTACTGGATCCCTCCGTAGCAGCCGCTAACGGCAAAGCGCGATCGGGCCCTTGTATCCGTCGCCCGGGGTGTGACAAGGTGAGCGAAAGGAGGCACCCATCCCTCGGACGCTAGCTATCGGCGCGCTCGCCGCCCTCTGCTGCTGGGTCGTCTTCTCCCCGCTCGCGGCAGGCGGCATATCGCACACCACGGGTCTCCGCGCGAAGGGCACGGCGTGGGCGACGAGTCGCGGGCCGGACACGGTGACGGCGTTCGACGCAACGGGCAAGGTGCTGGCGACGGTCCGGGTCGGGAAGGCACCGATGGGGCTCGCCGTCCCCCGTGGAACGAACAAGCTCTATGTCGGCAACGAGGGCTCCAACTCGGTTTCCGTGATCTCGGTGACGCGGCACGAGGTCATCGCGACGATCAACGTCGGGTCGAGACCGCATCACATGTATGCGAGCGCGGACGGCAGCCGCGTGTACGTCGCGGAGTTCGGAACCAACAAGATCGGCGTGATCGACACGATGACGGACGATCTCGTCGCCGAGTGGGCGACCGGACCGCCGACGGAGCGGACGCACGCGCCGGCCCCAACGCAAGACGGCAAGACGCTGTACGCAGTCAACTCCGGAACGAACACCCTCGTCGCGCTGGACGCGCACACCGGTGCGATCCAGTGGTCCATGGCGACCGGCGACAACCCCAGCGAGTTCCACGTCTCGCGTGATGGGCGGACGGGCTACCTCTCTCTGCGCAACGCGGACGAGATCGACGTGATCAACCTCGTCGCGCGGCAAGTCGTTCGCAGGATTCCGGTCGGGGATCAGCCGGACACGGTGCAAATCGCCCCGGACGAGACCTTTGTCGTCGTCGCGCTCCGCAGTACGCCCGCCGAGGTCGACGTGATCAACCTGCACAACTCCTCCGTATCGAAGCTCGTGTTCACGGGGGTGCGGGTCGCGGTCACAACTGGCTCAGCGCGAACGGGCGCTACACGTTTGTGTCGCTTGACGATCCGGGCGGCGTCGGCGTCATCGACCACCGGACGAAGTCGATCGTCGCGACGTGGCACTACCCGGGCGGCGGCTCGGTCCACGGCATGTTTTACGATGATCCTCGGGCGACGGGCGGTCCGGGGATGTCCATTCCGACACGGCATACACACGTCGGCAAGGACGGGGTCGCTCGAGTTCGCGTAGCCTGCACCGTGGAGACCGCCGGGCCCTGTAGGGGGACCTTGCTGCTCGCAAAACGGCGTCGAGCCCTCGGTTCGGGCCGGTTCGCGCTCCGAGCCGGCGCTTCGGCTCGTATCGCCGTCAAACTGTCAGGCCGCGCTCTAAACGCCCTCGCCCGGAGCGGCACGCTCGGGTGTCGCGCGACGGCAAAGGGGTCGGACATGCTCGAGCACAAGAACACGGTCTCGCGACTGATCGTCCTCCGCCGAGCGCCTCGATAGAGGGAACGCTCTTCATCGAGACATCGTCTCACGGTGCCGACGGCTCAAGGCCGCTCGGTAGCGTTTCGCCTACCGCCGTTTTAGACTGCGCGCTCCCACTTCGACCGCGGGGGTGCCGAATGACTGTGGCTGCGCTCGACGCCGAGCAAATTGAGGCTCTCTCCCAGAACTTCTCCGGGCTCCTTCTCTCGCCGAGCGACGACCGCTACGAGGTCGCGCGCCTCGTCCACAACGGCCTCATCGACAAGCGGCCCGCGCTGATCGCGCGCTGCCGCGGCGCCGCAGACGTCGCCGCCGCGGTCGACTTCGCGAGTCAGGCCGGTCTCGAGATCTCCGTCCGTGGCGGCGGGCACAGCATCGCCGGACGCTGCGTGACGACCGGCGGCCTCATGATCGACCTCGCCGAGATGAAAGGCATGTACGTCGATCCGGATGCGCGAACGATCCGTGCTCAAGGCGGCGTCATCTGGTCCGAGTTCAACCGCGAGACCGCTGCGCACGGGCTGGCCGTCACCGGAGGCGCGGTCTCGACCACGGGAATCGCCGGGCTCACGCTCGGCGGGGGCCTCGGCTGGCTGATGGGGATCCACGGGCTCGCCGCCGACAACCTGATCTCGGTCGAGCTCGTGAACGCCGACGGCGCAGTCCTGAACGTCACGGAAGAGTCCGATCCGGATCTCTTCTGGGCGCTCCGCGGCGGCGGTGGCAACTTCGGTGTCGCGACCTCGCTCCAATACCGACTCCATCCGCTCCGCGAGGTTGTCGGAGGACTCGTGGCGCACCCGTTCGAGGCGGCCGGTGACGTTCTGCGGTTCTATCGCGACTTCACCGCATCCGTCCCCGACGAGCTGACCGTCTTCGCCGGGCTCGTCTACGCGCCGGGCAGCACGGACGTGAGGCTCGCGGCACTCGTTGTCTGTCACGCCGGCTCCCAGGAGCAGGCCGAAAAGGACCTGGCGCCGCTGCGGGCATTCGGAGACCCGATCGTCGCCGAGGTCGGGCCGATGCCGTACCCGGTGATGAACACCCTGCTCGACGACGGATTTCCGCGCGGTGCGCTCAACTACTGGAAGTCGAGCTTCGTCGAGAGCCTCGACGACGAGCTGATCGACGTCGCGATCGATCGGTTCGAATCAACGCCGTCGCCTCTGAACGCGATCCTCTTCGAGCACTTCCACGGCGCCGTCACACGGGTCGGCGCGACCGATACCGCCGTCCCACACCGAGAAGAAGGCTACAACCTCCTCCTTCCGAGCGTGTGGCTCGATCCGGCCGACACGGACGCGAACGTCACGTGGACCCGGGCGACGTTCGACGCTCTCCGACCCCACTTGGCGAACCGGCGTTGGCTCAACTACTTCAGCGACGACGACGGCGCCGACGCGGTGCGGGCGGCGTACGGGCCGAACTACGACCGGCTCGTGGAGGTGAAGCGGCGCCACGATCCCGAGAACGTGTTCTACCTGAATCACAACATCGATCCCGCTCCCCGTTAGCGCGAGCCTAGAGGCCCTTAGTCCAGCGCTATCGAGACGGCGTTATCGAGCGTCAACGTCCGGCCCTTGGCGCGACCGCGGTCGAACTCAGGCCCGGCGAGTTCGCGAATCCGGCCTGCACATGTCTCGCGGTGGCGCCGCCAGCCGCCGAGCGGCGCGCCCGCCTCCTCGTCCTCGATCACACCCCAGAGCCGCCCGGCGCGCTCACTCTGACCGCGTTCGGCCGCTACACGGGCGAGGATGCCGACGCCGAAAATGCGGCCGGGGCGATCGCGGAGCTCGTGCGCGATCGCAAGCGACTCGCGAGCACGTGCCTCTCCCTCCTCGATGAGCCCGGCATTCAGGGAAAGGCATGCGAGCTCCGCGAGCGCTCCGCTCTCCCACCACGGCACCCCGGCTTCGCGCGCCAGCACTGCGCTCTCGCGGACGAGGTCGAGAGCGCCGCGCTCATCCCCCTCGTCGCGCCCGATCGCGCCAAGCGTTCCAATGGTCTGGGCTCGGCCCCAAACGTCGCCCGTGCGCTGGTGGATTTCATCGCTGACCTCGACCAGCTCACGGGCCCGCTCGAGGTCCCCTCGCAACATCGCACTGATTCCGAGGCGGTGCAGGAGGACTGCCCGCCCGTGCTCGTCCTCGAGCTGCTCGAAGATTGCAAGGCTCTCAGTCCAGACCTCCTCGGCGCTCGCGTGGTGGCCCGCGATGCCCAGCGAGCTCCCGTACGAGCGCAGCGCCTCGGCCCGCAAGCTTTGGGAAACGAGTTCGGCTTCGGGCCGATCGAAGAGGCGCTCGAACCAACGGACGCCCTCGTTGGGATCATCGGCGACCCACAGCGCCTCTAGCGCGGTCGCGATCTCTAGCCCGAGCGGGATGGATTCGCTCCGCAGCGCCCAGGCGAGGGCGCCGCGGAAGTTGTCCTGCTCGGGCAGCGCGAGGTCTAGCCGCTGCCCACCGGTGCTCGCGTTCAGATTCGCTTCCTCCGCGACGGAGAGGAAATGCTCGGCGTGTCGCCGATACACCGCGTCGGCATCCGGAGCTGCATCGACCAGCTCGACGGCGTACTCCCGGATCGTGTCAAGCATTCCCAGACGTCCGCTGCCCCAGCGGCGAACGAGGTTCTTGACGACGAGCGACTCGAGGGTGTCGAGATCGGCGTCGCAGACGGCCTCCGCCGCGTCGAGCGAGAAGCTTCCTCTGAAGACCGCGAGCCTGCGAAAGAGCTCCTGCTCGTCCGGCTCCAGCAGCTCGTAACTCCACTCGATCGTCGCGCGGAGCGTTCGCTGCCTCGCGGGCGCGTCGCGCGAGCGCGAGGCGAGGAGGGGCAGCCGCCGGTCGAGCCGCTCCAGGAGCTCGTCCGGATTCAGCAGCGCGACGCGTGCCGCAGCCAGCTCGATCGCGAGTGGGAGCCCGTCGAGCCGTCGGCAGATCTCACTCACGGCCGCCGCCGGTTGGAATCCGGGGGCGACCGCCCGGGCGCGCTCAATGAAGAGGACCCCGGCGTCGTCCTCGGGCAACGGCTCGATCGGGTAGCGGTGCTCCGAATCGACCTGTAGCGGCTCGCGGCTCGTCACGAGCACCTTCGTGTTCGGCGTCCCGGCCAGGAGCGACGAGATCGTCGGCGCAGCCTCGATGATCTGTTCGAAGTTATCGAGCAGGACGAGCAACCGCTTGTTCCCCACGAACTCGACCAGGCCGTCATCGGCGCCGACGGACGTTCCAATCGCCCGCTCGACGAGGGCGGGGTCGCGGAGGGCCTGCAGCGGAACCCAGAAGACACCGTCGGGGAACTCCTCGATCGCTTCGGCAGCGAGCTGAAGCGCCAGGCGCGTCTTGCCGCTACCGCCGGGGCCGGTAAGCGTGAGCAGGCGATGCGACCGGACGAGCGCTCCAGCCTCTTCGAGCTCGCGCTCCCGGCCGACGATCGGCGTCGGCGCGTCGTCTCCGAGAGCAGAATCTGGCCACCGTGGCCGGCGCCCATGATCCGTGCCGCTCGGTGCACGTCGACGCCCACGTACCCCTCCTTCGTCACGACCGGCTCACCGGTGTGGACACCGATCCGCACGCGCACGGGTCCGTCGGCGAGCTCGTCCTGGGCCTCGCCGGCGGCGGCAACCGCATCGCTGGCGCGGGCGAAGGCGACGAAGAAGGCGTCGCCCTGAGTGTCCACCTCGACCCCGCCATGCCGCGAGAAGGCCTCGCGCAGGACGCGTCGGTGCTCCGCGAGCACATCGGCGTAGCGCTCCCCCAGTTCATGAAGAAGGCGCGTGGAGCCCTCGATGTCCGTGAAGAGGAGGGTCACCGTGCCGCTCGGAAGTTCCCGCACGTCCAGATGATTGCGCCACGCCGACGCCCTGCCAAGTACTGGGCGCCAGACGTGTCAACTTCTGGGCAACTAGCCAGGGCAAAGAGCCGGCAAAAGGGAAGCGGTGTCAGGTCTTGTAAGCGGTGATGTCAAAAGGGAAGCGGTGTCAGGTCTTGCATTCACGCATCGAACGCTCCGCCGCCTCCTCGCGCCTGAGCCGACGGCTGACGGTCGAGTAGTGGCAGCCCAGGTGCGCGGCGATCTGCGCGATCGCATAGCCGTGGCGGCGGTAGGCAGCGAGCACCGGCAAGGAGCTCTCGCGCGCGAAGATCTCGTGCAGCTCAGGCGGTAAGGGTTCGACTTCCGCGCGCGAAACCTCCGAAAGCGGTGGCTCGAGGCCGAAGCTCTCGCGTAAGAAGGTCTCGCGGCCCAGGCGCTCCCCCTGCACGTGGGCGAGTAGTTCATCGTCGGCGCTGTCGGTAGCGAATTGCTGGTAGGCGATCTGGGCGCGCCGCCGATCGGAGCCGAACATCGCGAGCACAGCCTCGGTGGCAAGGAACGAAGGAGCGGGCTCCAGCCCGGCCGTCGCCTGAAAGCTACTCCAGTGGTGCTCGCCCGGATGCTCGCAGATGCGAGCCCGAACCGGGTTGCGGACGATGTAGCGGCAGGCCGCGTGCAGGTGGCTCTCCTTCTCGACGAGGATTGCGCGGTAGCGGGCTTGGAAGACATGCCCGCAGCGGCCGTGCCGTCGGTTGAAGCGGCGCGCGTAGAGGCCGTTTAGCTGCCGCATCGCAAGCGGCAGGTTTGGTTTCGGCGTCTCGACCAGGAGGTGGTAGTGGTTGTCCATCAGGCAATAGGCGTGGCAGAACCAGCAGTAGCGCTCGTGTGTGTGGACGAGCAGCTCGAGGAAGAGCTCGCGGTCGGTGTCGTCTCCGTAGACGCGCTGGCGGGCGTTGCCGCGGGAGATCACGTGATAGAGGCCGCCAGGGATGCAGATCCGGAGGGGCCGCGCCACGCGGGGCAAGAATAAAGGCGCGTCTGGGCGCCCGGGTTCGGCGTCGAGAAGCTGTGACACTTTCGGCGCACATGGGCGCGTGCGCGAATGCAAGACCTGACACCGCGCCCACCCTGACACCGCGCCCACCGCGCCCAGGCACCGCGCCCACTTCCGGCGCGCACGAGCGGGCCTGCGCGAATGCAAGACCTGACACCGAGCCGACATGACACCGAGCCGACACCGAGCCGCTCGCGCGGCCGCGGTGCCTAGGTCGTGCAGGCGGCGATCGCGTCACTGCAAGCCGATGAGCCGCGTGCTCAGTACTCGTCGTGGCGGCGCAGCGGGAAGTCTGTGTCACGTCCGTCGGGAACTTGGTCGAGCAGCTGCGAGTAGTAAGGAACGAGCGGAAGCGGTCGGGCGCGGTGCGCGAGTATGTGTGGTAGACGACGCCGTCTTCGAGCGCGAAGACGTTCCAGCCCGGGGACTCGGCCATCCCTGAGGCCAGATCGGTTCCGACGTTCTCGGCACGGTCCTTAAGCCAGTCGTCCGCTTCGGCAACCATCTTCGCGAGCTCCCCGGTCGCCATCTGCTCCTGAGTGAATGCGAAGTCGAAGTCGAAGTTGAAGTCGCTTGCAAATGACGACACATAGGGGAACTTCCAGCCCATCCGCCGCTTGTAGGCCTCCAGCTTCTCGATCGGCGCGCGCGAGATGCAGATCAACGTCACGTCGCGGTTGTTCAAGTGGGCGAGCGTCGCGTCTAAGTGATCGGCGGGCGGCAAGCTTGAAACTAATCGGTCGCCGGCAGCCGGACGACCTTTCGCTCCCGGCTCGAGCTCCTGGCGGCTTCGAGCACGTCGAGCGTGGCGATTGCCTCGGCGGGATCGACCGGCGGCGGGGCGTCCTCGCGCAGGCTCGTGACCACACCCTCGTAAAACGACCCGTAGCTTCCCGGTTCGGTCGGGATCTCTCGAAGCGCCTCGCCTGCACCCAAGCGACCCCAGTGCTCCCTGGGCTCCTCGCCCCAGCCGGGCTCGGTCGGGTCGCGGCCGGCCTGGAGGGCCTCTTCCTGGACGTCAAGCCCATACTTCGTGTAGGCGGCGCGCTCGCCGAGGACGCGGAAACGCGGGCCGCGCTGCGCCGCGACGGCGCTCATCCACAAATGGGAGGCCACGCCCGACGTGTGTTCGAGGGCAACGAAGACATCGTCGTCGACCTGCGCGCCGGGGCGACGGTTTCCGAGCTCGGCGTAGACAGCCTGCGGTGGGCCGAAGAGCTGGAGGGCCTGATCCACGAGATGGCTGCCGAGATCGAACAGGAGACCGCCTGCCTCCTCGGGCGCAGATAGCTCGCGCCAGCCGCCGGAGAGCTCGGGCCGCCAGCGCTCGAACCGAGACTCGAATCGGAAGACCTGCCCGAGCGCTTCTCGTTCCAGCAAGCCGCGCAGAGTCAGGAAGTCGCCGTCCCAGCGCCGATTCTGGAACACGGTCAGCATGAGCCCTCGCCTGCGTGCCTTCCCGACGAGAGTTCTGCCCTCGTCAGCGCCCGCGGCAAGCGGCTTGTCGACGACCACCGGTAGTCCGGCCTCGAGGGCGGCCGTGGCGAGCGGGACATGAGCCCTGTTCGGCGCAGCCACCACCACGAGGTCGAACTCATCTGCCTTCGGCCAGATCTCCTCCGCAGTCCCGAGGAGCATGACGCCGGGATGGTCACCCAGCGCTCGGGCGCGGCGCTCCTCGTTCCGCGTCACGATTGCAGCTAAGCGAAGCCCCCGAGTCGTAGCGATCAAGGGCGCGTGGATCGCAGCGCCCGCGTGGCCGTACCCGAGGAGCGCGACGCGCGCCGGCGAGGGCATGCCGCATTCTCTCGAACGCACGCATCGGCTCGCAGTTGAGCAGGCGGGCAAAACGTGATACGACCAGCTTTCCAAAGCACGAGAGAGGGAGGACTATGAGAGCGCTACCCCGTAAGGCAATTTCGGCCGCACTTGCGGCCGCACTCATCGGAGTCCTTGCAGCCGCCGCGTCGGCCCGCGTCAACTCGCCGGCCAAGAGCACTGCGTGTTCGGTACGAATTGTTCGATCGGCCGTACCTCGCGAAGGCCTTCCGGGCCGCCGGCCTGACGTACTCGATCAACAACGCGCTGGGCGATCAGCAGAAGCAACGATCGCAGGCTGATCAGTGCTTGACGAACGGCGCGAAGGTGATCCTCGTCGACGCCCTCAACTCGGGTGTGGGTGCCGCGATCGAGAATCTGGCTGATGCGAAAAACGTCAAGACAATCGACTACGACCGCCTTGTGCTCGACGGCAAGGCGTCCTACTACGTCTCGTTCAACAACGTCAAGGTCGGCAACCTCCAGGGCCGCGGCGTCATCTCCGGCCTCAAGGCGCGGGGGACGTATTCGCAGCATCCGCTCATCGCCGAGCTGAACGGCGCTCCTACTGACAACAACGCGAAGCTGTTCAAGCAGGGCTACGACGCGATCCTGAAGCCGCTCTACACGAAAGGCACTCTAAAGAAGGGCCCCGATCAGTCTGTGCCGGACTGGGACAACCAGAAGGCGCGGACGATCTTCGATGAGATGCTGGTCAGTACCAGCAACAAGATCAAGGGAGTCGCGGCCGCGAACGACGGGCTCGCCGGCGCAGTCGTAGCCGCGCTCAAGGCCCGTAAACTCAAGCCCATCGCGCTCAGCGGCCAGGATGCGACACCGCAAGGTGTCCAGAACGTCCTTTCCGGCTGGCAGACGATGACCGTCTACAAGTCGGTCCGGGCCGAATCGAGCGCCGCAGCAAGGATCGCAATCGCGATCATCAAGAAGAAGCCTGTCACCTGGACGAACGCGAAGATCAACAACGGGAGCAAGATTGTCCCGGCGGTCTACCTGAAGCCGGTCACGATCACGAAGAAGAACTACACCCTTCTCTTCAAGCAGGGCTTCTTGAAGCGCAGCCAGGTCTGCGTCGGCAAGTACAAGAAGTACTGCAAGTAGAACCGCGAATCGATGGAGGCGCTCTCCTCGAGCGCCTCCATCGTGTTAAAAACCGCTGGTGAGCGACGCCGCTCCGACGCTCGAGCTCCGTGATATCTCGAAAACGTTCGGGTCCGTGCAGGCACTCTCGGACGTCGATTTCGAGGTTCGTGACGGCGAGGTGATGGCGCTCGTCGGCGACAACGGCGCCGGCAAGTCGACCCTGATCAAGTGCATCGCGGGGATCTACTCGATCGACGAAGGCGAGGTCTTCTTCGAGGGCGAGCCTGTAAGCATCCACGGCCCGAAGGACGCGGCCCATCTTGGGATCGAGGTCGTCTACCAGGACCTCGCGCTCTGCGACAACCTCGACGTCGTTCAGAACATGTACCTCGGTCGCGAGGTGCACGACCTCCTGCAACGCCTGCAGGAGCCCGAGATGGAGCAAAAGACCGCCGAGACCATGAAGTCCCTGGCGGTGACGACGATCGGCTCGATCCGGCAGCCGGTGGCGACCCTCTCGGGGGGACAGCGCCAGTCGGTTGCAGTCGCCCGTGCCGTGATGTGGAACTCCAGGGTCGTCATTCTCGACGAGCCGACCGCGGCGCTTGGAGTGGCGCAGACACGGCAGGTACTCGACCTCGTCAAACGACTCGCTCAGCAAGGGCTGGCGGTCGTCCTCATCTCGCACAACCTTTACGACGTCTTCGAGGTCGCCGGCCGGATCACCGTGCTGCGATTGGGTCGAAACGTCGGGGTCTTCGAGCGCGAGCAGACGACTCAGCGGGAGATCGTGGAAGCGATCACGGCGGGTGTGCCCACCGAGGTCGCGGGGATGGCAGAAGCGGAGCCCGCGGGCGCTTGACTGCCAGCGAGCCCGAAACGGCCCAGGTCGAGCCCGAGATCGCTCCCCGTGAGGGCCTGGCTGCGATCGTCGGGGGCTACTTCGAACGCCTGCGCGGTGGAGAGGTCGGAATCCTGCCGGTCCTCTTCGGGCTCGGCGCGATCACGCTCTACTTCTGGTCGAAGAACCACAACTACGTCACTGCGGTCAACTTCAACAACATCGTCGTCCAGATGGCCGCCGTGTCGATCATCGCGATGGGGGTCGTGTTCGTCCTGCTGCTCGGAGAGATCGACCTCTCGATCGGTTATGTCAGCGGCGTCGGCGGCGTCACCGTCGCGCTGCTCCAGCAGCCCGAGAAAAGTTACCAAGTCGGGGGGTTGATCGCGATCCTGCTTGCCGTCTCGGTCGGTGCCGCGATCGGGGCCTTCCAGGGCTCGTTCGTCGCCCTCATCGGGATCCCGTCGTTCGTCGTGACGCTGGCCGGCCTGCTCGCATGGCAAGGCGTCGTCCAGAAGGCAATCGGCGATCAGGGCGTGATCACGATCCAGGACGACACGATCAACAACGTCTCGAACTACTCCCTACCCTCGAACTGGGGTTGGGGGTTGGCGATCGGTGCGGCCATCGGCTACGCGCTGACTGTTCTGCTGAGCGTCTTCAGCCGACGCCGCGCGCGCGTCACCGCGCAGCATCCGTTGCTGCTCGTGCTCAAGGTCGTCGCCATCGCCGCCCTTGCGTTCGTCGTCGTTCGCATCAGCAACCGCGCGGGCGGCGTGCCGTTCGCCGGCGTGCTGGTCGTTGCCCTTCTGATCTTCTGGACGTATATCGCCAGGAGGACGACCTTCGGCCGCCACGTCTACGCGGTCGGGGGCAATGCCGAGGCGGCTCACCGCGCCGGGATCAACGTCAAGCGGATCCGAATCGTCGTCTTCATGATCTCGAGCGCGATGGCGGTGCTCGGCGGGGTGGTTTTCGCCGCCCGCCTGACCTCGGTCGACCTGAATGCCGGCGGCGGCACCATCCTCCTCGACGCGATCTCCGCCGCTGTCATCGGCGGCACGAGCCTCTTCGGCGGACGCGGCAATGTGAGGGACGCCGTGGTGGGCGCGTTACTGATCTCGGCGATTGCGAACGGGATCGACCTCGTCGGCTACACCTCGGCAACCAGGTTCATCGTCACCGGGCTCATTCTGCTCGCAGCCGTCACGCTCGATACGGTCCTGCGCCGCCGCCAGGCGGCGGTTGGCCGCTGAGCCCGACAGGCCTAGATGCCGATCCGGACGATGTAGAACGCGTAGAAGGCCGTCCAAATGGCCGCGTAGATGCTGAGCGCCATCCTGGGCCTCGCTCCAATCCACCTGCGCAGGGCGAGCCCGGCGAGAATTGTGATGACTGTCAAGGGCAAGAACCGCTCGAGCCGGCCCGGAATCGACCACAGGAGGAACGCTGCCAGCGACTTGTCCTCCACGCTGGCCGCGCGCGCGTAGAGCTTGTACGGCGTTCCCATCCGCAGCGGCCCGTAGACGACGCTACGAGGGCCGTGTTTCTCCATCTCGCCCGACACGCGCTGGATCGCGTCGCGGTCGACCGTCGGTACGCCCTCGAGGATCGATGCGCTCGTGGAGGGAGCTGTCGCTACCGCGACCGTGTACGTGAGCGCTCCTCCCATGAGCGCACCTGCGAGCGTGAACGCGAGCACGGCCCACGCGGCCCGACGGGCAACCAGCGCGACCCAGCCGATCCAGACGTCGGGAACGATGAAGAACAAGGTCGCTTCGGCGAGGCCCCAGGCGAAGCCGATCAGCGGCGCCGCGCCTGAGCTTGCAAGCGACCGCTGATCCGCCACGGGAGGAACGATAGGCTGCCGCAAATGCGGCGGGCAGCCGTGTCGCTGCGCCCAGGCACGCTTCGAGCTAAGGAGGAGAGTTGACTCTGCAGATTGGCGAAACAGCACCGGATTTCGAGGCCGAGACGACCGAGGGCCCGATCCGGTTCCATGACTGGATCGGTGACTCCTGGGCCGTGCTGTTCTCTCACCCGAAGGACTTCACCCCTGTGTGCACGACCGAGCTCGGCTACATGGCGAAGATCAAGCCTGAGTTCGACCGCCGGAACGTCAAGATCATCGGGCTCTCGGTCGATCCGGTCGGCATCCACGCCAAGTGGTCCGAGGACATCGAAGAGACGCAGGGCGCCGCGCCGAACTATCCGATCATCGCCGACGCCGACTTCAGCGTCTCGAAGCTCTACGGGATGCTTCCGGCCGCGACGGCAGGCGACCCGGCCGAGCGCACTCCGGCGGACAACCAGACGGTACGCAACGTCTTCGTCGTCGGCCCGGACAAGAAGGTCAAGCTCGTGCTCGTCTACCCGATGACGACGGGTCGCAACTTCGACGAGGTGCTGCGGGTGATCGACTCGCTGCAACTCACGGCCACGCACAAGGTCGCGACGCCCGTGAACTGGCAGCAGGGACAGGATGTGATCATCGCCGGCTCGGTCTCCGACGACGAAGCGAAGGAGACCTATCCCGAGGGCTGGGAGTCGCCGCGGCCCTACATCCGCATCGTGCCGCAGCCGCGCTGAACGCTCGTCGAGAGGGGCGGGTTACCCGCCCCTCTCCAACGTCGGGTCGAGCTGGGCCAGGAACCGCTTCGCCAGCTTGCAGACCATCGTGTACGCGGGGTCGAAGACGTTGCCGACGTCGTACTCGACGCACTGGCCCAGCAGGGTGCTCGCCGACATCGCGTCTAGGCCGTAGTCCTGCTGCAGCCAGCGCAGCATCTCGGTCGTCGCGTGCTGCAGAGCCTGATCGAGCGGACGAGCATTCCCGACGGTGAAGATGTAGTCCTCGCTCTCGCCGCGCGGCCACGAGCTGCGCTTGCCAGTGAGGACGGAAACCGTGAACTGCACGTCCATCGAGATCTCGAGCCCGGTCCCGACGATCTCGCCGTCGCCTTGGAGCGCGTGCCCGTCGCCCAGGAAGAAGAGGGCGCCGGGCACGAAGACCGGAAAGAGCGCCGTCACCTGCGGGCCGAAGCCACGGTAGTCCATGTTCCCGCCGTGGCGCCCTGAAGTGGCCGTGCTGATCGCTTCACCATCGGCGGGTGCGACCCCGAAGCAGCCGAGCATCGGCGCGAGCTCGAGGGTCAGCCGGCCGAGCCGCGTCGGGAGCAGCAGGGTCGCGGTCCCCGCTTCACGATCGATCGCCCACTTGGCGACGAGGCGCTCTTCCCGGAAAGCCGGAAGCTCGGGAACGTAGTCGGGGTCGACCGTGTTGGCCGCGACGGAGGTCGAGCTTGCTGCGGAGTCCCGGTTCGGCCAGATCTTGTCCAGGTGGACGACCAGGGTGTCGCCCGGCTCGGCGCCCGTGACGAAGAACGGCCCGGTCTGGGCGTTGCCGAGCTCGACCCGCTGCTCACCCCTCGCGTCACGCCCCGCGGCGTCGACGGTGGTCGTGCGCACCGTGTCGCCGTCCGCGATTCGCAGCACTGGATCGTGCGATCCCAGTGTCCCGTGGAACGTCGTTGGTTCGAAATCGTGCGTCGCCATGGAGGAGTCCACTCTGCTCACCGGGTGCTCGATTCGCAACCCGACGTTCCGGAGATCGAGACGGCTACGCCAACGTGACGTCGATCGCGTAGCGGCGCCGCACTTCGCGCGGGGTCGCAGCGTCGCCGGCGAGCAGGACGATGTCGTAGGGGTAGGCGAACTGCGCGCGCCATCCGTCGACGTTCTCGATCACGCGGCCCCCAGAGCGACACACTTCCAAGAGCCATTGCGCTTGACGCCGCCCTTCGGCCAGACACAAGGACCCCGAAAGTGCCAAGTCCCGCAGACCCGAAGGTCCACAGGACTTGACGAAGCGACTCTCTCACGTCGCGCGGCGACCTGTCAAGTCGGAGGTGAACGCCAGGTCACGCCGCGGCCGATGTTCTAATGAAGCGACCTGAGGAGCCCGAGCATATTCCTGACGGCGACACTGGCCGTCATCACCCTGAGCGGCTGCGGAACATCGTCGTCGGTCGCGTCGGCGCGCAAGCAGACGATCGAGGTGGGCTGGCACGAGGCGCCGGGCACTCCCGGCAACCGACTAATCGTCGATGTTCAGCGTTTGGCCATTCGCCGTGGTGGCTGGACGGTTGCGGCGTCGATCGAGAACGACACACCCGGGACCTTGACCATCGGTCGGCGCCATCGGCGGCATGGGACCGAGTTCGGCGTCCTCGTGCTGCGGAGCGGGCGCGCGGATGCCGTCGCCAAGGCCGGTCCAGGCATCTTTGCCACGCGCTTTAGTCCGACGGTGCCGTCGCGCCTGCGACCGGGACAGAGCTGGAAGGGGACGTTCTCGGGGCCGGGACCGCTTCCGGTGGGAAGTTACGTCCGCATTGAGCTCGGCTTCTTCGGGACGTCGAAGCCCGAGCGAGCGCTCACACGGGAGTTCCGCTACATCACAGACCACGCGCTCCTCTTGCGCCGAGCGCGAAAAACCTGACGCGTGCGTTACCTTCGCCCTAGAGGCGCGAGAGCCCGGCGGTGAGGCCGGGCTCTCGGCTGGTGGAGGGGTGGTGCTGTCTAGGGGCCGGACTTGACGCTGATGACGTCGAACGACTTGTCGACGTAGACGGTGACCCTGGTGCCGTCGCTGCGGACCATGTGGGCCTCGTACGCCGCGTTGCCGTCGGCATCGGTCTCGACCCGTTCGATCGTGCCGCCGCTCACCTTCGCAAGCGCTGCCTTGCGGACTTGCGCCGCGGTGTCGCCGGTGAGCAGCGTCTCGTCGGCACGCTGGGGCGGGAGCCCCGCCGGGCCGCGGTTTGCTGCCGGGGCAAAGGAGTTCTCGCTGTTCGAGTCGCTGTTGCCGCCCCCAGAGGCTGCGCCGGCAATTGCCGAGCCTCCGAGGGCGAGCGCCGTGATCGAGGCGACGATCAATACGATGTTCTTGATCCTGTCCGTCATGGCCTTCCTTTCTTTTTGCGGAGTGGGCGGACATCCCCAGGAGACCATCGCGACCTGAGAGGGGCCTAAGCCGCGGCTAAGAAGTTCCTCTGAATACCCCTGCCCGAGGGGCAGCCCTAGCTACCTCGGTTCCGCAGCCTCTCTGACCACCGCGCACGGATAAGCTCGCGCCGTGGGCGACAGCTTCGAGCTCGGTCGGATCGCGGGCATTCGGATCGGCGTCAACTGGAGCTGGCTGGTCGTCTTCGCGCTGATCGTCTGGACGCTCGCGGCGACCATCTTCCCGGATTCCAACCCCGGCCTCAGCGACGGGACCTATCTTGCGATGGCCATCGTCGCGGCGGTGCTCTTCTTCGTATCGCTGTTGCTGCACGAGCTCGGCCACGCCCTCGTCGCACGGCGCGAAGGAGTCGAGATCGAAGGCATCACACTGTGGCTCTTCGGGGGAGTGGCCAAGTTCAAGGGCATGTTTCCGAGCGCCCGTGCGGAGTTCAGAATCGCGGTCGCCGGCCCGCTCGTCTCGCTCGGTATCGGGGTGTTCTTCGTCCTCATTGCCGTGGTCGGCGATCTGCCGGAGGCGGTCGACGGCGTCGTCGGCTACCTCGGCTACATCAACCTCGTCCTCCTCGTCTTCAACCTCATACCCGCGCTGCCGCTCGACGGCGGCCGCGTGCTCCGCTCGATCCTCTGGCAGACGAAGGGCGACTTCCGCCGGGCGACGAACGTCGCCGCCGAGGTGGCCCGGGTCTTCGCCTACCTGTTCATCGGGCTCGGCCTCGCCGAGGTGTTCTTCCTCAACTCGTTCGCGGGCGTCTGGCTCGCCTTCCTCGGCTGGTTCCTGCTCCAGGCCGCCGGCGCTGAGGCCCGCTACCTGGCGACGCGACAGGCGCTCGGTGGTCTCCGGGTTCGCGACCTGATGGTGCGCGACCCGATCACGGTTGCGCCCGATCTCTCGCTGGGACGGTTCATGGACGAGGTCGTCTGGCCCCATCGCCACACGGCGTACCCGGTCGTCGACGACGGCCGTGCGGTCGGGCTCCTCCCCTTCCGGAGCGTCGCCGAAGTCCCGCGCGGGGAGTGGGACGGCCGCTCCGTGCGCGATGCCATGCTGCCGCTCGACGACGTCCCGGCGCTCGCCGAGGACGACGACCTCGTCGATGCGCTCGCGAAGCTCGGGAGCTCCGACGTGCGCCGCGCGCTTGTGCTCGACGACGGCCGCCTAGCGGGCCTGCTCTCGATCACCGATCTCTCCCGCGCGCTCGAGGTCGGCGGCCCGCGCAGGCGTCTGCGGAGGGCCGGCTAGGTTCACAAGGTCGCCGTCCTCTCCGATGTGCACGGCAACGCGCCTGCGCTCGCCGCCGTCCTCGCCGAGCTCGAGCGCGAGCAACCGGACCTGATCGTCTCCGGCGGCGACCTCACGTGGGGGCCGCTTCCGGAGGAGACATTCGCGCTCGCCTCGAGCCTCGACGCGCGCTTCGTCCGCGGCAACGCAGACCGCGCCGTCCTGGAGAACGTGTCGTCGACCGAGCGCGAGCGGTGGATGCAGGCCCACCATGCGCCTGAGATGCGCGAGTTCCTCGCCGCCTTCGAGGAATACGTCGTCGTCGACGTCGACGGCCTCGGGCCGGTGCGCTTCTGTCACGGCTCGCCGCGAAGCGACGAGGAGTGCGTCACTCCCGAGACACCCGAAGCGAGGGTGCGCGAGTTCAGCGCGGGCGTGGCGGAGCGCCTGATCGTGACGGCGCACGTGCACATCCAGTTCGACAGAGAGGTCGCGGCGATCCGCAGCGTCAACGCCGGCAGCGTGGGGCTGCCGTACGAGGGAAGGCCGGGCGCCTACTGGGCGCTCCTCGGTCCCGACATCGAGCTCAGGCGGACCGAGTACGACGTGGAGAAGACGGTTGCCCTCTATCGCGCCAGTGGTCAGCCCAACGTCGAGCAGATCGTCGAGATGATGGTCGAGCCGCCCGAGCCGCGCGAGGTGATCGATCATGCCGAGAAGGTCATCTTCGCCGGGTAGAAAGCACATCGCGTCCGTCCGGGGCGCGGCCGCTTGGGTCGACCGCGTCGGGCTCGCTGTCCTCTATCCGAACGACAACCTCGTGCTGCCCTCGCTCTGGGAGGCGCTCACCGGCCGGGTCGACGTCGACTGGGCCGTGCGCGAGGACGGCGGCCGGTTCGTGGACTTCACGCCCGACTTCGCACGCGTCTGGCGCTGGAAGGACGAGTTGCCCGAGCAGCGGCTCGTCTGCGCGGGCAAGCATCTCGGCGGCCGCGCCTCGCTCGTCTCCCTCCGGCTCCTGCCCGCGCTCTACGCGCTGACGGGCCGCTCCGGGCGGCCGGAAGACTTTTGCGAGGAGGAGCTCTCGCCGGTCGAGCGCGACGTGGCCGAGGCCCTGCTGGCGGGGGACCCGATCAGCAGCGCGGACCTACCCGACCTCGTCGGCCACGACCGAAAGCGAGCCCGGGCCGCTGCCGACCGGCTCCAGCGCCGACTCATCGTGACCTCCGCGGGCCGCGAAGAGCGCGAGCGCGGATGGCCTGCGGTCGTCCTCGATCTGCTCGGCCGCCGGTACCGGGCAAGCCTGCGCCGCCGCCTCCCGAAGGCCGAAGACGCGCTCGCCGAGCTCGCGGCGGCCGTGTTGCGCTCCGCGGGGGAGATCTCGGCCGCCGACCTCGCTGCCGTGCTCGGCTGTACGCGGCGTGACGCCGCGGCCGCGCTCGATCGGCTGGTCGTAGGCGGGCAGGCGAATCATCGCGACGAGGAGGGCTTTCGACTCTGGTCGTCCGGCTAGCCACCGACCTCTCCCTGCGCTAAAACCAGTGCATGAAGCTGTGCGCCTTCGTCATCGCAGCGGCGGCGTTGCTCGTCGTCGGCCCGGCCACGCCCGCGACACGGATCGAGGTCCAAACGCGGGTGCTCATCGCGATGACGGCCGAGGCCTGCAGCGCCAACCCGGTGGCGCTCGAGCCCGGCACCACGGCCTTCGTCGTCAGGAACCGAACGCGCCGGCCTCGCCTCTTCACGATCGCCGGGCGCCGGACGAGATATGTCCCGCCAAGGCGCTCCAGGACGCTGCGCTTGGAGCTGACGAGGACTGGGATCTACCGCTACTTCTGCATCTCCAACGGGCCGCGGCGGGCAGTGCGAACCGGTGCCGTAGGCGTTCGCCTCCCGCCCGCGCCCCTTCCGCCTCCGCCCGAGCATCGGATCGCGGTTCGGCTCGCCGGCGGAGCAGGTGAGTTCTACGACCGGCAGACCGGAGCCAGGTTCGTCCCGCGCGGCAACAACTACCTGAGGCGCGCCAATCAGGTGCTGCCGGACGGCCGGATCGTCTTCCACGGCTCAACCTTCATCGTCGGCCTGTACGACCCCGCCGCAGTGGAGACCGCGCTCGAGACGATGCACGCCGACGGTTACAACGCCGTGCGCGTGATTCTCGACGTCGCCTGCCGGCGGGGGTGCCTCGGCAACTTCGGCACGGGCGGCCTGTCCCCGACGTATCTCGACAACGTGACCGACTTCCTTCGCCGGGCGAAGGCGAACGGGATCTACGTCATGCTCACGAACGAGGGCAACGTTCCCGCAGGGACGATCTGGCAGGCGATCGTCAACCAGCAGTGCTGCACGGCCTTCGCCGGCACGAACCTCTACTACCTGACCACCGGCGGGATCGAGGGCACGCGACAATTCTGGCAAGCCTTCTTGCGCGGCCTGCTCACGCGCCGGGCTCCGCTTGACATCGTCCTCGGCTATTCGCTCGTGAACGAGGGGTACTTCGAGAGCGACAAGCCCCCGCTCGCACAGGCCTCCGGCACCGTGACCACGGCCAACGGGCAGACGTACGACCTCGGGAACCCCGTCGACCGGCAGCGGATGATGGACGAGAACCTCGTCAACTTCGCCGCTCGCGTGCGGGCGGCGATCCGGGAAGTCGACCCGACCGCTCTCGTCGGCATGGGTTTCTTCTGGCCTCAGGCGCCGAACCCGGCCCGCGGAGGAGATCCCCGCCTCATCCGCACGGGGCCGGTGATCCACGACTCCGCGCTCGATTACGTCGACCTCCATCTCTACCCGGGGCTGGAGCTGAGCTTTCAGGAGTACATGGAGAACTTCGAGCTGACGCGGCTGACGGCGAAGCCGATCGTGCTCGGCGAGTACGGGGAGTTCAAGGCCTCGTCCTCGACCGCGGACACGGCCGCCTCGAATCTTGCGGCGTGGCAGCGGCAATCATGTGCCTACGGCTTCGACGGCTGGTTGCTCTGGACGTGGGACACGACCGACGAGGCCCCCGGGGAGCCGGATCTCTGGACCGCGGTCGACGAGGGCGGTGTCATCGAGCACGCGCTGGCGCCGGCCGGCCGTCCCGATCCCTGCGCGTAGCGATCGTCTTGACCAGAGTTGTCCCTCCTTCGGGTATCGAGGGATAGCGGACGTGAGGCGATTTCTAGCTCAACGGAATGAAGTCAGCGATCCCCAGCCCCGCGGCACGCCCGATCATCGGCGAGTCGCGATTCCAGGCCTTCGAGCGTGAGGGTCTCCTCGCGCGGGCGCTGCCCTTCCTCGGAGCGATGTGGCTCGCGATTGTCGTCTATCCGCTCCCCCCTCACGGCGAGGCCTCATCCGCCCTCTTTGGTGCCGCGGTCCTCAACGCGCTGATCGTGCTCAGTGCCGTCGGGGTGCCGTGGCACCGCTTGCCGCATTTCGCCCAGATCGTGCCTCCGTTCGCGTACTTCGTCGTCATCGCCCTCCTCCGTGAGGCGGACGGTGGCGCGGCCTCGTCTTACGGCGTCCTGGCGATGCTCCCCGTCTTCTGGCTCGCTCTCTACGGATCTCGACGTCAGCTGGCCGTCAGCATCGCCGGCGTTGCAGCGGTCTACTTCGTGCCCCTCGTGCTCGTCGGCTCCCCCGACTACCCGTCGGGCGAATGGACGCGAGGACTCCTCTGGATCTGCGTGTCGCCGATCGTCGGCCTTTCCGTCCAATCGCTCGTCCGCCAGCTGCGCGATCGGGCTGCCGAGTCGACCAGGCGCGCCGAGGAGCTTCAGGTGAGTCAGGAGGAGACCCGCAAGCTCGTCGTGAGCATGGCGGCGGTCACCGAGGCCTCCCGCGAGATCGCGCGTACGGCCGATGCAGGGCTCGCCCGGGAGGTGATCTGCTCGGCGGCCTGCACGGTCACCGGGGCCGCATTCGCACAACTCATGGAGCGCAGCCCCGACGGCGACCTCGTCATGAGCGCGAATCACGGTCTCCAGGGAGCCCCGCCGATGAAGGTCTCGCTCGACGAGGAGAGCTCGGCCGCGAGAACGGTGTTTCTCACGAAGAAGCCGCTCTTCGTCCAGGATGCACGCGGCTACGAGCAGATCTCCCCGCGACTCGTCCTGGCGACCGGCGCCGTCTCGATGCAGTTTGAGCCCGTGCTCCGGAACGAGGAGACGGTCGCCGTGCTCGTCGTCGGCTGGAGCCGGCAGGTCGACGGCTCGGGCCGGATTGCGGCCTCGCTGCGGATGCTCGCGGCGGAGACGGCGATGGCGCTCGAGCGCTCCGACCTGCTCGCACGGCTCGAGGCAAGCGCGCGCACCGACGACTTGACCGGGTTGTTCAACCGCCGCGCGTGGGAAGAGGAGATTCCGCGCGAGCTGGCCCGAGCCCGGCGCCAGAGTGCTCCGCTCTGCGTGGCGATGCTCGACCTCGACTTCTTCAAGAATTACAACGACGAGCGCGGCCACCAGGCCGGCGACCGGCTCCTGAAGCAGAGCGCCGCCGCGTGGATCGAGGAGCTACGCGCGAGCGACACGCTGGCCCGCTACGGCGGCGAGGAGTTCACAGTCGCTCTCCCCGGCTGCACGCTTGCGAACGCGAAGGCGATCGTCGGGCGAATGCGGGAGGTGATGCCGGCCGACCAGACCGTGTCCGCCGGAATCGCCTGCTGGAACGGACGCGAGTCGGCGGAGGAGCTCGTCGGCCGGGCGGACGCCGCTCTCTACGAGGCGAAGCGCTCAGGCCGCGACTGCCTCGTCACCGCCGGCGGAACAGCGCCAGGCGACCTCAAGTCAGTCGGCTTCTAACAAGGACAGTCCCTCTGCGGGGACCGTCCCTGCAAGCCACGTCCAGGGCCAGGCCCTGGACAGGGGTCAAATCAACAGGCCTGTGAGGTACATGATGGCGATGCCGGCGAGGTAGCCGCCGAGCACGTAGCCCGAGCTGAGCCCGCCGGGCGCCTGGCGGGCGACGTAGCGCCCGACCTCGACCACGACCTCGAGCGCCGCGCCCGCCGCACCGGCGAAGAAGAGCACGCCGAGCACGTCGCTCGTCACGAACCCGCCCAGCCAGGCGCCGGGGATCGCGGGCGCCCCTGCGATCAGCGCGAGCGCCGCCAGCCGGCCGAGCCCCACCTGCCGCTGCCCCGCAATCGGCGTCGCGATCCCGAGGCCCTCGGTCACGTTGTGCACCATGAAGCCGACGACGAAGAAGCTGCCGAGGGCCAGCTCTCCGAGCGCGAACGATGTGCCGATTGCGAGCCCCTCGCCGAGGTTGTGCAACCCGATCCCGACCGCGACGAGCGTCGCCAGCGCGACACCTCCGACCACACCCTCTCCGCGCGCAAACTGGCGAGAAAGCATCGTCAGCAGCAGATACGTCGAGGCCACGCCGAGCAGTACGAGCCCGACCCCGCCGAGCCCGCTTGGAAGGGTCGTCTGCAAGTCGATCGCCTCCGCCAGCGCCTCGAGCGCGAGAAACGTCAGCAGCCCGGCGGTCAGCGCCATGAACGCGGCGAGCCACTGAGGACTCGCGCGCCGGAGCGACGGCAGCCAGGCGAGCCCGAGCGCAACCGGCAGGATGCCGACGAGGAAGCCGATCAAGCCGTAGCCCAGGAACCCCTTGCCCGAAGCCTGGGGTGTCTCGAATGCAGCCGCGATCTCCTTGGTCGTCTGGACTCCATGCGAGCTCGTCACCCCGACCGTCACGGGCTCGTCGGGCACCCAGTCGTAGGGGACGACGATCGTCGCCGAGCGCAGCCGGCCGAGCGTCGAGTCACCGTCGACGTGGTAGGGGACGACGGCGTCGTCGATCGTGACCGTCGCGATCGTCAGGTCGTCGCGTTGCGGATTCGTGACCTTGAAGCGGATCTCACCCGGGTGGAACTCGACCCGGCGGATGTCGACCTCGTCGCGCGGCGGCGGATTGTGCCCGACGAGATCGAGCAGTGATCCGCCGGTCGTGGCGAAGAGCGAGACGGCGCCGACGAGCGCAAGCACCGGCACGAGCGCCCACAATCGCCAGCGCACGCCGCCAAGCCTGGCCGCGAAAGAGCCCGACTCCATCAGTCGCGGACGTCGAAGAAGCCCATCCAGCCGAGCTCGGCGAACTCGCTCTGGTGAGCGTGGAACATGAAGACGCCGGTGTTGTGGAACTCGATCTCGATGATGCCGCGCTCGCCCTGGCAGAGCATGACCGTGTCCGTGTAGTCGAAATGGTCGGTCGACCCCGTTCGGTAATAGCGGAAGAACTCGCCGTGCAGGTGGAAGGAGTTGATCAGGTCGAACTCGGTCAGGTTGGCGATGTAGATGCGGATCAGCTCGCCCTTCTTCACCCGGATCGGATACTTCGCGTAGTAGAAGGCGCGACCGTTGACGGTGTAGAAGTTGTTCTCCCCGTCGCCGTCCGTGTCATAGCCGTTCATCACCATGACGAGCTCGCGCGCCGGCGGGCGCGGTTTGGCCGGGTCGATGATGAAGGCACCGTAGAGCCCTTTGTGGATGTGCTTCTTGAGCGGGGTCGCATGACAGTGGTAGAGGTGCATCCCGTACGGGCGCGCGGGAAACTCGTATGTGAAAGATCCGCCCGGCAGGACCGTCTGGAAGACGCCGTCCATCTTCCCGGGGTGGATGCCGTGGAAATGGATCGTGTGCGGGTGCGAGCCCGCGTTTCTGAGGTTGACGCGGAGGAGGTCGTCCTCAGTCGCGCGGATGATGGGCCCCGGAACGGAGCCGTTGTAGCTCCACGCGTCGAAATGGACTCCTTGCGCGACCTCGATCGAATGGTCGAGCGCGGCGAGGTCGTACTCGCGGATACGGCCGGGTTGGTGGGGGAGAGCCTTCGGCGGGAAGAGGACGTCATCCTGTGCATGCGGGCCTCCCGGCGCGGGCACCTCGGCGCCGATCATCGCCGCGTGCCCCATCTGCGCGTGCTCGTGGCCCATGTGCATCGCCGAGCGCTCGCCGTGTGCCGTGCTGGGCCACGCGAGCTTGGCCAGCGGGGCCGCTGCCACGAAGGGCAGCGAGCCGGCGAGAACCTGTTTCCGGGTCAAATTTTTAGCCATGTCGAACTTCTGAGTTAGAGTATAGGTGATGATCCGCGACCTGACCGACGCCTCGCAGGACTATCTGAAGGAGATCTACAAGCTCCGGATGGAAGGTCGGCGCGCCACGACCTCGGCGATTGCCGAGCGCCTCGGCGTGCGGCCGCCGTCTGTGACGGCGATGCTCAAGCGCTTGACGACGCTCGGGCTCGCGATGCATGCGCCCTACCACGGAGTCGAGCTGACTCCGGCCGGCGAGCGCGTCGCACTCGAGATGATCAGGCATCACCGGCTGCTCGAGCAGTACCTCGCGCAGGCCCTCGGTCTCAGCCTCGACGAGGTGCACTCGGAGGCCGACCGGCTCGAGCACGCGCTCTCCGAGGAGCTGGAAGCCCGCATCGACCACTCGCTCGGCTATCCGACGCACGACCCACACGGAGACCCAATTCCGAATGCGAAGCTGCGCATGGCGCGGGGGAGTCTGCGGACGCTGGCGAGCCTCGAGCCGGGTGACGAGGCGACCATCCGCCGCGTTCCCGACGGCGACGACGAGCTCCTGCGTTACCTCGCGAAGCTGGCGCTGGTGCCGGGCAAGAAGGTGAAGCTGAGGCGAGCCGAGCCCTTCGGCGGTCCACTGACGGTGCGTGTTGGCAAGAGCGAGCATGCGATCTCGCGTGAGCTCGCCGCCGGCATCGGCGTTGGCTGACTGTCTTTCGTGACCGGTCCTAGCCGGGCGGGCGCAGTACCGCGAACTGGTCGGTCACTTCGAGCTTCGTCGCGCTGAAGCGGAAGAGCGCCGCCGGCCTACCCCCGGCGCGGCCCGGCTCACGACGTTTCCCCGTTGGCTCGAGCACGCCTCGCCGCACGAGCACCCGCTGAAGATTCGTCGCCGAGAGCTCGTGCCCGAGTGCGGCGGCGTAGATATCGCGCAGCTCGCTGAGACTGAACGTCTCGGGCGCAAGCGCGAAGCCGAGATTCGTGTACGAAAGCTTCGCCCGCAGCCGTTCCCGGCCGGCGAGCGTGATCGCCCGATGATCGAAGGCAAGCTTTGGCAGCCGGTCGACGGAATGCCAGTCGGTGTCCTCGGGCAAAGCGGGGTCGACTCCGCGCGGGACGAGCCCGAGATAGGTGCTTGCCAGCTGCCATTCCTTCGGATGCCGTCCCGGATCGCTGCGTGTCTCGAGCTGCTCCAGGTGGGAAAGCTCGCGGACGTCGACCTTCGCGGCGAGGTGCCTGCGGATCGAGCCCTCGAGCGTCTCGCCGGGCTCGAGATAGCCGCCCGGGAGCGACCAGGAGCCCGCGAACGGCTCCCTTGCACGTTGCCAGAGCAGCACCTGCAGCTTCCCGGCGCGTACCTGGAAGACCACCGCGAGGGTGACGTGAACGGGTCTGGTAGACTCGGGCATAGTTTTCGACTACCAGTCTAAAACCTACCAGGGAGCGAGGATGTCGACAGTCGAGGTTGCCGCACCGCCGATTCGGCGCGACGTGGAGGAGGTGCTCCGTGAGCACGGCTTCACCCGCTTCCACCGCAAGGCCGTACTGGTCACGGGCGCGGCGTGGACGTTCGTCGCGATGGAGATTCTCCTCGTCGGCTTCGTCGCGCCGATCTTTGCCGGCCTCTGGCACCTGAACGGACGGATGCAGGGGCTCGTCAACAGCGCGGCGCTCGCCGGCTCGCTCGTGGGCAGCCTTGCGCTGGGCCGCCTGGCCGACCGGATCGGCCGCCGGGCGATCTTCCAGTACTCGATCCTCTGGTACGCGGCCTTCACCGCCATGACCGCGCTGGCCTGGGGTCCGTGGTCGGTCATGACCTTCCGCTTCCTCGCCGGTATCGGGCTCGGCGGCATGCTCGTCGTCGACCCTTCGATGCTCGCCGAGTACCTGCCGCCGCAACGGCGCGGGCGTTTACTCGTCTTCCTCGACTTCTGGTGGCCGGTCGGCCTGCTGCTCGCGACGGGGCTCTCATACGTCTTCCTCGGCCCGACGTTCGACCGCTTCGGGGATTGGAGCTGGCGCTACCTGTTCCTCGCCGCTGCGTTCCCGGCTTTTCTCGCCTTCCTTGTCCGTCGAACCCTGCCCGAGAGCCCGTACTTCCTCGCCCGCCGCGGCCGCTCGCGTGAGGCCGCCGAGGTGCTGAGTGAGATCGCCGGTGAGCGTGTCGAGGCAGAGACGATCGAGGCTCCGGCCGAGACGCGCTCCTCGGTCCGGGACCTTTTCACAGGCACCCTCCGGGGCCGCGCGATCGCGACGGCACTCGTCTGGATCGCGCTCAACGTCTCCTACTACGGGCTCTTCCTCTGGCTGCCCTTCGTCTTACAGGGGGAGAAGAACTTTCAGATCGACGTCTACGTGCTGCTGACCCTCAGCGCGCTCTCGCAGTTCCCCGGCTACGCGGCTGCGATCTGGCTCGTGGAGCGGATCGGGCGCAAGCCGACGCTGACGACCTTCTTGCTGCTGGGCGGACTGTCGGCCTATGCCTTCGCGGTCGCCGACACGGAGGCCGTCTACATCACGGCCCTCTTCTTCGTCGGCTTCTTCAACCTCGGCGCCTGGGGCGCGGTCTATCCCTACACGGCGGAGCTCTTCCCGACGCGCCTGCGCTCGAGCGCCTTCGGCCTCATGGAGGGAGTGGGGAAGGCCGCCGCGATCGCCGGCCCGTACATCTTCGGGAACCTGAAGGACGCGACGGGGAGCACGACGTGGTCGCTCACCTTTGTGGCGATCGTGATGGCGGTCGGGGGCGTCGTGGCCGGGATCTTCGGCCGCGAGACGCGAGGCCGGAAGCTCGCCTAGCCGCCGGCGATTGCGGCTACGACCCTGACAGTCTCGCCGCCGCGCAACTCCGCTTCGAGGCCGCCGCGCTCCCGCGCGTCCACGCCGTTGACGTAGACGTTGACGAGTTCGCGCAGCTCGTCGCGCTCGTCGAAGAGGAGGTCGCGCAACGGCAGGGCGCGGAGCGCCGCTCCGACCGTGGGCGCCTCGACCTCGAACTCCTTCTGCCCTCGCGCCTGCTCCGCGAGGAGCGAAGGCACCAGGACCGTGACTACTCCCACTCTCCGACTTCGACCGAGAGGATGGGCGGGAGCTGCGATGCAGCCTCGATCCACGCCTCGCCCTCGTCCGGCGAGACGAAGACCGAGCCGCTCTGCGTTCCCAGATAGACGCCGAACGGGTCGAGATGGTCGTACGACATGCACTCTCGCAAGACGGCGACCCACGCTTGTTCGGGCAGCCCGTTCGAGCTCAGCGCCCAGCTCCGGCCGCCGTCGGTCGTCTTGTAGACGCCGAGCCGCCCACCCGCGGTCACGCGATTCTCGGCCCCTTCCTCCGGCACGACGAGGGCCACGTCCGGATCTCGGGGATGGAGCGCGATCGGGAACCCGAACCCGCTCGGCAGCCCGTTCCCCTCCAGGCGTTCCCAGTTCTCGCCGCGATCGTCCGAGCGATAGACACCACAGTGGTTCTGCTGCCAGAGGCGCTCCGGCTGCGCCGGATGTACCAGCAGCTTATGGACGCACTGGCCGACCTCGGGAAACGGGTTGTCCGGGAAGAAGTCGGCGGCCGTCCCTTTGTTCGCCGGCGTCCAGCTCTCGCCGCCGTCCTCGCTACGGAAGACGCCGGCGGCCGAGATGCCTACGTACATGGTCGTCGGATCGCGGGGGTCGATCTGGATCGAGTGCGTGCACATCCCGCCCGCGCCGGGGTTCCAGCGGTCGCGGGTCGGGTGCTCGAGGATACTCTGCACGGCCTCCCAGCTCTCGCCGGAATCCTGCGACCGGAAGAGCGCGCCGGGCGCCGCGCCGAGCCAGAACGTGCCGTCGTGGCCCGGTTCCACGTGCCAGGTCTTTTCCAGCGTCAGGCCGCTGTCCTCCGGGAGACCGAGCCCTTCGCTCCGCTCCCAGGTCTGACCGAAGTCGGTCGAGCGCTGAACGGTCGCGCCGTACACGAAGTTGTTGGCGGCTACATAGACGACGCCGTCGTGTGTGATCGCATGGAAGACGTCCCAGCCCGGCAGAAGCGGCTCTTCGAGCTTCCACGTGCGCCGGTCCTCGTCGCCGCGCAGGACGAAGAGACCTTTCCGCGTGCCGACGAGAATGGCCAAACTCATCGTCGCTAGCCTACGACAGGTCGATGGCGAAGTTGACCGAGAAGCAGGCACAGCTCTTTCTGGACAAGAATTTCGGGTCGCTGGCGACGATCCGCGACGACGGCACCCCGCACGTGACTCCGGTCTGGGTCGACTACGACGGCGAGCGCGTCCTCTTCAACACCGCGACGGGGCGCGCCAAGTGGCGGCACATGCGCCGCGACCCGCGGGTGACGATCGAGGTCACCTCGCTCGAGGATCCCTACGAATACGTGACGGTGACCGGAACGGCGGACCTCGACGAGAGCGACGAGGCCAACCGGCACATCGACAAGCTCTCCGAGAAGTACACCGGTAATCCGAAGTTCCAGAGCCACAGGCCCGGCGAGCGCCGCGTGATCGTCCGGATCACCCCCGAGCGCGTGTCTTGATCACGATCTGCGAGGTGGGCCCTCGCGACGGGCTCCAGAACGAGCAGGAGCTTCTGCCCCCGGCAACACGGGCGGAGCTCGTCAACCGGCTCGCCGCCGCCGGGCTGCCGCGCGTGGAGGCGGCAAGCTTCGTCAGCGCCGAGCGCGTGCCGCAGATGGCGGGTGCAGAGGAGGTCGTCGAAGGAATCGAGCGCCGCGACGGGACGCTCTACGCCGGACTCGCGCTGAACGAGCAGGGGTACGACCGGCTACGGACGGTAGGGCTCGACGAGGTGCGATTCGCGGTCGCCGCGACGGAGAGCTTCAGCGGGCGGAACGCGAACGCCTCGGTCGACGCGGCGGTGGGCGCAGCAGTCCGGGTACTCGCCCGCGCGCGCGAGGACGGTGTGCGGTCGACGGCGACGATCAGCGTCGCGTTCGGCTGTCCGTTCGAGGGGCCGGTCGATCCGGAGACGGTCGTTGCTCTCGCCGATCGGCTCTCCGAAGCCGATGAGATCGTCCTCGCGGACACGATCGGCGTCGCCACGCCGAAACAGGTCCGCGCGCTCGTCGAGCGGATCAGAAGGCCTGTCGGCGCGCATCTCCACAACACGCGAAACACGGGGTTCGCGAACGCCTATGCGGCACTCGAGGGCGGTGCGACCATCTTCGACTCCTCCGTCGGGGGTCTCGGCGGCTGTCCCTTCGCGCCGCGCGCGACCGGGAACATCGCGACCGAAGATCTCGTCTATATGCTCGAAGGAGACGGGGTCGAGACCGGTGCCGACCTCGATGCCCTGATCGCGATCTCGGAGTGGCTCGAAGGTCTGCTCGGCCGTCCCCTCGAGGGCCAGGTCTACCGGGCGGGCGGCTTTCCGAGCGAGTAGAGGCGAACAGGGCCGAGCCGAAGCTCGACATCTCGCTCGTACGACTCGCCGATCTTCTCCGCGACCCGGATCGAAGCAACGTTCTCCGGCGCGATCAGCGAGATGACCCGCTCCCGCCCGAGCTCGCCGAAGGCGTGATCGCGACAGGCGATCGCAGCCTCGGTCGCGTAGCCCTGGTTCCAGAAGGCACGGATGAGGGTCCAGCCGATCTCGAGCTCGAGGTCGCCCTCCAGCTCCTCGCTCATCGCGTGCACCCAGCGCTCCGTGTCCCAGAGCAGATATCCGACGCGCCCGAGGAACCGCTCATCCCCCTTCCGGATCACGCTGAAGAGACCGACTCCGTGGCGATCCCAATGCCGCAACATGCGCTCGATCGCCTGGGGCACCTCGGCTGAGGTAAGCGTCGTCCCACCGAGATGGCGGACGACTTCGGGGTCGCCCCAGATCTCGGCATAGCCCTCCCGATCTCCGGGCTCGGGCTTTCGCAGGACGAGCCGTTCGGTCTCGAGCCGCACGCCTAGATGGCGACGGGTACTCGCGTGGCGATGCTGAAGACCTTGAAGCAGCGCTCGAGCCGCGCCGGCGTTCCGGCAGCGAGCTCGACACATCCCTTCGCGACCGCCGTCCTGGGCTCGAGCTTGCCGGAGGCGAGGCCGAAGAAGGCCTCCATGTCCATGGCGACATCGAGGTCGGCGTCGTCTGCGGCGCCTTGCTCGACGCGTAGATGGCCGTCCTCCACGCGTGCCGAGAAGACGTCGTCGCCGATCCGCAGAACGTACGTCTCGGTGAGGCCGCGGGCAGCCTCGGGATCGAAAAGCGCAGGGAACGCATTCATGCCCCACTCGGGATACAGGTCGTCGTCGGGCCCAGGTGGTCCGAGAGAGCGGGCTCCCCAGCGCGCCAGGGCGTGGACCGCTTCTTCGAGCTCGGCCCCGTACTCGGTCAGCTCGTAGACGCTCGAGGCCGCAGGCGGCGGCAGCTTTCGCTTGCGCACGACTCCGGCCTCCTCGAGATCGCGAAGGCGTGTGGCAAGGATGTTCGTCCCGATTCCGGGCAAGCCGTCGACGAGGTCTGTGTACCGCTTCGGGCCGTGTAGGAGCTCCCGCACGACGAGCAGAGACCAGCGCTCACCGACCAGGCAGAGCGCGTGTGCGACGGGGCAGTACTGGTCGAAGCGCTTTGCCATGACCGCAGTGTAGCTGATGAGCTTGTGATATGGAAGGAAATACTTGCAAAAGGAAAGCGAGTTGTGTAGTTTTGCAAGCTAATGAAGGCCAACGACGAAAGGAACCAGACCGTGCTCGCTTCCGCCCAACGCAAGTGGCTCGCACTCGCTCTTCTCTGCACCGTGCAGTTCATGGTCGTGCTCGACATCGCGATCGTGAACGTTGCTCTTCCTTCGATCCAGACCGACCTCGGGTTCTCGCAGGAGAATCTGCAGTGGGTCATCAGTGCCTACGCGCTGCTCTTCGGCGGCTTCCTCCTGCTGGGTGGCCGCGCAGCCGACTTGCTCGGGCGGCGGCGCATCTTCCTCATCGGGATCGTCGTCTTCACGGCCGCCTCGCTCCTCTCCGGTCTCGCCTGGAGCGAAGGCGCGCTGATCGGCGCCCGAGCTGTGCAGGGCCTCGGCGCGGCGATCATCTCTCCGGCAGCTCTCTCGATCCTCATGACCACGTTCGCGCAGGGGAAGGAACGCAACACGGCGCTGGGCGCCTGGGGTGCCGTCGGCGCGTTTGGAGCGGTGGCCGGCGTTCTCCTCGGAGGCGTTCTCACCGACCTGCTCAGCTGGCAATGGATCTTCTTCGTGAACGTGCCTGTCGGGCTGGCGGCGCTGGCGATCACGCCGTTGTTGATCTCCGAGAGCCGCGACGCGAACGCACGGAGCTTCGATTTCCCTGGTGCCGTGCTGGTCACGAGCGGGCTCGTCGTCCTCGTCTACGCGATCACGCAGGCCAACGACTACGGCTGGGGTTCCGCCGCGACGATCGGTCTCTTCGCGGCCTCCGTGGCGCTGATCGCGGGCTTCCTCGGATGGGAGGCTCGGGCGAAGGATCCGCTGATGCCGTTCTCGATCTTCCGCCTGCGAACGCTCGTCGGCGCGAACGTCGCGGCACTGATCCTGGGCACCGCGATGTTCGGCATGTTCTTGATGCTCACGCTCTACATGCAGCAGGTGCTTGGCTACTCGCCGATGCGCACCGGCGTCGCCTACCTGGCCGTGGCCGGAACGGCGATCGTCTGGTCGGCGCTGGCCGCCCAGCTCGTGACGCGGATCGGCGTCAAGCCCGTGCTCGTGGTCGGCATGACAGCTCTCACTGCAGGCCTCGTCTACTTCACGCAGGTCTCCGTGGGCGGCTCTTACCTCGGTGACCTCCTGCCTGGTTTCCTGCTGATCTCGGTCGGAATCGGCTTCTCGTTCGTTCCGATCTCGATCGCGGCGCTCGCCGGAGTCAAGGACGCCGAGGCCGGCCTCGCCTCGGGGCTGTTCAACACGTCGCAGCAGATTGGCGGCGCGCTCGGTATCGCCGCGCTTTCGTCGATCGCGACGTCGACGACGAGTGACGAGGTTCAGAGCGGGACGGTTCTCAACCTGGCGCTCACCGACGGCTTCCAGGAGGCCTTCATCGCGGGCGCGGGCGTCGCGCTGGTGGGGATCCTCGTTGCTCTCTTCGTCGTGAGTCGCCGCGACCTGGAGCAGGTCCCCGACGCGCTGGAGCCCGCGTTCGAGCAGGCCGCCTAGGCAACGGGCTTCAGTAGGGACACGATCGCCGCCACGAGGAGGACGAGGTTCAGGAGACTGAACAGCGTCCTCCTCGTGTCACCCGGGAATTCGTGAGCCGTTAGGCTCGTTCCCGAAGCCGAGTGAACGCCGTCGCACCAGATCCTCGCCGCTGGAAGGCGCTCATCCTCATTTGCGCCGCAATCTTCGTCGTGGTGCTCGACATCGCGATCGTCAACGTCGCCCTCCCGTCGATCGGCAGCGACCTCGACTTCGCGGAAAAGAATCTCCAGTGGGTGATCACTGCCTACGGCCTCACGTACGGCGGGTTCCTGCTTCTCGGCGGTCGCGCCGCCGATCTGCTCGGGCGCCGGCTCGTCTTCATGGGCGGGTTGGCGCTCTTCACCGGCGCCTCGCTCGTCTGCGGCCTCTCGACCTCTTCGGCGATGCTGATCGCGGCGCGAGGCGTGCAGGGGCTCGGCGCAGCGATCGTCACGCCCGCCGCGCTCTCGATCATCTCGACGACCTTCACCGAGGGAAGCGAGCGCAACAAGGCGCTCGGAGCCTGGGGAGCGGTCGGGGGTGGCGGCGCAGCCGCCGGTGTGGTGATGGGCGGCGTCCTCACGAAGTACCTCGGCTGGGAGTGGATCTTCTGGGTCAACGTCCCGGTCGGCCTGACGGTGCTTCTGCTGACCCCGTTCTACGTGCGCGAGAGCCGCCGGGAGGACGTCGTGCACGACTACGACCCGCTCGGCGCGCTGAGCGTGACGAGCGGCCTCATCGTGCTCGTCTATGCGATCTCCGAGGCGCCCGACGTCGGCTGGGGAACGTTTCGGACGATCGGCCTGCTCGCGCTCTCGGCCGTGCTGCTCGTCTTCTTCCTCGTCTGGGAATGGCGCGAGCAGGCCCCGCTGATGCCGCTCGGCATCTTCCGGATCAGGCTCCTCGCAGCCTCGAACGTCGTCGGCCTGTTGATGGCCGGTGGCATGTACGGGACCTTCCTGCTGCTCACGCTCTACATGCAGCAGGTGCTCCACCTCTCCGTGCTGCAGACGGGTCTCGCGTTCCTGGCGACCGCCGGCACGGCCGTCGTCATGGCCGGCCCGGCGCAGGCGCTCACGACCCGGCTCGGTGCGAAGCCGGTCATGGTCACCGGCCTCTCGCTTCTTGTCGCCGGGTGCCTCTGGTACACGCAGATCGACCCTGACGGCTCGTACCCGGTCGACCTGCTGCCCGGCTTCATTGCTGTTGGCATCGGGATCCCCTTCGCGTTCATCCCGATCACGATCGCTGCGCTCGCGGGTGTGAAGGACGAAGACGCGGGGCTCGCATCCGGGCTGATCAACACCTCACAACAGGTAGGAGGTGCGATCGGGACAGCCGTTCTCTCCACGGTCGCGTTCACGCATGGGACCACGCTGCTCCATCGAGGCGAGCCCCAGGAGGACGCGTTCACCGCGGGCTTTCAGTGGGCGTTCTGGGTCGGCGCCGGGATCTGGGGCGCTGCGCTCCTGGCCGCGATCATGCTGATCCGGCGGGAGGAAGTTGCCCATCCAGAGGTGGTCGAGCTACCCGTTCTACTCGGAAGTGCTGGGACTGCCCGTGCAGTCACGTTCGGAGGAACGGGTCTGGGTGCTGGCCGGCGATCGGACGCGGATCGGCCTCTGGACGCCGCAGGTCGGGATTGCCGGCGGCCAGGGCGGCGCCCATGTCCACTACGCGCTGCACATCGCCGAGGAGGACTACGACGGTGCAGTCGACCGTCTACGTGAGCACGGGTTCGACCCACACGAGGAGGATTTCGAAGAGAGCGGGCGCGCCGCGTACGTCACCGACCCGGACGGCAACGTCGTCGAGCTTTGGACGTGGGACGGCGGATATCGTGGCTGAATGGCCAACCGCCTAGCCGCCGAGACAAGCCCGTACCTCCTCCAGCACGCCGACAACCCGGTCGACTGGTACCCCTGGGGCGACGAGGCCTTCACGAAGGCGCGTGCCGAGAACAAGCCGGTGCTCCTCTCCGTCGGCTACGCGGCCTGCCACTGGTGCCACGTGATGGAGCACGAGTCGTTCGAAGACGACGACACGGCGGCGCTCATGAACGAGCGCTACGTCAACATCAAGGTCGACCGCGAGGAGCGGCCCGACGTCGACTCGCTCTACATGGACGCGGTCGTCGCGCTCACCGGTCACGGCGGCTGGCCGATGACCGTCTTCCTCACTCCCGAGGGCGAGCCGTTCCTCGGCGGCACGTACTACCCGCCGGAGCCGCGCCACGGCCTGCCGAGCTTCAAGCAGGTGCTGGTCGCGATCTCCGACGCCTACCGCGAGCGGCGCGGCGACGTCGCCTCACAGGCGCGCGCGCTGGTCGAAGCCGTTCGCCGCTCAGCCGAGCTCGCGCCGTCGAGCGATCCGCTGACGGAGAGCTTGCTCAGAGACGCCTCCCGAGCTCTGCGCGGGCAGTTCGATGCGGAGTGGGGAGGATGGGGCGGCGCGCCCAAGTTCCCGCAGGCCTCGACGCTCGAGTTCATGCTCCGCATGCACCTTCGCGGAGACGAGGACGCGCTGCCGATGATGACGGCGACCCTCGACGCCATGGCCGCAGGCGGCATGTACGACCTGGTCGGGGGCGGCTTCCACCGCTACTCCGTCGACGAAGCCTGGCTCGTCCCGCACTTCGAGAAGATGCTGTACGACAACGCGCTGCTCGTCTCGACGTATCTCCATGCCTGGGTCGTGACCGGCGAGGAGCGCTGCCGGCGCGTCGTCGAGCAGACGATCGACTACATGCTGCGGGAGCTCCGCCTGCCCGAGGGCGGCTTCGCCTCGGCACAGGACGCGGACACCGAAGGAGTCGAAGGGCTGACGTTCACCTGGACTCCGGAAGAGGGCGTGCCTGCGGAGCTCCTGCATCCGTTCGAGCACGGACGCTTCATCATCCGCGGCGAGCTGAGCACCGAGGAGCGCGAGCGCCTCTTCTCGCTCCGCCAGGAGCGTCCGCAGCCTGCCCGCGACGACAAGGCGATCGCGGCCTGGAACGGGCTCGCCCTTGCCGCGCTCGCGGAGGCCGGCCGGCGGCTGGAGCGTTCCGACTACGTCGACGCGGCGCGCGAGCTCGGCGAGTTCCTGCTCGGCGCGCTCTCCACCGAGGGCCGGCTGCACCGGACCTTTCGAGCCGGCCGGGCGAAGGGGACCGGCTATCTCGAGGATTACGCCGACGTCGCGAACGGCCTCCTCGAGCTGCACGTCGCCACCGGCGAACTGCGCTGGCTCGAGGAAGCAAACCGGCTGGCGCGGCTTGCCGTCGAGCTTTTCGCCGACGAGGAGCGTGGCGGCTTCTATCTCTCACCTGTGGACGGGGAGGAGCTCGTCGCGCGCAAGAAGGACCTCGAGGACCAGCCCACGCCGTCGGGTAACTCGATGCTCGCCTTCGTGCTGCTCAAGCTGGCGCGGATCTACGGCGACGACGAGCTCGAGCGCCGAGCGGTCGGTGTCTTTCGCCTCGTTCACCAGGCGCTCTCACGGGTGCCGGCCGCGTTCGGCCATGCGCTGACCGCGCTCGATCTCCACTTCTCGACGCCGAGGGAGATCGCGATCGTCGGCCCGGTCGATTCGCCGGTCGCGCAGGCGGCGCTCGAGCCCTTCGAGCCGAACACGGTCGTCGCGGTCGGCCCGTCCGACGAGATCCCGCTTCTGGCCGGCAAGGGCCTCGTCGACGGCAAGCCCGCGGTCTATGTGTGCGAGCGATTCGCGTGCCAGGCCCCAGTGACGAGCGCTGCAGACGTACTTCAAGCTCGCGTCTGAGCCCCGTCGATCGCTCTCGTACGAAACCTTCACAGGCCCCTTACAAGGCCTTCACCGTTGGCGGGGACACTCCCGTCATGGCAGGGAGGACACGCTGGATCGTCATGGCGGCCCTTGTCGCAGGAACCGCCGCCGCCGCCGGCCTCAACGGGTCCGCCGGCCAGGCGAGGATCTCAGACGTCGCCAATCGCCCGAACGTCGTCGTGCTGATGACCGACGACCAGACCGTCGAGTCGATGCGGGTGATGCCGAACGTGCGCACGCTGCTCGCCGACCAGGGCGTCACCTTCGACCGCAGCTTCGTCTCGTACTCGCTCTGCTGCCCGTCGCGTTCGACATTCCTCACCGGGCAGTACACGCACAACCACGGCGTCTGGGGGAACGCCGCGCCGAACGGCGGCTACTACAAGCTCGACAGCACGAACACGCTCCCCGTCTGGCTCTCCCGCGCCGGCTACCAGACGATCCACCTCGGCAAGTACCTGAACGGATACGGGACCCGCAATCCGATCGAGATCCCGCCGGGCTGGGGCGAGTGGCACGGCTCGGTCGACCCCTCGACCTACCGCTACTACAACTACACGCTGAACGAGAACGGCCGGCTCGTCACGTACGGCACGGGCGCGGCCAATTACCAGACGGACGTGTACGCGCGGAAAGCGGTTGATGTCATCGGCCGGCAGGTCGCAGATCCGCGCCCCTTCTTCCTCTGGGTCGCGTTCCTCGCCCCGCACAGCGGCGGGCCGCGGGAGGCCGGCGACCCCGCCGGGATGTCGACTCCGGTACCGGCGCCGCGCCACCGGAATGCCTTTACGAACGAGGGGCTGCCGGCTCCGCCGTCGTTCAACGAGGCCGACGTTTCCGACAAGCCGGCCGCGATCCGGAACCGCCCGCTGATGGGGACTGCCAGGATCGCCGCGGTGAGAGAGAACTACCAGCAGCGGCTCGAGTCGCTGCTCGCCGTCGACGACGCCGTCGCTCAGATCGTGGGCGCGCTCACGGTCACGGGGCAGCTGGACAACACGTACATCATCTTCACGTCGGACAACGGCTTCTTCCACGGAGAGCACCGCGTGGCCTCGGGGAAGGTCCTGCTCTACGAGCCGTCCATCCGGGTCCCGCTGATCGTCCGCGGCCCGGGCATCCCGCACGGCAAGCATCGCATCCAGTTCGTCGTCAACACCGACCTTGCGCCGACCATCGTGGCGGCAACCGGCGCGCAAGCCAGCCGCGTGTTGGACGGGCGCTCGCTGCTCCCATTCGCCCGTGACCCGTTCTTCTACTCCGGCCGCGATCTCTTGCTCGAGACGCCGACCTACTCTGCGATTCGCACGCCCAACTGGCTCTATGCGGAGCATGCGACCGGCGAGCGCGAGCTGTACAACCTGGCACGGGATCCCTATGAGCTCGCGAGCCTGCACGCGGACCCGCGCTACGACCGCATCAAGGCGAACCTTACGATGCGGCTTGCGCGCTTGCGCGCTTGCAAGGGCGCCGTCTGCCGCCAGGGCGCGGAGCTCGGCCTCGTCGCCCGATCGAAGCGTGGGCGCGGGCCGCGAAGCTGCCGGCACTCGAGACTGCTCGTCCGCTTGACCGGGCCATCCACTCGCCGCATCTCGAGCGCGGGCTTCTATCTGGACGGGCGCCTGCTGAAGCGCGACCGGCGTGGGCCGTTCAGCGTCGTCGTCCCGAAGCGGCTCGTCCGCGCGGGCGGCTCGGTGCTCGACGCCCTTGCCACGCTCACCGACTCCCGACGCCAGACGCTGCAGCGTCGCATCGCCGGCTGCGGCTAACCGGCCCACTCCTCGCTCCGACGTAAGAGAATCGCGCGGTGCGCGTCGCCACCCACCGTGCGCCGTACCTCGTCTTCGCCGAGCACGAGTTCGAGGTCCCGCTCGACCATGCGGCACCGGACGGCGAACGGCTGACCGTCTTCGCGCGCGAGGTCGTCGCCCCCAAGCGGGAAGAGGACGAGCTGCCGTGGCTCGTCTTTCTCCAGGGCGGCCCAGGACACGAAGCGCCGCGCCCGCTGAAGCTCGTCGAGAAGACATGGCTCGAACGGGCGCTGGAGGACTATCGCGTGCTGCTACTCGACCAGCGCGGAACCGGCCGCTCGACGCCGGTCGGCGACCTGCCCGGCTTGACCTCCGAGGCGCAGGCCGAGTACCTGACGCATTTCCGCGCCGACTCGATCGTTCGTGACGCGGAGCTGATTCGGCGCGAGCTCGGCGTTGAGCGCTGGAGCGTGCTCGGACAGAGCTTCGGCGGCTTCTGCGTCGTCACCTATCTCTCCCAGGCGCCGGAGGGGCTCGCGGAGGCCTTCCTCACGGGCGGCCTGCCCCCGCTCGAACGGCATCCGGACGAGGTCTACCGCGCCACGTATGAGCGCGTGCGCGCCAAGAACCGTGGCTATTACGACCGCTATCCGGAGGACCGCGACCGCGTCCTCGCCATTCTCGAACGCATCGAGCGCCAAGACGTCCGCCTGCCTGCGGGCGATCGGCTGACGGTGAGGCGGTTCCGCCAGCTCGGGCAACTGCTCGGCATGAGCGATGGGTTCGAGCGTCTCCATTACCTCTTCGAGCTCCCATTCGGTTCGCCCGCGTTCCTGCACGACGTCGAGGCGGCTTATCCGTTCGCGCGAAACCCGCTCTACGCCGCGATCCACGAGTCGTGCTATGCCCCTGGTGTGGCGACCGGCTGGTCGGCCGAGCGCGTGTACCCGGACGACTTCCGCGACGATCCGACTCTCTTCACCGGCGAGCACGTCTATCCGTGGATGCTCCAGGAGTACGGCGCGCTCCGTCGCTTGGCCGGGGCGGCCGAGATCCTCGCCGAGCACGAATGGCCGCCGCTCTACAACGTCGAGCGGCTGCGGGAGAACGACGTGCCTGCTGCGGCCGCGATCTACACGGAGGACATGTACGTCGAGCGCGCCTTCTCGGAGGAGACCGCCGCGGCCACTCGCGGCCTACGCCCGTGGGTGACGAACGAGCACGAGCACGACGGCCTGCGCGCCGACGGCGCCCGGGTCCTCGGCAGGCTGCTCGACCTCGTCCAAGGGCGTGGCTAGGTGCCGCTCCTCCAGCTGCGGAACGTCACGCGCCGGTTCGGGGGCGTCGTCGCGCTCGACGACGTGTCGCTCGACGTCCGGCAGGGTGAGATCGCCGGGCTGATCGGGCCGAACGGGGCGGGCAAGACGACGGCCTTCAACGTCATCACTCGCCTCTACCGCCCGGACTCGGGCGACGTCGTCTTCGACGGCGAGAGCCTCCTCCGCACTCCTCCGCACAAGATCGTGCGCCGGGGCATCGCGCGTACCTTCCAGAACGTCGAGCTCTTTCTGTCGATGTCCGTGCTCGACAATGTGCTCGTCGGGGCGCACACGCGCACCGGCCCCTTCGGCGAGCGCAGGGCGCGGAAGGCCGCCCACGAGGCCCTCGACTACGTGGGGCTCGAGGAGATCGCCGACAGGCCGGCGGCCGGGCTTCCCTACGGCACGCTGAAGCGGATCGAGCTCGCCCGGGCGCTGGTCGCCGAGCCCCGGCTGCTCCTGCTCGACGAGCCTGCCGGTGGCCTTGGCCACGACGAGGTGGAACGGCTCGGGGCGTTCATCAAGCAGACGCGCGACCGGTTCG